>R11__coassemble_224_pt1 | contig 41430 bp, 32 predicted proteins | sample R11__metabat2_low_PE_045 | metagenome-assembled genome bin R11
TTCAATTTTCAAGGTACACCCGCCGCCCTCTCGGCGACAGCTTTGTTATATTACTCGATTAAATCCGATTTGTCAACACTTTTTATAAAGATTTTTTCAAAGAATTTTCGGTTATTTTTAACCCACAATATCTAGTGCTTTTTTGGATTTTTCGCATACCAATTCCATAAATTGCGGCAGGCTGCCGGAGCAGTCTGCCGCTTGAAGGTTTTTATCTAACGGATCAATCAGGCCTTGGTTTCAACCTCGTGAGTAAGCTTCGCTATAAACTCCTCTACCGACATTGCCCCCATGTCTACTCCGGAACGGGTTCTTACGGAAACTGTTCCCTCGGAGGCCTCCTTGTCGCCTACTACGAGCATATAAGGAGTCTTCTGCATCTGGGCCTCGCGGATTTTATAGCCGACCTTTTCATTGCGGCAGTCAGTTTCTGCTCTGAAGCCCATATCATTGAGCTTGTCGCACAGCTGCTGAGCATAATCGTTTATTCTGTCTGTAATTGGAAGGATCTTAACCTGAACAGGTGAAAGCCATACAGGGAACGCTCCGGCGTAATGCTCTGTTATAATGCCGATAAAGCGTTCAATCGAGCCGAACACAACACGGTGTATCATCACAGGGCAGTGCTTCTGTGAGTCAGAGCCTATGTATTCAAGGTTAAAGCGGCCGGGCAGCTGGTAATCCAGCTGAATGGTGCCGCACTGCCAGGTTCTGCCAAGGCAATCCTCTATGTGGAAGTCCAGCTTCGGGCCATAGAAGGCGCCGTCACCCGGGTTGACAACATAGGATTTGCCGATGCTGGTAAGAGCGCTGGAAAGTGCGTCTGTTGCCGCATCCCAGTCTTCAACGGTTCCGATATGATCATCCGGCATTGTTGAAAGCTCTATTGTATACGGAAGGCCAAAGGTGGAGTAGACCTCGTCAAACAGGCTTACTATTCTAACAACTTCATCCCTTATCTGGTCATTTGCCAGAAGAATATGAGCGTCATCCTGTGTGAAGCAGCGTACGCGGAACATTCCGTGCAGAGCGCCCGAAAGCTCATGGCGGTGGACAAGGCCAAGCTCGCCGTATCTGAGGGGCAGATCCTTATAGGAATGGGGCTCCAGCTCATAAACAAGAATGCTTCCGGGGCAGTTCATCGGTTTGATGGCGAAGTCCTCGTCATCTATAACCGTTGTATACATATTTTCTTTATAGTGGTCCCAATGGCCTGAGGTCTCCCACAGAGTTCTGCGCATAATCTGCGGTGTTGAGATTTCGAGATAATCCCACTTTTTGTGAACCTGGCGCCAATAATCAATAAGGGTGTTTTTAAGGACCATACCCTTTGGCAGATAGAACGGGAAGCCTGGTGCTTCATCCCGGAATGCGAACAGGTTCAGCTCGCGGCCAAGCTTGCGATGGTCACGACGCTTTGCCTCTTCTATGCGGGCAAGATACTCGTCAAGCTGCTCCTTCTTTGGGAAAGCTATGCCATATATGCGCTGGAGGGTCTGCCTTGAGCTGTCGCCGCGCCAGTAGGCGCTGTTGCAGGCGGTAAGCTTAATGGCGTTGCCCTTTATGCGTCCGGTGGAGTCAAGGTGCGGACCGGCGCAAAGATCGGTAAACTCGCCCTGGCGATAGAAGCTTATTGTTGCGTCCTCAGGCAGGTCATTGATGAGCTCGATTTTATATGGCTCATCTCTTTCCTCCATAAACTTCAGCGCTTCCTCACGCGGGAGTTCGAACCGCTCAAGCTTCAGCTTTTCCTTGCAGATTTTGCGCATCTCGCTTTCGAGCTTTTCGAAAATCTCGGGAGTAAACGGGAAGGGCGAATCCATGTCATAATAAAAGCCATTTTCTATAGACGGACCTATTGCCAGCTTCACCTCAGGGTAAAGTCTCTTAACAGCCTGTGCAAGAACATGAGAGCATGTATGCCAGTAGGTCCTTCTGTATTCTTCGTTATCAAATGAAAATCTGTTCTCTTCGTCCATTTGTTAATCCTCCATTTTAAGACCATAATATAATATCATTCATAAAAATTACTGTCAATTGCTTTTTGGATATGGTATATTCTTATTATTACCTTATTTTGATCGGGAGTACATAGCATTGGATATTATTCATCAGCTAGCTGTTGAGCTGGACCAAAACGAAAAATATGTTGAAAACGTCGTTAAGCTAATCGACGAGGGCTGCACAATACCGTTCATCGCCCGCTACCGCAAGGAGCTGCACGGTGCAATGGATGACACTGTTTTAAGAACACTGAATGAGCGTCTTGAGTATCTCCGGTCCCTTGATGACCGTCGCGAGACTATCATCAAGTCAATAACAGCGCAGGACAAACTGACTCCCGAGTTGGAGCAGGCAATTCTCGAGGCACCGACGCTCGCTGTGCTGGAGGACCTATACAGGCCATATAAGCAGAAGCGTCGCACCCGGGCAACAGTGGCAAAGGAAAAGGGACTTCAGCCTCTGGCTGATTTGCTTTTCGCTCAGTCCCGCTCTTGCCCTGCCCCCGAAGAAGCAGCCGCTGATTTCATCAGTGAGGAAAATGGCGTAAGCTCCATCGAAGAGGCGCTGGCAGGTGCATCCGATATAATCGCCGAGGAGATTTCTGACAATGCAGATATCCGCGCCGCTCTGAGAGAATATATTCAGGCAAACGCCGTCATAACATCAGAGAGCACCAAGGATGAGGACTCTGTATACTCGCAGTATTATTCATTTTCCGAAGCTGTTAAGGCGGTTCCGGACCATCGCATTCTTGCAATTAACCGTGGCGAGAAGGAGGGGTGGCTGAAGGTCTCCATAGAGGTCGATAGGGACAGAGCTCTGCAAAAGCTCCGCCGGCTTGTAATTGTTCCCGGAAGCGCGGTAATGGAGTTTATTCGCGCAGCGGCCGACGATTCATATGACAGGCTGATTTTCCCCTCTCTGGAACGGGAATGTCGCTCTGCATTGACTGACCGGGCTTGTGACGGAGCTATTAGAAACTTCGGTAAAAATCTTAAGCCGCTTCTGATGCAGCCGCCGGTAAAGGGAAAGGTTACAATGGGTCTTGATCCCGGCTACAGGAACGGGTGCAAGGTCGCCGTTGTCGATGCAACCGGCAAGGTTCTTGACACAGCGGTTGTATATCCCACCTTCTCTGACGCAAAGCGTGAGGAAGCGATATCCAGGCTAACCGCGCTCATCAAAAAGCACGGCGTTGAAAACATTGCCATTGGCAACGGGACAGCCGGCCGTGAAACTGAGCAGATGGCTGCCGAAATGCTCAGCCGCATTGGCGGGAATGTTTCATATGCAATAGTAAACGAGGCCGGTGCGTCAGTTTATTCCGCTTCTCCCCTGGGTGCTCAGGAATTTCCGGATTTTGATGTTAACCTCCGCTCTGCAGTTTCCATTGCAAGACGACTCCAGGACCCGTTGGCGGAGCTTGTGAAGATTGACCCCATGGCAATAGGCGTTGGACAGTATCAGCATGACATGCCCCCCAAAAAGCTTGAAGAAACGTTAAACGGGGTCGTTGAGGACTGCGTTAACTCTGTGGGAGTTGACGTCAACACCGCTTCTCCCAGCCTTTTGCTGCGTGTATCAGGACTTACAGCGACTACTGCCGCGAACATCGTCGCATGGCGCGAAGAAAACGGGCCCTTTAAGGACAGAGTCTCCATCAAAAAGGTTCCAAAGCTTGGTCCCAAGGCGTTCGAGCAGTGCGCAGGCTTCCTGAGAGTTCCGGAGTCCGCCCAGGTGCTTGACAGGACTGCGGTCCATCCCGAGAGCTACAAGGCTGCCTGCATTCTGCTGGACAGCTGCGGCTATACGCTGGAGGACGTGCGGCTGGGGAAAATTTCCGACCTTCGCAGCCGCTTTGAAAGCGCTGGTCCCGAAAGTGTTTCCGCCGCCTCCGGAACAGGAATTCCAACGCTTAATGACATTGTGAATGAGCTTTTAAAGCCGGGCCGTGATCCCCGGGATGAACTTCCGCCTGTTTTGCTCCGCCGCGATGTTACCAGCATAAATGATATAAAGCCCGGCATGGAGTTGACGGGTACAGTAAGGAACGTTATTGACTTCGGTGCCTTCGTCGACATAGGCGTTCACCAGGACGGACTTGTACACATCTCCAGAATTTGCGACAAATATATTAAACACCCGTCGGAGGTGCTTTCCGTCGGTGATGTGGTTAAGGTAAAGGTTCTGGACGTAGACACGAAAAAGGGACGCATTTCCTTAACCATGAGGTTTGACAATGAATAATGGTAGTTCCGTCCTGCAGCCTGAGCCTCCCGTAAAGGATGGTAAAAAGCCCATGAAGCTGCTCCTCATCTCAGACGAAGAGGTACCGGCTCTCTGGGATTACTGCACGCCTGACAGGCTCCGTGACTATGATTTGATTCTCTCCGCCGGGGACCTTAAAAGCCAGTATCTTTCCTTCCTGGTTACAATGGCCCGCTGCCCGCTGCTGTATGTTCACGGCAATCACGACGGTGCGTACGATAAATTTCCGCCGGAGGGCTGCGAGTGTATAGACGACTCGGTGGTTGAAATCAACGGTCTTCGCATTGCCGGACTCGGTGGTTGCCGGAGGTATAATGACGGACCATATCAATATACCGACAGTGAGATGCGCCGCAGGATTTTCCGTCTCGGTTACAAAATCCGCAGGGTCGGTGGAGTTGATATCATTCTGACGCATGCTCCGGTTTCCGGTTGTGGAGACATGCCTAACCTCACGCACCGCGGCTTTGACTCTTTTATTCCAATGATTGAAAAATACAAGCCCAGGTATCTTGTTCACGGTCATGTTCACATGCGCTATCAGGGTGCTGCCGGTGAGAGGATTCACACTCTCGGTAGCACAACAATCATAAACTGTTCCGGCCGCTATACTATTGAAATTTAAATCTTGACATCCTCACGCCACCATGCTATATTATGTAGGCATTTCGGCTTGCAGTAGTACCCAAGAGGCCGAAGGGGCTCCCCTGCTAAGGGAGTAGGCGTGTAAAAAGCGCGCAAGAGTTCAAATCTCTTCTACTGCGCCAACATCAAACCGTTTGAAAAATTATGATTTCAAGCGGTTTTTTGATTTTAGAGCGGGATTAGGTTTAAAAAAGTTTCCGACAGCTATTTCTAACTGCCGGACTTTTTATCGGTTTCCCTTATTTTTTCCCTAATCAACCGACTTTTTCGGCTTTCATCTGCTGATAGTAAGCTTCCATTCTGTCGGCTGACTCCTGCTTCATTCTGTCGGAACAATGCCCGTATACATCCAATGTGAAAGAACTTGTAGCGTGACCCAAATTTGATTGGATGGTTTTAATATCATCCCCGTTCTGCAAAGAAAGAACCGCATATGAATGTCTTAAGGTATGAACTCTGCTGTCGGTTGCTCCTACGGCTTCCATCATCTTCTTGCAATGGCGGTACATAACGCAACTGTCTATATGCTCCCCATTTTCCGTAGTGAATACCAGAGCGGTTTTCCGTTCATCTTCCGTACTCCAACCTTGCCAATCAACCCCGCTCCTAATGCGGTTATTTATCTGCTGTTCCCGTACATCCCTTAAAAGCTTAATCACAAACGGGGCAACTGTTAATATCCTTGTCTTGTTATTCTTGAGCGGGACTAATTTATACCCCTGCGCCCGCTGTAACTGCTTGCGGACTGTTATTGTGTTCTGCGTAAAGTCTATATCATCCCAAGTCAATCCGCACGCTTCCGCTTCTCTTAAACCCGTAAACAATATGAGTTTCAACGGCTGTTCGTATTTATCTCCGGCTAAAAGCTTTAGGAACTCCGTTATCTGTTCATCGGTTAACGGCTCTATTTCGTGCTTCTCAAGTTTCGGTACAGTTACATTATCAGCAGGGTTTTTAATAATCATTTCCATTTTCACGGCATCGTTAAGGCAAACTGTCATTACCCCGTGAACGCATCTGATAGACTTTGCTGAAAGCGGAACATATTCCGTTATGGTCTTCCCGTTTACAATGCGTTTCCGCTTACTTCCCTTGCGCTGTAGCTGATTGTAAAACTGCTGTATCATCACGGGTTTTAAATCCGTCAACTTTGTCTTTTTGAAATACGGAGCAATGTGGTTGTCTATCACGGATTTATATTTAACAACTGTCAGCGGTTTTTTATCTGCGGAGTAATCTTCAACCCACATTGTAAACCAATCCGCAACTGTTATCTTGAGCGGGTCCGTATAAGTCCCCGTCTGTACTTCTGCGCTTGCGGTTTTCATCTTCTGCACAACTTCCGTTTCGGTCTTACCGCTGAAAGACTTCTGCTTGCCGTTAATGGTCATTCGTGCTTCCCAAAATGTGTAAGTCTTCCCATTTTTTACAATGGTCTTCTGCCTTACTGTTCCGCAACCATTCGACGCTCTCTTTGACATTTTGTGTTCTCCCATCCATTTCAAGTATTTAATTGGCTTTTGCCTTGCCATTATTATACACTATTTTCCGTGTATTTACAACAATTAATTACACTATTTTCCGTGTATTTTCTTGAAATGGTAAGCCAATAATGTTATATTAAAAGCGGGATTGAAAATCTCCCGCCCCAAGGGGGATATATATAAATTAAAAACCCGTTCGGTAACCCTGCCGAATACCGACAAAGTGTAAAAAGGATTTTTTATGATTAAGTACAAGATTGATATTCTTCCCGCTCTCAAGGAAAAAGGATATTCCACATTCCGGCTCCGCAAAGAAAGGCTGTTAAGTGAAAGCACCATTCAGCAGCTCCGCAAGGGGGAATATATTTCCTTGAGCGGGATAGATAGCATTTGTAAAATGCTCCAATGCCAACCTGCGGATTTGATTGAGTATACCGAATGAATTACCCCATGGAGTTTTCAAATTGTTCCGTCATTTCTCAAAACTCCTTTATTTATGCGGGTTTCAGCCGCTTTGAAAAGTGCTGTCCACCAAATTGTCCACCAAATTGTCCACTCTGCTGTCCACCAAGTTGTCCAGTCTAAAAAACGCTTGAAAGTGGCTCTACAAGCGGGTTTCAGCGATTTGCAAAATCAAGTTTGTCCACTCTGTTGTCCACCTTATTGTCCATGAAATTGTCCACCAAATTGTACGGGCTAAGAACAAGAAGTATAAACAAGAATTTAATAACAAGAATTAAATAAAAAGAAAAATAAATAAAAAGAAAAAGTTTTCCGGCTTCATTTTCGACCAACATAATCGTTACGCCCCGTCTTATTGCTTCGGTTATTAGTCCATCGGAATATCCTTGTACTTTTCCGCAATTTCAACAGCGCTCAACTTTGGCTGTTCTTCTGCTTGCATTGGCGGTATCTCTATATGGTCTGTAAAACTATGGTTGTTCTTCAAAACGAATATGCTCATCGTTGCATCGGCATTATTGAATAGTGCCGAATTAACTGTAATATCGGCTATTGCATCCCGCACCATATTGATATACTTTGTTGCGCTTGTTGACGGATTGTTTGCCAAATAAGAGTTTAAATACTGCCGTGACATTCCATATCCGTAAACCGCCAGACCCTGCATAGTTGGAAATGTGCCGGAGTTTCCGCAAGCCGTCAAATATGCTTCCGTTCTTTGCTTTACAGACTCAATATCGGCAAAGTCAATCGTTACACGGCTTTGGTAATTGTTTAAACCCGTGGTTGCTTTGGCTACAAGTTTAGATAATTGTTCCGCTTTGTGTTCATCGCTTTGCGCCTTATACATTTTGCTGTTATAACCATTTCGGTTTTTCTTTTCTGTTAATGCTTCGGTCATATCATCCACATCTAACATTGGTCTGCTTTTTGACATTTAATTTTATCTCCGTTTTTGTTAGCGTAGTGCCCCAAAATGAATTTCAAGAGCGGGATAGTAAAAGTAACTACCCCGCACCTGCTTGTCACGAAAAAAGGCTTCCTACTGTCTAAAATCAATCGCAAAAGCCATTTTACGCTTTTTTATTTGCTTAATGCTCAATTTTTATTTCCCGTCCCATTCTGTACGGGTACAATGCACAATCCGTCATAGGGCACTTTCGTACTTCTGTCATTGAGCCACAACAGCAATCCAGGCACTTTGCACGGATAGCCTTTTGCCGTGTTAATCTGTCTGTGTTGATTTTCATTGTTAATCCTCCGTTCTCTCAAATCACAATCTTATTATGCAACTTCTGTCCGGTTTGCTATCCACATTATAAGTGCTGTAGCGTTAACCATAGTCCTGCGGCCGATTTTAAAGGCGGGAAAGCTTTCATCGGTATTGATAAGCTTGTATACCATTGGTCTTGATATACCAAGTATATCCGCTGTTTCGGTTATGCTATAAAGCAGTTTGTCCATATTTTTCTCCTTTCACAAGTATTTACACTTATTATTCTACATAAAACCCAATTAAGCGCAATACAATCTTTTTTTGGAGCATTTAGGAGCATTTGGGAGCAATTTAAAGATTTTAAGAGATTTTCAAATTGAATGACTGCTTTTATTAAATTTTAAATTCACTAAAGGCGCTTTTCCCGTTTTCCGCATTATTGTTTTCCCTAATTTTTTCCCTAATAACAGAATTACTTTCGGTTATTCCCATTAACAATATTTTACAGTTTCCTTTTTTTCGATTGAACTTTTCGCAAATCAAAATGCAATAATTTACAGCAAAATGCGGTAATTTACACACGATTTTTGCGTGATAAGAATTCAAATCTCTTCTACTGCGCCAAAATTAATCCGCTTGAAAAGTTATTTTTCAAGCGGATTTTTGTTATTTCTGCCATTATATTTTGTGCTCTCTAGGTCTATTCTACTTTCTTCTGATATCGTATGCAGATTAGATAAAGCACAACCGCCAGTGCCTGAGCTGCGACCGAGACAATTACCAGCCAAACCGGTTCTATATCATACAGTGCGCCCAGCAGCCAGCTTCCTAAAAACCAGGCTACTCCAAATCCGGTTTCAAAAATTCCAAACCCGGTGCTTCGCATTGACTTTGGAATAATCCGGCTGACAGCAGCCTTCATGATGCTCTCCTGGGCGCCCATCCCGATCCCCCACAGGACAATTCCAATTCCAATCAGCCAAGGATTACCCGTTAGGAATACAAAAGCTGAAAAGAGCATGCTGCACAGTGTGGACACAATAAGCGCTTTTAATCCGACCTTGTCAAACAGCCAGCCGAAAAACAGCGCCGCAAAGGCATCTACCGCCATTGCTCCGGCATAGAGTAGGCTCAGCGCTGAGTCAGGGAAGGCATGAGTCTTGGCCGCATGAAGCGTAATCAGCGTAAAATCCGCAAAGCCGAACGCAAACAGGCAGATTGCAGCCATGTAGAATACGAATGATTTTTCGAAATGAAATTTTGTTTTTTCTTCAGTTGTTTTTTCAAAAACCTCCGGGTTCGGATACTTAATTCTTGAGAACACGACAAGTCCGATCGTAATAAGTGCCGGAATTCCCAGTAGGGCGAAGCAAAGGCGATATGTCGAAAACAAACTGCCAGTGCCTTTAATCCATGTAATTACAAACAGAATAACAGGGCCGATAAAGGCGCCGAGTTGGTCGAGGAATTCCAGATAAGCAAAGCCTTTTCCCGTTCCAATCTCACTGGCCGCAAAGCTCACAAGTGTGTTCTTTGCGGGCTTCTTAACCGCCTTTCCTATCCGTTCGGCAATAACGAGACCGCAGGCGATAACCCAGCCGTTCTCCGGCACAAGCGCCAGCGCCGGAATTGCAAGCACCTGAAGCGCATACCCGGCAATGACAAGCGTCCAATACTTTTTCGTCTTGTCCGCTATAAAGCCGGATAAAAGTCTGAGCGAATATCCGCAAAGCTCGCCTATGCCGGACACGAAGCCAATCGTCGCCGCAGACGCGCCGGCAAGATTCAGATACTCGCCGAGAATACTCCTGGCGCCTTCATGGGTCATGTCGGAAAACAAGCTGACAATCCCCATCAGGACAATAAATGCCATTGCGCTTTTAATTTTGTTATTTTTCCTGTGATTCATTGAAATCATTTCGTGTTTTCCTTTTATTTGCTCCTTTTCGCAAAAAAATGCGTAAATCTGTGAAATTTTGATTTACGCATTTTTATTTGGCTTTTTATTCAATTGCCAGGAGCATGGGTTTTTCAATCCCCGGGGTTTTGCCCAGAGAGTCAAGCAGCTCGTCAACAGTCATGTTCATGGTGCTGGTGTCAACTGAAAGAGTTACGCTGGCCCGCTCTCCGACGGGCAGACTCTGGGTAATTGTTAAAACATTGCAGCCTGACTCTGTAACCTTGGTGAGCAGAGAGTTTAGCATGCCCTGCTCATGGCTCAGTGTTACGGCCATAACGGCCTTGCGCCCGCCGCTCATTTCGAACGGCTCATACACGCAATCCTTATATTTATAGTAGGTGCTGCGGGAAATTCCCGCCAGCTTCGCCGCCTGGCTCACATCCTTGGCCTCGCCGTTTTCAAGGCTGTGCCTTGCCAGTAGTACCTTTTCGAAATAGTCAGGCAGAACTGATTTATCTACTATAAGGAAATTGCTGTTCATTTTGTCAGCTCGTCGGCCAGAGCAATAACAGCCGCGCGGCTGCTCTCGTTAAGCGCCGCCTTAATGGTTACAGTTGTTTCAGCATATATGATGTCCTTGCTATCCTCCAGCATTTTCTTCATGACCTTTGCAGCCTGAGGAGCCCATGAGCCGTTCTCGATCATGGCAATTGTTCTGTTCTGATAGAGTCTCTCGGTCAGATCCTCGATGAATGAACGCATGAAGGGGAAAATGTCTCCGTTATAAGTTGTTGTGGCAAGAACCAGCTTGTCATATCTGAACGCGTCCTCAACCGCCTCCGGAACATCGTCACGGGCCAGGTCATGAAGCTTGGCTGTAACGCCGCGCTTTTTAAGCTCATCGGCAAGAAGCTCAACTGCTTCCTTCGTGTGACCATAGACTGAGGTATAGGCAATTGTAACACCCTTGTCCTCGGGAGTGTATGAAGACCAAAGATTGTATTTGTCAATATAATATTCCAGATTATCATCAAGCACGGGGCCGTGCAGCGGGCAGATAATTTTGATGTCGAGCGTTGCGGCCTTCTTCAGAACAGCCTGAACCTGCTTTCCGAATCTTCCGACGATGCCGAAGTAATATCTTCTTGCCTCACAGGCCCAGCCCTCCGGATCCTCAACATCCAGAGCGCCAAACTTGCCAAAGCCGTCAGCCGAGAAGAGAATCTTGTCGCAGCTGTCATAGGTCATAATAACCTCAGGCCAGTGAACCAGCGGTGCGCCGACGAAGCTGAGTGTATGCTTGCCGAGGGTAAGAGTGTCCCCCTCCTTAACGGTCTTCTTTCTTTCGGGATAGTCCGTCCCAAAATACAGCTTCATCATATTAAACGCCTGCATTGAGGACACAATTGTGGCATTGGGATATTTATCCATAAACGCGACAATATTCGCCGAATGGTCCGGCTCCATATGCTGGATTACCAGAAAGTCCGGGGTGCGTCCGCCGAGAGCCGAGTCAAGATTGCTCAGCCACTGGTCAGCAAATTCTCCGACGGAATCCATGACCGCGATTTTCTCGTCCATAATAACATATGAATTGTAGCACATTCCCAGGGGAACGACATACTGCCCTTCAAACAGGTCAACATCGTGGTCATTAACTCCGATATATATTACGTCATTTGTAACCTTATTCATGATGAATGCCTTTCTTATGCTTAGCGATGAATTCAGGGATTATTTAAAGAGATTGTTCAATGCCTCGCTGAACAGTGAGCCCACCATCTGGCCAGCGGCGTTCTGGGCCGTCTTGCCTATTTTGGAGGTTCCCAGCAGTCCGCGGGTTATTGACTTGCCCACATCACGGCCGATGACTCGCGCCGTTGACTTTGATGCCTTTGCGATGCTCTGCTGCAGCTGGGTGCGGCCGTACTTGTCCTTGCCCTCGGCCTTATACTGGGCCTGCTTGGCCTTCTCTGCGTCTCTTTCCGCCTTCTCCGCAGCCTTGGCCTCAGCCTCGGCAGCCTTCTGAGCATCAGCCTCAGCCTTTGCGGCGTCAATCTTCTCCTGCTCGGCGTTGAGAATTTCATAAGCGGACTCGCTGTCAACTCCCTCTTTATAGCTGGCATAAAGAGGGTCATCGTTGACTATCTGCTCTCTCTCCTCATTAACGAGGGCAGTGAAGCTCGACTGCGGCGGGCAGATTGTTGCCTGCTCGACAACTGTGGGAGCGCCTTCCTCGTCCAGCATTGAAACAAGGGCAACGCCGGTTCCCATGTTTGCAATGGCGTCCTCGGTTTTGAACTTGGGGTTGGCTCTGAAGCTCTGGGCCGCTGTGCGGACAGCTCTCTGCTCAGCCGGAGTGTATGCTCTAAGGGCGTGCTGAACGCGGTTATTGAGCTGAGCCAAAACCTCGTCCGGGATATCAGCGGGGCTCTGGGTAATGAAGTATATGCCAACGCCCTTGGATCTTACCAGTTTAACAATCTGAACAACCTTGTCAAGCAGCGCCTTGGGAGCGCCGTTGAAGAGCATGTGAGCCTCATCAAAGAAGTATACAATCTTCGGCACGTCAACATCGCCGACCTCTGGAAGTGTTTCATAAAGCTCGCTGAGCATCCAGAGCATAAACATTGAATAGAGCAACGGGTACTTAACCAGCTCGGGGCAGTGGAGAATATTTACCATGCCTCTGCCGTTTTCGTCGGTCTTGAGCCAGTCACGGATGTCCAGCTCAGGCTCGCCGAAGAACATGTTGCCACCCTGGTCCTCAAGAGTAAGGAGTGCTCTCTGAATAGCGCCCACGCTGGAGGAGGCAACGTTGCCATAGGTAGCCGTCAGCTCGGCGCGGTTCTTGGAGATGTAGGTCAGCATTGAGCGCAGGTCCTTAAGGTCAATGAGCTCGAGGCCATTGTCGTCAGCTACATGGAAGGTGATGTTAAGGACGCCTGTCTGAGCATCCGTCAGGTTGAGAAGTCTGGAGAAAAGCGTGGGGCCGATGGAGCTTATTTTCGCTCTGACGGGGATTCCACCGGTTTCAAAAACGTCCCAGAAGCGGACAGGATACGCGTGCGGATCAAAGAGAGACTTGTCAACTCCCATGCCGTCAAGGCGGGAGGAAATTTTTTCGTTCATTTCGCCGGCTTCCGCCATGCTGCTGATGTCGCCCTTAACGTCGGCCAGGAAGACGGGGACGCCCAGGTCGGAAAAGCCCTCTGCCAGGACCTTGAGGGTTGTGGTCTTGCCGGTACCGGTTGCGCCGGCGATAAGGCCGTGGCGGTTAGCCATCTGTGGGAGGAGGTACACAGGGTTTTCGCCCTTGCCGATAAGTATTTTAAAATCTTCTATCATGGTTTCTCTCCTATATTATAAATTTATCTGATTATACCACATATTCTCATAATATCAAATAGAAACCTCATGATTTTGTACTTTATATTTTTTAATATTTTTTTGAAAGGGGTTGTTTACAATCGACCAATAAAATGCTAAAATTAAATCAGCTGTTTTAGGCAAATTTTTAATGGAGATGAATAAAGAGACATGCAGAGACATTTCAAATCCATGGACGGTAATAATGCTGCCGCCCATGTATCCTACGCATTCACAGAAGTAGCTGCAATCTACCCGATCACTCCGTCCAGCCCGATGGCTGACTTTGTTGATCAGTGGGCAGCTGCAGGCCGCAAGAACATCTTCGGCAACGTGGTTAAGGTTCAGGAAATGCAGGCTGAGTCCGGTGCTGCCGGCGCAGTCCACGGCTCTCTGAACGCCGGTGCTCTGACGACGACTTATACTGCATCCCAGGGTCTTCTTCTGATGATCCCGAACATGTATAAAATCGCCGGTGAACTTCTTCCGGGCGTATTCCACGTTTCAGCGCGTACCCTCGCAAGCCACACTCTGAACATTTTCGGTGACCACAGCGACGTTATGGCATGCCGCCAGACCGGTTTCGCAATGCTCGCTGAGACCAACGTTCAGGAAATCATGGACCTTGCTCCTGTTGCCCACCTTGCGGCAATCAAGTCAAGTGTTCCGTTCCTCAACTTCTTTGATGGCTTCAGAACCTCCCACGAGATTCAGAAGGTCGAGGTTTGGGACTATGAAGACCTTGCTGACATGGTCGACATGGAAGCAGTTGAGAAGTTCCGCGCCCGCGCCCTCAACCCGAACGCACCTGTTATGCGTGGCTCACACGAAAACGGAGACATCTTCTTCCAGAACCGTGAAGCCTCCAACCCGTACTATGACGCGGTTCCCGGCATTGTCGAAGAGTACATGGACAAGATCAACACCAAGCTTGGAACAAACTACCAGCTCTTCAACTACTATGGTGCTCCGGACGCAGACCGTGTAATCATAGCCATGGGCTCTATCTGCGACGTTGCAGAAGAGGTTATTGACTATCTTACCGCAAAGGGTGAGAAGGTCGGTCTTGTAAAGGTCCGTCTCTTCCGTCCGTTCGTACCTGAGAAGCTGGTTGCCGCAATTCCGGCGTCCTGCAAGAAGATTGCAGTTCTTGACCGTACAAAGGAGCCCGGTGCACAGGGCGAGCCTCTCTATCTTGATGTTGTCACCGCTCTTAACGTTTGCGGCAGAACAGGCATCGAGGTAATCGGCGGCCGTTACGGTCTCGGCTCCAAGGATACACCTCCCGCATCAGTCTTCGCAGTATATAACGAGCTGAAGAAGGCCACAATGAAGCGCATGTTCACCATGGGCATCGTTGATGATGTAACAGGTCTCTCCCTTGAAGAGGAAGCAGCTCCCGCAACAGCTGCTGAAGGCACAATCGAGTGCAAGTTCTGGGGTCTTGGCGGTGACGGTACTGTCGGTGCAAACAAGAACTCCATCAAAATCATCGGCGACCATACCGGCAAGTATGTTCAGGCATATTTCCAGTATGACTCCAAGAAGACCGGCGGCGTAACAATCAGCCACCTCCGCTTTGGTGACAAGCCGATTAAGAGCCCGTACTACATTAACAAGGCTGACTTCGTTGCCTGCCATGTTCCTTCCTACATCACCAAGGGCTTCCCCATTGTCCGTGATGTAAAGCCGGGTGGAAAATTCCTCATCAACTGCCAGTGGAGCTTTGAAGAGCTGGAGCATCATCTTGATGCAGCCTCCAAGCGCTACATTGCTGAAAACAATATTCAGGTTTACATGATCAACGCCATTGACCTTGCCAAGAAGATCGGCATGGGCAAGCGCACCAACACAATCCTCCAGTCTGCATTCTTTGCTCTGGCAGACGTTCTCCCGTCTGACGAGGCAATCCAGTACATGAAGGATGCCGCTCTTCACTCCTACCTGAAGAAGGGCCAGGACGTTGTTGACATGAACTACAACGCCATCGACGCCGGTGCAACCGCGTTCGAGAAGGTTGACATTCCCGAGTCCTGGAAAAAGGCAGAGGACAAGGTTAAGACCGAGAAGCTTGCCGGTCCTGAAAAGCTCGTCTCCATGGTTGAGAATATTCTTGACCCGGTTGACAAAATGGATGGCGACTCTCTCCCCGTCAGCGCCTTCAAGGATTATGCCGACGGTACCTTCCAGCTTGGCGCATCCGCATATGAAAAGCGCGGCATAGCTGTTACCGTTCCCGAGTGGGATGCCGAGAAGTGCATTCAGTGCAACACCTGCGCATTTGTCTGCCCGCACGCGACAATCCGTCCCTTCGCTCTCACAGCTGAAGAGGCCGCCGCTGCACCGAAGCAGTCAAAGATCGTTCCCATCAAGGCCGGCAAGGGCAAGGATGAGTATCAGTTCTCCATGGCTGTTTCCGCTCTGGACTGCATGGGTTGCGGCGTCTGCGTAACAAAGTGCCCTGTCAATGCCATCACAATGGTTCCGATGGAGTCTCAGATCGACCAGCAGGAGGTCTTCGACTACATGGTAGCCAACGTATCCGAGAAGAAGGATATGTTCCAGGCAACAAACGTAAAATACAGTCAGTTCGCTCAGCCGTATCTTCAGTTCTCCGGCTCCTGCGCAGGCTGCGCCGAAACCAGCTACGCTCGCATCATCACCCAGCTCTTCGGCGACCATATGATGATCTCCAACGCAACAGGCTGCTCATCAATCTGGGGCGGCCCGGCTGCAACATCACCTTATGCAACAAACAAAGAGGGCAAGGGTCCTTCATGGGCAAACTCCCTGTTTGAAGACAACGCAGAGCACGGCTTTGGCCTCTATCTTGGCCAGAAGAAGATCCGTGAGGATCTCAAGGCTGAGGTTGAGTTCATTGCAGAAAATGGCCACGATCCTGAGATAAAGAAGGCCGCTGAAGAGTGCATAAAGACCTGGGACAACGGCACTGCAAACCAGGCTCCGTCCGAAAAGCTTATCGCTCTCCTCTCTGCAAAGTCCGATCCCTGCGAGCACGGCAAGGCAATCCTTGAGAAGAAGAATTACCTCAACAAGAAGTCACTTTGGATCTTCGGCGGTGACGGTTGGGCATTCGATATCGGTTACGGCGGCGTTGACCATGTTCTCGCCTCCGGTGAGGATGTTAACATCTTCGTCTTCAACACCGAGGTTTATTCCAACACCGGCGGACAGGCTTCAAAGGCCTCCAACATCGGCCAGGTCGCTCAGTTCGCGGCAGCCGGTAAGGAAATCAAGAGCAAGAGCCTCGCTGAGATGGCAATGACCTATGGCTATGTATATGTAGCACAGGTTGCCATGGGTGCAAACCCAGCTCAGACCCTCAAGGCAATTGCTGAGGCTGAGGCATATCCCGGACCGTCACTCATCATCGCATATTCACCTTGCGAGATGCACTCCATCAAGGGCGGCATGACCAATTGCCAGCTTGAAATGGACAAGGCTGTTAAGTGCGGCTACTGGAACCTCTTCCGTTACAATCCTGCAGCAGAAGAGCAGTTCACGCTCGACAGCAAGGAGCCCGCAGACGGATACAGAGCCTTCCTTATGAACGAGGCACGTTACAGCCGTCTGACCCGTGAGTTCCCGGACAGAGCAGAAAACCTCTTCACAAAGAACGAGGAGAACGCCAAGGAGCGTTACGAGCATCTGCTTAAGCTCAAGGCACTCTACTCCAAGTAATATTTCGCGAAAACTCAATTTCATGCTCACCCGCACTCCGGGTGAGCATGATTTTTGAAAGGTCATTTTATGAAGCAGGAATTTGATTTAGACGATATAATGCGCGAATTCGGCGCCGAGCAGAGCTCGCCGCACCAAACTACGAGCACCAAGGTGCAAGGTGCGAATTCAAAACGTAGTCCGGATGACCGCTCGCAAACGCCTTCCAAGCAAGCACCCCGGAGGGCGCTTAGCGAGTCGGAGTCCACAGTCCGCAGTGAAAGTGCGCCTGTACCGAAAAGTGTGGGAAAACCTTCGCACACGCAGCGGATTAGTTCAAACCCAGACCTCCTAACTCCTAACTCAGACCTCATAACTAAAAATGCCACTAACACCAAACTCATAGCTACTAATTCCGAATTCCGAATTCCGCATTCCGCATTAGTCCTGGTCTTCGTTCTGCTGACTATCTTCGCCATACTCACCGGCTTCTCCATCTATGTCACCAACTCCGGTCGCATATATCCCAACGTCTTCGTTGACTCCGTTTCCGTTGGTGGCATGACCTCATCAGAGGCTCTGTCCGCTCTTGACTCCGGCGGCTGGACCGTTCGGGCCGAAACTCCCCTGCAAATAACCACCTATCTTGGCATAACCGTGGACGTTGACCCGGTTCAGGCCGGCGTCGTAACGGGCTCCGAAACAGCTGTCGCCGCGGCTAAGCGATATGGCCGCAGCGGTAATATTTATGAAAATCTTATTTCCTATATCAAGTCCATGTCCTCATCCACTGACATAAACGAGCTTTCCGCATCAATAAACAATGACTATATCAGCTCCGTGGCCGACGAGTGCGAGCGCCTTGTCCGTTCCGCCGTTACCGACAATGAATATTATATTGACGAGGCCGCCAGGGAGCTTGTAATAATAAAAAGCAGCGGAGAAATCACTCTTGACAAAAGCGACCTCCGCCTGCAGATAATTTCCGCGCTTGAAGAGGGCAAAACCTCTCTGACATATAATGCTTTGACCGGCGAGGCCGTCGCCCCTGACTATCAGGCGATTTATGACGAGGTCTGCACCGGTGCTGTGAATGCCTCGTTTTCAGACGATGGTTCCCACACGATTCTTCCTGAGCAGTCCGGCTGGCTGTTTGACATAGACACCGTCCGTTCCGCCTGGGAGGCCGCCTCTCTGTCTGAGGAAATAAGAATTCCCCTTCAGGTCGTTGAGCCTGAAATAACCGCTGAATATCTGGAGTCCATGCTATACCATGACCTGCTTGGGGCTGTTACGACGAAATATAATAATTCCAACGAAAATCGCAGCAGCAATGTCCGTTTGGCCTCGTCAAAAATTGACGGAGTAGTCCTATATCCGGGCGAGGTGTTTTCCTTTAATGATGTGGTCGGCGAGCGCACCGAGGAGGCGGGCTTCCTTCTTGCCCCGGCTTATGCAGGCTATGATGATATCAAGGACGAGCTTGGCGGCGGCGTTTGCCAGGTTTCAACCGGCGTATATGCGGCCGCGCTGTTCGCCTTTTTGGAGATAAAATCCCACACCTGCCACATATATCCTCCCAACTATATTCAGCTGGGCACTGACGCCACCGTTTCAATTCCCGCCGAGGGCCGGACGATAGATTTCAAATTCATAAACAGCAAGAGCTACCCCATAAAAATCGTCAGTTACTGTGAGGAAACGGTGAATGAGTCCACCGGACGCCCCTTAAAAACCGTAACCGTTGAAATCTGGGGCACCCTGGAGGATGACGACTTCATGCCTATTGAATTCGATAATTCCTATTCCGACATATATGATTATGACCGGGTCATAGACCCGGCCTATGAAGACCGCGAGGGGTATAAAATCAAGCTCACCCATGATGAGTCTGAATTCGAGGATGACACCGGCAAGGGCCTGCGCACGGCAACCCACCGCAAAGTATATGACTCATCCGGCAATCTGGTCCAGGATCACATAATCAACCCGACATACTCGGCAGGCTACGCGCTGGACACATATTATTACCGCGGTTAGTACGCATTCCGAATTCCGAATTATTCCCTTGCGCTGTGCGCAAGCAGCACCAGGCACGGAACGTAAAACATCATTACCAATTCCATAACCGCATAGTATCCCGTGGTTCCATACGGCAAAAAATTAAGAAGCAAAATTGAATAATCGCATCCGAAAAACAGAGTAATTCCCGCCGTGAACAGGCGGCCCGCTCTGTTTTTATTTTTCAGTCCCGTGGCCCACGCCTGTGCCGTGTTAACCGCCAGCTGTGAAAGGTTCACCATCGCAATGCAGTTAGGCACCGTCGCCATATTAAACAGCACCAGCGCCGTCTCCATGGCCGCTAAAGTGGCAAGACGTATAATCAGCCACCTCGCTCTTCCGCCCAGCCAGAGTCCGAACAGAATTTCGCAAACGCTGAAAATCGCGAAGCCCACTGTCATGGGCCACTGCCCGACGCCGCAGCTGTATATAAAGCAAAGGAACAGGTCCGCCATTGCCGTAAGAGCGACGCCGCAAAGCAGCAGTCTGTCCCGTCCCGCAGGCATGGGCTGCCTTTTTACGGCGTAAATATAAATTAATATAATAAAATTAATCAGTGCCGGCAGAAAGGCCAGCTTGTCATAAATTCGCTCCGGGCACAGCAGCTGCGTAATCTCAATTGCAGCAAACGCGCTGCCCTCCAGGCAGTACCAAACCGCCCGCTCACTCCCGGTCAGCATTTCCCGCTTCCTTGCGGCAGGTGAAGATAATAACCTGTCTTTCCTTTGCAATCTCTCTGAGGAGCTTCATAACCTGGGCATATCTGGTCTCGTCCATGTTAACCAAAGCGTCGTCAATGATCAGTGGGCAGGAGTCTCCCTCCGGCGAAGCGATCTCACACAGCGCAAACCTCACCGCCAGATACATCAAATCCGCGGTTCCGGCGCTTAAGAACTCCGACTCGTGGGAAACGGCGTTGTCCTTCTCCTTAATTTTTGCGGAGAAGTCCCTGTTCAGCTGAATTTCGCTGTATTTCCCGTCGGTGGCCTCTGCCATATATCTGCTAGCCGCCTTCCCCAGCTCCGGTGAAAACCGGGTCTGCATAACGGTATCTGCTTCCTTCAGCGTATCAATCGCCAGCTTTATGGCCTCATATTCCGCCGCCGCAGTCTCTCTTTTTGCCTTAACGCTCTTCAGCTCAGAGCCCAGCACAAGTGGATCTCCCAGCGCCATGAGTCTGCCGTTTTCCCGGGCAATTTCTGTTTGCAGCGAATATATCTCCGCTCTTTTTTTGTTGAGCTCACGGCCCAGCTCCGCCGCCTCAGAGGAGCCTGATGTAAAGTCCAGCTTCTCAAGAGCGTCCCTCTCAATATGCGTCAGCGACTGCGCTGTCCTTGCGCACTCCTCCGAAAGCTTCCGCTCCCTTTCTGTGGCCTTTTCAAGCGCAACGCTCAGCGCGTGATATTCGTCCAGCCGTGCGTATATGCCGTCAACCGAATCCGCGTCATATTTTTTCAGCAAGGCCTCGGTCTGAGCCGCCCGGTTTTTGTTTTCCCTGATAATCCCCGATGCCATAACCAGCATCACAACTGCCAGTGCGCAAAACACCAGCGTTGCAGCCGCAACGGCAATGTGACTGTAAAACACTGTGTATGTAACAACTCCGGCCAGCGCCAGAATGAAAAATACACCCGCAAGAATTGTCTGAGCAACACTGCCGCGAGCCGGATCCGCCAGCTGTTCAAGCCGTGCAATGTCACTCTCCGCCTCCGCCTCAACCTCGTCGGTTGTCCGTCCGGAAAAAACGTTTTTCTTCAGCTGTGCCCGTAGCTCAGTAACCTCGGCATAGGCTTCCGTCTGCTCCGCAGTTGCCCGGCTGAAGCTTTCCCTTCTGGTTTTGAGCTCATTTTCAACGCTTATGCGTTGCTTTTTCCTTGCCCCGGTAACCCGGTCCTCAAGCTCAGCGCATTCCTCCTCCAGCGCTTTTACCTGCTCCTCCAGAGCCTGCACCTGGGTGCATCCCTCGTGCATATCGTCAAGTCTGCGCTCCAGCTCATTAATTCTTGCGTCCGCGTCAGGCACAGTGCCCGTCCGGTTATACCGTCTCTCCCGTTGCCAAGCCTTCAGCCGCTTGTCCGTCTCCGAGTAGGAAATCTCCTCCTCGCCGGTTGAAAGTATGGCTGCAATCTTTTTTTCCAGCTCCGGGCTGCCGGTAACCGCCGCGGTTCCTTGACCAACATATGCGCTACGGCAGAAAACGTCCTTCGAAACTCCGGTCAGCCGCTGGCCGGCGTTTGTGCCTGTCAGTCCCTCAACCGGAGTTGCCGTGCCTGTGTAAACGGCAGAAAATTCCCGCATCGGTGAGCTTTTCTCCCGGGTTGTCCTGGTCAGAGTAATGTCGCAGCCCTCGGCAGTCAGCTCCATGGTTCCCTCCATTGGCGCTCCTGACCAGGGGGCGTACTTTTGTTTGTCCGGCAGGTAGCCGGCCTTTTGCCGTTCCCCGGAGTCAACACCGTAAAGCATGTCCTTAATAAAGGCGCACCATGTCGTCTTCCCACTCTCGTTCGGGGCTTCAATAACATTCAGCCCGCTGTGGAAGGATATGCTGTCATTATTGAATTTTCCGAAGGTGGCTGTTAATGAATTAATCTTCATGTCGGGCCGGCTCCTCCATATTGTCCATGGCCGCAATTCCCCAGCGTGCAGCCTGCTCAATCATGCGCTTTTCGTCTTCGTCCCCGGTCTGCTCCAGTCTGGTCTTTAGCTTTGCCAGGAAAATTCCACGCAACGAGTCATTCCCGGCAAGCGTCCATACGTCAGTGCTCGGGTGTGTCCCGTCCCTGATTTCCACACTGTAAAACAAATCCTCAAGCCTTTTTTCCAGCCCGGACACGTCAATTCTCTCGCTGGTCTCGCCCACAAGGGTAATTCTGTATATGTCTCTTATTGTCTCGTCCGGCAGGGCCATTTTTATAGTGCTTTCTGGGTCCGCCCCGGTAATGTCAATCTCCAGCTTTTCATATCGCCTGTTCGATATGTCAAATGTCTCAAGACCGCAGCCGCTGTCACTTAGAGTAATTATGCTGACGGTTTTCTCTCCCGTCTCGTCAAAGCCCCGCCCCTCCGGGCAGCCGGGATATGAGTAATATGTGTTCCCCGCCTTCATCAGTCCGCTGGCGGTGTGAACATGCCCCAGGGCAATGTAATCCATGCCGGAGGAGGCAATCTTCTCCTCCGATATATAATTATATTTCGATTTTTGGTTATATATGTCCCCGTGGACGCACATAACGTTATATAGGCCTTCCTCACGCGCAGCGGAAAAGCCCTCAAGCAGCGAGCCGCAGCATCTGTCCGTAAAGCCCACGCCATATATGTTCAGTCCGATTTCCTTCAGTTGAACCTTTTCCGGTCTGCTCTTCCTGAAGACATAAACATTTTCCGGCAGTCTGTCCTCGGAGTATGGTCCACCGTCCCGGTAATAATCATGGTTGCCCGGAGCGATAAACACCGGCGCTGGAATTTTCCCCAGAACCCGGTTCAGGGCGGCTGAGGTTTCGTAATATGAATTTTCCCCGTCCAAAAGGTCCCCGGCCAGCAAAACCGCGTCCACATTTTCCTTAATAGCCAGGGCGGCGATTTTCAGCAGCAAATTCCTCTGCTCTGTTCTTCTGGCCGCCGCCTTTCCCGGTGACAGGGCCTCAAAGGGTGAGTCCAGGTGCAGGTCCGCCGTATGCAGAAGCTTAATCTGTTTCATGTCAGTCTGACTGCCTCCGCCTTTAAGCACTTCCCGCTCTCCGGGTCAATTTCAAACACGCAGCCCTCCAGCTTAATCGGTCCCTCCGCGGAATTATAGCGCTGGGGCGGGTCGCCCATAAATTTGCCTATGCTTTGCTCAATGTTAATTCCCAGAACGGAATTGGTTGCCCCGGTCATTCCCAGATCGGTAATATATCCTGTGCCGTTTGGCAGCACCCGGGCGTCAGAGGTCTGAACATGGGTGTGTGTTCCCCATACGGCGCTGGCCTTCCCGTCCAGCATATAGCCCATGGCGATTTTCTCGCTGGTGCCCTCGGCGTGGAAGTCTACCAGAACAATCTTTTCCTTAATCTGGCCGAAGTAATCATCCGCCACCACGAACGGATTGTCCGTGTTGTTGTCAAGTGTAAAGCGGCCCAGCAGGTTCAGGACACATACGTCACCAAAGCTTGTTTTATAAACTGCGATGCCTCTGCCCGGGCACTGGGGCCCGTAGTTTGCCGGACGCAGAATTCTGCTCCGCTCGTCAAGATATGGCTTAAGCTCGGTGCGTGTCCATGTGTGGTTGCCCAGGGTAATAACATCCGCCCCGGCCTTGAATATCATGTCGCACTGCTTTGGCGTAACGCCCACAACGTTGGCGTTCTCCCCATTAACAACGCAGTAGCTTATTACGTTTTCCTCTTTGAATTTCTTCAGCCGCGTCTCAAGCATCCGTAGCCCCGGTTCGCCGCATACGTCACCCACGGCCAGTATTTTTACGCTCATATTTTCTCCTGCCTGTGCAGATTATTTATTATTCATATTATATATTTTTTTACCCCGGATGTATACTCTAATTTTTTCAAGAAAGTAGTTGCAATTTCCAAAAAGCTGTGCTAATATACTTGGGCAAAAAGGTATGCGTTGTTAGCTCAGCTGGATAGAGCGTCTGGCTACGGACCAGAAGGTCAGGGGTTCGAATCCCTTACAGCGTGCCAATCAGCCGGTGACTAAGTCACCGGCTGATTTTGTTTTTCCTTGCGCGTCGGGACGATATTCCATCATTACCTAACTTTCATGATTCTCACTATAGCCGCAACGGTAACTCCCGCGGCAATTCCGTCCATAACCAGGCTGGCAAAGTCCAGAATCAGGCAGTCATATAAAATCCAAACCGCGAGATTGAACAATATGTTCCACTTTGACGCGATCAAGCTTTTGAATATGCACAGACCCACGCTGAATTCAATGGTTGCGAAAATCGATATGTACCCCACAAAGCCCGCGTTGTTGGATATAATTCCCAGCGCCCCGGCCACAATGCAAAAGGGCACGCAAACCGCCGTCGTGAATTTTTCTTTGGATATCAGCCAGTTTCTTCCCGCGCACAATATCATTGACGGGATTGTTGAATATACTCCGTAAAAATATGATGCCGCCGCGTAAACCATGCATTGTGCCGTCTGCAGGACGAAGCTTTTTCTCTTGTCCGGCACCCATGCCGCAGCCATTGTGAATATCGCCGTAACGACAGACAGCGCCGTCGCTATATAGTAATTCATTCCTTCAGATCCTTGCGACGCCTGTTTTCCTCGCTGTCTCTGCAACGGCCCTTGCAACCGCCTCTGCGGCGCCCTCAGTCAGAGCGCCGGGGATAACGTTGTCCTCGCTCAACTCACCGTCCGGAATGAACTCCGCAAGTGCCCCGGCGGCTGCCAGCTTCATTTCGTCGTTAATTTCCTTTGCCCTGACGTCCAGCGCTCCTCTGAAAACTCCGGGGAACACCAGAACGTTATTAATCTGGTTTGGGTAGTCGCTTCTGCCGGTGGCAACAATCCTTGCCCCGCCGGTCTTTGCGTCCTCCGGGAAAATCTCCGGCGTCGGGTTGGCGCATGCAAATACGATGGCATCCTTCGCCATGGCTTTAACCATCTCAACTGTCAGCAGTCCCGGAGCAGAAACTCCGATAAAGGCGTCCGCGTCCTTAATGACCTCTGCCAAAGTCCCCTGAAGTTTGTTGGGATTGGTGATCTTCGCCATTTCCTCCTTAACCGGGTTCATGCCCAAGCTTCGCCCGTCATAAATCGCGCCGGTCCGGTCGCACATGGTGACGTTGACAAAGCCTGCAGTAAGCAGCAGCCGTGTAATTGAAATCGCCGCGGCTCCGGCCCCGCTGATAATAACCTTGACCTCTTCCTTTCTTTTCCCAACTACCTTCAGTGCGTTTGTCAGGCCCGCCAGCATAATAATCGCCGTGCCGTGCTGGTCATCGTGGAAAACGGGAATGTCGCAGCGTTCCTTGAGTTTTCTTTCAATTTCAAAGCACCTTGGAGCTGATATATCCTCCAGGTTGATCCCGCCGAAGGAGCCGGAAATAAGCGCCACCGTGTTGACAAACTCGTCCACGTCCTTTGTCTTTACGCAAAGGGGAAACGCGTCAACCCCGCCGAATTCCTTAAAGAGCACGCACTTGCCCTCCATAACCGGCATTCCGGCCTCCGGGCCAATGTCTCCCAGTCCCAGAACCGCAGTTCCGTCAGTAATAACGGCCACCAGGTTGCTTCTGCGGGTATATACATATGATTTGTTAATGTCCTTCTGAATCTCCAGGCAGGGCGCCGCCACGCCGGGAGTATATGCCAGTGAAAGGTCCTCCCGTGTCTTAACCGGCACCCGGGATATAACCTCCAGCTTTCCCTTCTTCTCCTCGTGCAGTCTAAGCGATTCCTTTGCGTAATCCATTTTTATGTCTCCTGTTTTGGTTTTCGATGCATTATAGCATATTGAGTCGCAAGTCTCAAGTCGCAAGACTGCGGGCTGCCTATAAAGCAAAAACCACCCGAGAGGGTGGTTTTTATGTTTTATAGGCTTAATTACTTTCCGTTGCGGACAGCGTCGATGTGGCGTGTGAGGTCGATCATCTTGTTGGAGAAGCCCCACTCATTGTCATACCATGCAACGAGCTTTACGAAGTTGCCGTTAAGAGCAATACCGGCCTGTGCATCGAAGATAGAGGTGTGAGCGTCGGTGCGGAAGTCGGAAGAAACAACTTCATCATCAACATACTCAAGAACACCGGCCATCTCGCCTTCGGAGGCCTTCTTCATTGCCGCGCAGATCTCTTCGTAGGTTGCGCTCTTCTCGAGACGTACAGTCAGGTCAACAACAGAGATGTCCGGAGCGGGGATACGCATGGACATACCGGTGAGCTTGCCGTTGAGCTCGGGGATGACCTTGCCGACAGCCTTTGCAGCGCCGGTGGATGACGGGATAATGTTGTTGTAAAGTGAACGTGCGCCACGGAGGTCCTTCTTCTTCGGGAAGCCGTCAACAATAGCCTGAGTGGCTGTTGAAGCATGAACTGTGGTCATGAGGCCTTCGATAATGCCGAAGTTGTCGTTAACAACCTTTGCCATAGGAGCAAGGCAGTTTGTGGTGCAGGAAGCGTTGGAAACGAACTGCATGTCAGGAGTGTACTTGTCGAGGTTAACGCCGCAAACGAACATCGGAGTGTCGTCCTTTGCGGGGCCGGACATAATAACAACCTTAGCGCCTGCATCGATGTGAGCCTGTGCCTTTTCCTTGGTCAGATAAACGCCGGTGCACTCGAGAACGTAGTCAACACCCAGCTCGCCCCAAGGAATGAGGGAAGCGTCACGATATGTCTTGTCAGAAAGAATTTTAACTGTCTTTCCGTCTACAGTGATTGTGCTGGCTTCATCATCAGCGGTGACGGTGCCGTTGAAGCGGCCGTGTACGGAGTCATACTTTACGCAGTATGCAACATGGCTTGCAGGATGGTTCGGGGCGCTGATAGCAACGACTTCAACATCGTCAGACTTAATAGCAGCGCGGAATGCCAGTGAACCGATACGGCCGAAGCCGTTAATGCCAATTTTAATCATTTTTATATACCTCCAATAAATAAAGAATTTCAGAGTCTGCCAAAATAATACCAAAATCAGAGTCAAAAAGCAATAGCGCCGACTCTCTTTTTCAATTTATTTTTCCTCGCTGTAAATTCCCCCGCCGATGAACTCTCTCAAAAGTGAGTCACGGTCAATCAGACTCTCGTCAATTTCGCCGAACAGCTCAATTGCCGGCAGCACCGAGCACAACTCGTCATATCTTTCAATCCCCTGTGGGATGGACATAAACAGCTCCGTGGCCGTCCTGTTCAAAACCGCCGGCTCGCATGCCATGGCCGTGTCAAACTGGAAGTCCGCCTTGTCCTTAAAGGGAGTTATATAAAGCTTTTCGCCCCGCCTGACATTCGCCCACAGCGCCAGCGTCTCCGCGGGAGTTGTCCCCCTGAAGTTATAGTCCCTGACTGTCCTTCTGACCAGTCTGAACCATGTGCTCTTAAAAACGACCTTCCCCTCGAACTCAATGTCGCTCTTTGCGGAAATATACAGCTTAAAGGCCTCCGGGTTTTTCTCCGTCAGCATATCGTTCAGAGCGTGAATTCCCTCCACGATGACGATCTCGTCCTTCTTCAGCTGCATTGCCTTTGATGGGACAGTGCTCCTCATCTTTCTCGCAAATTCAAATTTCGGAATAAAAACCTTCTCTCCCTCCGCCAGCATTGCGAAGTGCTTGTTCATCAGCTCCATGTCCAGGCACAGTGGTGACTCCAGGTCATATTCCCCCTCCGGCGTTCTTGGTGTGTTCTCCGGAGTAACATTATTATAGTAGTCATCCATGCTTATGTAATGGGTGCCTACGCCCATCCGGTTCAGCTCCTCGCTGATTTTCCTGGCCGTGGTTGTCTTCCCCGAGCCGGACGGGCCGGAAAGAAGGACAATTGGGCTTCTGCCCGCGTTTCCGGCAATCATCTCCGCCGCGGTTTTGACCTCGCCCATATATCTGCTTTCGCAGTCGGCGGCGAACTGCCGTGGTTCCTTAACGGTTCTCAGATTAATTTCCTTCAGGTCATAGCTCATGACTTCCCATTACCTTCCTTCGTAAAATTCGCTGATTTTTTCCTTGTCAGCGCAGGTTTTTTCAATGCTCTGTATATATTCCAGCGGATATTTTGGCGCCGTCATTCTGATGTTACGTCCGCCCTCCGGGTCAATCAGTTTCGAGGAGCCTCCGGCGCCCATGGCGACAATGGTGTTAATCTCCTCCATCATGCATATGTTATATAAATTCTCATGTCCCGGCTTTGTCCAGCCCGTATTTTCAAATCCGCCCGACATGTTTTTCTGTCTATATAGATAGTATGGCTCATACCCGGCATTGCGTAGCCTTTCATATGCATACTCCAGCATCTCGCCCACCTCAGCCGCTCCGGGGATCTTCTCCTCCGCCAGCATCAGCCGCGAGCCTCTCTTCAGTGACAGGGTGTGCACCGTAATGTTTTCCGGGTCCAGCTCCAGCACCATGTCCATAGATTTTTTAAAGCCATCAACGCTGTCCGCCGGCAGCCCCGCAATAAGGTCCATGTTAATTGCGAAGCCTCTCACGTCTCTTGCAACGCTCAGCGCCCTGATTATGTCCTCCGCCGTGTGCCTCCGGCCTATGGCCTCCAGCACCGGGTCGTTCATTGTCTGGGGGTTTACGGATATTCTGTCAACGCCGTGCCGTCTCAGCACCACGAGCTTTTCCCGGGTGATCGTGTCCGGCCGTCCCGCCTCAACGCAATATTCCTTCAGTCCGGCCAGGTCGAAGCATTCCGCTAGCCTTCCGCACAGTCTGTCCAGTTCCTCAGCCGTCAGCGTTGTCGGTGTGCCTCCGCCCATATAAATTGCCGAAACCCTCAGTCCGTTTTTCCTGACCTGCTCCGCCGCGGCCTCGATTTCCTTTTCCAAAGCCTCCAGAAAGTCCGGAATAAGCTGCATGCTTTTGCCCACCGCCTGGCTCACAAAGCTGCAGTACGCACACCTGGTGGGGCAGAAGGGAATTCCCACATAAAGGCAAATGTCCCGCTTTCCAAGCGTCTCCTCCGCCTTCAGAGTATACATCGTCGCGTCGTAGCACAGCTCCGCTCTCTTCTCAGTCACTGAGTAGTCCTTCATGAATTTCGCGACGGCCTGTTCCCGGTTTCCGGTCCGCCTGACGATTCCGTGCATCAGCTTCCCCGGCCTCACGCCTGTCAGCGATCCCCAGGGTTGCTCTGTGAGGCCGGAGGCGATAACCGCCCTGTATATAGCGTTTTTAATTGCATACTGGCAAAGGCTGTCTCTGTCGGTCTCGTTCGTCTTTTCCCTTTTTACGGCGCATCTGCCTCTGAAAAGTCTCCCGCCGCTGTAATATGAGCACACCGCGGTAATATAAACTCTGGCCTCGCTCAGACTTATCTCCATTCTGTCCCCCTCTGGTCTTCCGCCGGGGTACTCCGGCTTCTCCCCCGGGAAGAGGGTCGAAAGCATCTGCTCCACGCCATATTTATAATTGTGTCCTGAAAAATACAGCTTCATGTCCGTCCTCGTTCATGGTCTCTTGTCTTTTTGCACAAAATTTAGCCTTGTTTTTGGTTAATTATTAACAATTGACAGTTTATAAAAAAACTGATATCTTATATGATTTTTTCTGAATTTTTATTTGAATTTTTTGTAAATTTATAGTATTATAAATTCGTGCTTATTTTTGTTGTAATTAGCTGTGTTTATGGGAGAAATTGGGAGGTTAAATGTATTCAGTCGGAGATAAAATCATATACGCGGAAAACGGAGTTTGTATTGTCGAAAATGTCGCGCCCCTTTCCATTGCGGACGCTGACCCGGATAAGCTATATTATCATCTGCGTCCCCTTGTGGGTAGCGGAACTTATTTTACACCTGTCAACTCCAACGCCTTTATGCGCAGCGTAATCACCAAATCCCAGGCTGAGGAGCTCATTGATTCCATCCCCTCCATCGAGCCCGCTATATGTGAGGATACTCGTTTTAACCATGTTGACGCGTTTTACCGTGAAATTTTCCGTCAACATTCCCCTGAGGGGCTTGTTTCAATTCTCAAGGGCCTCCACATCCGGCTGGCTGATAAAAAGTCCAAGTCCTCCCGGGCCGAGCTTACCATGAAGCGCGCCAGAGACACTCTCAACGGCGAACTCGCCGTCGCCTTGGACATCCCCGTCACCGAGGTGGAAGCGTACATCGTCGCAAGAGTCGGCGAATTCTAATTGGCCTTCCTTGCTTCGCAAGCAAAGCCATACTCCTTCTCCAGCTCCGCCCGCAGCGGGGCTGTTTCGCTGTCCGGCGCAAAAATTCCAAACACCGCTGACCCCGTCCCGGTCATAATGGCACCCAGCGCCCCCGCCTCCAGCAGCCTTGATTTAATCTCGGCTGTTGTTTTCATTCTTCTGTCCGGAACGTCCTCGAACACGTTATACATTCTTCTGCTGATTTCCACCAGGTTACCCTCGTCAATCGCCTTAAGGATTCCATCAGTGTCCGGGTGGACTCTCAGCTTCATTTTGTCGATAGCCTTGAACAGCTCCGGGGTCGCAATTGAAAACTGTGGCTTTGCCACAACGAACTGGCATTCCGGAATGCTCTTCAACGGCGTCAGCACCTCTCCGCGGCCCTTGGCCAGCGCTGTTCCGCCCATGTAGCAAAACGCCACGTCCGAGCCGGTCCCCCCGGCCAGCTCCATCATTTCCTCCTGGCTCAGCGGTGACCCGTAATATCTGTTCAGCGCCCGCAGCACCGCCGCCGCGTCGCTTGAGCCGCCGGCCATTCCCGCTCCCACGGGGATTTTTTTGTCCATTTTTATCCGTGCGCCGTCATTAATTCCCGCCCGCTCGAAAAACAGCTTAGCCGCCTTAACCGCCAGGTTCCTCTCGTCTCCCGGGATAAAGGCCAGGTTCGCGCTTGCCGTGACGCTGCCATCTCCGGTAATTTCAATCTCCAGCTCGTCATGCAGGGATATTGTCTGCATAACCATGACCATGTCATGGTATCCGTCCTCCCTCGCTCCGGTAATATCCAGCGTAAGGTTCAGCTTTGCATATGCGTTTTCCTTGATTGTGTCCATAAATATCCGGCTCCAAAAAATTCTCAAATTTCCTGCTTCCGGCGGCGCCGTCTGCGCCTGTCCGGCATAAACAGTGCAAACACCGAGTACAACTCCAGTCTTCCCAGCAACATCGCCATAATCATCGCCAGCTTCGAAATAGGGGAGAATATAGCAAAGCTTCCCGCCGGCCCGACCAGACCAAGTCCCGGTCCCACGTTTGAAAGACTGCTCAGCGCCGCTGTAAAGCTTGTGACCAGGTCATATCCGTCAAAGGATATAATGAATGTAACCGCCATCAGCAGCCCAATGTATATATTGAAATATGTAGTAACCGCGTTTTCCGTGGCGCTGTCAACCCGCTTTTTGTCAATCTCAACGCACCTCACGGTCCTTGGCGAAAATGTCTTTGCAATGTTCTTCAGCGCCGATTTAATCAGAATAATAACTCTCGAAACCTTCAGTCCGCCGGCAGTGCCTCCGGCGCAGCCGCCAATCAGCATCAGTGCCATCAGCAGCACCTTTGTGTACTCCGGCCAGAGGTTATAGTCCACCGAGGTAAAGCCAGCAGTTGACATAATTGAAGTTACGTAAAAGAACGCATATCTAATCCCCTGTCCGAAGGAGCCGTAAACTCCCGCCGTTCCCGCCGTAATTGCCAGGGTGAATATTGCGATAATCGTCAAATACCAGTGCAGTTCCTCGCTTTTCAGCGCGTCCTTAATTCTTCCAATGTAAATCAGATAGTATAAGTTGAAGTTCGCCGCGAATATAATAAGGAACACCCCGATAACCATTTCCAGATATACGCTGTTATATGCCGCGATTCCCGCGTTGCTTGGTGCGAAGCCACCTGTTCCCGCCGTGCCGAAGGCATATAGGCACGCGTCAAAGGCTTCCATTCCTCCCGCCATCAGCAGAACAATCTCCAGCAGCGTAAGCAGTGTGTAAATAACATATAATATGGATGAGGTTTTTTTCGTCCTCGGGACAATCTTGCCCACCACCGGGCCCGGGACCTCGGCCCTTAGTATATGCATGGAATGCTCGCCGTTCATCGGCATAATCGCCATCATGAACACCAATATTCCCATTCCGCCAATCCAGTGTGTGAATGACCGCCAGAATACCCCTGATCTGGTCATCCCGTCCACGTTCTCAACAACCGATGCGCCCGTGGTCGTCAGACCCGAAACGGTTTCGAACACCGCGTCCAGGTAGTTTGGGATGTCTCCCGCCGCCCACAGGGGTATCGCCCCAATCAGCGCCAGCACAACCCACGCCAGGCCAACCAGCGTCAGCCCGTCTCTTGTATATAGTCTACCATTGCCCGTGTCCAGGCGTGAAAGGCCAAAGCCCGCGGCCGCCGTGCACACAATCGTAATCCCAAAGGGCAGCGCGTTCTCCCTGTACGCAATCGCAACCAGCAGCGGCGCCGCCATCAGCGCCGCAAATATAACCATCAGCCTTCCCAGCAGTGACGCAACATTCCGGTAATTCATCCCGCCTTACTCCCTGCGCTCCAGAATATCGTCCAGGAACTTGACTCTGCCGGAAAAGGCCGTAATAATCGCGTGGTCCCCGGACATAATCCTTGTTGACCCGTTGGGAATAATATTTTTCCCGTCTCTGATAATCGCCGAAACCAGAACGTTCTTCTTCAGTCTCAGATTCCTCAGCTCAGTGTCTATGCACAGCGAGGATTTTTCAACCTTAAACTCCAGGGCCTCCACCCTGCCGTCCGCCAGCTTATACAGCGCCTCCATCGAGCACCCCAGCGAGTTGTTCATCGCCCTGACGTATCTGGCAATCTGCTGCGCCACCAGGTTCTTTGGGGACACAACGCTGTCAATCCCGCTCAGTGCCATCATCCTTGCAAAGTGCTCCTGGTCCACCTTGACGACGATCTTGTCCACCCCCGCGGTGTTTGCATATACCGAAGTGATGATATTGTCTCCGTCGTCCTCCGAAAGGGCCACAAAGGCGTCCGCCTCACAAAGTCCCTCCTCCTCAAGGACGTTCTCCGCCGTCGGGTCCGCGCAAATAATCTCCGCGTTTGGCGCCAGGGCGCAAAGCTCCTCGCATCTTTTCCTGTCTCTTTCGATTATTTTCGCCGAAATCCCCGCGTCGTCCAGCTTTCGGGCCAGATATACCGAAATTCTGCCCCCGCCCATAATAATTACCCGCCGGACCGGCTTTTTATACGCCCCGGTGGCGGCGAAAAATTTTCTTATGTTTTTCTGTGAGCCGACGATGCTCAGTCTGTCTCCCTCCTGCAGGACGCACCCGCCGTTTGGGATAATAACCTCGTCTCCCCGCTCAATCAGGTTAATTAGAATTTCCGAATTGAAGCGTCCAGGAATGTCCTTAATTGCCATCCCCTTCAGCTTCCCGTCCGGGCGCACCCGGTGGCTTGCAATTTCAACGCTACCCTTGGTGAAGGAGTCCACCCGGGACGCTCCCGGGTAGCTCAGCGTTCTTGCAATCTCCCTTGCGCATTCCAGCTCCGGGTTAACAATATGCGAAAGGCCCAGCGTCTCGCTCAAAAACTTCTGCTTCCCGTTGTATATCGGGTCCCTGACCCTGGCAATAGCGTGACTGGTTCCCAGTCTGCGTGCCGTAATGCCGCAGATCATGTTAACCTCGTCGTTCTCCGTCGCCGCCAGCACCAGATCAGCGTCCTTTGCTCCGGCCTCAATCAGCGCGTCGGAGTCCGTCGCCGCCCCCTCTATGCAAATAACGTCCAGCGAGTTGGATATATATGAAATTCTCGCGCTGTCGCGCTCAATAACTGCAATGTCATGGCCCTCCGCGGTGAGAGTTTCGGCAACACTGTAGCCAACCTTCCCGCCTCCGGCAACAATTATTTTCATTTATAAATGACTCCTTGCTCCATACTTTGCGGCTTATGATTTGAAGAGCTATCAGTTGATTATATCACCAACCGGCTGCAAAGTACAGTTGAGAATGTCACCTCAAATTTGTTGAAAAGTACTAAAACGTTAAAAATATTAAATTTTTCATTGACAAACAAATACTATAGGCTTATAATCCATGCAAATCATCAATAGAGGCGCGGAGGCCAAGAGTAGCGTCGTGCGTTAATCCACCGGTGTGGAGCGCGGCGGGAAAGGGGCAGCCGCCGAAGGATTCCGGTTACCGGGCCGGTTTACCTGGGTCGCAGGAGAAGATCCTGCGGACTGTCATTGGGGCCTTTGTCCCATGGAGCGCTATTTGAACAGATTGCGCGGCATGCCTGTGCCGCGGTATGATGTCGGAACGCGCTTGCGTTTCGGCAATTTTTTTATTATGAGGTGAAATGAAATGTTCGCAAACACAATCTGGTCGCTTCTGCCGCCGGTCATAGCGATTGTTCTCGCTCTGATTACGAAGGAAGTGTACTCCTCCCTGTTCATCGGCATCCTCGCCGGTGGTCTGCTCTATGCAAACTTCAATCTCGTTGCAACAATGGAGCACGTTTTTGTTGACGGCGTAATCGGCTCCCTGGCCGATTCCTGGAACGTCGGCATTCTCATCTTCCTTGTCATCCTCGGCTCAATGGTTATGCTCATGAACCGCGCCGGTGGCTCCGCCGCCTTCGGCCGCTGGAGTCTTGACCATGTTAAGACGAAGTTCGGCGCTTCTCTCGTTACAATCCTGCTCGGAGTAATCATCTTCATTGATGACTATTTCAACTGCCTTACAGTCGGCTCCGTTATGCGTCCCCTTACAGACAAGCACGGAATTTCCAGAGCAAAGCTTGCCTATCTCATTGACGCAACGGCTGCTCCTGTCTGCATCATCGCCCCGATTTCATCCTGGGCCGCAGCAGTTACCGGCTTTGTTGACGGGGCAAACGGTCTTGAGCTCTTCATCTCCGCCATCCCCTATAACTTCTATGCCTTCCTCACAATCATAATGATGATTGTCATCTCCAAGATGAACTTTGACTATGGCCCGATGTACGCCGCCGAGATGGCTCACCAGGTTGCCTCCGGAGAAAGCAGCGCCAAGGCCAGCATCACCCAGGCTGAGGATCAGCCCAATCCCCCTGTCAGTTCAAAGGGCAAGGTTATCCACCTGGTTTTCCCCATTGTTGTTCTCATCATCTGCTGCGTTATCGGCATGATTTATACCGGCGGGTTCTTTGATGGCGAGTCCTTCGTTGACGCCTTTGCAAATTCCGATGCTTCCGTTGGTCTTGTTTATGGCTCCGCTGTTGCTCTGATAATCACAATCATCTTCATGGTTTGCACCCGTGTCCTCACCTTCACCGAATGCATGAACGCTCTGCCTGAGGGCTTCAAGAGCATGGTTCCCGCAATTCTGGTTCTCACCTTTGCCTGGACTCTCAAGGCAATGACCGATTCCCTCGGCGCCGCCGATTATGTTGCGGGTCTTGTTGAGCAGGTTGCCGGAAACAACGCCCTCATGAGTCTCCTGCCTGCCTTCGTATTCATTATTGGCGCGTTCCTCGCCTTTGCAACCGGCACAAGCTGGGGCACCTTCGGCATTCTTATTCCTATCGTTGTCAGCGTATTCGGTGCTGACCTTAACAACGAGCTCATGATTATCGCCATCTCCGCCTGCATGGCCGGCGCTGTTTGCGGTGACCACTGCTCCCCCATTTCCGACACAACGATTATGGCTTCCGCCGGCGCTCAGTGCGACCACATTCTCCATGTTTCCACTCAGCTCCCCTATGCCATTACAGTTGCTCTCGTCTCTTTGGTTTGCTATATATTCACCGGCTTCATTCGCAGCTGGTACATCTGCCTGCCACTGAGCATCGTTGTTATGATTGCTGTCCTCTTCGCCATCCGCGCGGTCGTCGGCAAAAAGCAGAATGGCTGATTAATAAATTCATAAAAAAATTCCTTTGGGAAATCCCAAAGGAATTTTTTTATTCTCCGCTTGCACCGTAGTTTGCCAGTACTCTGGCTGACGGGTCGTTTACATTGCAGCCCTCCCAGCTCCTGTTCGGCATCCAGAAGTTCTTAACCATTTCCGCCTGGCCGGGATAGTACTTTTCGAATATGTCTCTATACAGCAGGCTTTCTTTTGTAAATGGCGTTGCGAAGGCGTATTTTTTGCAGCCCTCCTTGAACTCCTCGTCGCTGTATTTCTCTTCGGCATACTCCTTAAGGTCGTCCACCATGGAGTGGCCCACGGCGTCTGAGAAGGCGGCCTTCTGGCGCCAGAGAATATCGTCAGGGAGGATATGGTCATCAGCAAAGGCCTTGCGGAGCAGATATTTGCCCATGTTATAGGTGTTCAGCTTCTTCTCCGGGTCAATGCTCATAACATATTTAACAAAGTCCAGGTCTCCGAAGGGCACCCGGGCCTCCAGGGAGTTGACGGATATGCATCTGTCAGCCCGGAGAACGTCATACATATGCAGCTCGTCTATTCGCTTCTTTGCCTCGTCCTGGAAGGCCTGAGCAGAGGGAGCGAAGTCTGTGTATTTATAGCCGAAGAGCTCGTCGGAAATTTCGCCGGTCATAAGAACGCGGATATCGGTGGTCTCGTGAATTGCCTTGCAGCACAGATACATGCCCAGGCTGGCTCTGATGGTGGTAATGTCATAGGTACCCAGGTAATATATAAGCTCGTCCAGCGTGTCCAGCACCTGCTGCCGGGTCATAATGACCTCGGTGTGCTCGGCGCCTATAAAGTCCGCCGCTTCTCGGGCGTATTTCAAATCTATGGGGTCCAGGTCCATGCCTATGGCGAAGGTCCTGATTTTTTTACCCAGCAGCTTTGCGGAAATCGCGCACACCAGGCTGGAGTCCAGTCCACCCGAAAGCAGGAAGCCCACGGGCGTGTCGGAGTCGAGCCGTTTTTCAACGCCGGCAATAAGCTTTTCCCTGATTTTTGCGGTGACGGTGTCCAAATCATCCTCGCAATATTCGTTAACGGTGGTCAGGTCCGCGTACCGGACGAACTCGCCGTCAACATAATAATGTCCCGGCGGGAACGGGAGAATGTGCTCACACAGGCCCACAAGGGTCTTCGCCTCGCTGGCGAATATAATCTCCCCGTCGCTGAGATAGCCGTAATACAGCGGCCTGATGCCAATCGGGTCACGGGCAGCCACAAGGCTGTCCCGCTGACTGTCATATATAATAACGGCAAACTCGGCGTCCAGCATTTTGAACATCTCAAGCCCATACTCCCTGTATAGCGGAAGAATAAGCTCGCAGTCCGAGCCGCTGACGAAGGTGTATTTTTTGCTCAGCTCCTCTTTAACCGGCCGCCAGCAATATATCTCTCCGTTGCAAACAGCGGCGTCATTTCCAAGATGGAAGGGTTGCATGCCCGTTTCGTCTATGCCCATAATCGAAAGCCGATGGAACGCCAGGCAGCCTCTGCCGGCCTTTTCTATTCTGGTCATGTCAGGGCCCCGGGACTTCATTTTCTCAAAATATGGCTCAAACTCCTCAGCTGTAAGCAAGGAAGAAAGAAAACCCGCAATCGCGCACATAAATACTCACTCCCAACAAAAAACTAACATGTGGGCTATAATATCACCCAGTTTGTTTCATTGGAAATACATATGGTGTTATGAATATGATATGTAGAAGATATGGATATTTCACGTTGCGTGAAGCGCTGCGCGCTACGCGCTAATGCTTAATGCTTAATAAAAAGTGGTTAGGGGTTAATTTAATTCCGCATTCCGAATTCCGAATTAGCTTTGCTTGCGCCTTGTCTCTCAACATGCTATAATTCATCCATCAACAAAATTGGAGATTAATCATGAAAATTGTCGTCCTTGACGGGTACACCGAAAATCCCGGGGACCTTAGCTGGGCCCCGCTGGAGGCCATCGGTGACCTCACCGTATATGACCGAACCCCATTTGACGAAGCCGAAATAATCAGCCGCAGCCGGGAAGCGGATATTATTGTTACCAACAAAACTCCCCTTTCCGCCGCAACAATCAGTGCATGCGGGAAGCTTAAACTTATCGCGGTGCTGGCAACGGGTTATAATGTCGTTGACCTGGCAGCCGCCCGGACCCGTGGAATTCCTGTTTCCAACGTCCCCGGCTACGGGACTGACGCAGTTGCTCAGAATGCCATAGCCCTTCTGCTCAGCATATGCTTCCGTCCGGAGTATCATGACCGGCAGGTTCACGGCGGCCGCTGGAGTGAGTGCGAGGACTTCTGCTTCTGGGACTACCCAATAATCGAGCTTCGTGGCAAAACCATGGGCATTATCGGCTTTGGCCGGATAGGCAGAGCTGTCGGACGCATTGCGAAGGCCATCGGCATGAATATAATCGCATATAATCGCAGCCAATGCGACGAGGGGCGGGAAATCGGAGAATATGTCTCTCTTGACGAGCTGCTCTCCCGCTCTGACGTAATTTCCCTGCACTGTTCCCTTTCGCCGGACGTGGCCGGAATTATCAACGCCGCAAACATTGCGAAAATGAAGGACGGGGTTATAATAATAAACAACAGCCGGGGCGGTCTGGTGGTGGACGCTGACCTGGCCGGGGCTCTCAATTCCGGCAAGGTATATGCCGCCGGGCTTGATGTTATATCCGAGGAGCCTATCAGCAGCAATAATCCCCTGCTCACAGCGAAGAATTGCATAATAACTCCCCACATCAGCTGGGCCGCAAAGGGCTGCCGGGAGCGTATTATGAATACAACCGCCGAAAATATAAGCGCCTTTTTAAGCGGAAGCCCCATTAATGTTGTTAACTGAAAGGGAGGAAACGGCAATGTCAAAGCAGATTACCCGCATTGTTTTAACCGGTGGTCCCGCCGCTGGCAAGACTACCCTCATCTCGCGGATTTTGAAGGAGTTCAAAACCGATGACGGCTGGAGGGTTATAACCATCCCCGAGACGGTTACCGAGCTTATTTCCGGCTTCGGCATTGGTCCCTTTGCCGGCTGCATGAGCATGGATGACTTTCAGTATTTTGTAATCGGAGACCAGCTGCACAAGGAGCAGCTTGCTCTGCGGGCTGCAGAGGAGGTTCCCCAGGACAAAATTCTTATCGTATATGACCGGGCCATATTTGATGACCGCGCCTATGTGTCCCAGGAGCAGTTCATAAAGGTTCTTGCCTCCTATGGAAAGACTCCCGAGGAGATTATGGCCGGCTATGACGCGGTGCTTCACCTGGTCAGCTGCGCCAAGGGTGCCGAGTTTGCATATAATTACGGCAACGCGGCCAGATATGAAAGTGTTGAGGACGCCCGGCGGATAGACGACAATATCATCAACGCCTGGAGTGCCCACCCCAACTTTTATGAAATAGACAACTCCATCGACTTTGAAGACAAGATGAAGCGGGCCATGAGCAAGCTTGGCCAGATTCTCGGCCGGACTATGCCAGAGGCCGGCAAGCGCAAATACCTTATCGAAATGCCTGACCTAGAGTATATCCGCAAAGCCTACTCCGCTCTGTGCATAACCATGGAGCAGACATATCTGATTGACACAATCGAAGACTCCCAGCGCCGCATAAGGAAGCAGAAGAGCGGTAGCAGCACCCTTTATTTTTACACGGAAAAGCGCCGTGACTCCGACGGCAACGAGTGGGTTACCGAACGGCCCATATCAGAAAAGGAATATTCCTCCTATCTCCGCGAAGCCGACTCCTCCCTCTCACCCGTTTTGAAAACGAAGCTGCGCTTTACCTGCAACGGTCTCAGAAACGAAATTGACGTCTATCCCTTCAGCGACCGGCGGGCAATCCTGTTTGTCTTCGGCACTGACGAAGACATTGTTCCCGAGGGAGTTAAGATAATAAAGGAAGTAACCGGTGTTCCGGAATATAAAAACAGAGCTCTCGCCGTGCTTCAGAGCCTTTAATAAAAGCCACGAAAAAGGCTGTAGCTGCCGGTTGGCATGAAGGCCGTGTTGTTCCCTATTCCGCAAGCCCCAGGAAAAACTTTTCCTGAAACGGTGTGTTTGTTACATGAACCGGTTTAAGTTGAGCTGCAGACTTGCCCTTTGCGATCATCAAATCCCTATACAGCAGGAAGGTCTCCTCCTGGAGAATGCGGACCTCAAGCTCACCGCAGCGGCCATCTTCAACCACTGCCCGGTAAACGGGATTTGCTTCCTCCAGCAGCTTTTCCGTGGTATCTCTGAGCTGCTCTATATTAAGCTTGTTTTTGTAATCGCCATTTAATTCATACAGGAAAATATATTTGCCTGGAGCGCTATGACCGTATGGACACACGCAGTAATCATATAGCTCCAGGTTTTGCTCGCGGCAAGCACCAAAGGCGGTTTCCCTCAGTGCTTCCTCAGTGGTTTTTTCCCCATACATGCTAATTGCCGCGCCTGACCGTTTAACAAAACGCATAAGCGGAGTTTTATTATAAAAGCCGGTAACCTCAATAACATCCTTTATCCTGTATCTCAGCAGTCCGGAAACATTGGAAATAACAACTTCATATTGCTTTCCGGTTTCCAACTCGCCAAGAAGCCTGATGCCCTGTGAAATGTCACTTTCACCGTTTATAACCGGAATAAATTCAAAAAATGTGGCATCCGGAAGGAAAACACTGTCCGGATTATCGACTGATATAGGAACGGAAATCATTGCCTCGGACGCGCTCAGTCCAAGAAAAAGAAAATGTACATCATTCCCAAGATACCGTTTCCTTAACTGGTCGGTATATGGCGCAAAGCCTGCTCCTCCAACACAAATGAAATATTTCAGCTTCGGCCACAGCTTGCGCGCAATAGGAGCATCAAAGCCATCCTTAAAAATTGCTCTCAGCTCTGCAGCGCGCTTTGGATCAGGCTTTAAGCGCTTTTCAATTTCTATGCGTACATCCTTTGGCACAGAGTCTGTGCTGATTGTTCCATTTTCTATGTCATTGCAAAGCAACTCGTGATTTTTTTCAATATATCTGAACAGTTCAAGCAGATAGCTTGAGAATGTGGCGTTTCCATACCGGATATCCCTTTCCATAAGGGCAAAACGGGCATGGAGGTATCTGGTTTGGGTGCCCGGTGATGGCTGGCGCGCTTCCTTTGGAGATGTATACATAAGGTCCATTGAATCCATCTTCATAAACGGCATTGCTTTTTGCATTCTTGCCGTATGAAGAGATGACGCGCATCCATAGGTTACACCTGTTGGAAGCATCTTATAGGTTCCCTCTGATAAACTAAGCCCCTTCCCATACATCCAGTCCGTTCCAAAGGCTTTCTTTGCCAGGTAATTGACATATTTTGAGTTTATTTTTGCAAAAACAGAGATATGATCCTCCGTAACAGGAATCGTCTTTGGCGCTCCAAGTGTGCCGGAGGTCTCATTAAAATGGACTATTGGCGTTGATGTTAAGACATTTTTCTCCCCCTTAAGCATCCGGTCGATATACTCACCGTATGCGTCATAGTCCATGAGTGGAACACGCTGCTGAAAGTCTTCCACCGTTTTAATCTTAGCCAGCTCAAGCTTGGAGCCGATTTCAGTATCCGCCATATTACTCAGAATTTTATCCAGCAATTCCTTTTGAACGGCATCCGGCCTTTTTGTGTTTTCATCAAGCTCATGAAAAACCTTTTCGCCGCTGCTGGCCATAAGATTTAAAATTGTACCAACCAAAATACTCATAACAGCCCCCCTAAAAAACTATAAACTTCTTTTTCTATATCATAATTGATGTAATCATTTATCGTCCGCATGACGCTCTGAAGATTGGCGATGTTATCAACT
>R11__coassemble_269_pt1 | contig 37025 bp, 31 predicted proteins | sample R11__metabat2_low_PE_045 | metagenome-assembled genome bin R11
ACTCCGCACTAACTTCACTTCCTAATTCCTAATTCCTAACTCCTAATTAACTTCAAATGCTCGTATAGAAGATTCCCGTTGCAAGCTGGACAAGTATAGATACAGCAGTTATGCATACCCAGCAGGTAAAGCCCATAAGGATTGGCTTGCCGCCCTTTTTAATAAGCTCAACAATGTTGGTGTTAAGTCCAATTGCGCACATTGCCATGGCAATGAAGAACTTTGCCAGCCACTTCATGGCCTTGACGAAGCTGCCAAGATAAAACACCGTGAAGCCGGACTCCGGAAGGATGCCGACTATCGTCGTAATAACCGAAGCGGCGATGAAGAACAGAATAAAGAACGGGAAAATGCTCTTGAGAGAATAGGAGCCGCCTTCTCCCCCGGCCTTCTTTGCCTTTCTTGTTCTGTAAAGAGCAAGCACAAGAGTGATGGGGATAATGGCAAGAGTTCTTGTAAGCTTTACGGTGACGGCTGCGGAAAGAATTCCCTCAACGCCATATATGCTCTCGGCTGTGGATGCCGCGGCGGTAACAGAGGAAGTATCATTAACAGCCGTACCGGCGAAAATCGCAAAGCCTTCACTGCCAAAGCCTATTGCATGGCCAAAGGTGGGGAAAATCAGCGCCGCCAGAACGTTAAACAGGAAGATTACCGAAATTGACTGGGCAACCTCCTTGTCGTCCGCGTCAATAACAGGAGCTGTGGCCGCAATGGCTGAGCCGCCGCAAATTGAAGAGCCGACGCCAATTAAAGTGGACACCTTCGGGTCCATCTTTAGCACCTTCATCATAATATACGCGACGATTAAAGACGTTGCTATTGTTGAAACAATAACCGGCAGGCTTTTTGAACCTACGCTGAGAATAGTTCCGAGATTCAGGGAAAAGCCGAGAATTATGACCGCCCACTGGAGAATCTTTTTTGATGTAAACTTAATTCCACCGGCAAGGCTTTTATTCGGCGCCAGACCGGGAACAATAAGCGTAATGAGCATTCCGATTAATATTGCGAAAACCGGAGCGCCTATTACCTCAAAGGAAAAGCTACCAATGCTCAGACCTGCAAGAAGCGTGGCCACAGCTGCAATGACTATGCACAGCGCAATTCCCGGTCCTTTTTCTTTAATGAATTTCATGTTTTTCTCTCCTTAAACTCCGACCACCAGAGACATTGCAATGGTGATACAAATTATGCTGGTTAAAATTGAAAACGAATTAATTGCGCTGGACATTCCATGGTCCCCTCCGATTTTTGCCGTATAGAACGGAGCGACGCTTGCAACAGGCGCCAGCATGGCTATAACCAACGCCTGCCTGTATTCAACCGGCAGCGGCAGCAGGAACCAGGCAAGCAGTGCCAGGCAAATTGCAAAGGAAAACCGGACAAGGATATATCTGGCAATCTCCCCCAGCTGCTCCTTCTCGCCGCTAAGATTAAACCCTATGCCTATCATCAGCATTGCCATAAACGGACTTGCATTTCCAATTATTCCGGCCAGAGTCGTTACAGGGCCGGGCAGAGAAATATGGGCGAAGGAAAGAATTGTCATTACGAAGTACGTAATGAATGGAACTGATCTAAACAGTGGCTTTAAGATTGTTTTGATCGAGAAGCCATTTCCCTCTCCTGAAACGGAGTTGGCAATTCCATATGCGCCGCCGAGACAGATTACTGAGTTTCCGGCGTCAAACAGGCAGACAGCCATAACAGCGGTGGAACCCAGAATTCCCTGAGCAAAGGGCATTACGAAGTTGCCTATATTGCAGCCCGCAATATTAATCGCCGCAAAGGACTGGGCCTCCGGTCCCCTTTTTTTGTTGATTATCAGGCCAAGGAAAGCCAGCATCGCTCCCATCAAAAAGCCGAAGACCAGCAGCAGAAGCATTGACGGCTCAAGCTCACGGCCGGAAAAGCTGCTGATTATCGCCGCGGGAAGAGTAATTTTCATGACGATTTTGCTGATTAGATGGAAGTCCTCCGGCTTGAAAAAGCCAACCCTTTTCAAAATTATGGCGCCGATAATGATTGAAACAAAGCAGCCGGCGCGAACAAGAACATTAACCATGTTTAACCTCGGATTTATTTTTTCTGATTTTATCACTTAACCCGTTCATATGCAACAATCGCTTATTCTCTTTTATATTCACTTTGCTCTGTAAATTTGCCGGATTTTATGTTATTATACAGCGAAATTTAAATTATTTTTTTCCGGACAGTTATGAAAAATTATAAGCTAACCCTCGCCTACGACGGGACAAATTACCGTGGCTGGCAGAAGCAGGGCAACACGCAAAACACAATACAATATAAGCTGGAAGCGTTGCTCTCCCGGCTGCTGGAGCAGGATATTGAGGTTGCGGGAGCAGGACGGACTGATGCGGGAGTACACGCCGCCGGGCAAGTTTGCTCCTTCCGGGCAGAGTGCTCCATGGAAACCGGCGAGCTGCTTGAAAAAATCAGAGAGTATCTTCCGGAGGACATCGGAGCGCTGAGCCTTGAGGAGGCTGAGCCACGCTTTCACGCCCGGTTGAACGCAAAATCCAAGACCTATGTTTACCGGATTTGGAATTCAAGCGCTCCAAATGTTTTTGAGCGGAGATATCTATGTAATTTCCCTGCAAATCTTAATATAGAATTAATGCGGCAGGCGCTGAATTATCTTGTTGGCACCCATGATTTCCGCTCCTTTACATCGGAAAAGCGGGTTAAGAAAAGCACCGTCCGCACGATTTATTCGGCCGAGTGTGAAGGTTTTGGAGACGAAGTGCGAATTACTCTGACCGGTGACGGCTTTTTATATAACATGGTCCGCATTATCGCCGGAACAGCAATTGAAGCAGGAGCCGGTAGACTGGAGCCTGATTCGGTTCCCGCGATTCTGGCCGGGAACAACCGTTCCCTTGCCGGGCCAACTGCTCCCGCACGGGGACTTATCTTAAAGGAAGTTAATTATTAATCTGAATTATCCGGAGTGTCTCAGTGAAAAAGCTTATTTCTCAAGTGCAGCTGTTTTTCTCAGGCCTGACAGAGCGCAGACTGCCTGTGTTCTCGGCCGCTGCCGCATATTACATATTCATGGCCCTGGTGCCAATCGTAATGCTCATGGTCAGCCTTGTGCGCTTCCTGCCAATTACCCAGGAGCAAATCTATATCAGGCTCGGTTCCTTTATGCCTGACCAGTTTATGACAATTGTAAAGCGCATCGTGACCGGAATATACAGCGGTGGCTCCGTGGCCTTGACGATTTCCATTGTATTGACGATTATCGCGGCCAGCGGCGGAATCCGTGCGATTATGAAGGGACTCGACGCCTGCTACGACACTGAGCGGCCACAGAACATTATTATTTATTATGCCAGGTCCGTTTTTTATATGATAATTTTCCTGGTTATTTTGCTTTCAACCTTCGCCATTTTAATGCTGCATGAAAACGTGGTGGATTTCGTTCAAGCCCAGTTCCCGGATTTGTCAGTCAGCTTCCTGACATATATAGACATGCTGAGTGTATCCAGATATGTAATTCTCGCCGTAATTCTATTTTTCGCCTTCCAGCTGATGTATACCTTCATTCCCAAAACCAGTCAATGCTTTCACCGTCAGGTTCCGGGATCAGTCTTCGCCTCGGCGGGTTGGCTGATATTCACCTGGGTGTTCTCCATTTACATTAACAACTCAAACCGCTTTGGCGCATACGGCGTAATCGGAACGGTTATGGTGGTTATGATGTGGATTTATTACAGTATATTTGTGGTCCTCATCGGCGGCTGGCTGAACAGATTCCTTGAGCTTTGCTGGCTAAGCGAGCATGAAGAGCACTGAAGGTCAGCAAATCCTATAGGCTCTGCGGTTGGAATAATTTTTAACCTCCAGCAGTCCCTCCTGCTCAAATTTCATAACAAATGACCTGATTGTCGCATAAGCGGCGTTGCCGAAGTCCTTTTCCAGCTGCTTGGTTGAAAATTCTTTTGTCCCATATGCTGACAGTATAAATTCCCACAGCTCTTTCTCCTTTTTTGTTACTCCTCCTGAGCTTATAAATTCCCTGGCTTTATCTGTTGAAGCGCCTTGATTACCCGGGCTATCCAGCTTCAGGTAAATTTCTTTGTAAAAATACGCGATAAACGCGGAAAGATCCATAACTCCGCTTATTTTCATGTTGTTTTCGCAAAGGGTATATGCATCGTAATATTTTTTTCTGCTGCTTTCTATTAAGCCGGAAAATGAGACAAACAGCGCTGAGGGAAAATCAGACTGAACAAGGAACCACTGATGCATAAGCCTTGCCATTCTTCCGTTTCCATCAAAATGCGGGTGAAGATACGCCATGTAAAAGTGAATTATGCAAGCCTTGGCAAGAGAATCCTGAATATTATTTCCGTTAATAAAATCAATAAGGTCCGCCATATACTCGCTGAGCTTTTCATGGTGCAGGCCGGAATGCTCAACGTTACCTGCGGCATTAACAACATACACCGTGTCATTGCGGTAATGCTCCCCCTCCGGCAGCCGGCACTCGTATTCAGCAAGGCTTCCGCAGGCGAGCATATACAGAGTATATATGTTTTCCTCGTTAATCCGGTTTTCCCGATTGCAAATAAACTCAATTGCCTGCTTCATACAATATATTCTTTTCTCGGCCAGGTCCTCAGGAGCTCTGCCGGAAAGTATCTTCCTTACACTCTCCCTTGAAAAATCGATACTCTCAATGGAAAGGCTTGCCCCAATTTCATTTTCCATGGGAAGAAGACCATAGCTTCCGCTTCCGGGCCGGTACATCAAAGACTTATATGTTTTCTCCGCCGGTTTTAGGGCACTGCTCATATAAACGCAGCTGTTTCCATTGAAATCCCTGAGTGGCAGTGAAATATATACTGACTCCTTTAATATTGAAATAAATTCTGACATGTCCAGCTCAGGATATTTATAACCAAGCTTTTTTAAATTAAAAATATATTTGTCTGAAAGCGCATTCGCAAAAAGCTGAGCATCCATAATAACATGCCTCCTAAAAAACTGATACTAATTGATATCAATTAGTATCAGTTTAACATTAAAATCTGATTTTGTAAAGTGCCGCTGCGCAGCTACAGACCGATTAGATATCAAGTCTGATTAAATCCTCGAGTCCTTCCCTTTTGACGGCAACATATGGCTCGCCGGACTCCGGCAGCATAACAATTGGCGGACGGCAAATCCGGTTATAGTTTGAGGCCATGGAATAGTTATATGCGCCGGTTGTGCAAACGGCGATAATGTCTCCTCTGGTCGTGCTCTCAGGCAGCTTGATTTTGGGCTGGATAATGTCTCCGCTTTCACAGCAGCGCCCCACCAGGTCGCAAACGAAGCTGCAGTCCTCGTTTATTTTGGATGCGTTGAGGCAGGTGTAGCTTGCCTTATAAAGAGCATAGCGGGGATTATCCGTCATGCCTCCGTCGATGGAAACATAGTTTTTGTAGCCTTCAATGCGCTTAACGCTTCCTGCGGTGTAAAGAGTCATTCCCGCGTCGGCAACTATGCTTCGGCCCGGCTCCATGGCGATCTTCGGACAGTTAATTCCAAGACGCCGGCAGCAGGAATCCAATTCTTCTGCAATTTCTCTGATTTTATCAGTTATATTAATATACCCGTCAGAGGCGATATATCTCGTACCGAAGCCTCCGCCAAGGTTCAGTATTTCTGTTTCATAGCCGAAGCGCTCACGGACTGAGGCGATATACTCCAGCATAACAATAACTGTCCGCCGGTACACATCCTCTTCAAAAACCATGGAGCCAACGTGGCAGTGGAAGCCGCTCAGGTCGATATGCTCCAGCTCCAGAATCTGCGGAATAACAATATCCGCGTCCCCGGTTTCGATAGGGATTCCGAACTTTGAGTCCACCTTGCCGGTGGAAATCGCCTCGTAGGTGTGAGGATCAATTCCCGGAGTAAGGCGGAGAATAAGCTTCTGCTTAATACCCCGTGAGGCTGCCTCTTTATCAATAGCCCGTACCTCTTCGATGCTTTCCGCAACGAAGTAACCCACGCCACAGTCCATTGCAAAGGAGATGTCCTCATCGGTTTTGTTGTTGCTGTGGAAGTATGCCCTGGAAAGGTCGAACCCGGAAGCCCGAGCGGTATAAATTTCGCCGGTCGAAACGACGTCTGTTCCCATTCCCTCTTCGGCCATAATTCTGTATATCTGCTTGAAGGAGTTGGCCTTGCTGGCATAAAGCGGGAGCGAGCCCTCCGGAAGGCATTCCCTAAAGGCGCTGATATATTCTCTGCAGCGCTCTCTTATTCTTTGCTCGTCAAGCAAATACAGCGGAGTTTTGTATTCCCTGGCAAGGTCGACCGTGTCACGCCCGGCAAAGGTTAAGTGACCCGAGCTGTTAACGCCGATGTTTGAAGCTATGAATTCCTTTTCCTGCATCAATTCCACGCTTTTCCTTTCATTAAAGAAGGCCCGTTCTGTTTTTATAGTGAGCCTTAATCATGGTAAAGGTCTCGTCGCTGATTACGTGCTCAATCTTGCAGGCGTCGTTTTCCGCCGTCTCGGGAGAAACACCCAGCTTAATAAGAGCCTGGGTAAGAATATCGTGACGTTCATATATCTTGGAGGCAATCGCATAGCCCTTGTCAGTAAGCTTAAGCTCGCCGTCTTCACCTACGGTTATATATCCGTTTTCCTTCAGCAGTCCAACAGCTCTGCTTACGCTGGGCTTGCTGAAGTTCATATATTCGCTTACGTCTATTGAGCGAACCCTCGCCTTCTGCTTTGAAAGTATAAGTATCGTCTCAAGATACATTTCCGCAGATTCTTGAATAACCATAATTAATCCTCCCGTTTATTTCCGCCAAGTTTATATTTTTCAATTAGCTCCCGGCCGTCAGTCCGATTGTTAAGCGCTCTGAGCAGCTCCTTGGTGTTCAGGTACTCCGGAAGACTCAGACTCTTTAAAAGCTCAAGCCGCTTTTCCCTGCTCCCCTCTCTGCCGAGAATTCCCCGGGCATACAGGTCAGCTGTTGTGATTTTATCCTTCAGAAGGTCGCTTTGCGTATTTTCCCCGTAAAACGTTGCTCCCGCGTCCCTGAGAGCTTTTATTATAACTTCACCTGTCATTCCCTCAACGCCGAGCAGTCCCTCTCTGGAGGCCTCAGACTTACGTTTTTCCTTGCCCCGGACAGGCGGAATGTAGGCGTTCTTTATATACTCCTCACTGACGAAGGCCTTGATGCTGTTCCTGATTATAAAGCCCGCCGAATCCGAGTCGGTTAAAATAATAATCCCCTGCTCAAGAGCAAGCTTTTTTATATATTCACGGCCCTGCTTGTTTTTGAATATACCAAAGCCCTTTGTTTCTGTAATTACGGTGTCTACATAATTGCTGACGGTGCTTTTGTCATACCGGCCTTCAACGATGATGGCCTCTTTAATTTTAAGCCTGTTCAACGCCGTCACCCAGAATAATCGTAATCAGCAGCTCCTTCATAAGGTCATATCCATCTGCCGCTGAAGTCTTGAACATAAACTCCGAATCAGCGCATTTCCGCACGGACCTGGCCAGCGTATTAAGAGAAAAGCGGGAGGCGCAGGACATATTCTCCCTGGCAATGAATTCATATTTAATGTCCATGGCGGCCATATAGTCAGAAACGCTCTTTCCCTCGGCTCTGAATATCTTCGCGCTGTATAGCCGACGCAGCTGATATCCCATCGCGGCCAGCAGCGCCGGTGGCTCGTTGCCCTTGGTTTTTATGAGCTGGGAATATATCTCAAGCGCCTTGTCATATTGCCCGTTTGATATATGCTTAATCATGTCAAAGGTATCAGCCTCGGGAATATGACTGGCAACGGCGTTAACGTCCTGAGCGGTAACGGTGTCGGTCCTGGCGTAGCCGGCGATTTTCTCAATCTCCGGAATCAGGGAATTCATCAGATCTCCGCTGACATATATCAGACGCTGAATTGCCTCGTCACCAATTGTTTTTCCGCTTGCGGCAAAGCGCTTTCTTATCCAGTTGAAAAGCTTCTGCTGCTCCTGGCGGCCAAAGTAAATTTCCCGTCCCTTGGTTTTAAGGAACTTGTTAAGCTTAAGCCTGCCGTCAATTTCATAAACGGAGTCATATACAAAGGCGCAGGTGCACCAGTCGGGAATGTTGGAGAGAATCTCCGTCAGCTTGTCAGCTGAGGAGGACATTGAGTTAATATCAATTCCGCTGAGCTCAGCGAAGGTTCGCTCAGACATAAAGGGCATGCTGTCTATGGCGGCGCTCAGGTCGTTAAGGTCCAGCTCCGGCCCGTTAAAGCGGCGATAGGAAAACCCGTCCTCTCCCTCGGGCAGGCAGATGCTTTTAAGCGTCCCCAAAAAGCTTGTTCCCAGGTAATCCTCAGGGCCCCAGATTAAATAAAGGCGCTCCGGTCCCTCCTGCTTAAGGCGCCTGATTTCAGCGCCATAGTCAGCGGAGGTTTGCTTTTGTTTTGACTGCTTCTTTTCTGCCATATAAAGCCCCGGAAAAATAATAATAACATATTATATAAAATTTTGAATTTTTATCAAGTATTTTAACAGCATAAAATCAGGCAGAGGATTTCCTCTGCCTGACTGCCGGAGTTAAGCCGGATTATTTTGTTGTGCTCGTTGTGGTTGTGGGCTTAATCTGAGTGAACTCAAAGTTCTTGACCTGCTCGCTCAAAATCCAAAGCTCAAACTTGTTGTCATCAAGGATCTTGATGGTGTACTGAGTAGCGTCACTGATTTCATTCAGAAGGTCGCTGATGGAGTAGTAATACTTCTCGCCATCAGTGGTCTTGAGGATTACTCTTGTAACGCCCCGGTCGCGGAGAGAATACAGCTGCCACTTGTCGCCAATAACCTGCTTTGTGTCATCCTTCAGAGTGATTGTTACATCACCGTTGATGATGTCATAGTAGTAGGTGGCTTCCTTCTTTTCAGAGTTTATAAACTTGAAATACGGAGTGAATACACATGGCGGGCAGCCAACATCCTTGACACCGAAGCTGATGGTTCTGAACTTGGAATCCATCTGTGTGTAGTATGTTATGCCCGGGTCGCCGTCTTTGGCAATCTTTTCAATCTCGTCTGTTGAAGCGTTCCAGAAGGACTCCGTGTAGCTTTCGCCGGTTGTTACGTTCTTGGCTGTTACAAAGATTCTGGAGAGCGTGTAGTCCACCTGAGCCTGATATGGTGAAACATTGATTGTTCCATACCAGAAGGAGGTGCCGTTATCAAGCTTATATTCCTTGGTCAGATATGTTCCAAGTCTTCCGCCGCCGTTGCTGTTGAAGTCAACATAGGCGCTGATAACGTCATAACCATCGCCGTCTTCAAGCACAAGTGAAACCTCAACACGGTCCGGTGTTCTGGCATAGACCTTGTTGATGGATATGTTCTTTACCTTTGCAAGCTCAATTTCCTTGTCGTCAACAGTTAGAAGTTTGCCGTCTTTATTTGCGTAAGCATAAACTGAGAACCCGTCAGTTCTGAAGCTGATGGTGTTTGTTGTCGGGTCATAAGTAGCGTCCTCAACTTCAACCGTCTCGCCGCTGTCTGTTATGTGGATAATAGACGGCGCGTCTTCAAGCTCGACGGTCTGTGCAACAGGTCCATCGGGAGTGGCAACAGCTTCTGCTGTAACGGTCTCGGCGTTTTCTACCGCTTCTGTGCCTTCCGGCTCAGCTGTTGCTTCTGCTTCATTGGATTCAGTGGCTTCCTCTGTTGCTTCAGCCGTGGGCAGAACGATTGATACGTCCAGATACTTGTTAAAGTCATAGGGCTCATACTTTACCCACTCGCCTGTTGTGTTCTGATATACAACAGATATATCATAGGCGACGACTCCGTCTCCTGAGTACTTGGCAGACTCATCGGTTACCACCAGGTGTGAGCCAACGGGAACCTCACCGGAAACCGTAACTTTACCTGAAACAAGAACCGCGTTTTCAAACTGGACATCACCTGTGGCCTCGCTTTCAGCGGCTTCCTCTGTGGCTGCTTCCTCTGCAGACTCTTCAGCGTCTTCGCTAGCCTCAGCTTCGGTCTCAGTCTCGGCATCGGTATTTTCCACAACGGTGCCGTCAACGGCAATGACATTGCCCTTCTTGCAGATCCACTGGCAAACGGTGCAGTAATAGTCACCGGTGTAGCCCTCGGTCTCGGCCGTCTGCTCAACGACGTTTATTAACGTCAGGTGGGCTTTGTGCTCCAGGAAGCAGCGGGACTTAGTCATGGGAGTCTCTTCCTCGGTTGTGGTGACAGGTTCCTGAACAGTGGGAGCTGTCTCAACGGAGGTTTCCGTCTCTTCCGTAGACTCAGGAGCTGTTGTCTCCTCGGTATTTGTCTCTGCTGCTGCGGGAGTCTCGGTTACAGCTGCAGGCGTCTCGGTAACGGTTGCCTCTGAACCGGAGGTATCTCCGCCGGCTGCGGGCTCGACATACGTTACCTCCTGACCTTCCTCTCCTTCAGCATAAGCCGAAACAGGTATTGCCGCAAAGAAAATATTAAGCATGAACGCAAGGATCATGGCCATAACGGTTACGAAAGCAACCCTTTTGCTTGCTATCCTCATTTTCATTTCTCCTTTCTTCCAAAATTACTAAAGTAACACACTTATAGTTATTTATAGTCTATTCAAGTTCACAATTTAATTCAACAACAATAAATAGTCATATTGGTTGCAAAACAAAAACCTTCAAGCATAAAAAGCCTGAAGGTTTTTATTGGGATTAGTGGTTGGCTGATCGTTGCACATTGCAGGTTAGTGCTTAATGCTTAGTGCTCAATGCTTAATTTACTGCTTTTCTACGCCGCTAAGTGCCAGCTTCGCTGGTTGCGACTACGCATGGCGCTGCGGCGCACACGCAGGGTCCTCATCCACCGGCGAAGCCGGTCCCCCTTCCCCGTCCGTCGGGGAAGGTATTTCGTCCGGCTATTCATTCCGAATTCCGAATTCCGAATTCCGAATTATTTTGCGCTGTTATTTTTGCTCTTTTTATAAACTGTGACTGCGCCGAAGGAAGTGAGAAGTGAAATGGTGCAAACTGCGGACCACAGCGCGAGCTGATTGCTGTCTCCCGTCAGCGGGGCGTCATATACGGAGCGGCAATAGAAATATCCGTCCGCGTAGCTGCCGTTGGAATATCTGACATAGAAGTAATGTCTGCCTGCTCCCAGGGCCTGCATATAGCTTGATCTGAGAGTTACGGCCGAGGGATAGGTTGAGCTACTGGTGGTTTGCTGATAATAATTCGAGGTGGAGACGAGATTATTGTCCACATACAGCGCCAGCCCTGAGTCCGTGGAACCATACTGAGTAGCGATTGTGTAGTCACCGCGGGTTGAAGAATCATAATACCACGCCCTAGAGCTCTGGTATGTGCTCAGCTTTGTGCCGCCTCCGCTTATGCTTACTGTAACAGTGCATGTCCCGTATACATTGCTGTTGTCTGCGGACCTTGCATATATTGTGGCAATGCCGTTGCCAACAGCTGTTACGCGGCCGGTGGTTTCATCAACAGTTGCGATGTTCGTGTCTGACGAGCTATATATAACCTTCTGCCTTGCGGTGGCCGGAGAAACGGTAGCAGTCAGAGTCTTTGTCCCGCCCAGGGTTGAAAACAAGGCCGATGTGGGAGAGACGGTTACTGACTCCGGGTTTGAATAAATCGTCAGATTAACTGTTTTTTCAACCTCAGACCCGTCCTGGGCGACGGCGGTAATCTGAACCGTTCCCGGCTGGAGGGAGGTTATATATCCAGTTGAGGAGTCAACCGTTGCAAGCGACGGGTCACTGCTGGACCAGCCAAGGGTTTGGTTATCAGCATCTGTCGGCTTGACGGTGCAGGTCAGGTAACCCACCTTGCCAACCAGCATGTAGCCGTCAGTCATGTCAATTGAGGAAACCGGGATTGTAACTGCCGGCTCATATGTGGCTGTAATGCCGGAGCCATCCTTTGCGGTGACTGTAATTTTCGCGGTCCCCTTCTTAACAGCCGTAACAACGCCTGCGTCGGAAACGGTCGCAATGCTTGTGTCAGATGTGGAATATGAGACAGTTGGATCTGTGGCGGTATCAGGTGTGACGGTTATATATTTTGAAAGGTCAACGGTTTTTCCAACGAGTATAGATGCCGGAGCATCGGTGATAGTAATGCCTGTTACCTTAACCGGTGCGGCTGTTACAGTAACCGTAAATGTACCGAATACATTCGAGCCGTCCTTTGCGGTGGCAGTAATCGTTGCACTGCCGGCCTCAACGCCTGTAATAACGCCGCTTTCATCAACAGTGGCTTTTGTCTCGTCTGAGGATGAATATGTAACGCCCTTCTCTGTCGCACCCTCAGGAAGCACGGTAACAGCTGTTGCAAGTGTGCTTCCAACGGCAACACTTCCGGAGTCCGGGCTGAAGGCAACGGATTCAACCGCAACATTATTGCCTTCGTTCGAGGCTTCACTTGTCATTGCCGGCATATCTGAAAGCGTTCCCTGCGTAAGCTCAGTGGTTAACGGTGTTTCATTGTCTGATACATTTTCCCCGCTGGTGTCTGAACTTTTGTCAACGTTACTATCGGAGCTGATTTCCTCATTATTATCTGCTTCTGCATCAGAATCAGCAGGAACAGGCTCGATAATAATTTCAGGGTTTAGTAATATCTCATTATTCGACGATATAACCTCAGCCGTTGAAGCTTCTTCTTCAAAAGCAACGGTATATTCATTCTCCGCAATATCGGGAGCTTCCTTAAAGGCTGCGGTGTTTGCTTTAACAGCTAACTTTTCAACCGAAGAAATTACGCATGGACCTTTAAAGCCATAGGTTTCGAATTCTGTAACCGTGGTAACTCCATCAGCAGTTGAATTCTCCACCGGCTCGTTATATACGTCCACCGTCAGCTCGCCGCACTTGATAATAACCTTGGCCCCTGCCGAGACGACTGCGGATGAGGAGTGGGTAACGGTCTTAATGCTGCCGTTCTCGCTTGTCTCCTCAGTTGTTTCGCAGCCCTCCGGAGCGACCTGCAGTGTGCCGCTTCCTGTTAGAGTATATTCACTGTTTTCGTCTGAGTCATCAATACGGATGACCCAGGGCTTTGCCAGAGATGTTACCTCTCCGCTGATGGTTATGGTCTTAGTCCCGGCGTCATAGGAAATGATATTCCCATCCTCGCCAACTGTCAGCAGCTCGGAAGAAAACTGAAGCTCAGAGTCCTTGTATGAAACGAACACCGGGTACAATATCGGCTCTTCTTCTGCCTGCAGCTCGCTGCCGGATTCATTAATTTCCTCAGTTACCTCGGTAGGTTCCGTGATCTCAGCTTCCTCAATTACCACGGACCCGGAGCCTTCATCCTCCTCGCCCTCTGCAAGAGCCGCGGTGCCTATGGAAAACAGCATAACCAGGCAAAGCAGCAAGCTAAGAATTCCCTTATTAGTAATTTTCATTTTGCGCCTCTCATAATATAAAAAGTTTCGCATCGTTTATATTATCCTTACAAAATACGCTCGTATTATAACATAATCTTTCAGCAAATATATATCCGAATTATGAATAATTCTTTAAGCTGGAATTTGCCATATTTATTCCCCGGTGCTATAATTAACTCTGCGTTTATTCTTTCCCTGTATTATAGCTTTAATTACAGGAAGGTGCTTGATATATATGTTCAGAATACTTGTTGCCGATGATGATAAAAACACCCGCCGTCTTCTCCGCGCAGTGCTTGAGGGTGCGGGATATACCGTGTTTACCGCCTGTGACGGGACCGAGGCTCTTGACATGTTGGACCGGGAGCATATCGATCTGGCCGTTCTTGATGTCATGATGCCCAATATGGATGGCTATGAGTTTTCCCGTACTGTCCGTGAAAGTCAAAGCGATCTGCCCATATTAATGGTCTCTGCAAAGCAGTTGCCTCAGGACAGGAAGACGGGCTTTCTTGCCGGAACCGATGATTACATGACCAAGCCCATTGACGAGGAAGAGTTTTTGCTCCGAGTCAGAGCGCTGCTTCGGCGTGCGAAAATCGTCAGTGAACGGAAGATCACGGCAGGAGACGCCGTTCTTGACTATGACGCCTTGACAGTCTCCCGTCCCGGTGAGGTGATGGAGCTGCCACAGAAGGAATTTCTTCTGCTATTTAAGCTGCTCTCCTTCCCGGGCAAAATATTCACCCGCATCCAGCTTATGGACGAGATTTGGGGAGTGGAGAGCGAGTCCGGATGGGAAACGGTTACCGTTCACATCGCCAGGCTGAGAAAGCGCTTTGAAGACTGGGACGAGTTCGAAATCGTCTCTGTCCGCGGCCTGGGCTACAAGGCGGTAAAAAAAGAGCATGAATAAGAAAAGAACAAACGCCTCCAACCGGATGCCTCTGACTCTATATCTCGCCCTGGTTGTTTTCATATTCAACACAGTTGCCCAGCTTATTGCCACGGCGCTTGTGTATCTTGGTGTGCGGCTTGATATTCTCGATTTACATGTTGAGTTCATCAACTATTTCCGCCTTTTTGCCATCACGGCAGTAATCAGTCTCGTGATTGGCTTTATTCTCTCCACCCTGCTGGGTCGCTTTCCCCTTTCCCCGGTAAACCGTCTGATTAACGCCCTTAACACACTGGCTGACGGAGACTATTCCGTGCGCCTGCACTATCTGAAGGGCATTTTCGGAATTGAAACCTACCGTGATGTGATAGATACCTTTAATAAGCTGGCCGAGGAGCTGGAGAACACTGAGATGCTGCGGTCTGATTTTATCAATGACTTCTCCCACGAGTTTAAAACTCCAATTGTTTCCATTGCCGGCTTTGCAAAAATTCTCCGCAGCCCTGACCTTACAGTCCAGGAGCGGGATGAATACTTGAAAATAATTGAGGATGAGTCCCGCCGTCTTTCGGTTATGGCGTCCAACATTCTTAACCTGACAAGGATTGAAAAGCAAACAATATTAACCAACGTATCAGAGTATAACCTGTCTGAGCAAATAAGAACCTGCATATTAATCCTGGAGCCAAAATGGTCAGCAAGAAACGTTGAATTTGACCTGCAGTTTGATGAATATAATATTTTTGCCAACGAAGAAGTAATCAAACAGGTCTGGCTTAATCTGATAGACAACGCGGTTAAGTTTTCACCGGAGTATGGAACGGTTAAAATTTCAATAACTCAAGCCGAGCGAGTAACAACCGTCGCAGTTTTAAACAGCGGGCCCGACATTTCCCCGGAGGATCAGGCAAGGATATTCAACAAGTTCTATCAGGCGGACTCATCTCACTCAACCCAGGGCAACGGAATAGGTCTTGCGATTGTTAAAAAGGCCGTAACACTTCACCACGGTGATGTCACAGTTAAAAGTGACGCGGGCTTGACTGAATTTACGGTTACAATACCGGACCTTTCTGAATATAAAACGAATATTTAAATAAATAAATTGGGAGGCATTAAATCATGAAGTTAATTCCCACCGGCAAGCTTGCCGACGCGGTTAAGGACGGCAAATTAAATCTCCGTATTTCCCAGGAGTAGCTCAGCGCGTTAACCGGCATTAAGGAGGAGGTACTCTCCAGAATAGAAAATAATTCATACATCCCCTCCCGCGAGCAGCTTCAGTCCCTGGCAGACACCCTGAAGCTTGACGCTAACAAGCTGATTGATGAAATCAAAGGCACCGTTCCCGCAGCTTCGGAAACAAATTCCGGTTCTAAATTCGCCTTTATCAATCCGGACGAGGCGGCGCTCTCTCTGGCAGTGGCCCTGGCGGAAAGCTCCGAGGTGGCTGTTCTCTCCGCGGGGCTTGACAGCAAGCCCATTGCTGATTATATCGCTTCCCACATAAACATTCAGATTAACCTTGACCTTACGTCAGACATGATTGAGGCTTGCTCCGGAGCGGAATATATTGTAATCCCCGAAGTGTCAGCTTCAGTCTCTGACGAATGCCTTATGGCCGCTCCCCTTGCTCAGGTATATATCATGTGCTCCGGACTTCCCGGCTGCGGCAACGGCTTTACGGCGGCGTTTTGCCCGGCGCAGAACACAGGCTATGTGATAACGGCCGATGAACCGGACGAAAATATGCAGAGCTTTATCAAGGCGGTTAAAAAGGTTATGGGAAACATGCCTGTTAAGCCGGAGATTAAACTTTTCTAACTCTTTTTGTTATTCTGCACAAATTTCACCCTGAAATTCTGTTTATTTTTATAGTAAAATTTTTGTGGACATCCAATATATTTTGTGCCATAATTATCTGGCATCAACAATATGTGGTGTCCACTTTATTATGTACACCATTCTTAATATAAACAGCAAATACTCAGGAGGAAAAGAGAAAAGTATGAACATCATCAAACGAAACGGATCTGAGGTCCGGTTTGATCTTGACAAAATCACAGCCGCCATAAAAAAGGCTAATTCCAGTGTGGATGATTCCATGCGCCTTACAGACTTCCAGATTAAGCGCATATCTGAAGCCGTAGAGCTGGCCTTGGTAAGGATGAACCACGAGCCCTCTGTTGAGGAGATTCAGGACCTGGTCGAGCACCAGATTATGGCCCATGGCGCATATGAAATTGCCAAGAACTACATAACCTATCGCTACACTCATTCTCTCATTCGTCGCAGCAACACAACTGACGATAAGATTCTTTCCCTTATCGAGTGCTGCAACGAGGAAGCGATGCAGGAAAATTCCAACAAGAACCCAATCGTCAACTCAACCCAGCGTGACTATATGGCCGGCGAGGTTTCCCGTGACATAACCGAGCGTATTCTCCTGCCGGAGGATATCGTCGCCGCTCACAAGGAGGGCATTATTCACTTCCACGATTCAGACTATTATGCCCAGCACATGTATAACTGCTGCCTTGTCAACCTTGAGGACATGCTCCAGAACGGAACGGTTATCACCGGAACCTTAATCGAGCGTCCCCACAGCTTCTCAACAGCCTGCAACATTGCCACCCAGATAATCGCCCAGGTCGCCTCCAACCAGTATGGCGGCCAATCCATCAGCCTTACTCACCTTGCGCCCTTTGTGGACGTAAGCCGTAAAAAAATCCGCTCCGAGGTTGAAGCGGAAATGGCTAAGCTTGGCGTTGAGACGTCTGAGGATAAGCTCAGCTCCATTGTCGAGGACCGTCTTCGTGATGAGGTCCGCCGCGGCGTCCAGACCATTCAGTATCAGGTTGTAACTCTGCTTACCACCAACGGTCAGGCACCCTTTGTCACCGTCTTTATGTATCTCAACGAAGCAAAGGATGAGCAGACCAGGAAGGACCTTGCTCTCATCATCGAGGAGACGCTCCTTCAGCGCTATCAGGGCGTCAAGAATGAAAGCGGAGTATATGTAACTCCCGCTTTCCCCAAGCTTATTTATGTTCTCGAGGAAGATAATATAACCGAGGGCTCCCGCTTCTGGTATCTCACCGAGCTGGCCGCCAAGTGCACGGCCCGCAGAATGGTTCCTGACTATATCTCAGAAAAGAAGATGCTGGAGCTGAAGATCGACAAGAACGGAGAAGGCCACTGCTATCCATGCATGGGTTGCCGCTCCTTCCTAACTCCATATGTTGACCCTGAAACAAACGAGCCCAAGTATTACGGCCGCTTTAATCAAGGCGTCGTAACAATCAACCTGCCGGATGTTGCTCTCTCCTCCGGCGGCAACGAGGCAAAGTTCTGGGAAATCTTCGAAGAGCGTCTTGAGCTGTGCCATCGGGCACTTATGTGCCGGCATAACCGTCTGCTGGGAACCGTCAGCGATGTTGCTCCCATTCTCTGGCAGTATGGCGCCATCTCCCGCCTGAAGAAGGGTGAAACAATAGACAAACTCCTCTTCGGCGGTTACTCCACAATCTCCCTGGGCTATGCGGGACTCTATGAGTGCGTAAAATACATGACCGGCAAGAGCCACACCGATCCGGAGGCAACTCCCTTCGCTCTGGCCGTTATGCAGAAGATGAACGACAAGTGCAAGGAGTGGAAGGCCGAGCATAACATCGACTTCTCCCTCTATGGAACACCGCTTGAGTCCACCACCTATAAGTTCGCCAAGGCTCTCCAGCGCCGCTTCGGCGTAATCGAGGGAATAACAGACAAGGGCTACATCACCAACAGCTACCACGTCCACGTAACCGAGGAAATCAACGCCTTTGACAAGCTCCGCTTCGAGTCCGCCTTCCAGGCTCTCTCTCCCGGTGGCGCAATCAGCTATGTTGAGGTTCCCGATATGCAGAACAATCTCGAGGCGGTCCTTGAGGTTATGAAGTTCATCTATGACAACATCATCTATGCCGAGCTCAACACCAAGAGCGACTATTGCCAGGTTTGCGGCTGGGACGGAGAGATTAATATAATTGACGACGAAGGCAAGCTGATCTGGGAATGCCCCAACTGTGGCAACCGTGACCAGAGCAAGATGAACGTCGCCCGCAGAACCTGCGGCTATATCGGAACCCAATTCTGGAATCAGGGACGCACTCAGGAAATCAGAGACAGGGTGCTCCATCTCTAAGCTCAAATCATGTATTACGGCGAAATTAAAAACTGTGACATTGCAAACGGAACCGGAGTGCGGGTAACGCTCTTCGTTTCCGGGTGCACCAATCACTGTGAGGGCTGCTTCCAGCCACAAACCTGGGCCTTTGATTATGGCAAGCCCTTTGATGCGGCGGCTGTGGATGAGATAATCTCTCTTCTCTCCCCGTCATATATAAAAGGCTTAACTCTCCTTGGCGGAGATCCCTTCGAGCCTGCCAACCAGCGAGACCTGCTGCCCTTTATAAGGCGTGTGCGGGAAGCATATCCGGACAAAACGATCTGGGCCTTCAGCGGCTTTTTATATGACGATATGCTCCGGGACGGGTCCTACGTCCGCTGTGAGTCGACTGACGAGTTGCTGAGCTTAATAGACGTTCTGGTAGACGGACCATTTATCCTCTCTCAAAAGGATATCTCCCTCAAGTTCCGGGGCAGCCGCAACCAGAGATTAATAGACATGAACGCCACCCGGCAAACCGGCGAGCTGACGTTGCTCCCAATAGTCGACAGACAAATAGCTGTGAAGCATTAAAAAATCATCCACGATTGTGGATGATTTTTTAATGCGAGGGGTTAGGAAATTAATTAGGAATGCGGAATTAGGAGTTAGGAAGTGTCTGCTTCGCAGGGACCTCTTTCGTCGCTGAAGGTGAATTGCGCAAAGCGCAAGAGAGGCTGGCCTGGGCCACGCAAGCTCGCGCCACCGTCTCGTCTGCCGACTCGGTCAAGCGCTTTTGCTTCGCAAAGGTTGCCACTGTCAACCCGCGCCCCCTGCGGGGGAAGGTACGCTGAATACATTCCCCCACGGAGGGGGAAGGGGGACCGCGGCGTCGGTTTCTCGCCGCGGTGGTAGAGGACCTCTTCTGCGGACTGCGGTCTGCGGACTAAGTTTAGCTAACCACTTCCTAACTCCTAACTCCTAACTCATAACTCGTTAATGAACTTCTCCATCGCCGCTTCGCCTTCGGCATTGCGTTTGAAAACTCCGGCGTCCTCAAGAACGGCTGCAAAGACAAGCCCCACCTCGCGCTGAACAATTTCCTTAACGTTGCTCTCGTTCAGCTCCGGGTACTTCGCCTTAATCTCCTCCGCCCATTCGGCGTGAGCCTTTGTCAACGGATCAGCTGTCATGTCTGAGCCATCAAGCAGCGCCTTTTCAACGGCGGCCAGCTCATTAAGCAGTCTCGCCGGAAGAACGGCAAGACCCATAACCTCAATCAGACCGATATTTTCCTTCTTGATGTGGTGCTTCTCCGCGTGGGGATGATAAACTCCCAGGGGACACTCCTCGGTGGTAATGTTGTTGCGCAGCACCAGGTCAAGCTCATAATCCTCTCCACGTCGGCGGGCAATGGGAGTGATGGTGGAGTGCTTCTCCCCGTCTGTCTCGTGGAAGATGAAGGCCTCGGGGTCGTCATACTCTCTCCAAACGTCAAGAATGTGTCCCGCCAGCTCAATAAGGCGCTGTCTTTCCTTGCCGCGGATTCTGATTACACTCATTGGCCACTTAACAATGCCCGCTTCAATGTCCTCGTAGCCGGGTATGGAAATGCTCTTTTCAATGGGCGCGCGCTCCATGGCGAACTCATAATGTCCGCCCTGGTAATGGTCATGGCTAAGAACCGAGCCGCCAACGATTGGCAGATCAGCGTTGGAGCCGATGAAGTAATGCGGAAACGCGGTTATAAAGTCAAGCAGGTTCGTAAACGCTCCCCTGTCAATATGCATCGGAGTGTGCAGCTTATTAAAGACAATGCAGTGCTCGTTGTAATATACATATGGTGAATACTGCAGGAAGAAATCATTTCCGCCAAGCTCAATTGGAATAATTCTGTGGTTCTGGCGTGCGGGATGATTAAGGTGTCCCGCGTAGCCCTCGTTTTCGGCGCACAGAAGGCACTTGGGGTAACCCGTGGACTTGGCCTTCCCCGCCGCCGCGATGGCCTTGGGGTCCTTCTCAGGCTTGGAGAGGTTAACCGTAATGTCCATGGTGCCGTATTCAGTGTCAACGGTCCACTTCATGTCCTTGGCAATTCTGTCACGGCGGATATAATTCGTGTCGCAGGAGAAGGTATAGTACCAGTCTGTGGCCAGCTTCGGCGAGCAGGAATATTTGGTGTTGAACTCGTCGATAACCTCGGATGGTCTCTGCATAACAAGACCCATAAGCTTCGTGTCAAACAGGTCATAATACGCGGCGCTGTTTCCGTCTATAATCCCGTTGTTATAAGCGTAATCACAAAGGTCCTCAAGGATTTTGTTGATGGGGGGAAGCTCCCCTTCAATTTCAACCAGACCGTCAAAGCCGGTCATTCCAAGCTGTTCCAGAATTCTGTTGGACGCCCATACTCTGTCGCTGTCATCAAGCCAGCCCTTTTCCACTGCGTATTCCACCAGACGGGATATTTCAAGCTCCATCATGTCACTTCACCTCAGTCTGCAAGAGTGCAACCGCCGACCGGACGGATGCGTGTCACGCGGCAGGCTCCCTCGCCAAACACCGCGTCAATGGCCTTGCTGAAATCAGCAAGCATGTCAAGAGGTACATATACCTGGATTGTTCCCGCCAGGCCGCCGCCGTGAACACGGCTTGCTCCACGGCCGGAAAGATAGTGCTGGGAAAGGGCCAGGGCGAGAATAATCGGCTGATAACGGGGATCTCTGTAGGTATCCACGTTTTCCAGATACTTGAAGGAGGAGTTGCCGGACTCATTAACATAATGCAGGAACGTGTCAAAGTCCTTGTTCTCCAGCGCCTCAATCTGCTTTTCAACATGGTGCATGTCCGTGTAGTAATGAACGGCGCGCATAATCGCTCTGTCCCCCACCTTGCCCCGCATTGCGGGAATTGAAAGATAGAACTCGCTCTCCCCAACCTGACTGAGAACCTCCTTGCCAAAGAAGGAGGCGACCGACTTCATCTCGTTGGGCATTGCTGAGTAATCGTCAGTCATGTTGGCGTGGCTTGCTCCGGTGTCTATTATGCAAAGCGCATGGCCGGCCTGTGCAAAATCAAATTCCACCGGATAATACTTGGGGTTATCCTTGTCATAAAAGTCAACGGCAACGATTCCACCAATTGAGCAGCCCATCTGGTCAAGCAGACCTGATGGCTTGCCAAAATATACGTTCTCGGCATACTGCCCGATTTTGGCAATCTCGGCGGAGTTAATTTCATTGCTGCAGAAAAGTTCATTGACAATTGCTCCAACCAAAACCTCAAAGCAGGCCGATGACGAAAGTCCCGAGCCTCCCGGAACGTCCGAGCGGACGTAGGCGTTGAAGCCGGAAACTGAATATCCCATTCCAATAATCTTGGCCGTGACGCCGCGTATAATCGCCGCAGTCGTGCCGTTCTCCTCAACAACGGGAGCAATAACACTGCAGTCAACAGACGTCATTCCATAGCCCTCGGAGAAAATTCTAATCATGCTGCTGTTGTTTGGAGCGGCGCAGGCAATTGCGTCAAGGTCAACAGCACCGGTCAAAACACGGCCACGCTGATGGTCCGTGTGATTTCCGCCCAGCTCAGTTCTTCCCGGAGCGGAGCAAATAACAACCGCCGAATCCTCGCTTGCGGCAAAGGTCTCGGTATATTTGCCGGCAAGGTCTGCAATTCTGTCTGCATACGGCTTAACCTCATCAGCGCTGCAGCAGTAAACATAGCTCAGCTTTTCATCATATTCGCCTGATGAAAGCTTTTCCTTTAACTCTTTAACGGTAATCATGAGAATATTCCTTTCAAAAGCGGACTCCTGTGCATAGCAATACACAGGAGTCCCGATTAGTTCTTGTCAGGGAGACTGCTCCTCCCAGCAGGCATAAAGTGTCATGGATTCCGAAACTCTTGATTCGTCCATAATCCACTGGTAGCGATAGCTCGCATCCTGATACCAGCCGGCAAAGCTATATCCCTCCCGGGTCGGGTCCTCCGGCTCCTCCACCAGCTCACCATACATGTGAGTCTGAGCTTCAACCGGTGTCCCGCCCATGCTGTCAAACCTGACGGTATAGCCACGGTGCTGCATTGCAAAGGCCAAAACGGCAACAATCGCAATGATTCCAACAACAATGGCAATGTCAAGTGTTCTTACGGAGACCTTCATCTTGCCGTAGAATCCCTTAAGCTCTCCCGGCTCGGAATAAGGATCCTTTTTTACTTCTTCCTTCTCCTGCTGAAGGTCTTCGCGGGAATCTTCCATATTACTTACGTACGAGGTACTTTCTCATATCGATGCAGCAAGCAACGAGAATAATGAGACCCTTAACGATGTAAAGAAGGTTTGCGTCAACAGAAAGGAAGTTCAGGCCGACGAATATAATCTGGAGAAGGAGAACGCCGATGATAGCGCCGCTTACCTTACCAATGCCGCCGACGAAGGAAATTCCGCCGATAACGCATGCCGCGATAGCGTCGGACTCATAGTTAAGTCCGGTTGTGGCGTTGACTGATGCAACACGTGCAGCATCAATAAAGCCAGTGATTGCATAAAGGATACCGGCCATGATGAAAACAAGGATTATTGTCTTCATAACATTAACACCGGAAACGTTTGCTGCGTCCTCGTTGGAGCCGACTGCAAACATGTTCTTGCCGAAGGCCGTCTTGTTCCAGATTACCCATACGATTGCGGTGACAATGATGGAGTAAAGAACATAACGGGGAACGGCTGTTGTGCCAACCTTAAAGAGTGTGCCGGTGATGAAGTTACGGTAGCTGTCGCTCATGCCGGAAAGTGTCTGGCCGCCGTTGGTGCCCAGCTGCATGAACATAAGAATAAGACCGTAAACTATAAGCTGCGTGGAAAGGGTAACGATGAACGGGTGTACCTTAAACTTTGCAGTAAAGAAGCCGTTTACGAAACCGATTGCCGCGCCGACAACGATAACCGCCAGCAGAGCAACGATAACCGGCTGAACAGCCATGCCCGGGAAGAGCTTGTTGGTTGTCAGCTGGAGGCCGGCTGCAATGCAGGCTGCAAGACCAACCTGACGGCCCGCGGAAATATCGGTACCGGCAAGGATGATGCATCCGCCAACGCCAAGAGCGATAGGAAGCTTTGCAGCTGTAAGGTTAATGATGTTGATGATGGATGCCATCGAGAGGAATTTCGGCTCACGAATGGCAATATAGATAATTACTATTGCAATGATAATGAACATTGCATTGTTAAGGAGAGCGTCAGCAATGTGTGACTTCTTGTCCTTTGCGCTCAGCGCCTGGAACTGCTCCCACTTGGAAACCTTTTTAACTTTTTCAGTTTTAACTTCTTCCGCCATTTTCTGTTCCTCCTTAAGCATACTTTGCGGCATAGGTCATAATTTCTTCCTGTGTAGTGGTCTTGGCGTCAACCTCACCGGCGAGCCGGCCGCCTGACATAACAAGAATTCTGTCACATACACCGAGAAGCTCCGGCATTTCGGACGAAACCATAAGAACGGTTTTGCCTTCGTTTGCCAGGTTCAGGATAAGCTGGTAGATTTCATACTTTGCGCCAACGTCGATACCACGGGTAGGCTCGTCAAGCAGCAGCACATCAGGCTCTGTTAAAAGCCAGCGGCCGATAATAACCTTCTGCTGGTTACCACCGGAAAGGCTGCGTATCTGAGTTTCCTGGGAAGGCGTCTTGGTGTGCATCGCGTCAATATATTTCTGAGTGTCCTCCTTCTGGGTCTTCATGCCCAGGAAGGGGCCGTACTTCTTGTGCCGGTAAAGGCTGGAAATAATTGTGTTCTCGCGAATGTTTCTAACGCCGAAGATACCTGTTGCGCGGCGCTCTTCTGTCAGCATGGCAAAGCCGTTGCGGATTGACTCACCCGCGTTGCGGTTTTTGCAAACCTTGCCGTCGAGGGTAATTGTTCCCTCCTTGCGTGTGCGAATGCCGAAGATGCTCTCCAGAGTTTCAGTACGGCCGGAGCTGTCAAGACCTGCAAGGCCAAGAACTTCGCCGCGGCGGGCTACGAAGGAAACGTCCTTCAGCTGGTTATACATACCTGTAAGGTGCTCTACCTTAAGGAATTCCTCGCCGGGAACGTTAGTCTTCGGCGGGAACTGGTTCGTGAGCTCACGGCCGACCATCAGCTTAATGATGTCGCTCATCTCGAGCTCAGCTGTGGGCCTCGTTGCAATCCAGCAGCCGTCGCGCATGATTGTAATCTCGTCGGAGATGCGCTTGATTTCAGCCATCTTGTGGGAGATATAAATGATGCCGCAACCACGGTCACGAAGCATATTAATAATCTTAAAGAGGTGTTCAACCTCTGTCTCATTCAGAGATGAAGTAGGCTCGTCGAAGACGATGACCTTTGAATTATAGGAAACTGCCTTTGCAATCTCAACCATCTGGCGCTGAGAAACAGGCATTTTGCTCATAACAGTGCGGGGATCAACGTTAATGCCCAGATCCTTAAAGACCTCCATCGTGGCATCATACATTTTCTTCTCGCTGGTGAAGGGTCCGCTTTTCGGGAAACGGCCCAGCCACATGTTATCCATAATGTTGCGGGAAAGAGCCTGGTTCAGTTCCTGGTGAACCATTGCAACTCCGTGTTCAAGAGCTTCCTTGGAGTTTTTAAAGTCAACCTCGTTGCCCTCGAGATATATGTGCCCGGCGTTCTTTGCATAAACACCGAACAGACATTTCATAAGGGTGGATTTACCGGCGCCGTTTTCTCCCATAAGAGCGTGAACCGTGCCGGCCTTAACGGTCAAGTTAACGCCGTTAAGAGCTTTAACGCCGGGGAATTCCTTGGTTATCCCCTCCATTCGGAGCAGGACGGGTTCTTTTTCGTTCGGTTCCAAATTGTTTGCCTCCCTGATATTATTAACTGCATGGCAGCCGCACCGGGGTGCGGCTGCCTGAGTAAATGCGATTCAGTATTAAATTATTCGCCGGTGTATGAAGAATACGGGATGTTAACACGCCATGTGCCAACAACGTTGTCTGCATCAATGCCTTCGAACTTGTCGTTGCCAGCGATGAGGTTTTCAGCTATTGTAACAACAGCTTCAGCCATACCAACAGCGTCCTGCTTGATTGTGCCGGTCATGGAGCCGTCAGCAATCTTCTCTTTTGCAGCGTCAGTTGCGTCAACGCCGAATACCGGGATGTAGCGGCCGCCTTCAATGTTGTAGCCAGCTGTCTGCAGAGCTGCGATTGCGCCGAGAGCCATGTCGTCGTTGTTAGCGATAACAACTTCAACCATGTTGCCGTTTGCTTCGTTATACTGAGCAAGGATTGTCTGCATGTAATCCTGGCCCTGAGCTGCGGACCATGCGCCGTTCATGTCAACGAGGTACTTGGAGTTGTTGTTTGCATCATAGAACTCAAGTGCCGGCTTGCCTGCTGCTGTAAGGACAGCGTCAGCATCCTCAACACCGTACTGGGTACGTGCGTCTGCTTCCATGTTGCCTTCCTGGCCCTTGAACATAACGTAGGTGAGAACACCGTCGCCGTTGATGTCGAGCTCATCGAAGTTGGCAAGGAGATACTCGCCTGCCATAGCGCCCTGCATGTGGCCAGCCATTGTGTAGTCAGTGCCTACGTATGCAGCCATGTCATAAGCGGAAACGATCTCTTCGGAAACTGAGCGGTTGAAGAATACGAGAGGAAGACCTGCGTCCTTTGCAAGGTTGATGATGTTCTGAGTAGCATCGTCAGAGCTTGCGTCAACAATGTTGACTACGAGGCAGGTTGTTCCCTTTGTGATAGCAGTCTGGATCTGCTCGGTCTGAGTGGTCTGGTTGCCGTTTGCATCATACATCTGATACTTAATGCCCTGAGCATCCATGGACTCCTGCATTGCTGCACGAACGGATGAAAGGTAAGTATCACCGAATGTGTACCAGAATACACTGATTTCGCCGTCGCTTGCTGCGGCGGGTGCTGCTGCGGTTGTGTCAGATGCTGCTGAAGTGTCAGCTGCGGTGGATGATGAGCTGGAGCTGCCGCAAGCAGCAAGAGCAAACACCATAACAACTGCGAGCAGCAGTGCTACAATCTTTTTCATTGTTTCTTTCCTCCTGTGAAAGATAAAAAAATTTTGTGCTGTAGGGATAGTCCCTAAAAGCTTAAAAAGATTATAGCATTTAGTCGACAGATTGTAAAGCTTAATTAAATTATCGGCATTTTGTACTGTTTTTGAGGTCCAATTTTGTGCAACTTTAACAAAAACAAATCCCGCCGGGGAAACCAGCAGGATTTTAAGATTATATTTGATTAATTTATTACCGCTGGCCGTAGTAGGCATCTTCACCATGGCGGCGGCGATAGTGCTTGTCGATAAGGGTCTGCTGCATTGCACCCTTATCCGGATTAAGAACCATTGCGTGCCAGTCCATAAAGGCGACCTGCTCAATAACGATGGCGTTGTTAATGGCTTCCTCAACAGTCTTGCCCCAGGTAAACGGGCTCTGGCTGTATACCAGGCAGCCGGGAGCTGACTCATAGTCTCTATATTTGAATTCCTCAGCGATAACCTTGCCGCGCTCATCCTCGTAGTCACCGAGAATTTCGTCGTCAGTCATGGGTCTGGTGATGGGAATATCGCCATAGAAATAGTCTGCCTGAGTTGTGCCCATTGCGGGAATCGCCATGCCGGCCTGAGCAAAAATTGTTGCCCAGCGGGAGTGGGAGTGAACAACCGCGCCGATATTGGGGAATTCCTTATAAAGAGCCAGGTGAGTTTCTGTGTCGGTGCTGGGCTTCCACTTGCCTTCAACAACGTTGCACTCGAAGTCAACAACCACCATGTCGTCAATCGTCAGCTTATCATAAGGAATGCCTGACGGCTTAATAACAACAAGACCCTTCTCCCTGTCTATAGCGGAGACATTGCCGCATGTAAAGGCGACCAGGTCATTCTTCGGCAGAGCCAGATTTCCATCCAGCACCTGCTGCTTCAGTTCTTCAAGCATAATATGTCCTCCTGAGAAATATTTTTGTATGTGATATATAGATATCATACAAAATATTTAAATTTCTGTCAACAAAATTTAGTCCGCAGTCCACAGTTGTGCGTTGCGCGTTTCACGTTTCGCGTTGCACGTAGATGCAAGTGATGAGTGAAGAGTGATGAGTGATGAATCTCGCTTCGCTCGCACCTACGGCCTAAAATTCCGCAGTCCGCAGTCCGCAGAAGAAGACCTCTACTACCGCGGCGAGAAGCTGGCACTTAGCGGCGTAGAAAAGCAGACACTTCCTAATTTCTAATTCCTAATTCCTAATTAGCTTCGCCGCGTTGCCAAACAGCATCAGCTCCTTGTCCTCCTGGCTGATTCCTGCCGCGCCTTCAATCCTTGCCTTCATCATTGCCGGGTGATGCAGCGGAGCGTCGCTGCCAAACAGCAGTCTGTCCGCTCCAACGTGCTCCGCGGCCCACTCAATAAGACCGCACTGAAGACTGGCCGAGCTTGAAAGGTCAATATACATGTTCTTCCCCGCCGCGCACTTAAGCGCGTTAACCTGGTGGACCAGATGGCCGTCAAAGCTGTGGCCAAGGTGCGCCAGAATTACGGGTACCTCCGGAAACCTGTCCGCGAAAAGGACAAAGTCCTCCGGCATGCAGCCGGGCTCACCTGTATGGGTCAGCAGCGGAACCTTGAACTCATTGCAGAAGGAGAATATTCTGCTGCCGCAGCTGTTGATGTCATAGCCGCCGAACTCCGGATGGATTTTAACTCCCACGCATTTCGGGTGCTCAAGCAGCAGCTCCGCCCGAAGGAAGCTCTGTGGCAAATCCGGGTGAACAACCACCCAGAAATAAAAGCCTTCATACTCCTCCGTCAGCTTGGCTGTTCTCTCGTTGGCAAGCTTCAGCTCGTCCGCGTCCCTGGCGTATAGTCCCTCCATTGGCGAAAGGAAGGCCGCAACAATGTCCTGCTGAGCAAATTCCTCCGCCATTTTTGCCGGGTTAAATTTCAAAAATTCCTTAGCCAGGCCCTTCTGCGGGAAATATTTCGGGTCCCCGCAGTGGGCGTGTACATCAATAGCTTTAATCACTTTGCCGCGTAAATAACCGAGCCCTCACGGCCTTCGTCGATAACCTTGTTGCCGTTTGCAACATAATCGTCCAGCGCCTGCTGGGCAGTCTTTTCACCAGTCAAAGCGGCCTGCAGCTCCGGGAAGAGAACGTTGCGCAGCTCTGAGTAGCCGGGCATGTTGTTTGAGAAGTTGAATATATACTTCTGGTTTTCGGTGTATGCGGCCAGATAGGGCAGCTCGTCACCAACAGCCTCAGTAACAGACTCACGTACCGGCAGAGAGTTCTTTGAAGCAAGCACCAGCTCCGGGTCTGTAGCCACGAATTTGATGAAGTCCTTGGCTGCGGCGATGCGCTCCTCGTCACCGGTGTTCATTGCCATAAAGCCTGAAACATATGTAAAGGATTTCGGCTCCGGGTCACCCGGAATGTTTGCCAGGCGGGCGTCATAGGCGTCAATGTCGCCGTTTTCCATTGATGAAAGCAGGTTGGTCAGCAGTGTGCTGTTGGTGAAGGAAACAGCGATCATCTGGTTCTGGAACATGGCGTTGCAATCATTGGACGTAAGGGATTCAGCGCCGGGAACAGTAAGACCGTTGTTATAAAGGTCAATAATATACTGCAGCGCCTTAACACCCTTTTCGTCGTTTACGCAAAGGTGACCGGTCTCGTCAAAGAAGTCGCAGCCGAACATGCGCAGATAGCTCAAATTCCAGGTGTCAGCCTGGTTGTTCATGCAGAAGAGAGACATGGGATAAACGCCCGTTTCTGCAAGAGCGGGAAGAATAACATTTGCAAGCTCGTCGGGAGTCCATGTGACAATGTCATATTCTCCGCCGATATACTCGTCAAGGCCTGCCGCACGGAACATATCCGCGTTATAAATCAGAGTGCCCGGCATGTGGGCAAACGGGAATACGAAGGTCTCCCCTTCAACCATGCAGTTCTCCCAGATTCCCTCGCCGATGTCTGCCCGGTCATCGTCGCTGATAATGTCGTCCAGGGTAACGATGTCTCCGTTATGATAATATGAGGACATGGTGAACGCGCCTTCATACATAATGTCAGGCAGCGAGTCAGACGCCTCCGCAGCCTTCAGCTTCTCGTCACGGGAGTCGCCGGAGATAACCTCGACGTTAATAACAACATTTGGGTGCTCAGCCATGTAACGTGCAGCAGCCTCCTTCATGAAGCTGTCATAATCAGCGCCCTCCTCGTCCGGTGAGAAAACGCCCTTCCACTGTGGAGTCTGCCATACGGTCAGAGTAATTGTACCCTCTCCCCCTGTCTCACCGGCAGCTATAGATGTGGATGTGGATGCCGCTTCAGTTGTTGAGCTGCCGCAGGCGCAAAGAGCAAAAATCATGCACAGCGCAAGAAGCAGAGCCAAAAGCTTTTTCATTTCAATTCCCTCCTGATTTAATTAATATTAATATATTTTCGGCCTCAGCCGTGTCTAACCTGTTATTCCTTAACCGCACCCATGGTGATGCCTGATGTGAAGAACCGCTGGAAGATTATGAATATAATCAGCATCGGTATTGCGGCCACCGCAGCGCCGGCCATTTTGTAGCCGTAGTTTGGGCTGATTTCCTGCATGATTGACGCTGTGCCGACCATAAGCGTCATCATGCTTTTGCTGCGTGCAATAAGCATTTGCCAGAGATAGTCGTTCCATATGTTAACGAAGTTAAGAATAAACAGCGCCCCGATGCCCGGCTTAACAATAGGCAGCACAAGGCGGGTAAATATGGTGAACTCCCCTGCTCCGTCAAGCATTCCCGATTCGCGTATTGCGTCCGGCACCGTGTCGAAAAAGCCCTTCAGGAGAAATACGCCGAAGGTGGCGGCCACGTTGGGCAGAATCATTCCGGCGTATGTGTCCGCCAGATGGAACTTTGTGATAATCTGGAACAGCGGAACGATGAAAATTTCCTTCGGAATCATCAGCGCCCCGATGAATATCATATAAATCGCCCTTCTGCCGGTAAAACGCAGCTTTGAAACAGCATAAGCCGCCAATGACGCGCAAATAACAACCAGCACCGTGGTCACAAAGGCCACGAAGAAGGAGTTCCAGGCCCATCTCAGAGCGGGCTGGCCGGTAAAGAGGTCCGTGTAGTTTTTAATTTTAAATGTTTTCGGCCACCAGTCCGGCGGCATCTTGAAAATCTGAGCCGAGCTTTTAACCGAGCTGGTCAGCAGATAATAAAACGGGAAAAGGTTAATAATCGCCATCAGGAAGACGACAATGTTCACGATGATGTCAAGCGTGTCCATTTTCTTAACCTTACTGAGCCATTTCTTCATCTTAACGGCCCTCCCTGTCAGACATGGCAATGAACTGCGGGATTGCAATCAGCACCGCCAGAATAAACATAACCACGCCCACCGTCGCGGCAACATACATCTTGTTGTAGCTGAAGGCGTTGCGGTAAAGATAATACATCATGGTCATTGACGCGTTGTTTGGCCCGCCGTCACTAAGGAGCTGGATAATAACAAACAGCTTCAGGATAGATATAATCGTAGTAACCGAAAGATAAAGCGTTGTTGGTCTGACAAGCGGAACAATAACTCTCAGTCCTGTCTGCAGCTTGCTCGCTCCGTCTATCCGGGCGGCCTCAAGCATTTCGGAGGATATTCCGTTCATACTGGCAACATACATAATAATCGCCGTGCCCACGCTGGCAACAATTGTTACGAAGGCGATAATCCACAAAACCGTGTTTGCGTTGCCCAGCAGATTAACGCTGCGCTGCCCCGTCGCCTGGGCGAAGTAATAGTTAACAAGTCCGTTTGCCGGGTTCAGCAGGAACTTCCAAACCATTGACATAACCACCGTTGAAACAATAACCGGCAGATAAAACGTGCTGCGCACGAAGGAAACATAGCCGTTGCTCTTGTCGAATATCGCCAGGGAAATAATCAGGCCCAGAATCAGGTCCCCCACCGTGATAACCACAACCAGGAACATTGTGTTCAGCAGTGATTTAATAAACACCGGGTCCTGAAACAGGTTAATATAGTTCTGCAGTCCCACAAAGGTGTTTTCCACCGCGTTTGACTTGAATAAGCTGAGCCGGAACCCCTCGAATATGGGATAAATCGTAAAAACAGCGAAAAACAGCAGCTGCGGAGCAACAAAGGCATAGCCAATCAGATTCGCCCGGGCTTGTTTTTTTCGCCTAAGACTGTTTTCCATCAACGCTTTCCTCCTTCTCCGGTTTATTCCCTCCGCCCGGTCCTTCAATCAAAAGGCAGTCGAGCCTTGCAGCCAAGCCCGGCAGAACCAGCAGCGGGAACATCCAAGTATAACACGCGGCAGCAGATAAAAGCAAAATAATTATCAGCAAAACCGTAATCACCGGCCGCGCAAAAACCAGCTTCACTGCGTTATAGTTCAGTTCCTTAAGGGTAAATTCATATCTTGCAAGCGCCGGAAACACCCAGCGCAGCGCTCCCAGAGCAACGAAGGTAACCGCGAACGCGCTGACCATCAGCAGCCATGCAATTGGGCTGTCACCGAGAGTAAAGATAAAAATCCACAAAACACAATAAAGTCCAAGCACCGCCGCCCACAGCAGCCAGCTCAGCGTCGCCTGCCTGAATTCAGAGCGGAAGGTGGAGAAGAACCGGTGAATAATTGTGTCGTCCCTCTGTCTGAGACAGTGATAAGCCGTGCTGTAAAGGGCCGTGGTCGAGGCTCCGATTGTAACAACCGGCAGACTGCAAACCAGCCACAGCACGCTCAGATACACGCAGTCCATAAACCCGGCCAGAAATCTCCATATCGGCCTGTCAGGGTCAAAGATAGATTGCCGTATTTTGTTTTGCTTTTCTTTGTTCTTCGACATCATAAATCTAGGGGTTAGGAGTTAGGAAATTAATTCGGAATGCGGAATTCGGAATTAAATCTAATAACGAATAACTAATAACGAATAACTAAGCATTAACCATTAGCTACTGCTTTTAATATTCATCCAGATGACGATCTTCCCGTCCTGCTCCGAAACCGTGAAGCCATCAACGGCGTTCTTCAGCAGTGACGCGGAAACCGGATCCATATCCTCCAGAACACTCTCCGCCGTCAAACGGGAATATTCCGGGTTCTCCGGGTTAACCTCCGGCAGGCCTGTGCTGTCCAGCGCTGATTCATTAATCCTAAAGATTATATGCGCCTCGGCCTTTTCTCTGAAGCATTCATATGTAAAATCAACCGTCTCCTCCTCAGCCAGCCTTGGAATCATCCAAAGCTGAGCCAGCTCCTCAATAACCCTCCGGCTGTTGGTAATCATTCTTTCCGGGAGCATGTTTCTGCGGCCGAACTTTTCCATCTCGCTGCCAAGCTCCCAATAGTCAAACATCCGCTTAGGAATTTGCCTGTTTAAGGTCCTCATGCGATAAACAAATTCCCGTGTCCTGTCCTGCCTAGGGTGATTGAATATCTCCTCCGGGGTTCCCTGCTCGAAAACAATCCCCCGGTCCATATAAAACACCCGGTTGGATACCTCTTTTGCAAAGCGCATTTCATGGGTAACAATCAGCATGGTCATCCCGTCCCGGGCCAGCTCTCTGATAACGTCCTGCACCTCTTCCACCATGTTTGGGTCCAGCGCGCTGGTAGGCTCGTCAAACAGGATAATTTCCGGCTCCATGGCCAGGCACCTTGCAATGGCGACACGCTGCTTCTGTCCGCCGGAGAGTTCGTCAGGATAGTTATTCGCCTTCTCCGCCAGACCAACACGGTCCAGCAGCTTCATTGCACGGTTGAACGCGGATTGCCTGTCCTCCTTCTTGATGCTTACTGGACCATACATAACGTTTTCAACCGCCGTCATGTGCTCAAAGAGATTAAAGGACTGAAACACCATCCCCATTTTCTGCCTGATGCGAGTCAGATCGCAGCCTTTTTGGGTAATGCACTCCCCGTCCACATAGATTTCTCCCTCAGTAGGCGGGTCCAGCATGTTCAGGCACCGGAGAAAGGTTGATTTGCCTGTTCCGGAAGGGCCGATAATGGCAATAACATCGCCTTTATTAATCTCCGCGTTAACGTCAACAAGCGGCGTCGCCCCGGGGAAGGATTTTTTAAGATGCTTTACCTCAATCATTTGTTCTCCTTGAACCTGCACTTGCGACGGCGGAGCCTCGTCCTGTGGAAACCTTACACCTTCTACCTATCTTCTTCAGAATCAAATTCATCGCCGAAATCAGCAGCGCCGCCATAATGATATATACCAGCGCCGCGCAAATGAGCGGAATAATCGCATCGAAGGTTGCGCCTCTGATAATATCGCTGGCCTTGGTCAGGTCCATCACCGCGATATAGCCCACAATTGCCGTTTCCTTCATCATTGAAACAAGCTGGCTGAAGTAGCCGGGCAGCGCGTTCACTGCCGCCTGGGGGAAAACAATCTCCTTAAAGGTCTTCCACTTTCCTGCTCCCAGCGCCATTGCCGCTTCTCTCTGCCCCATGCTGACGCTCTTCAGCGCCCCGGTGAATATCTGGGACATATAAGCCGCCCCGGTTATTCCAAAGCCCACAATGGCAATCAAAATGCCTGAAACCTTAACTCCGGAAAACAGAATATAATACAAAATCATCAGCACCACGACGATGGGCATTCCCTGCATGAGCTTTGAGTAGGCGTTCTCAATTGCCCTTAAAAGCCTTCTGCGGGAAAGCGCCATGGCGCATAGTCCGGCTCCAAGAACATTGGCCAGAGCAAAGCCACCGGCTGTAATAATCATCGTAACCCCAAGGCCCTTCAGCAGCATTTTCCAGCGGCCGCCGATAATCAGCGTGTTTTCAAAGCCCGTCAGCAACCGGTTTCCCAGGCCTCCCGTCTCCTCCTGAAAGTCCTGCACCATCAGCCCGACGTTAGCCTGATAATAGGGGTCAGAGAGAATGGCGTTGGTCTTCTTGTAATCGGAGTAATAAAGGTCCGAAATGCAAATGTCATATTTCCCCGTGGCAACACCGGCCACCATTCCGTCCCAGTCCGCAATCTCAAAAACAGGCTTCGCGTTCAGCTCATATGCCAGACGGTATGCAAACTCAATTTCCGTCCCCGCCAGCTTCCCGTCTTGATAATAGCTGAAGGGCATGTCGCTGCCAATGGTGGTAATCACCAGGGTATACTCCGGGTTCTCCGCCACCGGCAGGTCCGGCATATTATAGTCCCCGTCATGAAGCCACCGCTGATAAATATCATCCAGAGTGCCGTCCTCTTTGATTTTCGCAATGAAGCTGTTAACCCTGTTTTCAAAGTCAGGAATTGTGCATTTTGAAGAAAGGGCGCACACAACGTCATTGGTAACCAGCGGCTCGTCAAGCACCTTAACGCCGGTCAGACCGTTTTTAATAGCCGTCTGCATGGTGGGAATGTCGTCAACATAGGCCTCAATTTTGCCGCTCTGCACAGCTTGGTAGCCGTTCAGCTCATGATAATATGCAATCTGGGCCTCCGGGAAATTCTCATGGAGCAGCTCCAGCACCTCCAGGGTTTCATCAAGACCAAGAATAACGCTGCTTCCCGCCTCGCGGACTTCATCAAAGCTGTCGTATTCCACGCGCTCCACGCCGCACCCGGCCAGCAATCCACCCAGCATAAGCAGTGCGAGAAGCAGACAAAGATATTTAGTTTTTAAAGTTTTGTTGATCATTTGTTTAGTTGTTAGTGGTTATGAGCGCCGCAGCGCCATGCATGCGAGCAACCGACGTAGTCGGCTCTTAGCGAGTCGCAGTGGTTAGTGGTTAGTGGTTAGGGGTTAGGGGTTAGTGGCAATTCCGGTCGCTTCGCTCACAGTTGTTAGTGGTTGGCGGTTAGTCTTTAGTCTTTAGTCTTTAGTCTTTAGAATTACTTTCTAACTCCTAACTCCTAACTCCTAACTCCTAACTAATTATTCAAACTCTACTTCAAACTCAATCCCGTAGTGCTCTGAGAAGTGAACATTCAGCGTCAGGTTCGTCAGGTCGGCCACGGTGATGAAGGTTGATTCCCAGGTGTGCTCCTGGATTCTCTCCTCCCAGGTGTAGCCGTCATATTCGTCCATCAGTGCCTGGGTCGCCTCCTTGGCGCCTTCATAGTCCTCAGCGGCCTTCAGCTTATTATAGCCTGTCAAGCCATAGAACTCCTCAATGGCGGCGTCAATGTCACCGTCGGAGGTATAGAACTGGTCATATGCTCCCCGCTTCATCATTGTAAAGATATCCTCGGGCTCCTTAACCTCGGGGAGATATTCGGTTTCAAGCTCAATTCTTCTAACGCCGCAGGGCAGCAGCTCTTCCTCGAACCAGTCGGGGTCAATGTAGTAATTGGCGTTTACGTCTGTCTCCGTCGCCTTCCAGGAATCGGCCGCGAACTCAACAACAACTGAGTAGCCGTCCTTGTCGGTCATAAAGAAGGACTGCTGGAAGCCCAGAGGAGAAAGATCATACCAGTCATAATCATCAATATGCTCAAGGATCTCGTCAATCGTTGAATATTGCGAAAGCATTGTCTGCATGAAGGACTCTGTGCACCGTCTCGGAGCGCCTGGATTTGTGGAGCTACAGCGGAACTCCTCTTCGTCCATTCTAACGTTGGTTTCAACATAAATTCCCGCCTCGGACATAACGTCGACGCAGGCGTATGGCAGAACCAGCATGTTGTTCTCGCTCAAGGTGAAGTCTTCGCTCCAGGCGTCGTGGGTCAGTGGCATGTTTCCAACGCCTATTGTTCTGATTTCCCCGGAATTGTTCCTAACGATGAAGGCCGGAGCGTCTGAGCAATAAAAGTCATAGTTTCTGCCAACATAAACGTTCCCGTCCAGAATAACCTTAACGGCGGAGCAGCCGCCCATGGTCGTGTCATATTTGCTCAAATAGTCTGAGGCCGCCTCGCTGTCCCACTCGTCAAAGGTAACCTCAATAACCCGGTCCATAACAGTCTTAATTTCCGGCTCCGTGGCTTTTGTCTCCTTGCCGCCATCGGCAAAGGCCGTAACAGAGCACAGCAGCCCGGCAATTATCATCATCGCAATCGCCAAACAGAAATATTTATTTTTTAGCTTTTTATTTTTCATTTTTCCAACTCCTTGCACGTTTTGCGTTGCACGTTGCACGTTTCGCGTTGCACGTAGATACGAGGACGTAAGGTTCAATTCCGAATTCTCCGACTCGCTAAGAGCCCTTCGGGTTGCTCGCTGGATGGCGCTGCGGCGCTCACGCATTCCGAATTCCGAATTAACCTTTTGCCATCGGCCATCCGGCCTCCTCAGGCTCCCAGGTACTCAGGTACTCACTCATTTTCTCCTATTATAACACAAGTTATGATATTTTCCAAAAGCTTTATATAGTCGGAGGAAGTTTAGTTAGGGGATTGTCAATCGTTACACGTTGCGCGTTACACGTTGCGCGTTCTCTCCCTGAGACATGCGACGTGAGACTCTTCTCAGGCTCCCAGGTACCCAGGTACTCAGGCACTAACTCATTCCGAATTCCGCATTCCGAATTCCGCATT
>R11__coassemble_281_pt1 | contig 36206 bp, 25 predicted proteins | sample R11__metabat2_low_PE_045 | metagenome-assembled genome bin R11
GAATCTAGTTAGGAGTTAGGAATTAGGAGTTAGGAAGTGAACACTTCATCCTCTATCCTCCATCCTCGCATCTACGCGCAACGTGAAACGCGCAACGCGAAACGATCACTATATCCTTCATCCTTCATCCTATATCCTCGGCTTCTTCACTAACCACCAACCACTAACCACTAACTTTATCTGCCTAAATTTGTGCAGATTTTCATGATTTCATCGGCGTAAAGGTATTCACAAGGGTAATGCTTTCGCTTTGCGCCGCTTCTTCCTGCAGTCCCTTGGTGAAACCAGCGGTGCTGAAAATCATAAAGTTCCGGCACTGGCATTTTGTCTTTGCTTCGAGCGCTGCGGCTTTTTGCTGCAGCACATGGAGAACTGAGAGCCCTTTCTCGGCTTCCGTATATTTACATTCCCCGATAAGCATATTTTTGCCCACGGTGTCCAGCCCTAAAATATCCACTTCTCCGCAGACAGGTCCCCAATAACGGCCAATACGGTCTGGGCAGAAGCTCCACATGTTATCGGAAGCAAATTCCCACATTTTTTCCCGGCAAAGGTCCTCGTAAACAAAGGACACACAGTTTTGAACAAACTTTTTTTTGATTTGATCCATCACATACGCCTTTTCGCCGCGCTCTAAAAGGGAACGGTAAGGATAAACGAACTTGAACCAGAAAGAAATAAAGTTGTCTGTGATCCGGTAGAGTCCGCTCTTGCTCTTTTCCGGGGCGGTTTCGGTTACGGGAACCTCGCGTTCCACCAGATCCAGATCCATCAGTGTTTTCAAATATTTCGGGATACTGGTCTGCTTTACACCAAGGAAGGAGGATATGTCGGAAAGCTTGCTGTTTCCCATGGCAACAGCGCGAATCAGAGAGAAGTAGCTTCCTATCTCCGAAACCTCATTTTGAAGGAGAAAATACGGCTCCTCATAGAGATAACTTTGCGGATTCAATATGAGATTTTCAATGCCGTCCTCTACATTTTCGCAACCGCGGAAAGATTCAATATACTTTGGGACTCCGCCCGTTACAGCATAGAACGGAACAAGTTCATCCGCAGATTTATCATCATAAAAATCCTTATAATACGTATATCGGATCTGCTTTAGTTTAATTTGTGCCGTGCGTCTTCCGTAAAGTGGGCTGCTGTAATCCAGTGTCTGTTGCTGCATCAATGTGACTAGAGAGCCGCAGAGAATCAACATAATGTTGGCATCCTTCAGTACGGTGTCCCATATCTTTTGCATCACAGACGGGAAAACCGGATTGGAATGGCCGAGATACTGAAATTCATCAAGAACAATGATTTTTCGCTCGTTTGTATGATATTCCACAAGAAATTTGAAAACGGTAAGCCAATCAACATCGGCAGATCTCAGCAATTCGTTTCCAATCAGGTCGGAAACCAGATCACGAAATGCTTTTCGGTTCTGCGCCTCTGATTCCTGTGTTGCAAGAAAATAGACATTGCACCCACTATGGCGGGAAATGAATTCATTGATCAGGGCAGTTTTCCCCACTCTGCGCCGTCCATAGACGATTACGAGGGAAGACTCGGCCCTCTTATATTCGTTTTCAAGTGTTTTCAGTTCTTCCACACGATCAATGAATTGCTTTTCATACATAGGTGTTCATCTCCTCTCATATGCAATATTATACTCAAAAGTATTATAATTTCAAGAATTATCTTGCTCGTAGAACAGCAACGATTTGGAGACAGGGACGAATTTAATTCGGAACTGAAGCTAATTAGGAGTTAGGAGTTAGGAGTTAGGAAGTGAATCCAATTAGGAATTAGGAATTAGGAGTTAGGAAGTAAAACGCGCAACGTGCAACGCGAAACGTGAAGCCGGATCACGGGGAAGGTCCTTCTGATCTGTTTCTGACATATATGAAAATATCCTGCATTCACTGCAGGATATTTTGCTTATAACTTGGCTTGCGGTGAGGAGCTTACCACTCGTCATCGCTGCCGATCCAGGGATCAGGAACTATCTTGTCTGATGTTAAGACACCATTGAGGAATATGTTGTCCTTCTTGATATAATGGGCGAATCTTCCTCCGGCTACCTCTTCAAGCTGCTCTTCGGTGGGCTGGTTGGAATTGGCGCTTTCGTCATTGAGCTTCTTTTCGTTTTCAGTCATGTCAGCCATTTTTGTTCTCCTTAAATTAAGATTTGGAACTTTGCTATTTAATAATACGCGGGAATTGTATTAACGCAACATTATTGGAAAATTGGAGCAGCGGCATTACTTGCCCAGCAGAACCTTCAGAGGAGTTTTGGATATATAGTAATCCGCAACAGTCAGAATCACCATCACAATCACCGTCTCAAAGCACTGTTTTGCCGCCAGCCATACTCCTGTGGCATCGGGTAAAAGCAGCTCCAGCAGATAAATCAGGAACATATTCAGGCACACGTAAATCATTGAATTCTTCCCGATATAAGCGGCTATTGGCCAATTTATATGACCGGACAATATACGGAACAAATTCCAGAAGCCGATTGTCATTCCTATTGCAGCCGGCCAATAAAGGATTATGCCGGAATAATCATTCAGACGCATATTCACCTTGCCGTTTAGCATACCAAGGAGCGAGCCGATGACAATTGCCAGCAGCGCCTCCCAAAGCCTGAGCTCGTTGAGCCGCCTGATCTTTTTGAATAAATAGCCGGAGGCGAAATATCCAACGGCAACCAGAGCGCTGTCAATTGAAAACGGCAGCGTCATAACATGGAAGCAGCCAAAGATTCCAATCAGGAAAAGGATGGGTATCGCGGTCTTTTCCGGCAAATATTTCAGGATTAAGAATGCTATGAGATCGGTAAAAAACAGTGCGGGCATGAACCAGAGAGCCTTGTTGAGCGGTATTTTAATATTCGCATAAAAGAGTCCGCCCCATTCCCAGTCATTCCTGACAATGCCGCAAAAGACAATGTCCGCAACCGCAAACACGACAAACGGAACCAATAAGGATTTGCACCTTTTAATTATGTGCGCTGCAGTGTCGTTGTCAGGATTGCAGAAGTAGCCGGATATGAAGAAGAACAATGGCATATGGAACGAGTAAATCCATATTTCCAGGCTCCTGTCGAAGCCGCCGTTGCCCATAACAACATGGCCTGTTACCATTAGCAGGATTCCGAAGCACCGTAAATAATCTATATATACAAGTCGGTTTGCTTTGCTTGCAGGCATTTTTCCGGCTCCTTTATTAAGTATTTGTCTTTATCTGATTCTCATGCTGATGTGGGCGATCGGCGTGTCGGAGGTGACGAGCACATCATAGAGGCCGGGGAAAAGGTTCTTTATGAACTCCTGAGTGAAGACCACGGTTACAGTCCCGTCGGAGTTGAAGACGAGGGTATAGTTGGCGGGGTCGATGAGTTCATTATCAAGATAGAGAAGGATAGAGGACCCTTCGGAGACAGTAATTCCTGAAAGGGCAACGGAGAAGCTGCCGGAGGAGGTGCCGTCAAACTCGGCGTTGACAACCGGAACCGCCGCTGCGGAGACCGGGGCGGAGACATCGGTGCCGGCGGCTGAGCCGGAGCCGGGAACGCGCTCCTCAACGGTGAACTTATAGCGGGTTTGAAGGGTATTATTGCCGGAATATGCCTCAAACACATGGTAGGTAAGGCCATCGTTTGCATCGTTATAGTAAAGACCGTTGATGGTAAAGTCGACCTCATAATTGCCGGCCCGGTCAAGAGTTATGGAATAAGGATATTCAATCTTGACGGAGGAAAGAGCGTTGATACCATAGCCCGATGATGTGTCGAAGGGGCTAATGATGGGCAGGGTGTTGACGACCTCTCCATCACAGTAGATGGTATAGGTGGCATAAATATACGGGTTGGGGAACTTGTCGAGGTCCACCTTGGCATAGCTCATGTTCTTAATCTGGGCGGAGAGCTTTATGGTGTCGCCGGTGGAAAGGGTCGCAGCTGCCTGGTTATTGGCTGAGAGAACAGAGATGCTCTCAGGGATATAGTCAATGGTGGTGACGGGGTCTTTGGTGTCACCTTCGGTGGTCTCCTTGGGGAGAGAAGAGGAATATGGCACAAGGGTGCTGACGTCTGTTATGGGGGCGCTTTGCCCTTCGCTTGCAAAGCCGGCAAGCTGTTTTAAGGTATTGCCGTCGACATTATAGTCCTTGAGGAGATACATTGTGACAGAGTTTGGGGCAGCTTCGTGGGCAGACTCCTTGCCGGCAGGTTCAGCCTCGTCGTCATAGTTATTATCGGAGTCGGAAATGAAAAGAGAGACCAGGGAATCCAGCCCGGACTTGAGAGTGTCACGGATATAGCCCAGAAGCGTAATGGCGTGACCACCCAGACGCTCCTGCGCGTCATCGTCTATCCAGGCAACGGAGATGGTCGCCGCCTGGCCGTCCTTGAGCTTCATCGCGGCGTCATAAAGAGAGTCGGTGCTGGCGGTTCTGAAGTCATAGGTAGTGGCGATGGATTCGGAGGAGTAATCCTGAAGGAGACCGCCACCCTTACCGGTGGTGCCGGAATCGGTTTCGGTCCAGCGCTCCTGGGAGGAGACGGAGGTACTGTCGCCTTGTGTGCCCGCCGGCACAGCTGTGCCGTCCTTGGTAATCTGCGCGTCATTTATGCCGTCAAAAAACCATTTGAGGCCACGGGTCTGAGTGCTTCCCACATCGGTGAAATGCTTTTCAAAATAGGCGAAGATTTCATCCTCGCTTGAAAAGCCCGCTTCCTTGCCCCAGCCGGAGAGTTCCAGAATATTCGAGGTGGATGCCGCCCAGCAGAGAAGATCGTCGGAATAAGGATAGTCATCGGTAGGCTTGCTATGGGCCTTTTCGGCATCAACGGGGTTGACGGAAACCCAATATTTATCCTTGAACGCGTCTCCATTGGACATGGTGAAGGAATTGCCGGCATAGAAGCTGTCGGCCAGGTCGGCGAGCATATCGGAAACATAAACCCGGACCTCGTCGACCGTATAATCCACGCGAAGGCCGGTTATATATGCTTCATAGAGGGTGGAGTTATCGCTGCTGTAAAAGGTGAAGCTGATGGCGCTGTATTTGTCGTTGGACTCGACGGGGGTCAGGGTCCAGTCGTTATTGATATATATGGTGGCGTCGGACTGGGAGCCTACCTTGCTGTATACATCGCTGCCTGAACCATCGGCGGCCAAGGATGGGCCTGAGCTGCCGGCAACTTGACCGGAGTCGGAGGGTTCGGAGGAAGCTGTGCCGCCGGAGACGTCGGAGAGGGCGGAGTCTTCGCCTTCCGGCGCCTCGGGAGCCGTCTCGGGTATGGACTCTTCGAGCGTGGCCTCTTCGGCAGAGGCTTCAGAGGGGACGGAGGCTTCGGAGGTTGCGCTGTCTTCGGAGCATTCAGCTGCAGGCTGCCCGTCGGAGACGGCGGGGGATTCGGCAGTGGTGCCGGTATCAACCACCAGCATGGTGACGCCGCTTTCGGCCGCAGACTGCTCAGCGGCGGGAAGGCCGTCCTCCGCGAAGGCGACGGAGGAGCCGAGGATTAAGACTGCGAGTATAAGAGAGAGTATTTTTTTCATCTTTTTATTTCTCCTGTTTTGGCAATTTCGCCTGCGGGATGATATAACAGATATATTCTATACGATTTCCGAGAGATAATCAAATAATAATGGAGAAAATTTTTCCACATGGTTATGTTTTCCAACAGTATTTTTTCAGGAACTCGCTGATAACGCTGAGCTCCTCTCCTTCGTAAAACGCCACCAGCTTCTTTTTGAATTCCGGTACATACTCTTCCGGTATCACGAGGAAGCCCTGCCCATGAGCAATCAGATAATGGTTCGCAAAGATGATCGAAGCACGCTTATTTCCATCGAGAAACACCTGCGTCTTCATACTGTACATGCACAGCTCAATTGCTATATCGATCGCTTCCTTGCCGGAATGCAGGATTTCATCAATCCGTTCCTTTACGATTGATTCAATGGGAAGAGACGGCCTATAGCTGCTTCCGCCTATCGCAACCGGAACGCCGCGAATCCGCCCGCCGTCTGCAAAGAAGCCTTCGTTTACCAGCTTTGCAATGTGACAAAGTAAATAATAATCTGTTTTCGCCTGTATTACATCAGAATCGAGAATAAACTCCCACGCATGCTTCAGATTCAGTATCTTCTGAATATCCGTGGCCGTCATTCCATTCACGGTTCCGTTATTGATAATATCCTCCGTTTGTGGGAAGGAAGTTGCAACGCCCTCCAGAACGGCCTGATCATAGATATTTGCCTTCATATTGGCTCTGGCAAAATCCAGATTCTGAATGACTCTGAGCTCGGGCGCCGAGGAAGCATATCCCAGTGACGCCAGCTGTTTATCGATTCTCCTTACGCTCTTTTTCAGCTCCCGCAGTTCTTTGGCGTTGCGAAGCAGCAGCTGATAAAGATCTTCAGAGTAAACATCTACGTAGGTCGAAGTAAGTCTGCTGCCTACCCGTTTCCGGATATACAGATATTTGCCGCTGGCATTTTCCTTTACCTCCGGCGAACCATCGTAAGGAATCAGCTTGATCCTGGCCTGATAATCCGCTTTATCCTGCAGGAGCTTTTGTATCTCGTCAAATTCGTTCATGGTTTTCTCCTTTTAGGGAACTTATGGTATTAATAATTTATCATTAAGTTCCCTAAAACACAACATATTTTTAGGGAACTTTTTCAATATGCAATGCAGGAAAAGTTCCCTAAAGTATTCTGCGGTCTTCGGACTTCGGACTGACCTTCCACTCCATCCTTCATCCTTTATCCTTCATCCTCGTATCTACGCGCAACGTGCAACGCGAAACGTGCAACGCGAAACGTGCAACGCGAAACGCGAAACGTGCAACGTGCAACGGGAAAGCTAATGCTTAGTGAAGAGGTGCATGGTGCCCCGCGGCCGAATTTAAATCGCTGCGGGATATTTTTTTAGCTATATGGCTTCCAGGATTCTTTTATAGCTTTCAGGGTCAGTGTCTCCCTCGGTGTTTATGAGCAGAATCACGGAGGCTTCATCCAGCCCGAGCAGCTCACGCATTTCCGGATTACCCGCAATTCTGTTCAGCGCCCCGAGAGTTACCGCGCCTGATTCACCGGAAATGATAGCTCTGTCGCTTCCGGCCGGGTGCGCATACAGACGCATACCCTCAGCAGCAACGGCGTCACTGCAGGCAGCATAGAACGAAAACCTGTCTTTGAGAACCGGCCAGGTTATGGAGCACGGTGTTCCGCAATTGAGCCCGGCCATAATTGTTTCCGGGCTTCCCGGCAGAGAGTGGGGCAGACCGTCTCCCACGCGGACAGACTCATATACGCAGGCCGCAGTCTCCGGCTCAAAGGAAGCAATGGTGACATCCGGCCCGTAAACCTCCGCCATATATTCGGCTATGCCGCCGGCCATTGCACCAACTCCGGCCTGCAGAAAAATGTGCGTAGGCTTAATTTCGCCAAGCTGCGAAACAGCTTCAGCTGCAAGGGTAAGATAACCGGATATTATATACGCGGGAATTTCCTCGTAGCCCGGCCACGCGGTGTCCTGAATGAGTATATACCCGTTCTTCCCGGCAAGCTCCGCTGCCAGCTGAACGGTTTGATCATAATTGAAGCCGGTTATTATTGCATCGGCGCTGCCCGCCTCTTCGATGGCTATACGGCGGAGCTCAGAGGAACCGGCGGGCATCAGCACATGCGCCCTGCACCCGAAAAGTGACGACGCGAAGGAAACGCCTTTGCCGTGATTTCCATCTGTGGCGGTAATGAATTCTATATCCCGACAGGCGGAACGGATGCCCGGCCGCGAAAACGTGGTTATATCCGCACTTTTGTAATCCAAGCCGAGCCGGTCACAAAGTATGCGGAACATGGCGTATGTCCCGCCGAGCGCCTTGAAAGCCTTTAGACCAAAGCGAGTGGCCTCGTCCTTGACATATACTCCCCCAAGCTTATGCCCTTGCGCAAAGCACGGGAGGCTCACCATGCCGGTAGGGGCGTAGCAGGGGAGACTTTTATGAAAGCGCAGAGCATCGGCCGCCGCAGACCGGCCGAACAGACCGGAGGATATGGCGGATGCAGACTCGTTTTCAATTATAACGATTTCGTCCGTTTTCATTAGCGGTTAGTCTCCAAATTTTTTGTAGTAAATCCCCCGGCAGAACACCTGAAACGGATCAACTCCCAATATATATTTATTATATCTTTTGCGCATAATTTATGGAATGCTATTCCATCGCCATTCATAGGCGCGGTTTGCAAGCCAATAAAAAGCCCGCGATTGCGAAATATACCTTTTCAGGAGTTAGCGTCGAGCGTTTTGATAAATTCCGCTGTAATAGCATAGCAATTATACAAACCGTCGCGATTCATATTGTCATAGCTATCCTTGCGGGTATGGTAATAATCCTCCAGCTTATGGTTCAGCCCGGTGATTCCAACGGAACGAAAGCCGGCCTGGGTAAACGCCGCGCTGTCTGTTGAACCTCCGAAGGGAGGAACCCAGCTCCTTTTGCAAGGAACACCGGCCTGCTCCGCGGCTTGCATGAACATATCTCCCAGCTGCTTATCCGCCTTCACGGTGCCATTCAAATCCCGTTCATTAATGGCCAGATATTTCGGATCATGAATTGTATCAAAAGAGATGATATAGGTTGGGACATCCTGATAATCATTTTTGTGCGCCAGTCCCCATGCTTTGGCGCCGCGAAGCCCCGCCTCCTCCGAGCCTGTGAGGATTACTCCGACTTCCGTATGGTCAAAATCAATATCATTTTTCTCCATCTCGTGCAGCAGGGAAATTCCGATATAGCATCCGGACAGGTTATCATTTGCGCCGTCCACAATGCGGCGGGGATTATAGGTAATTGCGACAAGCGCAAAAAACGGAACGAATATGGTGCAATACAGAGCCGCCCTGTCTGCCCATCCGCAGCCGGAAAGTGAGCAAATTGAGACGCAAGTCATAAGCAGCACACCGATGAGCGCCATCAAACCCGGAAGCTCAAACACAACACCGCCAAAATAATGGTTCAGAGGAAACTCCCACGCTGCATCTATATGCCCGTTCAGGAACACCCGCTGTCTGACATCCCCGCTGCAGGGCCGGATTGCGGTGACATTTGTTCCTGTTTTTGCCGGAAACAGTGGGTCAATCATCTTTTTATACAGCAGAAACTGAAACACAAAAAGGATCAAAGCAAGACTGCCGGACACAATGCTGACGACAGGATGGATAAAATACCCGATCCAGGAAAAAAGGTCAAAGAATGCGGAGAACCAAAAATATCCATAAAAAGCAGCCGGATGCTCCTTAAAGGACTCAATCTCCACATGCTTGCATCCGCACTCTTCTCTTAATTTTCCTGCCATATATTCCGCTGCTTCCCGTTCGCCGCTGCTCCCCGGCGCGCGTTTTTTTAAATTTTGGCAAATGTATGTGATTTCCCGCAGCATATAATCGACTGCGTCATTTCCGGAAGAACAGATGACGGATTTTTCCTTCATAGGGAGCTCCTTACAGCAAAATTTATTTCTTTTTGAACTTCGGGTTCGGGTTATATTTGTGAATGAAGGATACGAAATTCATTGTTTCGCGAATAGCTAATGCTTAGTGAAGGGAACCTGATTTCGCGCAATACTATTCCTTCATAAAATCGTCCATGGAAACGATTTCAGGCGCGTCAAGACTAACCAGCTTTTTCAAATAATAATTATAGGTGGCAAAAAACGCTTCCATGCTTCCGGTTTTGTGAACACTGCGGTCATACAGGAAAAAGTTCATCAGATTTCCGGGAAGCTCCAGCAGTACCATGATATCGGAAAAACTTCTTCCAACCTGAACGGGTACGGGTTCTTCATGAAGCCCCATTGCAGTAAGGGGGTCTGAATTAAGAATAGCTTCTGTTTCAAACGAGGTGGTGAAGATTCTTTGCCCGTTTTTCTGCGCCATTGGCACATAGTCAACAATATTGTGCTTTACGTTTTCAATGGTCTGCTGCTTTACATCGTCAAGCATATCCCTGACCGTTGCATACTGACCCAGACGAATTCCCAAAGGAAGGTATTTGAACACCAGGCCAAGAGCGTTGCTTTTGACTTTGTCAGATCTGTTGTTATAAGAATAACTTGTAAGGATATCCTTCTTACCGGTATGTTCGGCAATAGACAGCATAAGGGCGATCAGGCACAGATAGTAGGACGAAAGTCCCGAAACCTTCTGGAAATTATCAACATCCCTTTGGCTGAGCTGAACGGGTCTCATTTCGGAAGAACAGCCGCTTTCACAAGCGTCATCATCGGCGGCGATATCATGGGTCCACTGGATACCGTCGTATTTGTCGTGATAGTATTTTCTGTCTTCGGCGGCCTGCTGTGAGCTTTGGCCTTCATTCCAGCTCGCAAGGAAGCTATAATAGGTATCCATGGGCAAGGGCTGCCCGCTGAAGGCTTTAGCCATGGACTGAAGCATCAGCACCTTGGACATGCCGTCTGACACCACGTGGGTCTTGTTGATGAATAAATAGCCCTTGTCCTCAGTCTCAAATATTTTGAAGCGGTAGGTTTCCTCAGGGTCGGTAACCGGCGCAATCAGAGAAGGAAGCAGCTCACGGAATTGCGCCTCAGTGGTCTTTTCAATGGTCACCCGGGGACGTATGGATTCATCCATGCTCTGCCACAGGACATGGTTTTCGTCCATTTCAAAACGGGTGGCAAACACCGAATAGTTCTTTATTGTTGTCTCAAGGGCGCTTTTGATTTTTTCGCAATTTTCCTTATCGTCAATAACATATAAGGAAATTAACACGTTGGTTTCATTTATTAAATTGCCGGCGCAAAAGGTCTGCATGCCCATGGTATTCTGAAGCGCTGTTGATCTGTATTTCCCCTTGCGGGCATTCATTTCAAATTCTTCTTCAGAGGCTTCGTTGGATTGGGCCTTGCTGTAATAACGCCGGGCAATGTTTTCAGCTGTATTTCCCGAATAGAAATCAGCAGCCTCCAGCCTGTCGTCATTAATTTCGGCAAGGGCCCGCATAACATTAAGGGAATCTCCGCCCATTTGGAAAAAGTCATCCTTAATGCCAACCTGATCCCTTTCCAGAATTTTGGCGAATACGCTGCAAAGACGCTCCTCCATTTCATTGGTGGGGGCAACATACTTCTCCCTGTATACAGTCCTTTCCGGCTTGGGAAGGGCTTTTTTATTGACCTTGTTATTGGGAAGCAGGGGAATTTCATCAAGCTTGATATAATACGCCGGAACCATGTAATAGGGAAGCTCGGCCATCAGCTTGTCTTTAAGCTCCTGAACATTCAGCTCAGCATCGCCGACGTAATAGAAGCAAAGATATGAGCCTCCGGCTTCGGTAAAGCCCTTTACCGCGCACCAGTCAATTCCCGGAATCTGACGGGCATGGGCTTCGATTTCACCTGGCTCGACACGGTTGCCGTTGATTTTGATCATTTCACTTTTACGGCCGACGACCGCGTAGTTGCCGTCAGGAAGCTTTATTCCCAGGTCATTCGTGTGGAAAATGCCGTTTTTCAGCACCTTATCGGTTTCCTCCGGCATGTTGACATATCCCCGGAAATAAGGATTTTCGAAGCAGATTTCTCCTTCCTTTCCAGCTTCAACCGGATTGCCGTCGTCATCCAAAAGGAGGATTTCCACCAGGTCACAAAGCGGCTTGCCGATTGGAACCGGATTCTCATTCCCAGTCATAATATATTGGGCAACAACAAACGCGGCCTCACTCATGCCATAATTGTTGATCAGCATTGCCCCGGCAAATTCGATGCCGTTTACCGGCTCGCTTCCTGTGATTACCTGCTTTAAATACGGACCGAAATTGCCGCCGGTAGCCCTGATTATCGAGGGGGAAAAGAAGGTATGAGTAATTTTATGGTCCAGGAATATCTTTTTAAGCTTTACCGGATTTTTGACCGTCTCAATGGGTATGATATCCATTGTATAGCCTTCGTAAAAGCCGCAAACACCCAGCTTTACCGCGGCAACGAAATTAAGGGGCGAAACCACGCCGATGATTGACTGGTCATCCCAGTTAGGTCTTTCCGTGGGAATGCTGGTCATTTGGCTATATGACAGCTTGCCGTATTCGTGAAGCACTCCCTTGGGCGTGCCTGTGCTGCCGGAGGTGTATACTGCAAAACAGGCATCATGGTTATAAACCGGCTCATGACCCGGGAGCTCTTCACCGGTCATAACCTCATCCCAGTTTTCCTCACTGATTACGAATTTGCAGCCGCAATCCTTGTAAATAAACTCTATTCGCTCCGGAGCGTAATGCTCGTCCACGATGGTCAAAGCGGCGCCGGCCTTCCATATGCCCAGCATGGCCGAAAAGATCTTTCGGCCTCTAGGCAGACGGATCATTACAAAATCCTCCCGGCCCAGCCCCAGCTTTTTCAGATAGCCGTATACCCTTGACGCTTCCTCGTCAATGGTCTTGCGGGAATATCCCGCGGGATTGGTTTCGTCAAGGATAAATATTTTATCGGGCTCTTTTTTTACAAATTTGAACCACTCGTCAATCACATACGGGAATTCTTCGATTGCTTTATAATTCATTGTTAATCTCCTCCTGTTTCAAAAGTCCAAAGAAAAATTTCTCTTTAAAGGCGTTGTCTATGACTCTTACGGGTTTGACCTGATTTTCGGATGTTCCCTTATAAATCATCAAATCCCGATAAAGCATATATGTATCCGGCTGAACAAATCCGATTTCCAGCGGGCCCAGGATTCCGGATTTCAGCTTGTCACCGTAGCTGGGGTTGTCTTTCGACAGCTTTTCATCCAGGAGCCTTGCGACAGCTTCGTATTCTTCCTCCGGAACATCCCCGTCACTTTCCATAAACAGATAGTATCTTCCGGTGTCAGCTCTGTAATCCGGGAAAACGCTGTATTCCGGAATTACGATGCCCATTTTCTTTTTAAGGTATTCCACGGCGTCCGTAATACACAGCATGGTCGTTTTTTCTCCGGCCATACTAATGGTCTGAGATGTTCTGTATTTAAAGGAAATCAACGGGCACTGGCCGCTATAGCCATGAACCGTCACCACGTCTCCGATTCTGTATCTGTATAGGCCGGAAAGGTTGGTTACAATGATTTCGTAATCTCTGCCGGCTTCAAGCTGATCCATATTCAGAGTTCTTTCCTGCAATTCCCCGGGACTTCTTTCTGAATCCTCAACCGGGATGAACTCAAAGAATCCGCTCCGGGGCAGCAGAGTATACTCCGGAACATTGATCTTGGTCGCTGTGGCGATCAGGGCCTCGGAAGACGCATAGGAATAGTAGGAAATGGGAATGTCGCCGATATATTCTCTTATTTTTTCCACATATGCCGAAAAACCACCCGCTCCGATACAGTTCACATATTCAAAATGGGGCCAGATTTTTCGGATGATGGGTTCATCAAAGCCGTCGGCGAAGGCTTCACGCAATTCTCCGGCCCGAACAGGATCTGGCTTTAGGCATTCGACCACTTTCGGCCTTACCGTATCTCCAAGAGAGATCCCCTCAGGAACCTGTCCCTTTTCCACAGCATCACAGAGTATTTCCCGGTTTCTTTTGATATAACAGAGAAAGTCGTTAACTGCGGAGGCAAAGGGAGCATCCAGGCAAATAACGTCTCGGTTTTTAAGCCCGAACAGCGCTTTTACAAAATAATGATCACTTTCCTCGTTTACATAGATGGCAAAATCAGGGACTGCCCAGATGCCCTCCATATCCTCCCTGATCAGATTGTAGTAGCCGGAGGATAAGGCGCCCACTGTTTCCCCGGACCTGGCTTCGGTGATTTTTGCAACGACGGTGGTTAGGATTTGACCGTTATATAAATGCCGGTTCTCATGCTCAAGAAGATAATCGTCCATGAGGGCCGCATACATTTTGATGCAGTAATCGTCCAGACATTTCAAAGCGGCCTCAGAGACGGGAATTTTTTTGGGAACACCGATGCTGCCGGAGGTTTTGGCATAATGGACGATTTTTTCTGTGGTGATAAGGTCCTTTTCACCCTTCTGCATTCTATTAATGAACTTATAATAATGGGAGTACTCCGTGAAGGGGACCATTTTTTTATAGTCCTCGATGCTCTTGATTTCGGAAAAGCCGTATTTCCGGCCAAACTCAGTGTTTTTGTTTTGATCGATAAGCTCCAGCAAAAGCTTCTCCGCAATTGATGCACCTGTGATGCAATCCGTTTTCAGCTTTTCCAGACACTTATGGCCCTCGGATATGTATTTTTTCAAATCCATAATTTGGCCCTCCATTATTATCATGTTTATTCTTTTAAAAGATTAAACCGGCACATGGGGAGCATATATAGCAGAGCCATGAAACCGGTAAAAAACGGAGATGAAAGTATTCCGGCCGCGGAGCTTGGCTGGCACACCATATGGCTGAACCTCAGAGGTGCTCCCGCTGCCGGCAAAGAAGCGGCTACACCGGGGATATCCTATTGCCCCGTTAGCCCCGCGTTATCAAGAAATATATATCCGGATCCGGGACAATGCGTAAGGTACACGAGCGATATTGTGACAATTACAGCCACAATTACCCATATAACCAAAACACGGGCCCATTTGCGTTCCGATAGCACGAGCGCGAGCAGGGCGGATAAAATCATAACGCCCATATAAGAAATGATATCAAGTATAAGAACGCAGCAGCCCGTAAAGGATTCATAAAGAGTAAACAGGCCAATCTGCACAAGCATGGCCAGCACACCGCTTACAACAAAACCGCCAAAATACTCTTTTCTTTTGTATTTTATACTGACCACCATTCCGGCGACCATAAATGGGAACCAAATCATTTTCATGTGCTCCCATGATGTTTCATTTGCAGGAAAGATATTTGCCAGAAGGTTGCGCAATGTCCCCGCGGGGATTACATCGCACACAAAATGCATACATGTACCCACGGTACACATCAGTATAATGAGCAAAATTATATTCTGTTTTTTTAACCGATTTTCCATATGGTTTATAATCCTTTCTTATTTTGGTGGATGGCAGAAGGGTTATTTAATATAAATCAGTTTCTTTACCAGCGGGATTTTGGACAGAACCAGGCATGTTATATATGAGCAGATGAATATAATCAGGAAGGCTACCGGTATATACAGCCACGCGTCGATTTCTCCCGTGAACGGCCAGACCAGCCTTGTCAGGACTTCTTCATAGGCAACATGAACCAGATAGATGCCAAAGCTCAGAGTGGATATGGATTTTACTGCCGGACTGTGCCCCACCCGCGTTCCGGCAAGGGTTGATATAAGCAGGAAAAGCGCTGTGCTATAGAGCATCGCCGACGGCGTGTTCGGGTCGCTTACAAAGCCGCGCATGCTTCCGTCACCTATAATTTCATATTGGAATTGGACCAGAAGAATAATGGCGGCAAGAGAGACAAGCCCCAGTGCATAAATTATGAAACGATGCTTTTTCGGTATTTCCACGTTTGATATGTACCAGCCGATGAACGGATACGCAATATAGCTTGCAATCTTATCAAAACGGCAGTTTGCAAAATATGAGTCAACGCCGGTCTGCGCGGCCAGATATCTGAACAGGTCAGAGAGCAGCACAGTTGCGAAAAGAATCAAAAGCAGGTTCCTTACAAGCTTCTCGTTTTCCTTTTTGCAAATCATGCGGTAAACGGGAATGGCCAGATACATGCTGAGCAAAACATACATATACCAAAGATGGGGGTAATCGCTGCCCTGAAAATTCATTATGTATTCAAAGAAGCTTGTTTTAACCGGCATAAAGGTATAGAAGACGCCATAAAGGACAAGCCAGATTATGAAAAGGGCAAACAGCCAGCCAAGATGCTTTTTGTAAAACGAGACGGTATTAAACGGCTTCCTTTCGTCCAGAATAAGGGCTCCGGAAAGCATAAGAAACATTGGAACACCCGCTCTGCCGATGCCGTTGAAGACGTTTGCCCAAATATAGTCGGAGTTCGTGCTGACTCCGGGCTCCTCCAGCATAAGAATAATATAGGCGCTGGCGTGGATTACCATAATCATAATCAGCGCAACCAGCCGGATTATATCGAATTTTAAAATTCGCTGCTTAGCCATGGAAATCATCCTTTCAAACTTTGATGCGCACATCTATCATTGCGCGCTCAGGCGCTTTCCGAGCGCCGGAATGCGAGCATTGTCATGTCGTCAAACTGGGGGGCGTCGCCGACGAAGGCCCAGACGTCATCGGTTACCGCGGTGAGAATATCGGCGGGCTGGCGGCTGCTCATGGAGTTGAGGCAGGCCCCCAGCCGGTCCATGCCGTAAAGCTCCTGGGAGGCATTGGTGGCCTCGGTGATTCCGTCGGTATACTGGAAGAGGACCTCGCCGGGATCAAGGGTTATGAAGGAGGATTTATATTTGACTCCCTCCATGCCCGCAAGGACGAAGCCGTGCTTCATGGGAAGCGCTTCGAAGGAGCCGTCCTTCTTTGCAAGGAAGGGAAGCTCGTGGCCGGCGTTGGCGTATTCCGTCTCGCCGGTGTTAAGGTCGATTACCGCTTCGAAGGCGGTTATGAAAAGGCCGTTGTCATTATTGGCGCACAGCTTATCGTTGACACGGGTGAATACATCACCAAGGGGAACGCCGGGGACGGTGGCCTCCTGGATGAGCTGCTTGCCGACGGCCATAAACAGGGCAGCCGGAACACCCTTGCCGGAGACATCGGCCACCACAATGGCCAAATGATTTTCATCTACCATGAAGAAATCATAGAAGTCACCGCCAACCTCCTTGGCGGGATCCATGGAGGCTGCAATGTCAAAGCGGCCGTCAGAGCGGTATTCATCAGTAACCTCGGGGAGCATGGACAGCTGGATTTTCGCGGCCAGCTCCAGCTCGGTGCTGATGCGCTCATTTTCAGCGGCGATGGACTGGATGTTGTTCATATATTCAGTGAGGGACTGGGCCATGTTGTTGAAGGACTGGGCCAGAATGCCCATTTCATCGTCAGAGCTGACGGCGGTCCGGTGGTCAAGGTCACCGCCGGAGATTATTTCCACATCTGCTGTGAGACGGACGATGGGGGCGGTTATACGCTTGACGAACAGGGCGGAGATGAAATATACAGCCACAAGCACGGCGGCCAGAACACAAAGGAGGATTATGTCGAGAATTATAATTCCGCGGCGGGTGTTTTCCTGAACGTTGCCGGAGTTTTCAATAACGCTGTCCCGGGCGGCGTTGGGACTTGTTGTTATCAGCGCCTCGGGGATATAAATTCCCACATAGAGCTCAAGACCGTCACCGGCCTGAGCAAAGGCCGCGTAATCCCCATTTTCCAGCCCATAGAGCCCGGACTCACCGGAGAGCACCCGCTCCAGGTCAGTGGAGCTGAGGGGGAAATAGCCGGTCCAGCGCTCGTCGGTCAGGTCGCCGCTAATGTCGTCGGACTTGACAAGGATCATACCGTCGGAAAAGAGCATGGTGAAGGCGCGTGGGTCGTCCAGGTCGGCATAGAGAGAATAGCTGCCCATGGAGGAGATATAAAAGTCAGTGACCACCCAGCCGGCAACATCGGTTTCGTCAGGGGAATTGGTGGAAAAAACAGGAGCGGTGAGGGTCATCACCATGCCGCGGTCATATTTGTCACTGTGCCCGCTGATTATGACGATATCCGTATTGGAGCATTCAAGATTTTTGTAATAGTCAGGGGTGCGGCGCTCAAGCTCAAGACCGGCGTCAAGGGCGTCGGCGACATCATCATAGACAAGACAGAAGCCGGATTTGGATATATAGGCCATGCTGCAGACCTCGTTATAGCGGTCGTCCTCCATATATGAATAGAAATAAGGTTCAACACAGCCCGCGGCCTGAATTTCCGCGTCTATGGCGGAGGTATCGGCGGTGGGATCGTCAAGATAAAGAGTCATTGTCTTTTCTCCGGGGACGGCTTCGTCGGCGAAGGGGACAGGCACGCCGGAAAAGCGGCCGTCGGTCAGACAGCAGGTAACCATGGAGGAGGCGGTGGCGACATCGTCAGTATAGCCCTTGAAAAAGGACGTAACAGTGCCGGCCTTGGCCTCGGCAAGGCGGGTATAGCTCTGGGCCAGCTGGTCATAGACAGCGACGCTGACGTCATCACTGACGGTGTCGGCCAGAGCGTTCTGACGCTTGATGACAGTGGTGGCGGAGCGGGAGATTACGCCAAGGAAAACAGTGCCGGTGACAAGGACGGCGACAAGGGCGATGAGGACGGTTAAGCGCCGGACCTCACGGGTTATGGAGTTGTGGGGAGAAAGTTTCATAGGCAGTTAGTGTAATTAGGAATTAGGAATTAGGAATTAGGAATTAGAAATTAGGAAGGGAAGACTTCATCCTTTATCCTTCACATAAGTAATCAATCTATTATAATCTATTTTTCCGTGGGGTGCTATTATTATTTTGAGATTTTAATTTGTTCACAATTTTTTCAGTTAAGTTTAATGTAAACCATGTAAACTGTTAAGCGTTATAACTTCGCAAAGGAGACTATTCTTTATGGATAAAGAAAATTCAGAACTGGAAAACCGGACCGCAGCCGTTAACGAGGAGAACACAACTGCGGACCGCGGACTGCAGACTGCGGACAATGAATCAGACGATTCGTTGTTTGTGGAAATGGCGAAGAAGAAAAAGAAGAAAAAACGCAAGCTGATTATAACGATTGTAATCGTCGCAGTGGTTGTTCTGGCCGCGCTGATTATCGGCGTTCTCGTTTTGCGCAGAAACGTGCGCCGCAGCTTTACCACCAGCATTGGCGATGTGGTTTCATATGATGCGACGGTGGGCAACATCAGCACCTCCGTCTCAGGCTACGGCACTCTTGCCAACGACGACGAGGAGACAATTACGGTCCCATACGGCGTTGAGATTGAAGAGGTTAAGCTGGACGCCACTGATACCTTTAAGAAGGGTGACGTTATCGCCACGGTGGATCTGGCATCGGTCATGAGCACGATGTCCTCGACCCAGGAGGAGCTGGATACTCTTGACGACGAGCTGGAGTCTGCCGAGGACGACACGGTTGACGCATATATTTCCTCGGGCATTAAGGGCCGCCTGAAGCTGCTCTATGCCACCGCGGGAACGGACGTTGTTGACTGCATGTATGAAAACGGCGCCCTGGCCATTATCTCCTCTGACGGATATATGGCGGCTGACATCGAGACCACCGGCGTTACAGCCGGAGAGGCGGTTTCTGTTACCCGGGAGGACGGCTCGGTTATTAACGGCACGGTTTACACCTGCATAGACGGCGTGGCCACTATACTGGTTACAGACAACGGCCCCCGCTATGGGGAGGAGGTCACCGTCTCGGCTGACGGCAAGGACCTGGGCACAGCTGAGCTTTATATCCACAGCCCCATAAGAGTAACGGGACTGGGCGGCACAGTTTCATATGTATATCTGGAGGAAAACGCCAAGGTATATAACGGCACTGTAATCTACTCACTGACGAACACCTCCTACACGGCAAACTATGAGCTGCTGATTAAGCAGCGCGCCGAGCTGGAGGAGGATCTCCTGACACTGATGGACATCTATAAAAACGGTGCCATCACCGCACCATATGACGGGTCCATCAGCACGGTTATCTGGGACGAGGACACCGAGCTTGAGGAGGACGCGGACATTGAGGTGGTTACCATATCACCGGACGTGACCATGAGCACGACGATTAACGTTGACGAGTCCAACATCCTGTCTCTTGAGGTGGGCCAGACGGCGGACGTTACCATAAGCTCCATCAGTGACGATGCCTTTAAGGGCACTGTTACATCAATAGACAAGACGGCCACGACATCATCGGGCGTAACGCGCTACACGGCAACGGTGACCATCGACAAGGAGGCCAACATGCTCCCGGGCATGACCACATCGGTGGTGATTAGAATTACGGGCGTTGACAACGCGGTTATTATCCCGGTTGACGCGCTGCACCAGACCAGCTCCACCTCCTTCGTCTACACATCCTTTGACGAGGAGACCCAGCAGTATGGCGGCATGGTTGAGGTTACAACAGGCATTTCCAACAGCAGCTATGTGGAAATCACATCAGGCCTTAAGGAAGGCGACACCGTTTATTATGTTGAAACCGAGGACAGCTTCTTCAGCTCCATGATGGGCAACTGGGGCGGCGGCGACATGGGCGGCGGCGACTTCGGCGGAGGCGGAATGCCTTCAGGCGGCGGAAACATGGGTGGCGGAATGCCCTCAGGCGGCGGCGGTGGCGGAATGCCCGGCGGCGGAATGAGATAAAGAGGCGCGCCCCATGATAGACTTACACGATATTTCAAAGGTATATCAGATAGGCGACGAGAAGGTCCGTGCCCTGGACCACGCCAATCTGCACGTATACCCACATGAATTTGTCAGCATAATCGGGCCGTCAGGCTCAGGCAAATCAACGCTGATGAACATTATCGGCTGCCTGGACGTGGCGGACGCGGGGATATATACCCTGGACGGAATCCCCATTGAGGACTACTCGGAAAATGACCTGGCAAGGGTCAGAAACGAGAAAATCGGCTTCGTTTTCCAGAGCTTTAACCTGATTGCGAAAATGTCCGCCGAGGAAAACGTTGAGCTCCCCCTGATATACCGGGGAGTGAAGAAGGCCGAGCGCCAGGAGCGGGTGGCCGCGGCGATTGACCGCGTTGGACTGGGCAAGCGGGCGAAGCATATGCCCACGGAGCTCTCCGGCGGCCAGCAGCAGCGCGTCGCCATTGCAAGGGCGCTGGTGACGAACCCGTCCCTTATTCTGGCGGACGAGCCCACCGGCAACCTGGACTCAAAAACCACCAACGAGATTATGGACATTTTCCATGAGCTCCACGAAAAGGGCAACACCATTGTCCTGATTACCCACGACAACGATGTTGCAAAGCAGGCAAAGAGGATCATCCACATCAGGGATGGCCGTCTTTCCGAGGTGACGCTGTGATACTGTCATTCAAAATGGCCATACGGTCAATAAGCTCCAGTAAAATGCGGTCGTTTTTGACCATGCTGGGAATTATTATCGGCGTTATGGCGCTGGTTGTTCTGGTTAGTATTGTTAACGGTGCCACAAGCTCGGTTACGGACGCGGTTTCATCACTGGGCAGCGACATGCTGACGGTTACCGTCTCTGACGACAAGGGCTATCCCATTAAGTCGGAGGACCTGGAGCAGTGGGTTGAGGAGGAGCCCTCCTTCGGTTCGGCGGCGCCGTATTCCAGCAGCTCGGTTACGGGCAAATACGGCTCTGACTATGACTCCTTCACGGTTTATGGCACAACGCCGGCCTATTATGACATTGAGGGCCTTAAGCTGGCCCAGGGCCGGTTTCTGAAGAGCTCGGACGTTTCAAACGCAACGAGAGTATGCGTGCTGAACAACTCGGCGGCCACGGATCTGATTGGCTATGAGGACTGCGTGGGAGAGGAAATCTCCCTGGACGGCGCCCGGTACACCATCGTCGGAGTGCTGAGCGACGACGAGTCGATCATGTCCTCTCTGACATCGGGCACATATATCGCGTATATTCCATATACGTCCCTGATGCGCATTTCAACATCGGTTTCCTCCAGCATTACGACCTTTGTCCTTTCGGCCGCTGACGGCTATTCAATGGACGACGCGGAGGACCGGATGGAGCAGCTGCTTTATGAGCGCTTCGAGGAAGACGACGACGCATATTCCGTTTCCTCCATGAACGTTATGGAGGACGCCATGAGCAGCATTACATCGGTGCTTTCCATTATGCTGGGCGGCATTGCGGCAATATCACTGGTCGTCGGCGGAATCGGCATTATGAACATCATGATGGTCTCGGTTACGGAGCGTACAAGGGAAATCGGCATAAGAAAGGCAATCGGCGCAAGCCGCGGAGTTATTTTGAGGCAGTTCCTGGTTGAGGCGGTTGTGCTTTGCATGCTGGGGTGCGCAATTGGAATTTTCCTTTCATGGGTTATTCTGCAGATTGCGGGAGTTATCGTCTCCAGCACGAGCCTGTCCTTCGAGCTGAACGTGACGGTATGTATTATATCCGTGGTGTTCTGCTTTATAATCGGAATTGTATTCGGTCTGTATCCGGCCAACAAGGCAGCCAAGATGAAGCCTATTGACGCGCTGCATTACGGAGGGTAAAACAGATGGATGAAATAAAACAGACGAAGTTCAAGAAGAAGTATATATTTTATATTGTAGCGGTTCTGGTGGTGGCGCTGCTGGCGGCCCTGCCCTTCATTGCGGAAAAGGCGAAGAACTCAAGCTCCTCGGAGGCCAGCATCCTGACGGGCACCGTTGAAACAGGAACCATTACGAAAACCCTCTCCGGCGCCGGCACCCTTACGGACGCGGACGCCACGGAGATTGACCTGCCGGACGGAGTCGAGCTGACGAAATATCTGGTTTCCAACGGGGACTATGTTGACGTGGGCGATGACCTGGCCGCGGTGGACAAGGTGACCGTAAGGTCGGCCATAAGCAATGTTTACTCCACGATGGAAACACTGCTGGACGAGATGCACACCGCTGAGCTGGAAACGAAAAGCGACGAGATTACCTCGTCAATCAAGGGCACCGTCAAGACCATATACGCCAAGGCGGGAGACAACGTCAGGGACGTTATGAACGAATATGGCGCTCTTGCTGTTCTGACTGACGCCAACGGAAACGACATTAACGTCACGGGCGTCACCGGAACCATTGACACCGTTTATATTACCGAGGGCCGGAGCGTATACGTCGGCGCAACAATGTTCTATCTCACCGGGGTTGAGGATTCCGGAACACTGGCTGTGCTGGCGGAGAAATATAACAAGTACGCCGACCTGATGGCAAGGCTATACTCCATGAACGAGAGCGGGACCATTAAGGCGGAGGCCGCGGGCGTTGTTACCGGAATTGACGAGGACGCTGCGGCGGAGCTGGCCCGGAACTACACCACCCATGTTATTAACGCCTCCCCGGCGGCATACACCTCCGAGGGCCCGGTGATGGAGATCATCCAGGCGCACGAGGTGGATGCGACCGATGGCAAAGACGTTGTGGTCTATTACATCGTTAAAGTAACAGATGTAAAAGACGGCACGGTTACAGTTGAGGACGCGTATCCGGATTATGCCAATAAAATTGATCAGACTGTATTCACATCGGGATTTTCCGGCGATGCGAAAAAGGGCCAGATATATCAGGTTACTGAGACGATACATTACCAAGACAACGGAGAATCAGCGAATCCTAGGTATACTGTAGATAAAAAAGAATATGTACCGACGCTACTTCAGGATGTAGCTGACGATAAAAAGGATGACTCCAAAACTCCAACCGGCAACACCGGCAGCCTGGGCGGCGGAATGTCCATGGGCGGAGCTTCGGGGACCGCATCAACGGGAGACGAGCTCTACAGCCTTACTGGTACCACGATAATGTCCATCACGCCCCAGGAGAAGATGACCATTACCATTACCATTGACGAGCTGGACATCCTCTCGGTTGCCAAGGGGGACGAGGCCACGGTTACAATTGACGCTCTGGCGGGCCGCTCCTTCACGGGCACCGTTACGGCCATTAACACCTCGGGCAGCAACTCCGGCGGCAACAGCAAATATACCGCCGAGGTCACAATTGAAAAGGACGAGGATATGCTGGCCGGCATGAACGCCACCGCGACAATTACCGTTGACACATATGAAAACGTTACGCTGATCCCCGTGGCCGCGCTGTGCGAGGAGGGGAACAGGACGGTGGTTTACCTGAGCGCGGACACAAAGTCCGGGGAGCTTTCCAACCCGGTGGAGGTTACAACGGGAGTTTCCGACGGGGAGAGCGTGGAAATAAAATCGGGCTTGACAGAAGGGCAGTCCTTCAGTTATGAATATTATGACACAACGCCCGTGGTTTCAGGCGGTGGCTCGGGAGGCTTTGATCTTGGCTCAATGATGGGCGGAGGCGGCTCCGGAGGACGCGGCGGCCCGGGACGGTGATAAATAAAGTTTAAAAGGAGACCCTGCCCATGACTCCCATTAAGACAGAAACCGTTAAAACCGACGGCATCGTTATGCCCTGCGCCCAAATCGGCAACGGGGAAAAGAACCTTTTGATTTTGCCGGGACTTTCCATTAAGCAGGTAACCCCCATGGCTGAGGCTGTTGGGACGCAGTATCAGGGCTTTTTGGACAACGGATATACGATTTGGATATTTGACAGGCGCACCAATGCCCCGGAGGGCTATTCCATCTGGGACATGGCGGACGACACCGCGGCGGTTATGGGCTTTTTGGGAATTGAGACAGCGACTGTCTTCGGCGCCTCGCAGGGGGGAATGATTGCCCAATGCCTGGCCATTACCCACAGCGAAAGGGTACAGCGCCTGATTCTGGGCTCAACACTTTCCAAGCACACCCCAGCCTTTGACGAGGTGGTAAACACCTGGATTGGCCTGGCCGAGGAAAGGGACGAGGAGGGACTGATTGAGTCCTTCGGCTCATATGTATATTCACCAAAGGCCTGGCGGAAATTCCGGGAGGGTGTTACCGCGGCCAACAGGGGCATTACGGAGGAGGAATATAACCGTTTTATCCTGATGGCGGGGACGATGTTCGACTTTGACTGCGCATACCGGCTGGAGGAGATTACCTGCCCGGCCTTCGTAATCGGAGCCCAGGGAGACAGAGTAACCGGTCCGGACCCACTGAGAGCAATTGCCGAAAAGCTACACTGCAAAATATATGTCTACGGCAAGAGCTACGGACACGGGGTCTTTGACGAGGCTCCGGACTGCCCGGTGAGAATGCTTGAGTTCTGCGAGGAAGCAGAAGAATAAAAAATCGCCCCTGAGAGGGCGATTTTTTTAGTTGCGGCTGGGAGGTTTTGCTGATAAGATATTAAAATTAGAAATTATGAATTGGGAATCAGAAAACATGACGAATGTTATTTATTATATAGAGACCAATGTGATATGCATAATCACGCTTGTTCTTATACTGGGCAGTCTGCCCAGGGGTAAGGCGCAGGAGGAGTACCGCAGCGAGCGGGGCAGGTATTACAAGATGCTGCTGCGGCTCATTATTATCATGTCTGTGGCGGACCTGGTTTCCGGCGTTTACAGGGGGGCAACCTTCGCCGGGGCGAGGACGCTGCTTTGGATTTCAAACGGAGTTTACCTGGCTATTGCGGCGCCTATAGGCTGCGTGTGGGTCATGTACACAATGGAGGTGCTGACAGGGCGGCAGAACAAAATTATTAAAAGCCTCGCAATAGCTCTTGCTGCGCTGGACGTGATGCTGGTGGCTTCAGCACCGCTGAACGGATGGATTTTCACAATTGACGCGAACAATCTCTATCACCGGGGAAGTCTGGTTACGGCCCACTGGGCGCTGTCTTACGCTTTTGAGCTGATCCCATTGGTTGTCGCTCCCTTTACCAAGGCCGGCAAGCGGGAAAAGCAAGCGATTATAATATACGTGCTGCTGCCGGCGGTGGCCTGCGTGCTGCAGAGCATGTTTTATGGCGTAACGGCGGTGCAGGCCGGGCTGACAGAGGGCGCGGTGCTTATTTATGTGCTGCTGCATAACGAGGAAATAAACGAGGCCAAGCTCAGGGAAAAACTGCTGAACGAGGCTTCAAACACAGATGCGCTGACGGGACTTAATAACCGCAGAGCATATGAGACGGCGCTGGAAAGCCTTGCCGCAGAGGAATGGGTCGGCGTTGTGTTCATGGACCTGAACGGGCTGAAGACCGTCAACGACAACGAGGGACACAAGGCGGGAGACGAGCTGATATGCCGCTTTGCCGGAATTTTGAAGCGCTACTTTAAGCCGGAGAATATTTTCCGCATAAGCGGAGACGAGTTCGTTATTATCAGCACAGACCACAAGGATTTTGAAACCAGGTATTCCGCCATGAAAGACGCATTGGGAGACCTGGCGTCGGCCGGATGCACTTCCGAGCCGGGAAAGAATATTACCGGGATGGTCAACCGGGCGGAAAAGCTGATGTATGAGGACAAGAGCAGATACTATGTGCGCAGCGGGAAGGACAGGAGAGAACGCTGAGCCAATGCGGAATTCGGAACGAAATTCAATTAGGAGTTAGGAATTAGGAATTAGGAAGTATTTCTAATCACTAACCCGCAACGTGCAACGTGCAACGCGCAACGTGAAACGAGAATCAGTACCTGGGTACCTGAGTGCCTGAGAAGAGTCGCAAGTCTCAAGGTGACGGAGAGGATAGAGGATAAAGTGGACAAGCTGGAACTTAAAAAACTGATGGACGGGGTCGCCGGCGGGACAATAACACCGGACGAGGCAGTGCTGAAGCTGAAGATGGAGCCCATTGAAGAGGTGGGCGACTATGCCAAGGTGGATATGCACCGGGGAATCCGCCAGGGCGTGCCGGAGATTATATACGGCGCCGGCAAGACAAAGGAGCATATCCTGGGCATTGCCAAAACCATGCTGGAGCACGGCCAGAAGACCGTTCTTATTACCAGAATGGACAAGGAGGCGGCGGAGTTCGTTGGAGCGGAGCTGCCCCTGGATTACAACGAGCTGGCAAAGACCGGGATTATCGGCGAAAAGCCGGCCCCAACAGGGAAGGGCAAAATCGTCGTTGCCACAGGGGGAACAAGTGACATCCCCGTTGCGGAGGAGGCCGCCATTACGGCGGAGGTTCTGGGCAACGAGGTTATCAGACTATATGACGTGGGGGTTTCCGGCATCCACCGGCTGCTGCACAACATGGAGTATATAATGAGTGCGAGAGTCATCGTCGCTGTGGCGGGGATGGAGGGCGCACTGCCGTCGGTCATCGGCGGAATGGCGGACTGCCCGGTTATCGCCGTTCCTACCAGCGTGGGCTACGGCGCCTCCCTGGGGGGAATCGCGGCGCTGCTTTCCATGCTGAATTCCTGCGCCAGCGGCGTTTCGGTGGTTAATATAGACAACGGATTCGGAGCAGGGTATCTGGCCGGAATGATAAACCATCTGGATTGATTATTTAATATGAAGACACTTTACATTGAATGCGCCATGGGCGCCGCGGGAGACATGCTTACCGCCGCTTTGCTGGAGCTGCACCCGGACAGGGAGGACTTTCTGCGCCGGATGAACGAGGCTTTGGCGGGCAGGGCGGTCATTTCCGCGGAGCGGGACGAAAAGTGCGGCATTGGGGGAACCCACGTCCACGTTATTATTGACGGAGAGGAAGAGGGGGAGCACACCCACGTCCACGACGGGGCGGAGCACCACCATCATCACACCGGGATTGGGGAGATTGTTGAATTTATCGACAGTGTGCCCCTGCCGGAAAGGGTCAGGGCTGACGCGAAGGCCGTTTTTATGCTAATCGCGCAGGCGGAGAGCCGGGTCCACGGCCGGGAGATGGAAAACATCCACTTTCACGAGGTGGGCTCGATTGATGCTCTGGCGGATGTTCTGAACGTATGCCAGCTGATTTATGAGCTCTCGCCGGAGAGGATTATCGCCTCGCCGGTTAACACCGGGAGCGGGACCGTTAAGTGCGCCCACGGAGTGCTGCCGGTTCCGGCCCCGGCCACGGAGCTGATTTTGCGGGGCGTTCCAATTTACGCAGGGAACGTTAAGGCGGAGCTTTGCACCCCGACAGGAGCGGCGCTGCTGAAGTATTTCGCAGAGGACTTTGTCCCCATGCCCCGGATGAGAATTGAAGCCGCGGGAATTGGAACGGGCCGTAAGGACTTTGAGTGCGCCAATATCGTCAGAGTCTTCCTGGGTGAGACAGAGAGGGCCGGGACGGAGGTTATTGAGCTGGCCTGCAACATAGACGACATGACGGGGGAAGACATATCCTTCGCCCTGGAGCGCCTTATGAACGCGGGCGCCCTGGACGCCTATTATATTAACATCGGAATGAAAAAGGGACGGCCGGCGGTTATGCTCAGATGCATGTGCCGCCGGGAGCAGCGTGAGGAAATGCTCACCTGCCTTTTTAGATACACAACGACGCTTGGAGTGCGGGAGACGGAATTTAAGCGGTATGAGCTGGAGAGAGCCTTTCGCACGGCGGAGACGCCATATGGCCCGGTGACCGTTAAGACGGCGGAGGGCTACGGCGTTAAAAAAGAAAAGCCGGAATTTGAGGACATTGCAAAAATCGCCGGGGAAAAGGGAATTTCACCGGCGGAGGTTAAAAGATATATTTGAAATATCGGCTTTTTATGGTAACATATAAAACAGTCAAATAAAAAACAAAAATAAAAAAAGGAAGGAACCGGAAAAATGTCTAACCCAACAAAAGTCGCATTCATCGGCTCGGAGTGCTATCCGTTTATTAAAACCGGCGGCCTTGGTGACGTTATGTACGCTCTGCCCAAGGCGCTGACTGCCCAGGGCTGCGAGGTCCGCGTATTTGTGCCCAAGTACCACTGCATACCCCAAAAATGGCGTGACCTGATGGTATTCAGAGGCAACTTCTATATCCCCCTGTGCTCAGACGGGAAGCAGTATTACGTGGGCATTATGGAATATATCAACGACGGCGTTATTTATGACTTCATCGAGAACGACGAGTTCTTCTCCTGGGGCAAGCCGTATACGGACCTTTACGCGGACATTCCCAAGTATTGCTACTTCAGCAAGGCGAGCCTGGACGCAATGCTTTATATGAACTGGATTCCTGACATTATCCACTGCCACGACTGGCAGGCGGCGCTGGTGCCGGTTTATCTGAAGACCCTTTTCAGCCAGTCTGAGCTGAGAGGGGCAAAATCGGTGCTTACAATTCACAATCTCCGCTTCCAGGGCATGTGCTCTGAGGACCATCTGAGATATTGGTCGGGGCTGCCGGACGAGGCCTTTAAGGGCGAAAATCTCTCCCAGGGCTACAACGCGGTTAACATGATGAAGGGCGGCCTTGCATATGCCGACAAGATTACCACCGTAAGCCGCACCTACGCATATGAAATTCAGACGGACTTTTATGGCGAGCGCCTGAACGGGCACCTTTCCTATCACAGCGGGAAGCTGACGGGCATTGTTAACGGCATTGACTGCGACATCTGGAACCCGGCAACAGACAGCCACATTCCCGTTCAGTATGACGCGGAGAACGTTATTGCCAAAAAGGCGCAGGACAAGGAGGCTCTGCAGGAGCGGCTTGGCCTTGAAAAGGACAGCGGCAAGTTCGTAATCGGACTCATCTCCCGCCTGACCGACCAGAAGGGCCTTGACCTGATTAACGCCATTATGCCTCAGATTGTTGACGACAACACCCAGGTTGCCATTCTCGGCACCGGCGACAAGTTCTATGAGGACTCCTTCCGCTGGTATGAGGAGACAAACAAGGGCAAGGTCTGCTCATGCATTATGTATGACGAGGATCTCTCCCACGAGATATACGCCAGCGCCGACGCACTGTTGGTGCCCTCGCTGTTTGAGCCCTGCGGCCTGACCCAGCTGATAGCCATGCGCTATGGCACGGTTCCCATCGTCAGAGAAACAGGCGGCCTGAAGGACACTGTTGAGCCATATAACAAATATGAAGACTGCGGCAATGGCTTTACCTTTGACCGCTATGAGTCCTACCTGCTGCTGGATGCTGTAAACCGCGCGAAGGAGCTTTACTTCTCCAACCGCTCAAGCTGGGACAAGATGGTTGTCAGAGACATGAACAAGGATGTCTCCTGGAACAACTCGGCGAAACAATACCTGGAACTTTATCAGCAGCTGGGCTGATGAAGTTTAGTAAAAAATGCTCCGGATTTTTCCGGAGCATTTTTTTACTCAAGCTCAAGCAGGACGAACTGATAGGGGGACATCGTCAGGGTGCCGTCGGCTTCGTTATATTCGTCAAGGTTGTTTAAAATTACCGTTTTAACCCTGCCGGGGAGCTTCATAGTTTGGGTCTCGGGGCTATAGTTGCCGGCGGCCAGGATTTTCTGCGCTCCGCCGTCTCGTATATATGCCATGAGGTTTTTCTGCTCCTCCAGCCAGGGCTTTGTTTCGCCCCAGACCAGGGTTTCGTGATAGCGCGCATCGTCACGGATGCGGATCATTGACTTATAGTACTCAACCATTGAGCCGCTGCGGCCCAGCTGGGAGGCCAGGTTGATTTCGGTATAGTTGGGGTTGACGCCGAGCCAGGGGGTTCCGGTGGTGAAGCCGGCGTTTTTGGACGCATCCCAGTGGAAGGGAGTGCGGGCATTGTCGCGGGAGAAGCGGCGGACCGCCTTTATGGCCTCGTCCGGAGAGAGGCCGGCCTCGATGGCCACGTTATATTCATCGATGGTGTTTATATCGTCAATCTGGTCGATGGAGGTGAAGGCAACGTTTTCCATGCCCAGCTCCTGGCCCTGATAGAGGAAGGGGAGCCCCTTGAGGAAGTAGTTGAGACCGCCCAGCATTTTCTTGCTGGTAAGGGACAGGTCGCCCTCGGGGATATAGCGGGAGACGCCCCGGGGCTCATCGTGATTTTCGATGATGTTGGCCATCATGCCCACACCTTCAATCTTGCGCTGGCTGGCGAAGACCGCCGCCTTATACTGCTCCGGCTCCACGGGAGGCTGAGTGTACCAGCCCGTGTCATTGCGGTTAATGAGAGTTTCGGCAAAGTCGAACATTGAAGAGAAGACGCCGTGGTCACCAATAAACAGCGGCAGCTCGGAGGGCTTTTCGTTGAAAACCTCACCCACGGTGAACGCGTCATATTTGCGGAAGGTGTTTTCGGCCATCTCGTCCAGGAAGTCAAGAACGCCCTTGGCGCGCTCCAGCTCCAGGTTGATGGAGCAGAGACCGTCCTCCCGGTCAGCGGGGAAGTTGGTGAAGGGGAGAAGCTTTTTGATGTTTATAATCGCATCAATTCTGAAGCCGCCCAGACCCTTGTCGAGCCACCAGTTGATCATTTTATATATATCCTGACGCATTTCGGGATTTTCCCAGTTCAGGTCAGGCTGCTTTTTGTGGAAAAGGTGGAGATATATCTTGTCGTCATGGCCGGGGAGCTTGTCCCACACCGGGCCGCCAAAATAGCTGCGCCAGTTGCAGGGAAGGGGTTCTCCCTCCTTGTAGTCGCGGATATAGAAATATTTGCCGTATTTCCCGTCAGGGTCAGCGCAGGCGGCCTTGAACCACTCATGCTCGTCGGAGCAGTGGTTGACGACCAGGTCCATAAGGACTGTTATGCCTCTCTTCTTCGCCTCGGCCAGGAGAAGGTCCATCTCCTCCATGGTTCCGAAGCGCGGGTCTATGTTATAGTAGTCGGAAATGTCGTAGCCCTGGTCGACCAGGGGTGAGCAGTATATGGGGGAGAGCCAGAGAATGCCTATGCCCAGGTCCTTAAGATAGTCCAGCTTGCTTATAATCCCCTTCAGGTCACCGATTCCGTCACCGTTAGTATCGAGAAAGCTTTTCGGATAAATCTGATATGCGGTTTTTTCATGCCACCATCTGCGTTCCATTGGAAACCTCCGTTATTTATAGTTGATTTTTGCCGAAATGCCGTTAAAATAAAGCCAGGCATTATTGTATATTCCGGATTGCCGATTGTCCATAATAATTTTATTTTTTTAAGGAGAAATCAGTATGAAGCTGAAGGGAATTATCTTTGATCTGGACGGAGTTATTGTTTTTACCGACAAGTTCCACTATCAGGCCTGGAAGAAAATGGCCGACGGCATGGGGATATATTTTGACGAGGAGATTAACAACCGCCTGAGAGGCGTCAGCCGCATGGACTCCCTGGAGATTATTCTGGAGCGCTACGAGGGCAAGCCCCTGACGGACGAGGAGAAGGCCGCCCTGGCCGCGCAGAAGAACGAGACATACCGGGAACTGCTGAAGACCATGACGCCGGAGGACGTTACGCAAGAGGTTAGGGACACCCTGGCGGAGCTGCGCCGGAGAGGGATTAAAATCTCCCTGGGCTCCTCCAGCAAAAACGCAAGATTTATCCTGGAGCGGGTTAACCTGCTGGACGCCTTTGACGCAATTTCCGACGGAAACAACATTACAAAATCAAAGCCGGACCCGGAGGTGTTCCTGAAGGGGGCGGAATTCCTGGACCTGGAGCCGGAGGAATGCGCCGTTGTTGAAGACGCGTACGCCGGCATAGATGCGGCCAAGGCCGGAGGCATGACAGCAATCGCCATTGGCGACGCGACGGGCTATGACAAGGCGGATTACCGTCTCGGCACATTCTCCGACCTGCTTAAGCTTTTCTGAGGGGGATTTATTATGAACAGAACCATTGAAATTAACTCCGAGCCCCTGAACGAGGCGAGCCTGGGCCACCATGAAACTCTTTTTCACAACGCTAACGGATATATAGGCGTAAGGGGCTGCTTTGAAGAGGGGTATGCTCCGGGCATGGACACCATGAGGGGCATGTATGTCAACGGCATATATGACATTGCCCCCATGAAGCAGGCAGAGCTGCTGTGCAATCTGGTGGAGGACAAGGAGGCGATGCTGAACATCGCCGACACCCAGACGGTTTACGTCAGCCTGGGAGGAGAGACCTTCTCCATGTTTGAGGGCACTGTTTCCGGCTACCGCCGGGTTCTTGACATGGAAAACGGCCTGACTCTGCGCTCTTTGAGATGGACATCACCCTCCGGCAAGACGGCCGACATTGAGATTAAGCGCATGACGTCATTTGTTAAGCTGCCGCTTTTTACCATTGAATATTCGGTAACCCCGGTGAACTTCAGCGGGGAGCTTGTATTCACTTCAATTCAGAACGGGAATGTCCGGAACTACTGCAACCCCAATGACCCCCGGATGGCGGCGGAGTCTCCGGAATATCTGAAGGCGCAGGACTGCTTTGAGCTCGACGGGGCAACATATGTAATCTGCCACACAACGAAAAGCGGACTGACTGTGGGAACAGGCGTAACCCACAAAACATCAAAGGGCGCCGAAACGGAAATCACCATGGGCGAGGACGGCCGGAGCGCCACACATGTTATTAAAATGAACGCCGCTGAGGGCGAGAAAGTCACGGTTATTAAATACACCGTCTTCGGCGACTCAATCCGCACCCCTGACACGGCCGGGGCGCTGGTGGCCGACCTGAAGGAGACGACCGGGAAGGACATCGGGTTTTATTATGACGCACAAAGAAGGTACCTGGACGAGTTCTGGGCCGGGTCAGAAATGGAAATCAGAGGTGACGACAAGCTGAACCGGGCCGTGGCCTTTAATATGTATCAGCTGCTGCAGTCAGCCGCCAAGGACGGGTTCTGCTCAATCGCCGCAAAGGGCCTTTCCGGCGAGGGCTACGAGGGCCACTATTTCTGGGACACGGAGATGTATATGGTCCCCTTCTTCGTGCTGACAAATCCGGAGCTGGCCAGGGAAATTCTCGTCTATCGGTACGGAACTCTGGACAAGGCCCGCATAAACGCCGGGCTCCTGGGACATCAAAAGGGCGCACTGTTCCCCTGGCGCACCATTACAGGCATTGAGTGCTCGGGATATTTCGTTTCAGGCTCGGCGGCATATCATATTAACGGAGACATCGCATACGCCGTCGTAAATTACTTTAACCACACACGGGACCTGGACTTCCTGGCGGAGTATGGCGCGGAAATTCTGCTTGAGACCGCAAGACTGTGGTCAGACGTGGGCAACTGGCACCAGGGCCGGTTCCACATTAACTGCGTAACGGGGCCGGACGAATACACCTGCATGGTGAACAACAACTACTTCACCAACTGCGGCGCGAAGTTCAATCTGAAATGGGCCGTTAAGGCCTGCGAGCTGCTGGAGGGCGACCCGCGCTTTGAGACGCTGAAGGAGAAGCTGAGCCTCGAAGATGAGGAACTGGCGGAGTTTGCCGCTGAGGCGGAGGGAATGTATCTGCCCTATGACGAGGAGCTGGGCATTAACCCCCAGGACGACTCCTTCCTGCAGAAGGCCAAGCTGGACCTGACGTCCATTCCAAAGGACAAAAAGCCGATGCTGCTGCACTATCACCCGCTGTTTATATACCGCCACCAGGTGCTTAAGCAGGCGGACACGGTTCTGGCATATTATCTCTATGAAAACGAACAGAGCAGAGAGACGATGGAGCGGAGCTTTGCCTACTATGAACCCATAACCACTCACGATTCCTCCCTCTCCACATGTGTATACAGCATCGTTGCTTCCCAGCTGGGGCAGCGGGAGAAGGCCTATGACTACTTCGGCGACTCGGCGCGGCTGGACCTGGAAAACCTGCACTCCAATTCAAGAGACGGCGTCCACACGGCAAACATGGGCGGGTCATATATGGCAATTGTAAACGGCTTTGGCGGACTGAGAATTACATACGAGGGAATTACCATGAAGCCGTCTATTCCGGACAAATGGGACGGGTATTCCTTCAAGTTCCGCTACTGTGGCAGCCTGCTTAAGGCGGACATAAGCAGGGAGCGGGTCACGGTCTCCCTGGAGAGCGGGGATTCCGTTAAGCTCAGCGTTTATGGAAGGGAATATACCCTCACTGAGGCGGAGCCGGCGGTAAGCGTGGCGATGGAGTGACTTGACGTTAGGCATTTTGACCAAATTTGTCGGGACAATTTTGTGCACTACGCCCATTTTGCGGCTTGAGGCCGAAATTTAATTGCCAACGAAATTTCACTATGATAATATAATCACCAAGAATGCCCTTGGGCTGACACGGATAATTTGGGTTTCTTCACCCTTATTATAAATTCACTTCAAAATTGAAAGAAGGAGTAAACTATGAAGAAGTTTTTAGCAGTTCTGCTTGCGGTCGTCATGGTTCTTGCTCTCGCAGCATGCGGAGTTACAACCGAGTCCACCACAACCACAACTACAACAACCACAGCAGCATCCTCTGACGATGCGGCTACTGCTTCCACAGCAGAAGAAGTAAAGCTGTTCAACGGCAAAATCGAGATTGCAGACGCTCTCGACCATGCTGCACAGGTTTACAACGAAGAGACCGGCAGCAATGTTGTTGTCGAATCAGTCGGCGGCGGTGTTGACCTCCAGGCAACACTTAAGCAGTACTATCAGGCCGGCAATATGCCCGACATATTCATCGGCGAAGGCCAGACAGACTTCAGCAACTGGACAGGCATGATGGTTGACCTTTCCGACCAGGAGTGGGCAACCCGCACAGCTGCAGGCTTCACAGATGACACCGGCACATACGTAGGCTTCCCCTACACCACTGAGGCTATCGGCCTTGCATACAACAAGGACCTCCTTGCTCAGGCAGGCATTGACCCCGAAACTCTCACAGGCCCGGATGAGATCCGCGCTGCCTTCGAGACAATCGACAGCATGAAGGACGAGCTCGGCATTGACGCTGTTGTCGGCTACTGCGCAGAGGCTTCAGGTCTCTACTGGTCATCAGGCCAGCACGTATTCGGCCAGTACATCGACGCAGGTCTTGACCGCGACGACACAACCTACATTGACCTCCTCAACGACGGCGGCCAGTATGACACAGACCGTCTCCTTGACTTCGCTGAGTTCATCGGCCTCCTTAACGAGTATTCAGATCCCGCACTCCTCGTTTCCGGCACATATGACCAGCAGGTTCTTAACTTCGCCTCCGGCAAGTATGTATTCGTAACACAGGGCTCCTGGATCGGCGCTTCTCTCACATCCTCCTATGCAGATGCTTACAACGAAGCAGGCGCATTCCAGTGCGGCTTCATCCCCTATGCATTTGAAGAAGGCATCGACACAATCCTTACCAACTCTCCGTCCTGGTGGGCTGTTTATAAAGACGGCAACGTAGCAGGCGCAGAGGCATTCCTCGAGTGGCTCAGCCAGGAAGAGGGCCAGAAGATCATGGTTGAAGAAGGCGGCTGCGTATCTCCGTTCACAGACTGCACAGCAGTTGCAAACGACCCGTTCGCACAGGCCATCTCCGACTACACTGCAGCCGGCAAGACCTCCAGCTGGCACTGGCTTGACCAGCCGGGCAACCTTGCTCAGGACTACACCGGTATCCTCTTCCAGGATTACGCAGCAGGCACCATCGCAACGGCTCAGGACTTTGTAGATGCACTTGTTGAGGTAACTCCCCAGTGCTATGCAGCACAGTAATTAATAAACCGCTGTTAATTAATTAAATCATGGCGTGGGGGGGGGGCGGGCGCCCCCGGGCCGAGTATTTTTTTTAAAAAAAAAAAAAAAAAGAGTACAACCCCCAAGAAATAAAAAAAAAAAAAAAAAAAAAAAAAAAAAAAA
>R11__coassemble_327_pt1 | contig 33137 bp, 40 predicted proteins | sample R11__metabat2_low_PE_045 | metagenome-assembled genome bin R11
CCACATAGAAGAGATATGGCTTTTCGTCAAAGGAAAGCTCCAGTTTCTCCAGATAGCTGGATACGATGTTCGGCAGGGTAAAATCATAGGTCGGCGAAATAATGCCGAGCCTTCCGTCATTTACCTGCAGCTGATACCGCTTCTCTTTTTCCGCTTCCGTGATGGAGAGGAATTCTTCACCCGGAAGCGCAATGCTTTTTGCCACATGAAGGCTGTTGCCTGTGGCGGAAAAATATACGATCATCGGTGATTATTCTCCTTCTCCAGTGTTCCCAGCAGATAAGTCAGGCACTGCAGGGCGCTTTCACGGTCCATGTGATCCTGCATGAGGAAGCAATGCTCCATCAGCATCCAGATCGTATTGCTATAATGCTCGGCCACGACCTCAAGCGGAACAGGATAGTTATCTGACTCAGGGCATTCCCCTATCATCTGCTCGATGGATTTTCGCATGTAGGTATTCAGCGAGCGGCACATGGCTCCACCCGCCGGGTTATGCTTCAGCAGCCGCTGAAACATCTGCTCATGCTGCTCCATATAGGTATAGAGCATGGTAAACAGAGTGACTGTCCGTTCCTCATGCGGGATCTCCCGGAAACGGTCTAGCTCCATTTCAGAGGAAAGCCCCTTCCAGCAATCCTCCATGACTGCATAGATATCTTCAAAGTAATTGTAAAAAGTAGACCGGGGATAACTGCAGCGTTTGCAGAGTTCCGTCGCGCTGATGCTCTCCAGACTTTTCTCCTGAAGGAGCTCAAACAGTGCTTCGGTAAAATCTGCCATCACACGTTTTGTAAAATTACGGTCTGCGTCTTTTCGTTCAGCTTTCATGTGCGGTTCCTTCTCACTTGTAGCTCTGGGCGGCGATCCTGGTCATCAGCGACTGGGGCAGGAGCTTACTGCTGACCTTGTAAAATTTATAGAAAGCGCCCGGAGTATAGACGGCTTTCCCATGTTCCGCCAGCTCCAGAGACTTTTTCGTGATCACATTCATATCCAGGAAGGGCAGCATGTTGATGCGGCTGCTCTGGCGGCCCTGCCCCCTGGGATTCATTTCCGTATCCATATTGCCGGGGCACATCATGAGAATACGGATTCCTTTTTGGCACACCTCCTCATGCAAAGCACGGCTTAAGTACTGCACATAGACCTTGGATGCTGAGTAGACAGCCTGATTCGGAACCGGTGTGAAGGACGAGATGGAGCAGGTCATAAGGCCGATGCTTCCCTTGCGCATAAAGGGCAGACATACGCGGTTCACCATGGTAAAGCCCTTTACATTCAGATCGATCATGGCAAGGATGTCCTTCTCATCCATGTCCGCAAGGAGGCCGCTCTTCTCATATCCGGCATTATTGACAAGGACGCGGATCACTGCTTTCTGCTCCGTGAGCATCTCCTGCAGTTCCTGATAGGAAGCATCCGATGAAAGATCCAGAACCACAGGGCGGATCCGCACCTCGGGATGTGCTGCCGCATAGGCTTCCAGGCGGTCCTTTCTTCTGGCTACCAGCCAGACCTCATCCAGCTTCGGATATTTCCGGATCACTGCATCCGCATATTTTACACCAAGACCAGAGGAGGCTCCGGTAATAAGAGCTATATTCATATCGTATTCCTCAACAATCGTATTTACATGGACAACTGTCCATACGATTATCATATAGCCTTTTTGCCTGAAAAGCAACCGACAGCTTCGCACATCTGAATATAGATGGACAAGTAAGGTAAACTGTCTACCAATGGCAGTCTACCCTGCTTATCTCGATTTTAGGCAATACCAAATTGCTGCAGATTCATGCTCCTTCCTGCAAAACCGCACCCTTCGGCTGAACAATACAATATTTGCTAACTATTTTGCATTATGCCGGAGCCATGGTATTGCAAACAACAGCACGCCCGAGCAGGCAGTCTAGAGCATAATCCGCGAGGTGTTCCCGGGCGCATAGCTGCAAGGCACCTTACCGGCTGCTATAGGTCAAGGTCCGTCAGTTGCATTCGGCAAGCTGATGTGATATTATTTAGTTGGAAGGAAGTGAGACATCATATGTTGACATACAATGAAATAGAATCCTATATTAAATTGTTGCTTGCACGGTACAATGCCGAATATGCTCTCTTATTTGGCTCCTATGCCCGCGGCGATGCTGATGCCTCATCTGATCTTGACGTTATTGTCTGCGGAGGCAGGAGCTTCAGAGCCCGTGACATATTTGCATTTGGAGAAGACCTTAGGGAAATATCAGGTAAGGACGCAGATGTCTTTGAGTTACGGGAGGTAAACCCGGGGACGCCGTTTTATGAATCAATTATGCGCGAAGGAATCAAAATCGCATGAAGAAGTCCGACAAGGAAAGAGTCAAAAAGATAACTCATTTTTAATGACATGGATGAATTTGCAGCTTCACTTGCAGAAATAGTTGATACAATTAACAGCTGAAATACCGCAAGCGAAGTCAAATATCGCAAAACAAAAACGGAGCATTTTGATATGCTCCGTTTTTTGTTCACTTGCCTTTGGCAAATATAGTTTTATATCAGGATTCCTTCCAGATGGTCGCATTCATGCTGGGCAATTTGGGCGTACCAGCCGGAGAGCTTCCTGCGCTGCTTCTGCCAGCTACTGTCGTAATATTCAATCACGATGTCCTGATATCTCGTGCATTTCCTGACGCCGCTGAGGGAAAGGCAGCCCTCCTCCGTTTCGTATTTTCCGCTTTTCGAAACGATTTCCGGGTTAAACATAACCACGTCCACCGGGCCCATATTGACGATTATAGCCCGCTTGCGTATGCCAATCATATTCGCCGCCATGCCCACGCAGCCGTCCCGGTGGGCGGCAAGAGTGTCCATAAGGTCCCGGCCGAGGTCAGCATCGTCTCGCGTGGCCCGCTCAGATTTCTGCCGGAGGAAGAACATGTCTTTAATAATCTGCCGTTCCATGATTTTCTGTTCCTCCCCCTTAAAGGAAGCAGCCCAATATGGAAAACAGCGTTCCCATAACGATGCAGGCAAAGCGGCCAATGCCTTCGATCTCATTGCCTATGCAATAGACGAATATCGCCAGGCTCAGGAGCCATGACGCGTATTTAATGAGCTTTTTCATGCATCCTCTCCGATATACTCGAATCTTTTATAGGTTTTGCCGTCGCGCTCAACGGTCTCGTTCCACATTGACGCGGGGCGGACCCAGATTCCCCGCTCCCCGTAAAGTGCCTGGTAAACCACCATTGGCTCCAGGGTTTCGCTGTGCCTTGCAACATACAGCACCCTGTATTCATTGCCCTTAAAGTGGCGGTAGCGCCCGGTTTTAATCTCGTCCATAAGGTTACTTCTTTCCCAGGGAGACGGACTGAATCACAAGGACAAGCCCGCCAAAGATGAGCACCAGGACGATTATCCACATCGCCATGGCCATTCTCCGCACTCTGATGTTAACCGAGAGCATGGCTGTGATAATCATCAGCAGAATTCCGCCGGCGGCAATATACACCGGCCATTTTTTGTTGGGCTTGATGAACATGCAGATAACGCCTATTATGAAGGGGACGAGGATAACCCCCGTGCTCATATGAAGGCCTCCGATTTGGAAGCCGCTGCTTATCATGTTGGACGCCACGTATATGTGGCTGAAGAAAATAACCAGCCCAACGAGCATCATTATAATCCCGGCCCAAAACGCCGTTTCTTTTCCGGACTTAATTTTAAGCTTCATGGCTTGCTCCCCTTTGTCTTATGCAGTTTATGCTTCCCGCTTATTATATCACAAATAAGCTCTGAATTACATAGTGTAAGCTGTTCCGGTAAAAATCAATTAGTCCGTGCTTTTGCCGGAAGAATGATATATAATAAAGGGCATGAATAAAGCAAAACGATTGGAGGAGCATTATTATGGCTGTCAGCAGGGGAATAAAGGCGGACGAAACCATCGTCCGCAGGGCGTTTATTAAGCTGGTGCCGGTGCAGTTTTTTTCGATTCTGGTATCGGGCATTAACGGAATGATTGACTCCACTATTGTGGCGCAGTACATGGGCCCGGATGGAATGGCCGCCGTAGGGCTGTTCGCTCCGGTGGCGTCTATAATGGGATTGATGAATATATTCGTTGTGGGCGCCCAGATTAAAGGCTGCGAGGATATGGGCCGGGGCGACAAGGCGAAGGTCCGGTCAACGTTTTCTACCATCGTTGTTTTCTTCATGGTCTTTGGGCTCATCGTCGGCGGACTGTTGGAGGCCTTTGCTTCGCCTCTGGCTCACGCGCTGGGCTCCTCGGAATATACCCACCATATGCTGGTTGCGTACATCCGGGGTTACAGCGTTGGCATCCCGGCTATGTTCCTGCTGGGGCTACTCATGTGCTTCCTGCAGATTAACGACAGGGCAAAGCTCAGCTATGCCGGTCTGATGGTTATGATGGGCGTTAATATTGGCCTTGACTTAGCGTCTGCTCTGGTGTTTGACAACGGGCTGTTCGGCATGGGGCTGGCAACGGGTCTAAGCTGCCTGCTCTCCGCCTTGGTGATGCTGGTGGATTTCTTCTTTGAAGGAGAGGAAAAGGCCGTTACCTTCAAGTGGGGTAATTTCTGCTTTAATGAGCTGGGAGAGCTTGCTCTGATGGGTCTGCCTTCGGCCATGTTTACAATCGGCGTTACGGTTAAGGCATATGTGGTTAACCGAATGCTCATTACGACTATCGGCGACGATGGGCTTTCAGTTATGAGCGCCGAAAACACACTGCTCACCTTTCTAAGCGCGGTCCCCCAGGCGGTGGCTAACTCCACGTTGCTCATGGCGGGCATCTATTATGGTCAGGAGGACGGAGCCTCGCTGAAAAAGCTGTTCAGAACAACGATGCGGCTGGGTCTTATTATGAGCGGAGCACTGATGCTTCTCACAATGGTATTCAGGCAGCCTGTAAGCCTCATCTTCTTCGACCGGGCCGACCCGGAATTTATTCTCTGCCAGAGAATGCTGCTTATGATGCCGGCCTTCCTGCCGGTTAATGTTATATATAACGTTCTGCTGAAGATATATCAGACCGAAGGTCGCGCGGCGTATGTTAACGCCTTTGCCCTGGGCGAAAATCTGCTCATCGCCCTGACGTCAGTTGTTCTGGGCTACGCCTTCGGAGTGGATGGAATCTGGCTGTGTCTGCCTGTGGGTGAGGCGCTGGCGATTGCGATTATCGGCGTTACGGTATTTATTTCCGCAAAGAGGGTGACCTTCCGCCCCTCCGATTGGCTGCGGCTGGACGAGTCCTTCGGTCTTGCGGAGGAGGACGAGCTCAGCATGAGCGTCACCGGTCCGGAGCAGATTAGCGCTGTTTCGGAAAGCGTTGGAAAATTCTGCCGAACGAAGGGCTGCGACGCGAGAGCCCTCTACCGTCTGGAGCTGTGCATTGAAGAGCTGGTAAGGAACATTGCCGAGCGCGGCATGAAGAGCTCAGACCATATTGATATTAATATAATCTATAAGGACGGCAGGTTCACGACCCGTATTTGGGACACCTGCAAGCTGTTTGACCCCAAGAGCCAGCTTGACCAATTCGACAGTGAGGACCCCTGCGCCAACATAGGCATTAAAATGGTTGCCAAAATAGCCGATGAAATGACGTATATTTCCCAGTTTGGGTTTAATATTCTGACTATAGTGATTTAACAGCGCAGCGCAGCTTATACTCCCTGTGTTCCCCGGTTTCCGTCCGGCATTTCAGATTTGTCAAACCCATTCGGAGATTTGCTGCTAATTTTGCCGTTTTGGCCCTCTCCTTAAGCATGTTCAAATGCTTCGGCCACATCCACCAGCAGTTTCCTGATTCCAAGATGCTGCGGGCAGGCCTTTTCACATTTGCCGCATTTAAGGCAGTCTGAAGCCTTTCTGCCCGGAGCGGTATAAACCACATTGTAATAATAGTCCTGGTTCCAGTCGTTAAAGACCTTTTTCTTATTCAGGCAAGCGAAGAGGTCGGGAATGGAAATCTGTCTCGGGCACCCCGCCACACAGTATCTGCAGGCCGTGCAGGGGATAAGGTTCTGAGAGTGGAATATATCGCAGACCTTCTTCACCGCTGCGGCTTCTTCCTCGCTCAGCGGCTTAAAGTCCTTCATATAGCTGACGTTGTCCTGCAGCTGCTCCAGAGTGCTCATTCCGGAGAGGACCATCATCATCCGGTCAAAGCCTGCCGCAAAGCGAATGGCATAGCTGGCGTTGCTACCGCCGTGCAGATCGTCAAACACCTTCTGCGCCTCAGCCGGGAGGTTAACAAGGTGGCCGCCCTTAACAGGCTCCATGACGATGACGGGCTTGTTGTATTTTTCGCAGACCTCCAAGAGCTTTCCGCTCTGAACCGCGGGATCGTCATAGTCCACATAGTTAAACTGGATCTGCACAACCTCAATCTGGGGATACTCCGTCAAAATCTGCTCCAGCACCTCCGCGGTATCATGGAAAGAAATGCCGAAGTGTTTGATTTTCCCCTTCTTCAGGAACTTCAGCGCATGCTCATAGGCGTGGTACTTCTTGAAGTGAGCAAAGGTCTCCCTGCCCTGGGCGTGCATCAGATAAAAGTCAAAATAATCAACGCCGCACCACTTAAGCTGATTTTCGAAAAACGGGTCAATCTCCGCTTCAGAATTGAAATAAAAATTAGTCAGCTTATCTGTGAGGATATATTTATCCCGGGGATATTTCGAAGTGAGACACTCCTTCAGTGCCAGCTCGCTTTTTCCGTTGAGATAGCCATGCGCCGTGTCGAAATAATTAAAGCCGGCATCAAAATAAGCCTTGATCATCTCCGAGAACTGCGCGCAGTCCACGTCGCCGTTTTCCTGCAGTGGCAGGCGCATGCAGCCAAAGCCGAATTTGTTGTTGATTTCTTTGAAATATGGATTATTCATGATATAGTCCCCCTCTTTTTGTTAATCATAATCGGAAATTCTTTATAAATCAATCTCTATCGCGTGCTCCGCTTAAATTTTACTCTCTTTGTTCACTTGGATCCTGATATCTGATCACCTTGGCGGGTACGCCGCCCACAACCGCATAATCAGGCACGTCCTTTGTAACGACAGCGCCGGCCGCAACAACTGCGTATTCTCCAACGGTAACTCCCGGGCAGATTGTGACATTCATACCCAGCCATGCGTTCTTCTTTATTGTTACCTTGCCATAGGTATAGGTTCTGTGGCGTTCATTCATATCATGGTTAATTGTAGCAATTCTAAGGCCGGGTGCAGCCATGCAGCCATCCTGAAACTCAATTCCACCTGATGCGGAAAGAATCGCAGAGTGATTGATAAAGACGCCCTTTCCGAATGTGACTCTGTTTCCAAAATCGCAGATAAAAGGAGTTAGGATTCTAACGTCATCCAGGCTTCTGTCAAAAAGCTCCTCAAGATATTTTACATATTGTGGATCATCCGGCAGGCAGGCATTAGCCTTGGCGCATAGAGTTCTTGCTCGCATCATCTCGTCCACAGCCTCTTTAAAGTAAGGCTCCCTTACATCCGTTGGACCACCCTGATCCATTAATTTATAAACATATCCTTTTTCGTAATCCATTATATTATTCATCCTTTCACTTTGCTTGTGTTGATGCACTCCAATCCAGAACTCCCGTCTTCACAGCCTGCTCATACCGCTCAATCTTGAAATCCAGGCGTTCCAGAGCCGCATCGTATTTACTTCTGGCTTCAAGAACCTTCTCCCGGGTTTCCCGCAAAAGTGACAGTCTCGCCTCTATTGTGTTATCGCCCTGCTTAAAAAGCTTAACATATTCAGCAATTGCTTCCACGGACACTCCCGCGTCCCTTAAGCAGATTGCATTCTTAACCCACTTTAAATCTTCCTCGGCATAGTCTCTTATGCCGCCGGGTGTTCTGGTTACTTCCGGAATTGCCCCCACTCGCTCGTAATAACGCAGCGTATCCTGAGTAATTTCGAACTTTTCGCACACTTCTTTTATAGTCATTTGCTGTCCCCCTTCCTTATAAAATTTCTTTTTTCATGGCTATTATAAGCTCTGGAGTTGACTCCAAGTCAAGAGATTTTTGAAAAATAAAAAAGCAAGCAGATTGCCCTTTTCATGCGGCTTTTATATGTGAAAACGCCCTCAGAACCTTATTTTCCGGGCAGTTCACCGCAAAAAAATACACGGAGTTTTTGCGCTCCGTGTATTTTTTATTCTTAACCGGTTCAGGTATTCTCTACTGCGTGCTTTGCAGCGATATAACCGAAGGTGGTTGCGTGGCCAAGTGAAAGCCCGCCCTGGAAGAACGGATAGTCAGGTGCGCCGAAGAACGATACAACGGCGTTTCTGTTCCGGGTGGACAAGGCAGGACCGAAGCCTGCTTTTATATTCAGGCTTCGGGTCCGCATTGGGTAATATTGAAAATGCCCGGCCGCATGTTAATTACATGCGCGATTGTTCCGATTATTTCAAGAATAAAAACATTCTTCGTCACTTCTGTTTTTGTTCTTTTCCCTCAGTTTGCTTCTTTAAAAGTCTTGCAGAAACCAATAGGGTTGCTATAGCCACACACATCTTTGCCCCTGTCAGGCAAGCGCTGACCACAATTCTCATCGGCTATCCCTTTCGGTGTTTCAGTCATTGTCATCGGCCTAAGTATACAGCAGACAGCCCTATTGTGTAACGTTAAAAGCAGGCAATGCAATATCCTTTCAGCCCTCGTTTTCTTTTATTGACAATTAGTGTAGAAATTAGTATACTAATGTCGAAATATTTAAGGAGCAGCATGATGTTCATTGATGAATTAGAAAAAACATACGGGGCCGGAGTTCCCATATTTGCAGAGGAGATTATAAAGCTTTTCAGTGGCTATACCAGGGCCTATGTTTTTCGCATGATAAAAAGCGCTGAGGTGTCCGGGCAACTTGTTCCCTTTTCCAGAGGCGTATACTATATACCCAGAAAAACATTTTTCGGTCAGTCCTCTTTATGCTCTGAAATGGTTGCCGAAAAGAAGTATATTAAAAATGCGGAGTCTGTTTATGGTGTTTATGCCGGGCTGAATCTTCTTAATCAATTTGGACTTACAACGCAGGTTCCAAACAAGCTGGAAATTGTTACTAATAACGAATCAACCAGAAAGCGTCGTATAACCATTGAAGGCCGTGATTATATTCTCCGCAAGGCCAGGTGTGAAATTACCAAAGATAATTACCCGTCATATACTATTCTGCAATTGTTCAATGATATGAGCGGGGACGATGTACCTGATGAATTTGCAAGGTCCAGAATATTGGATTACATAAAAGCCAACAGTATTAGTGCCGATAATCTTTTCTCAATGTCCGGAGTTTTTCCCGCCTCGGCATTAAAAAAGATGGTAGGGAGCGGTGTTTTAAATGGAATTGTATAAAAGTGAACAGGAGTTTCGAGATGCTGTTATTGCCGCATCCGGTTACTACCGTGTCAGTCCGGCAATTGTAGAGAAGGATTACTTCGTTACACTCATTCTCCGAAATCTAAAATCCGTCATTCCCGGAATCCTTTTTAAGGGTGGCACAAGCCTTTCAAAATGCTTCAAAATTATAGAGCGATTTTCTGAAGATATAGATTTAACCTTAGACGCGTCCCATTTCACTCAGAGCAACAAAAGAAGCGCAAACAAGTCCATAATTGCAGTATGTGATAGTCTGGGGTTTGAGATTCAAAACCGTGAGGAAGTTGAAATGCACAGCCATGGAAACTATAACTGCTACAACATTGAATACCCTGCCGTCTTTGCATACCCTGGAATAAAATCGCATATCAAGTTGGAAATGACGTTTATTCAGAAAGCATATCCTGATGTTATTAAGCCTGTAACATCTGTTATTGGAGATTACCTTGCAGCGATTAATCAGTCCGAAGCAATTGTTGCATATGAACTTGAGCCTTATGAAATAAAGGTTCAGTCACTGGAGAGAACCTTTATAGACAAGGTATTTGCCTTGTGCGATTATTATTTGAGTGGCGAAGTCATCAGGCAGTCGCGCCATATATATGATTTATATAAGCTTATGCCCGCAATTGACTGGAAAAATCAATCATCCCTTGTCAAAGAAGTACGGCTTGAAAGAGCACATAACAAGGCCTGTAAATCCGCCTTGCCCGATGTTTCTGTTCCTTTAATTTTGGATCAAATTGTTGGTTCGGAGTACTTCAAAAAGGATTACGAAAACGTCACCGCAGCGCTGTTAAACGAGAATGTAAGTTATGATGAAGCTATCCTCTCCGTTAAGGAAATAGCCGAGGATTCACTGTTTGAGTCGCGAATCTAAGTGGCACTTATGCATTTCCCAACGCAGGTTTTCGTAAAAGACGTGAAAACCACTATATAGCTGCTTGCAGTTATGTAGTGGTTTTCCATCGTTATTTCGTGGAATTGCTTTGTTTTTTCAAAAGTCTTGCCGAAACTATTAGTGCTGCTATTACCATGCACACCTTGGCGCCAAGGAATACCAGGTAATATCGTGAGCCGGGAGCTTTAACGCCGGTGCCAAGAGATGTAAACGCGACGATATCAATAAGCAGGCCCAGCATTGAGGCGGCGACGAAATCCGTATATTTTATCTCCGCGGCTCCGGCATATATGCTCACCACCGTCATTGGAATGCCTACAAGACGCATGAGCAAAATCACAGTGAAGTCAGTGCCCTTCTTCAGCTCCAGCATATTTTTCAGTTTTGGGTAACGGCCTATCAGCGAAACAGCTATGTCATGCCCAGAAAGGCGGCCTATAAGGTACCCGGAGGTAAGCGTGATAAGGGTCCCGCAAAAGCTCACAGCAAAAGCAACGGGCATCGGAAGCAGAAGTCCGGACGCTGCATAAAGAAAAGCGATATACAGCGTGAAGTCTCCGCCTTTAACCAGGAAGAGCCAGCCAAGAAACGCAATTGCTCCAAGCTTGTTGGAGGGGCTCAGGGCCATTAGATTATCGAGAGTAAGCTGGCCGTGCAGCTTTATGAACATCGCCAGTATTGAGCCCCAGGAAAAGGCGAGAAATACGTACTGGATAATCTTTAATTTTTTAGAGTTCACTGTCTTAATAGTTCAAAAGCCTTCCGTAAGCATTCCGCCGGTTTATCCTCAACCATGTTTGCCCTTGTGCATCCCGGGAGTCCCGAAAAAGCGTAACAAGGAGCAGAATGCAGATTAATCGTCTCACAGCTTACAGCCCAAAGCCCAGATCATAGGCCCGTTTAAGGGCGTCGGCATGATTTTTTGCATCGTTCGCCTCGTCAATTCCGCCGCCGGCAACAATGCCCTTCAGTTCCGCCTTTTCAAAGCAGTCCACCCAGCCCTGCAGACCATTATAGGCCTTCTCATATACATGGTCGCCGTCTTCGGCTGAGGTTGCCAGCATATAAATTTCACGGAAGGAATATTCCATTGGGAACAGCGGATTCAGTCTATCCAGCAGGGTCTTCATCTGGCCGCTCATCTCGTAGTAATAAATCGGCGTTGCAAAGACAACAACCTGCGCGTTCTTTACCTTTTCCATAATTTCGGGAACATCGTCCTTCAGGACGCAGGGTTTGCCGCTCTGGCAGGTCATGCAGCCGATGCAGAAACGGATGTTCTTGCCCTTGAGGGAAATCAGCTCCACGTCATTTCCGGCCGCAAGAGCACCCTTCTCGCATTCCTTTGCCAGAACCTCCGAATTACTGCCGCCCCTAAGGCTGCAGGAAACAATCAATACCTTTTTTGCCATGTTATTTATCCCTCACTTTTCTTCTTATTCTTCCCCGGTCCGCTTCCCCTTCAGTATATCACAAACAGTGCGGATTGGCGAGATTACATTAATCACCATCTTTTTATGGTATTACTTCATTTAAAACAAAAACGGAGCCAGGTAGAAGGGCTTAAATTGAAGTGCGCCTTCGGTGCTAATGTCCTTCTGTGAAAGCAGATAAAGGTTTTTAATACTTTTCGAAAATTTCCTGGAAAATTCAGTGATTGATTCGTGCTTGCCTGTCCCGGATGATTTAACTTCAAATACGTTGATTTTACTGCCTTCAGTTGTCAAAAAATCTATTTCATAGTAGTGGGAACTTGATTCTTTTTCCCATGTATGATAATAAAGTTCTCTCCCCGCTGCAGCAATCATCTGCGCCGTAAGGTTTTCGTATAAATATCCGAGATTAGCCGGTAGTTTGTTTGAAAGCAGCTTTGCATAAATATCATTTTCTGCTATTGGTCTGTCGATAAACATCAATGTTACAAACAGTCCCGTGTCAGCCACATATAATTTGTAACTATCAAGATCTTTGGCGTCGGCAAGGCTGGCTCCCGGATTTGTGGAATTATAGCACGGCAGTACCGTTTTTGAATCTATCAGCTCGTATAAGAGTTCTTCAGCCTTTGTATTATTTCTCTTTCCAAGAGCTGTTGTGATTCTATATTTTCTAGTTCCTTTTGCCAGTTGCGCCGGAATAGAATGATAAAGGGCTGACATTCTCCCTGAAGAATCTATTTTTTTAAAATCTTCTTCATATAAATTAATAATTTGTCTCTTAATGTTATCTATCTGTGAAAAATTCCTTCCTTCAACATATGCCTCAACTGCCTGCGGCATCCCGCCGACTGCCATATAGATTCGCAGGTCTCTCATCAGCTTGCGGTTAGTACTCTGCCCAATGCCGCTGCCTGTAGAGTATAATTGCGAAAGAAGGCTGTAATTGCCGCCGGTCGCATTGCAGAATTCTTCATAATCCATCGGGTAGATCTGAATTTTCATTTCCTCTGAAGGTATAAGAATATCATTAACGTTCTTTTTTATTGAAATAAGTGACCCGGTTTCAAGAAAATGGTATCTCCCATCTGCAACCAGATGCTTAATTGCCTGCCTAGCCTTAGGGAACAGCTGTACTTCGTCAAAAATGATAATCGATTCATGCGCATGCAATGTTACACCTGTTTCAGCCTGAAGACGGAGGAAAAACATATTCAGGTTGCTGATATCGTCAAAGCAGGCGAGTATATTCCCGGAAACCTTTGAAAAATCAATTAGTATATATGATTTATACTCATTCTTTGCGAATGTTTCGGCGATAGTAGACTTTCCGACACGCCTTGCGCCCTCCAGCATTATGGCGTATTTGTCAGCAAAATTAGTCTTCCAGTCCTGTAATTGATTATACGCTTTTCTTTCAAATAACATACATTTTACCTCCTCCGTGCTGATATTATATTATACGATGTGCGTTTCTTCAATATTATTTTTCACGAAAATATGCGTTTCTTCAAAATTTTATTTCGTCGAAATGTGCGTTTCTTCATAGCTTTAGTCAAGATAATTGTAGCAGTCAAGAAAAGTAGACTCCTCTTTTCTTCAAAAACACTGTAAATTCCGATTAACCTTATTTTCCGGGCAGTTCACCGCAAAAAATACACGGGGCTTTAGCGCTTTACAGGTTCCTGATTTTTTCCAGAACTCCGTCGTTAACATCAATACCTCCGGAAAGTCCCTTTTCCCGGCGGCCGTGCTCTCTTTCAGATGGATAATATATCTCTCTGCCGTCGTCAGTTTCGCTGCTCTTAACGGCGTCAATTATTTCTTTGACTATTCCGTCGGTGAGGGACCGGTTTGTAACCTTAACAGCGAAAAACACCTGGCTCAGGCCGTATTCATCCTCGCATTTTCTTCCAATTGCCGGAACGGAGTTCCCGTGTGCCAGCACGGACACAATCATGTCCATTAATATTGAGAAGCCCGAGCCCTTCCAGTAGCCAATTGGCAAAACGCGCTGCGTTTTCATGATTTCCGTGGGGTCCGTAGTAATATTCCCGTTGGAATCAAACCCGCCGGGAACCTTCAGCTGCTCTCCGGCAAGCATTGCCTTTTCGATTGCTCCGTAGCTGAACATTGCCATTGCACCGTCTACGACCACATAGCCGTCGCCATAAGGAACGGAATAACTGATCGGGTTGTTGCCAAGAACCGCGTTTTTCCCGCCCCAGGCAGGCATATTGGGCCATGTATTCGTCCAGCAAATTCCAACGCAGCCAGCCTTGGCCGCCTGAATGCTGTAGGCGCCTGCTCGCATCCAGTGGTTAGTGTTTCCAATTGCAACGCACCCAATGCCGTTATTTTCCGCAAGCTCAATGGCTCGATCCATACATATCATGGCATTTGTGTTGCCCATTCCCAGGTTCCCGTCATAAATTTCATATGCGCCGCTGCTTTCAACCATCGTCGGTTTTCTGTCAGGATGAATGTAGCCCTTCTGCAAATATTCAATAATACGTGGAAATCTGTTAACGCCGTGGGTGATGATGCCGTCCAATGTGTTTTCCAGCAGATTTTGTGCGCATTTTTCCGCCAGGTCTGAGCTGACTCCATATTTTTCAAGCTTTTCCTTAAACAGTTCCTTAAGCTCTTCCGCATAAACTTTTGCCATAATTAATCCTCCTTAATTTGTTGGAAGCGCTTCCGCAAGCGCTTTCGTATTTATATTTTTGCCGGAAGTCCATCTTCCGGCGGGATTGTTTTATTTGTCTGTCCTCAGTTCGCTTTATGTGCTTGACCGCTCAACCAAGCGGCAAGGAACAACGGCCCCTGTTCTGTCTGCTTTCCCATCAATGGCATCCATCAGCAGTCTAACAGCGGCTTCACCGGTTTTGTCAGGCTGCACATCAATGCTGGTCAGCTGCGGAAGGCAGGCCTCAGCAATAGCAGAGTTGTCTGCTCCAATAACAGCGATATCCTTCGGGACCGATGCGCCCCTGTCCGCCAATGCGTGGATAAGTCCAACGGCTACAGAATCAACAACGCACAAAGCAGCATCCGTCTGCGCAGGCAGCATATCAGCTGCAGCCGCCCCCTCTGCCATGCTTCTTCCGCAGAGGACGACGCTGCTTTCAAGTCCACATTCCGTAATGCCGCGCATATAGCCGGAAAGCTTTCTCCCGTCGCTCTCTGTTTCATTGCATCCAACAAGGGCGATGCGGCTGCGTCCTTTTTCTTCATGGAGAAAGTGAACAGCTTCAGCAAATGCACCTTCCTCATCGTTAAGAACAGCGAAAATATTTTCTTCGTTCAGCAGCGAATTAACAATAATGCACGGAATGTCCTTATTGTTCCTTTCCAATATGGACCGATAAGGCTCCGCCGCGAAAACTGACCCCGTCAGAATGATTCCATCGGCCCTTCGTCTGATAAGCATATCAAGGCATTCACAAAAGCGGTCCGGTTTGCCGGCCAGCGAACACACAATGCAGGAATATCCCGCCGTGCTGCAGGAATACTCCATATGATGAACCAACGCAGCATGGTGTTCGACGCGCAGGTCCAGCGCCACGATGCCAACCGTGCAGCTGTTTTTGCTGGCAAGGCCGCGGGCAATCTGGTTTGGAGCATAATTATACTTGTCAAGAACAGTCTGAACTCTCGCCCGTGTGGCAGCGCTGATTTCGCCTTTATTGTTCAGCACGCGGGAAACGGATGTAATTGAGACTCCGGCTTCCTTCGCAATGTCATAAATCGTTATAGCCATAATTTATTTCTCTTTTTCAAAATCTGAAAGCGTTTCCGAAAGCGCTTTCAGATTAGCATAGATCTCCTTAATTGTCAAGCGCCGTTTAGCAAGAAAAAGCAAGATGTCAATAATTTTTCAGAGCAGTTCACCGGGTATAGCCGCAGCCCTCTCTTCCGGGCATATCTTCACCCTTTACGTATCTGGCATGAAACTCCATGTTAACCTCACGAAGTTCCTTCTCGCCATCGATATATGGCTGGTACATTTCTATAATGCCCGCCGCGCAGCCATCACAGGCGGCTTCTATGTTTCCCAGAGATTCAGCAACAATTTTCTCCCGCTCTTCCCGGGTTGTTTCGGAAATTAAATATCCCATTTTAAATCATCTCCTGAATATTTCTATGCCTTTGGCAGGTGCCATTTGTGCCGGGCTGCCTGCTCCCGCAACCGTAAAGACCGCCACCCCGAGAACATCCATTTTCGCCTTTATGGCGGTCATCGCTCCGGATATGGCTAATGCAATTGTTCCTATTATTTCAAGAATAAAAAACATGCTGTTTATGTCTCAATCAGTTCGGCCACTTCTATTTCTCCGTCAACCCTCTTGCGGAAGCTTTCGCCATCCGCCGCAGAGCCGACAATTGAGCCATAATGAGTTGGAACGGCAACCCTCGGTCTGATTTTATTAATCAGCTCCGCAGCCTGCTGCGCGTCCATTGTATATGTTCCTCCCACGGGAACCAGCGCAACGTCGCAGGAAATCTGCCGGTTCTCCTCCAGGGAGTCCGTGTCACCGGCTACATAGTACCGCAGCCCGTCTATTTCAACCACATATCCGCACCATTCATTTGATTTTGGGTGAAATGGTTTTGTCCGATTATACGCGGGAACTGTTTTAAATTCAAGTCCGCATACCTGATATTCGTTGCCGGGAGTGACGCGAACAACAGAATTTTCTTCTGCCGCTTCCTTTATGCTCTCCTTCATACGCTCCGGGACCACGAAAACCGTGTCCGCCTTCATAACGTTTTTAATATCCTCAGGCGAAAAATGGTCGAAGTGATCGTGGGTTATAAAAATCAGGTCGGCATCATGGGGCTCGCCATCTATTTTGAAAGGATCAAAATAGACTACCTTTTCCCCCTGAACACGGATGCTGCTCTGGGTATTCACTTTAATATTATTCATATTAGCTCTCCTTGCATACAGAAGCTTGCGGCACGCGGGTCACGGTCTGACCCGCATGATTGAAATATAACACAACGGCATGAAAATAACAATCCACGATTATGGCATGCGGCGCCCATCGCCTCTTGCGTATGGCTCATTTTTCTGCTAAACTATGCAAAGCTGCCGCCGGGTAGAAAGCTTGTTATGCGTCATTAGGCCTTGGAAGACGCATATGCAGGCTCTATTTTTTAGTGGAGATTGAATTAATGAAATGGATTGAGCTGTTAATAGCATCGGCCTTTGAGGTCTCGTGGGCTGTGGCGATGAATTACTCCGAGGGATTCACGAAGCTTGTGCCCTCAATTATTACGGCGGTTGGGTATATTGCCAGTGCAGTGTTCCTCTCAATGGCGCTGAAGGAGCTGCCGCTGGGTACTTCTTATGCCATCTGGACGGGAATTGGTATTGTTGGAACGACAGTGCTGGGTGTTCTTTTGTTTCACGAGACGCTTTCATTCCCGCAGGTAATTTGCATTATTCTTATTGTTACAGGAATTGCCGGGCTCAAATTATTCGGCAGCAATTAAAGAAGAGGTTAATTTATGGTTTTAGCTGCAAATATAGTTTCCTTCGCGGGCTGCATACTTATGGTTGCAATCGGTCTGATTAAGGGGCGCAAGAAAATTCTTACCGTGCAGTGCATTCAGTGGGCGCTTATGGGCACATCAAACCTGATGCTTGGCGGGATTACCGGTTTCATTTCAGATTTTCTCAGCATCGTCAGGAACATATTCGGTCTGAAGTTTACGCTGACCCCGGCCATAAAGGGAGTCTTTATTGCAATACAGATTGTTCTGTCAGCGCTGTTTAATCAAAACGGCCTGATTGGCTGGTTGCCGGCGATTGCGGCTGTTATATTTACCCTTATTGTTGACAAAAATGAAATCATCATAAAGCTTGCAGTTATTCTGGCGCAGCTGATGTGGATGATTTTTGATATTTCAATCCAAAACTATACATCCTTCATCTTTGACATCTTCACGATTATCTCCTGCTGCGTTGGCATTTGGAGAGCGAAGAAAAACGGCATTGCCGAATAAAAACAGCACCCCGGATAAAAACGGGGTGCTTAATTCTGTCCGCTCAGGTTTGTTGGCTCAGTCCTTTGGGAGTAGCATTTCCACGCCGTGCCCCAGGACTTCTATGACCGCGCTGAGATTTTCCCTTGCCGCCTTCTCGCTGCCGGGCAGATTAACAATCAGCGTGTTTCCTCTTATTCCGGCCGTTCCGCGAAAAAGGCATGCTCTTGGGGTAAGCTTCATGCTCTCGCTGACCATTGCCACCGGAATTGACCGCGTTTCGCGCTCAATGGCCGCCAGCGTGGCCTCAGGGGTAATGTCTCGTGGAGAAAAGCCGGTACCGCCAGCTGTTACGGCAAGGTTAACCTTAATCTCGTCGGCGCACTTAATAAGCCCGGCTGTGATTGTTTCCTTCTCGCCGGGGAGGACAGTGTGGTACGCAATTTTGAAGCCATGCTCCTCCAGCATTTTCATAACGGCCGGGCCGGCTGTGTCGTTGCGCTCGCCGGCATAAATTTTGTCGTCTATGGTAATAACGGCTGCTGTATACGTCACAATCACTCACCCTCCAATTGCGTTCATGTTCCGCCCGGCACCGCTCCGGTTCGACCAGGAAAGCTCGCCGTGCCATTTTGGCTTGTGCATAACCGCGCATTTAAATTGCTCCAGCATTTCCTCATAGCTCAAGCCCTTAATTGAGTATTCCAGGTCTGAATGAAGGCAGGGCTTCAGCTTTCCGTCAGCCGTAAGTCTCATTCGTGAGCAGTCAGCGCAGAAGTGACTCGTAACCGGGCTTATAAGCCCGATTTTTCCCATTGCTCCCGGAAGAGTATATGTCCGGGCGACACCGTCCATGCCGGTCTCCTCCAGGTCAGGCAGTGCCCTGAAAACAACATCACTTGAAACGAACGCCTCCCGGCCGAAGTCGCCGCTGTCATACATGGGCATCAGCTCAATAAATCTCACGTCCACCGGCCATCTTACAGTCAGCTCAGCCAGGTCGGCAATTTCGTCCGTATTAAAGCCGCCGATTAAAACCGCGTTTATTTTTATTTTTTCAAAGCCCTCGTCGAGAGCCGCATCAATTCCGGCAAGCGTGTCCGCCAGACTTCCGATGCGGGTTATATATTTAAATTTATCACTCTGCAGCGTATCAAGGCTGATGTTCAGTCTGGAAACCCCTGCTTTTTTCAGGTCATGCGCATATCGTGGCAGCAAAACTCCGTTCGTTGTTAAAACGACCTCTTCAATTCCTTCTGTCGCCGCTGTGGCTTCACATATGCTTATTATGTCCTTGTTAACAAGCGGTTCTCCGCCGGTAAGGCGGACTTTTTTTATGCCCAGCTCAGCACCGGCCCTTACTGCCATGGCAAGCTCCTCCTGCGTAAGCATTTCGTCGGGCCGTCTTTCGCAAGAGCCTTCCTCCGGCATGCAATATCGGCAGCGCATGTTGCACATGTCTGTAACCGATATTCGCAGATAGGTTATGCTTCTGCCGTATTTATCAGTCATAGTGTGGTTCAAGATAGCTCACGGTCTTCCCCGTGGCCTTTGCATACTCAATCTCCGACCGCGTGCTGCTGCCAATATAGTCGCCGACGTTGATGACGAATATCTCGTCAGCCATGTCTATCTTGCGCTTGTGCATATCGTCAAGCATCAGCTTTGTTGCGGTCACTGTGTCCTCAGGCATACCTTCCCAGACCTCATCGTCTCCGGAATGGCCGAACAGGCCTACGCTTATTACAATGTTGCCCTCGAGGGTCAGGCGCTTCTGGGTTTTGATGAATTCATCCTCAAACCTCGTGCTCCCGCAGAGGGTTATTACCTTATATTTTCCAACCATATTTATTTTACCTCTGTATGCGTTTCTTCAAACATTGCCCTGACGGATGGAGCGTCTTTGGTAAGCCGCTTAATGCAGACTGTGTAAAAACTCCAGCAATTTATTGGCCGCCTTTTCCGGTTCTATTCCAAGCCAATTTTTATTGGAGGAAGACAGCCTTTGAAGATATGTCTTATTCATAAAAATTTTTTCTGCTCTGTGAACAATGTCGGAAATACTGTTTTCCCTCATTCCGGAATCGTTGAAAATGTAAACATCTAAATTTTTAAGCAGGGTATCTTTATCAAGAGCATCGGCAAGGCAGCACATATCAAAGATGTCCTTGTATCGCGTTGAGAATGTCCCAAATTTAAGCAGTGAACGGAGCTTTTCGGTAAACATCTGTTCTTTTGTGTTTATCAGCAGGTTTACGCTGTCCTCAAATGAGGCAATGTCAAAGCAATATTCTTCCTGCTCTATTTCCATATTTTTATGTATACCAACATCAATTTTGCTGGAAACTGTATCGCCGGATTCATCTGAGATGGTGATATAAACTCTCTTACCATGATAATCCTGTTGCTTTAGTTCTTCAATTGGGCCGGTTCGGTGAATAGAGAGGCCATCAATACAATTAACCTTAGAGATGAAACGTTCAATCGACTCGTCGGCCAAGGAGTATCGAATAAAGTCAATATCCATGTCCTGCGTTGCACGTCTTACATTGTCCGAAAGGCTCCGCATCACAACACCGCCCTTTATTGTTGCATTGCGGCTGAGAGAGCTTCGTCCGATTCCTTCCAATATTATATCCTGACAGACCTTTGCCTGTGCGTCAGCATCAGAATAGCCCTTCATCTTTGCTTTGCTGACCATATCTGAAATTCTGCCCATCAAAACACCTCCATTTCCAGGAGCTGTGAAATCTTTTTACCTTTTGGAAAGGTTTCTGCGTATTCCTGGATGCGTTCCACATCCAGCTCAAAAATTCGGTTTCTGTAATTACTTATAACTTCCTTATAGAAGTCATATGGGAGGGAATTGCGGTGGCGCAAAAGTTCAATGAGCATACGCTCTTTATCATAGATATTAAATTGGGCATCCCGGACCGTTATCCGGACAGAGCCAATCCGGAACAATGAGGGGGCCTCATAATACTGGATTATTCTTGGGTCTCTGAGCCGGCGGGAGGATCTCGGGGTACAAATGCAATATTTTTGAGGGACGTCGTCAGTCAAGCCATGGTAGTACAGCGCTGTATTCATGGTAATAATTGTATCCGGGTATTTCACAGTAATTACAGCCAGGTCAGATGTATACTGAGAATCCGAATATATACCCTTCTCAATTCGATATAGGTTCCCTTCTGCTATTGCCTGCTTAATTTTATAATCAGTTTGGAATTTTTCCAGACATTGCGGATAAGTATAAATCATAATTTGAGCAATTGTCACCTAAATCTCGTTTTTTACCTACATTCGCTCAAATTATACAACCACGCCCGTGTTCTGTCAACAAGAAGCTGAGAGGAAACATGCGTCATCTTTCTCCTTCCTCATGTTGAAGCCGTCAAAAATTAATCCTCTTCTGTATGCGATTCTTCAAACATTGCCCTGACAGATGGAGCGTCCTTGGTAAGCCGCTTAATGCTGAGTTCCTGGGCTTTGTCATTGGCAAGGCGTAGATTTCTGTCTGACGACAGCAGGTCTGCCTTCGTTTTCTCCAGTGCCTTGATTGTTTTGTCGATATCTTCAATGGCATCCTGGAATTTTCTTGATGCGAGCTCATAGTTCCTTGAAAAGTTCTGCTTGAAGGTGTTCATGTTCTCTTCAAAGTGCATAAGATCCAGCTGCTGATTTTTCACAATCTGCAGCTCTTTTTGATATTTCAGCGAATTAAGAGCGGCGTTTCTGAGGAGAGTAATGATTGGGATGAAAAACTGCGGGCGAATAACATACATTTTTTCATAGCGGTAAGACACGTCGACAATCCCGTTGTTATACAGTTCGCTTTCAGACTCCAGCATTGAAACAAGAACCGCATACTCGCATTTCTTTTCACGCCGGTCCTTATCGAGCTCCTTGAAAAAGTCCTCGTTTTTATGCTTTGTAGCCGTCTCGTCCATCTCGTTTTTCATTTCGAACATGATGGAAATAAACTCGGTGCCGTCAGCAGACTCCCGGAAGATAAAATCCCCCTTGCTGCCGGTTCGGGCATCATTGTCTTTTTCAAAGTAAGCCGCGGGAAAGGCAGTCATTCTTATCGCATTGAACTGATTCATGCAATACTGCTCGAGGCTTTCGCCTATCGCCTTGGTGGAAAGGCTCTTCTTAAAGTCCTTGTACTGCTGAATTTGCTCGTCCTTCATCTTCAGCTGGACCTCATACTGTTCTTTGATTGACTTTTCCGCCAGCTGATACTCTGTGTCCTTGCTGTTGAGCTTCCCGGTAAGCGTTATTATTTCCGTTTCCTTTTTCGAAAGCTCCTTTTCCCTGCTCTGCAGAGCCTCTGACACGGCAAGCTTTTTCTCGGTGGCGGCATTGGCGAGCTGCGCCTTCAAAGCATCAATTTCCCGCTGTTTGCCGGCGAGCTCCTCGTCCTTTTTAGCCATTCCGGCCTTATATATCTTTTCCTGCTCCATGCCGGCGATTTTAAGGTCGCTTTCCTTTTCACGGGTGAGCTCCTGCTCGCGGCGCTTAAGCTCCTTGTCGAATTCCGCATCCCGCACCTGCTGGGCAATTTGGGCGTATCCGCTCTCATCAACCTGAAAAACCTCGCCGCAATTCGGGCATCTAATCTCCTGCATATTTTCCTCCTTTGTCTCACCACAGCACCTTGAGGTGGGGGGTGAGGTCAACTTCTATTTTATCATGGGTAAGCAGATATTCAGTTATCAGCTCAGAGATTTCAGTCGGCAGTTCACCGGCTCTTTTGCAGTCTCTGAAAAATTCGAACCCGCCCGTGCCTGAGGCCCGATAGTTGTTCATGCACAGGGTATAAGTTTTTTTCGGGTCAATTTCGGCGCCGGCTCTGCAGATTGAAATTACTCTGCTCCCGGCCGGTTTGCGGATGTCTATGGTTACATCAATGCCGCTGAAATAGTCAAAATTATAATGCTCAACCTTAGGCTTGAGGAATTTATCGCTGACGCGGGGATTGCCGTCTTCGTCAAGCTCAAAATATTCCGCGCAGCGCTCAAGAGCCCGCCTCAGCACCGCACCCGTCACCTCAAGGGTAACAAGGGTATTGGGGTAAATATAGGTGGCGGTAACATCACGCACGGAAATATTACGGCTGAAGCCCTTAACCTCGTTAGCAAGACTTGTGCAGGAAATATCCGCGCCCGAAGCTGCAAGCTGAACCTGATTGAAGAAGTTGGCAATACTGCAGCCGTGAAGAGCCATGTCCAGGTGGTCACGGGGCGAAAGCTCGCAGCTTAAATGCCCCACGGGTACATCAAGCCATTTGGCGCATTCAGCATCATATGGGGCAAGCAGTGCCTCAGCCTCCGTAGCCGGTTTTTCGGCAGGGGATACAAGGCGGGAGGTTATTGTCTTTTCGCCGTTGCCGCTGACCGTGCAGTCCAGTGAGATGACGCCCCTGGCCTTGTCTGCCGTCTGGCAGGCGTGGGTGCCGAAAATTTCCGCATTTTCAATATTCAAATGCTGATGTCCTGAAAGCAGTATATCAAAATCCAGCTCATGGCAGATGCGCCAGCCCTGGTTTTCATCAGTTTCGCTTAAGCCTTCGCCGGTGACAAGGTCATTCTCGAAGCCTCCATGGTAGATGCAGACAGTAACGTCCGCGCCGGCCGCTTTTAGTGCGGCAAGGGCCTCAGCTGCAGCGGGAACAGGGTGTGTTATTGTAATTCCTTTAAGATTTTCCGGCTTTTCCCATACGTTTACAAAATGTGTAACAACACCTGTAAGGCCTATCTTGAGCCCGTTTTCCAGCGTGACAACTGCCGTTTTTTCAACGCCCTTCAGTCCGGCAACATTGGCGCATAGGCATTTTGCCCGGAAGCCGTTGATATATTCCTGCAGAGTCTCCGGGCCATAGTTAAAGTCGTGATTACCCAGCGTGAAAAAATCATAGCCGCCGAGATTCATTACCCTTGCAGGAATGCAGTCACGGTTTTCAGTCTTGTGAAGAAAATATGTGAACGGGCTGCCCTGGAGGGTGTCTCCCCCGTCGATGATAAGGCTGTTTCCGTCTTGCTGAAAAGCCCGGAAGCAGCAGGCAGCGCCGCCGGAGATTGTGCTGCCGTCAGCATAGTTAACGGGCGAAAAAAAGCCGTGAATATCGGTTGTGAAATTAATGTGAAGGGAGCGAAGCATTCAAATTAGCCTCCGTTTAAAAACCCCTGCTCGCAGAACGCAGGCAGAGGTTAATTAAATTTTATTTGCCCTGAGCCAGCTTGCGGCGGACACGGGTTGATATTGCCTCAATAATGAGCACCAGAATCATAAGGCCCCATACGAAGGAACCGACCATTGCCCAGCGGCGGCTGTTAAGGCACTGCACAAGGCTTGCGCCTATGCCGCCCGCGCCAACGATTCCGAGGACTGTCGCATCCTTCAGGTTTATGTCGAAGCGGTAGATGGCGGTGGAGATGAAGCTTGCGGTAAGCTGAGGAATAACACCGTAGCGAATTTTCTGGAAGGCCGTGCAGCCCATTGCATCAAGGCTTTCGAGGATGCGCGTGTCAAGATCTTCAATGGCGGTGATATACATCTTGGCTATCATGCCAATCGAACAAACTGACTCGGTTATTACGCCGCACGGCGCGCCCGGGCCGGTGACGCGGATCCAGATAAGCGCCCACACCAGGGAAGGAATTGTGCGAATTAGAAGAATAACAATTCTGAAGAGATATGCTATTGGCCAGGGAACAATGTTAGTTGCCGAGAAAAACGCGAAGGGGATTGCGAGAATTGCGCCAAAGATGGTGCCAAGGATGGCGATTGACATAGTCTGCAGCAGCAGGTATGGAACATCGGTATCACCTGTGCCGAACAGGAGCTTCAGGTCAGGCGAGAAAATTCCGCTCACAACGCCCTTGGCAACCTCTGTGCCCGTTGCCGTCAGGCCTGTAAAGTGGACGTCCGCTCCGGACCAGCCAACCAGCAAAACAAGGATCAGCGTTACCGAAAGGTACAAAAGCCATTTGCGGGGGCGGTTTGCATACATCTCCGCCGCGGTGAGCTTGCGATCCAGCTTCTCCTGCAGCGCTTCTATTTTATCTTTTTTAACAGCCATAATCCGTCCCCCTCAGCTCAGCTTCTTGCGCAGATACTCGCTGAAGAACTCTATGGCAACAACGACCACGAAGAGTGTCAGCAGGACAGTGCCAAGCCCGTTATAATCGCGCCAGCCTATACGCTCATTAATGGTAATTCCAAGGCCGCCCGCTCCGACATAGCCGAGGATTGCGCTGGCCCGGACATTCATTTCGAAGCAGTAAAGGCAGTGGCTGAGGTAAACAGGCAGTATCTGCGGAACACAGGCAGACCAGAAGGCCTGGAATTTATTGGCGCCAAGCGCTTCCATTGCCTCAAAGGGGCCCATATCGATGGTCTCGATGCTCTCATAGAGCATCTTGGCTACAATGCCAAACGTAAAAATAGCTATTGCCACCGTGCCGGAGAAGGTGCCAAGCGAAAAGATAAGTGCGCACACGAGGGCGATTACCAGCGTAGGCAGTGTACGGATGAGGGCTAGAATAAAGCGGCAGATGCTCACAATAACCTTGCTTTTGTCTATGTTTGTTGATGACAGCACCGCGACAGGCAGAGCCAGCAGGCAGCCGATTACAGTGCCTAGGATGGACATCTTGATGGTATCAAGCAGCGGCGAAATCACCTTCGGGAAGAAGGACCAATCAGGCCGGAACAGCTTTTCCAGGATATCCGTCATTTTGGAAAACTTGCTTATAATAAGCCCCAGGTCAAATCCGGTCATGTGTATTGCCCAGATGATTACAAGAACCACACACGCAAGGATGAGCGGCATGCGGCTGCGCCGGCGGATAACGGTGTGGCCATTTGGCAGAGTTATCGTCTGTGGCTTAAATATTTTGTCAAACAGCGTTTCCTTGAACAGAGACACGTTCTTATCGTCCATGGTTCAGTCCTCTCCGTCACCCATGACAGGGGCCTTTTCGCCATTATAAACATAGTCTATCTGTTCCTGCGTAATTGTGTTTGCCGGGCCGTCAAAGACGATCTCGCCCGCGCGGACACCGATAACACGGTCACAATATTTAAGAGCCAGGTCAATGTGGTGAATGTTGAGCAGAATTGAGATGTTATATTCCTTGTTAATGCGGACAAAGTCCTCCATAACAGTCTTGGCGGTGATTGGGTCAAGGGAGGCGACCGGCTCATCGGCAAGGATTATCTCCGGGCTTTGATTCAGAGTGCGGGCCAGAGCAACTCGCTGCTGCTGGCCTCCGGACATTTGATCGCAGCGGGTATAGGCTTTGTCAAGAATGCCAACCTTGTCAAGGCTCTCGAGAGCCCGCATTTTCTGATCCTTGGAAAAAATGCCAAACAGCACCTTGAAGAAGCTCATATCAGGGACGTCAGCCGTAAGCACGTTTTTAATGGCCGTGCTGCGGGAGACCAGATTGAAGCTTTGGAAAATCATGCCGACCTTGCGGCGGTAACGGCGGAGGGCCTTGCCCTTAAGAGTGTTAACATCTATTCCGTCTACGGTAAGAGTGCCCTGAGTAACATCGTGCATGCGGTTGATGCAACGCAGAATGGTGGATTTTCCCGCGCCGGAAAGACCGATAATAGCGACAAATTCGCCCTGCTCAATTTTGAGGTTAATATTTTTCAGTGCGGTAAAACCGTTGGGATAGGTCTTATAGACATTTTTAAATTCAATCATGATAGCAGCAATTCTCTTTTCTCAAAGTTTTCAGGAGCCCGGATGCCGGACATATTAAGTAAGAAAAGGGCATCTTGTATTCAATTAAATGCAAGATGCCCCAAAGTCAGGCTTTGATAATATTTGAATTACTTAACCGCGGTCAGAGCAGCGCGTGCGCCGTCGTAGTCCGAGTCGGAAGCCACGGCATAGCCGGTGTGGCTGTAAACATCGAAGATTGCCTTGCCTTCATCGGTGTTGATGATGTTGATGAAGCAGTTCTGCAGAGCTTCGCAGAGCTCCGGAGTATAGAACTCGCTGGAGGTGGAAATTGCAACAGTGTCGTTATAGATACCATCGGTTACACCGATAACATTGAGCTCGTTCCAGATGCTGTCGCTGCGGCCCATGCCCTGCTTGCCGGTCTCATCCTGCTCGTCAACAGGAAGAGTCCAGGAGGCTTCATAATCGTTGCGGCCGTCGGCATAGCAAACGATAATGTCAACGGATTCAGCCGCTGCATATGAGAAGGCCGTTCCATAGCCGTCAAGTGTTACAACGTTGGGAAGATCCTGCAGGGTCTTGCCGTCGTAGTTATCGATGAGCCAGAGTGTGGGATAAATGTAGCCTGCAGAGGAGGATGTCTTAAGAACTGCCCAGTTTGCTGCAGCCAGCTCATCCCATGTGAGGGTCTCGCCTGCATTGACCTTTGCGGCCAGCTCCTGGCCATAAGCGGAAGGAGTTGCATATATCAGAGAACGATAGTAGGTAACCTGAGGGCCATCCTTCTGAGTTGCGTTCTCTTCGCCGTTCCAGTCTGCAGGGTTGGTGCTGTCGTTGGAAAGGCCATTGCGGGTAGCGGTGAGAAGTACATCAACATCGCCTTCCTGGGAATAGATAGCATATGTGCCGCCGGGCAGCCAGCCGACGTCGATGGTGCCTGCTGACATTGCCTCGCCGGTTGCCTCATAGGAGGTACCTACGGTGATGTCCACTTCGTCGATGTCATAGCCGAGGTTAGCCATCTCAGCCTGTACAAGCTCGGGAAGGTTTGCCGTGCCGGCGATGATAACGTCTGCGTCCTTGGAGGGAACAAACTCAAGGGTGAGCTTGTCGAAGTGGGGGCGTTCCGCTTCGGTTGTGTCTGCTTCTGCTGCAGCTTCGGTTGTCTCGGCGGCAGTGGTCTCGGTGCTTGATGCGGTGGAGCCGCAGGCTGCAAGTCCCATTACCATGACGAGTGCAAGAAGCAGTGCGATGATGTTGGAAAGCTTTTTCATTTTTTCTCCTGTTTTGTTTTGATACGGGCACACGCCCGTCCGAGAAGGAAGTATAACACTACATTCATTTTATGGCAATGTCATTTTTTGTTATCATTTACGCGGGAGCAAATAGCTCCGATGAATTTCCGCGAAGCGTATGGGAGGGAATCCCAGCTGTTCCACAGCAGGCCAAGGGTCCTGCCGGGCCGTTCCCGGATTGGGCGCATGACTATGCCGTCTTCAATTGCCTGCTCCATGTGGGGGAACAGCATTGAGACGCCCATGCCCTTTCGCACCATGGTCAGGATTGAGTAATCATCATAGACGGTGTAGGCCGGAGATATGTTAATGCCGCAACGGGAAAACGCGTTCAGAGTGGTACTATACGAGCCCTCGTCCATCAATATAAATTGCTCCTTAGCCAGCTGCTCCAGTGTGACAATCTCCTGTTTTGCCAGAGGATGCTGCGCCGGTAGCACCGCAAGCAGCTGCTCCTGAAAAAGCACCCGTTGCTCCAGAGCATCCTCAGTGTTTGCGTCCAGATTGGTAAAGCCAAAGTCAATGCTCCCATTACGGATCCAAAGCGGAATTGATGTGTAATCTCCCTGGCGAATAACAAAGTCGGTGCCGGGATAGTCACAGCGGAACTGCAGCATCAGGTCGGGCAGCAGATTTCGGCTGACGCTGGTAAACGCTCCAATCCGGATTGTACTGTTGGTAAGTCCCACCAGCTCAGCTTGGCGCCGCTCCAGCGCCTTCTCCGCGTTGCTGACCGCCTGCAGGTATGGCAGCAGCTCCCGGCCGTCCTTTGTCAGCGCAGGGATCCCCTTTTTACGGTCAAACAGCACAGTCCCCAGCTCCTGCTCCAGTGCTTTTACCGTCTGGCTGACAGCGCTTTGCGAATAGCCGAGCTCAGTAGCCGCTCGGGTAAAGCTGCCGGTTTCAAGAACACGACAGAAAATTTGATAGCGGGAATAGTTACTCATATTATTAGGTTTCCTTATGTTAGTATAAGATATATTCGTTTTACTTATCATTATAGCGTTTTTATAATGATTGTAAAGGGGGCTGTGGATATGAAGCCTGAAGGAAAAGAGAAAAACGGGAGGCTGTTCAGCGCCGCCATATTGAAAAAAGGAATGCGTGACGGGATTCCCATTGGTCTCGGTTATCTGGCCGTTGCATTTTCGCTGGGAATCGTGGCAAAGAGTGCCGGAGTCAGCGCCGTGCAGGGCTTTGTGGCCAGTCTGCTGACTTACGCGTCCGCAGGAGAGCTGGCGGGCTTTAATCAGATTGCCGCCGGGGCTCTGCCGCTGGAGATTGCCGCTTTGGCAGTTATTATCAATGCACGTTATCTTTTAATGAGCTGCGCACTAAGCCAACGCCTTGCCCCCGAAGCCGGAATTTGTCACCGTTTGCTGATGGGAGCCGCAATTACCGACGAGATTTTCGGCATCACCATTGCGCAGGATGGATGGCTGAACCCATATTATTCACTGGGCGCCTGGCTTATTGCCGTTCCCCTGTGGTCCGTGGGGACTTCGCTTGGTATCCTGATGGGTGAGGTTTTGCCCGCCCGGATTGTGAGCGCTCTGAGCGTCGCTTTGTTCGGCATGTTTTTAGCCGTAATTATTCCGCCATGCAAGAAAAGCCGTGCAATCCTGATTACAGTTGCCTGCAGTTTTCTTTGCAGCATTGGCATTGAATATGTTCCTATATTGAAGAATCTGTCCTCCGGGACGAAGGTAATTTTGCTGACGCTTGTACTGTGCTCCGCCGCAGCGCTGCTGGCTCCGGTAAAGGAGGAAGAGGCATGAAGGTTTGGATAAGCATTCTTGTTATGGCCATCGCCACATATCTGATGCGGGTTCTGCCTCTGACCTTGATAAGGCGGCCGATTAAGAACCGGTTTTTCCGGTCCTTCCTGTATTATGTGCCATATGTAACTCTGGCAGTTATGACGGTGCCCGCCATTTTCACAGTCACGGAATCCACAGCGGCAGGCGTCCTGGCGCTGGTGGCCGGTTTGGTGGCCGCATGGTGCGGCATGGGACTTCTGCCTGTGGCAGCTGTTTGCTGCGTGGTTGTGTTGGTTGCGGAGTACTTTGTCTGACGTGGCCAATAATTCATATAGTGGCAAAAAAAGACGCCTTCGCGGCGTCTTTTTGTTTTATGTAGGTTAAAGGCTCTTTCTTCTGGCGTTTTTATCATACGCCCTGTTCAGCATTGGGCGAACAACATAGTAGATAAGCTTATTATCCAGATTAAGCCAGTATACCAACTGCAACAGCGCAAAAAGCGCAGCAAAAACAATAAGAACAATCCAATACCAGGCCATGTGGGCACTTCCTTTCATCAAATTATTACGCATAAAGCTTTACCAGCCGTAGTAGTCATCAATGACCATTAATGACTCGTCGAGTGGGGTTTCCCTCATGACATTAATCATAAAATCATTGATTTGGTCTCTGAGATTCTGGCGCGGAATAGTAACATGGTTGAGCATATCATTGCTAACAAAAACAAGGTGCTGCGGCTTTGTCTGAGCCTGGTCCATAATAACGCCTGTGAGGCCCAGCGCGCCCTTGCAGGTTATGTCGTCGTTCATAATCACGATGTCGCAGTTAAAGCGCTCTGCCTCTTCCCAGAATTCAAGAAGATGATTGTATCCGCCCGTAAGATGGCGGCGCATAACGCCCGCTTCATTATTGCGGGCAACTCCTATAAGCGCAGCATCAAGATTATCTGTGGGAATAATAACATTTCCGGAAAAGTTGTCCATTGCGCACAGCATTGTTACGCCCCAGCAGTTATAAAGCCACTGCCCGAAGTGAACATAGTATCCCGGAGGGCCTCCCCACGAGATGGCACGGTGGCGGGCTTTGGGATAGCAGTTTTTCTTTTCAGCATAAGCCTTTTCGCATATCTCAAGGACTTTTTTATCTGTTGCTGCGAAATTGGGGAGCGTCCCGCCGGAGAAGGAGTAATAAAACGCGTGGAACAAGTATCCCGCAGGGCCTGAAACAGCGGTATAGGGAGTTTTCATATAGTCCCATTTCTGCATTTCCTGCTCAACCTCAAGATTATGCTTTTTAATGCCCTCAAGGAAGGCCTGCTCATTAAACTTTTCGCCGGTTGTTTCTTCAATGAAAGCTATGGCCTTTTTAATCTGAGAAAGGCTGTATTTGTCTGTATTCCTGTCCTCCCAGCGCATAACTATGTCTGACGTGATAACCGGAATTCCCAGCGTACGCTCAACAAGCTGGCTGGTCATGGCAGAGGAGTCACAAGGGGCATTATTGGCAATCAGGCATGCCCCAATCTGCGGGAAATCATCGCTCAGAGCAACGCCAAGCATATTGCAGCTTATGCGGCAGCTGTCCGCCGGGAGTCCAGCGGCTTCGGTTATGTCATCATAATGAGGGCAAAGATTCTGATCCATGTAAGACCCGAGAAGTCCCTGGAATATCTCCATAGGCACACTTTTAAGGTTGGGGAATCCATGCATCAGCTCCGGAGGCATGACCTGCTCAAAGAGCACTATTTTATCGGCGTTTTTATTGTCGCCAAAGCGGCGGTCGGCCTTCATCATGATGGCGAGCTTGTCGGTTGTTCCTTTGAGTATCTCATTGAGATACATATGGGCTACCTTCAGTGCATCACCTTCCAGACCGTCTGTTAAACGGTCGAACATGGCAATTCCCGCAGTATATGAGCCAAACCAGCGATAGGTGAACATCCCCTTCATTATTCGCACGGGGGACTTCATGACCATTGCGCCCATCGCGCCCAGAGTCTTGAGCCAGTAGCCAAAATCAACGCATGAGTCTTTAACGCCACGCCATTTGCGGTATTTGGCGATATTGGTGTCCTTATAAAATCTGTTGCCGTCGCCTTTTTTGTTCTCTGCCATCAGTTTTCACCTCCGCTGAGTTTTTTAATCTCTATGCTCTCCACGAAGGCCTGAATTCTTGTTCTCAGCTGACCTACAGAAGAAACCGCATATTCTCTCTCAATCCCAATTACGGGAATTTTTGCCTCATTTGCCATTACATGCGTGCCGATGACCCGCTCATATCCCCAGAACTCACAGAACTTCATTGATTCATAAACGACGCCGTCGGCTTTGAATTCCTTTGCCAGGTTCTCGATATACCGCTTGCGGTCGTCGGCATTTTTCTTTGGCATAAAGCGCGGGCACTGGCTTGTACGCAGGTAATGACGGGCCACGGCTCTCAGTGCAGACTCGCCCTCCCGAAGCTCTATTATCTCTCTTCCCGGCTTTGAACCGTAGCAATAGCGGTCCGCGCACACATAGGCTCCGCAGCTTTCAAAAACCTTTGTAAATTCGGGGTTATCAAACTCCGAACCGGCAATGACAATTCTTGCCCTGTAGCTTTTCTCCGGATCCGGCTTGCGGGCTTTAAGCTCTTCAAGAGTTTCTTCAATGTACGGGATAATAAGATACTTCGGGCAAATCTGAGTAACAAGATTTATAACGTGAAATTCATATGCCGTTATAACCGGATTTTCCGCCTTTCGCATATCGCCTATTTCCGTAATAAGACGGCAGAGGTGGTTGTGCTCTTCAATAGACGTTTTGATGGCTTCGTCACTTATATTGATTCCGAGACGGTCATGCATTGGCTGAAGCAGGATTGTTTTCAGCTGCTCCTCATAATGGTCAAGAGCCGCATCGCTGTCGTTAAAGGGAACATCCATCATGGTGAGGAAAAAGCGGGGATTATCTTTAACAAGGTCAAGAATCTCAAAGTGCTCATGACCGCGGTGCATCATCTGGCAGGTCTCTGCCGAGAGGAGTGCGTCGAGATAGTTGTATCCGCCTGATACTGCATATTCAAGAATGCTTCGTGTATATGAGCACACCTTGTTGGTCATGTAGTAGGTTGAAACATCAAGAGACTCCGTTGCCGGCGCTCTCAGTCTGCTACCGAAGCATCCGGGGAGGTCGGTAAGCACCTCCGGGATATAATAGCAGGTGTATCCGAGAGCGAGCTTGCCCTCGGCTTTAGCCTTCCGGGCAAGCTCGTTGTTCGCCTGCTCCAGAAGGCTTTCAAAATAGATAAGGTGTTTGAGATCCTTCATATCGTTTCTTTGCCTTTCTCATATTTTTCAATTAGCGCTTTTTTATGCTTTAACATTTTTAACGGCGGTTCCAGCCGGGGGTGCATTATGCTCTTTTCTTCATCTGCAGTCATTGGCGGATTAGCCGGAGCATTAACAGGCGCTCTGGTATACTCCGAGCAATTTTCCAGAACTGTACGAATTGTGCACCTCACGAAAAACATTCCCTTGCGGAGGTAAAATTTCTCTGCAAATTTCTTCCTCACAGCTGCCGCGTGTTCATCGGCAAAAAGGTAATATCCCGAGCCATGCCTGCAGTTATCTTCAATTGCCCATACCTTCCATATGAGCCCGGGATAGTTT
>R11__coassemble_340_pt1 | contig 32272 bp, 27 predicted proteins | sample R11__metabat2_low_PE_045 | metagenome-assembled genome bin R11
CCCCCCTAACTAAACCTAATGCTTCGGCGGGACCGGCCTATTTGTTAAAAATCAACCAATTAACTTTATAAAAAAAAAAAAAAAAAATAGTCAATAGTTAGAATTAGTCTGCAGAGGGTTACGGGCAAAGGGCTTATCTAATGCGGAATTAGGAATTAGGAATTAGGAAGTGAAGTTAGTGCGGAGTGCGGAATGCGGAGTGCGGAATGCGGAGTTGGCTCACTCCATCCTCGCATTTGCATGCAACGCGAAACGTGAAACGGCCACTCCATCCTCTATCCTTTATCCTCGCATCTACGCGCAACGCGCAACGTGTAACGATTAATTCATCCTCTATCCTCGGCTTCTTCACTAACCCCTAACCTTGCGCCCCATATTCAGACAATCAATATTTGCAATCTATCCTATTTTCGTTTATAATCTCCCACAGAGGAAAGGAGGTAATTGCTATGAACAATAACCTCAAAATATATCCGGCAACCGGATATTAAACCTCTTTAGCGCATCCCTTTTTCGGCTCTGCGCTTTATATATAAGCCCACGGGCGTTATCCCGTGGGCATTCCAATAATTCAGGAGAGATTATTTTGGAAAACAGCATTATTTCTCAAGCAGAGGTCAACACCGGAAGGCAGCCGGAGATTGATGTTGCCAAGGCCGTTGCCATTGTCTTAATGGTCTTTTGCCATGTGGGCATTCATTTTGCTCAGCCTGGGAACTTGTTTTATGATTTTTTTGATTTGATTGGCACTGAGTGGTGCGCGCCGGTGTTTATGTTTTGCATGGGCGTGGGTATTGTCTATTCCGGCAGCAGCACACCGGAGCTGATGGTTCGCCGGGGCATCAGACTGTTTCTTATGGGCTACGCTCTTAACTTCATACGTGGCGTTTTGCCGGAGCTTATCGCCATTCCCCTGGGCGCCGCTCCCCTGGCCTATGGCTGGCTTATCAGCCTGCTGATTGTTGACATTCTCCCCTTCGCCGGTCTTGCAATGATTACCATGGGGCTCTTTAAGAAGTGGAAGCTGCATCCCCTTACCCAGGTATGCATTGCTGTTTTGCTGGAGGCCGTCAGCGAGCTGCTAATTGGCCGGAGCACCGGCAGTGTTATTGCTGACCAGCTTGTGGGACTGATATACCCCGTCTCCCGCACCACCTGCTTTTCCCTTTTTAACTGGCTGATATTCCCCGTTTGCGGCCAGCTTTACGGACTGTTTCTCCGCCGCTGCAGGGACAAGGAGACCTTCTACCGGTCGGTTCTGCCCGTCTCGGCGCTGATTTCTGTTTATGTAATCGGCGTGCAGATTGCCTGCGTGTTCTTTGGATATGATTATTATTCCGGCGGAATGTATTACGGAATGGGAATTAAGCCGGCATTCCTTGCCATGTTTGTAATTTTAACCTCCTTCAGCCTTGGCTATTTCATAAGCAAACATCTCTCCGCCGGTGTTGAAGGTATTGTTAAGCGGTTCTCCGCCAACCTTAACAGCATATACTGCGTGTCCTGGGTGCTTATATTCTGGACCTTGCTGCTCACCAAGGGAGTTTTTAAGGTGCAGCTTAGTAATTTCGTAATTCTTCTGCTTATGTTTGCTATCCTCGCCGCCAGCGAGGGCATTGTTGAGCTATCACATAAGATTCACAATAAAAATAATTAATTACACCAAGGAGGATATTACAATGTCAGAAAAGCTTGAAAGCGATGTTACCCTTTCCAATGAGCAGGCTGAGCAGGTTGCCGGAGGGATAGAGATCAGAATTGATAATTTACGCGAACCGGAAAAGGTTCCCGGCGGCAACAGCATTTTGCTGCCGGACAGGGACTTTTCACCATATGAGACACGGAAAACACTGTAACATAACGTCAAACGCCGCCTGAGGCAGATCATATGATCCCTCGGGCGGCTTTTTTTAGCCTGCGACCGGTGCTGCCCATGGCCGAGATGGCCATTACAACGGCAGCTACGCTTCATCAGTGTTTATTTTGTGTTTGGACGAAATGTGGTCGATTACTTCCCTTTCGCCGTTCATATAATACATTTTAACGTCACTTTGGACGATTAGCACGCTTTCCTGGTTAAAGAAGGTGCACAGATCACGGGCCACGGCGTTAACGGTCTCCTCCGGCTGGTCAAGCATGCTTATATGCAGGGATTTTTCGTGCTCCAGGTCGCCGTTTTCGTATATATATCCGCCCTCCTGCACACTGAAGGTAAAGCTCGCCCGGTAGGCCTTGCAGATGTGCTTGAGTATTTTGACATACCGCTCCGTGTCATGCATCTGCTTGCGGGTGAACTGGTCATTCAGTCCCACATATATGTTGTATTGATTCATGGCGTCACTCTCCATAACAAAGCTCAGAGCTCATGCTCTGCCAGGTTCTTTTTGAATGGTCGCTTTTTCATATAGTCCGTAGCTGTCGAAACTGTTTTTCATGAAATCCCTTTTCTGTAAATTTCCTTGATGCGGTCCCTGTTTGGCCGAATAAACGGGTCAATATAATTTTCCTTTGTTTCGGCCAACAGTGGCTGCCTCATTTCAGGCGGCAAAACACCCACTCGGGCGACGAAAACCGGCCCGTTGGCAAGGGCGATTTCGATTGTTTTTTCGTTTATTATTTCCGGGTCTGTTGTTTCGAAATAATGAGATATGAAGGAACGCCACAGTTTGTCAATATTTTCAATGCTCAGGCCAAGCGTATTCCTGACGACCTCCCCCAGCATGCTTGAATGGGCAGAGTAAACCAAAGCATTGTAAATCTGAGTCAAATCATAACCAGCCCAGCCGATTGAAACATCCGCCATGTCAATTAGGAGGAGCTCACCGTCCTGCACCATAATATTTCCCGGATGGGCGTCTCCGTGGACAAAGGCTTCTCCGGCAGGGATGCATTTTATCAAATCGCTGATCAGTTCAAAGTCTTCCTCGCTCAGCCAGGCCTTTAGATTGTCAAGATATTTCCTTATATTAACGGTTATGTCTTCAAAAAGCTTTGGGTTCAGCTTGATCAGACGATTGTTTTTAACCAGCGCCGCGTACTTCCCCGCGAATTCATCCAGACGGTCAGGCTCCATGGTAATCGCCTGCCCCAGAGTCTTGCCGTTCATCAGCTCATAGCGAACCGCCAGGCAGCCCTTGCACTTCATAATATCAAATGGAATTGCTGTTGGTATTCCCCTGATGAAGGCCTCCCTGGACGAGGAAAGCTCTCTGGCCGCCATGTCATAGGTGATGAAGTCCTTATAGACCTTTACAATCGTGTCGGAATCCACCTGATACACGTCGCCTGTAACGCCGCTGCCAATAAGCTCGCATTCAGCGGGATCAAAGTTCTTCAGACTTCTTCTCACCTTGAGAAGGTTGCTGAAGCCTGTCATTTGAAATATCTCATATACCTCCGCGGAAGCTCCGGTAATAATAAAATCATATTTTTCCTTCAGCAGCTTTAAAAGCACCCTGAGTCCGGCGGAGGAGATATAATCCACGTCTGTAAAGTCTATTTCGGCAGGTTCTCCGCTGAGACGGGAAAGCATTTCCTTTTCAAATTCGGCGGCGCCGGAGCTGTCTATTCTTCCCTCCACCCGGATCAGTCCCGGGCCCTTGCTCTCAACCTTCATGAATTATTGCCTTTCCAAAACATTTCTGAGGGATTCATAGACATACTCAGGCAGCCAGTCCTTGTGCCCCTCAAGATCTTCTCTGATTTCGGTGGAATTGCAAACTCCGTTGCTCTGCCTGGGGAAAATGAGAAAATCCTTGTCCGGATATAATTCCCTCATCTTCTGCACCATTCCGCCATAATCCTCGCCGAATATATAGCCCTGAACCGGTTCATGCACCGCATTCTCGGCCTCGGTGATAATATTCTTAAACAGATCGATTCCATACACCTTTTCCTTCGTGTTTGGAACATTTTTAACGGGAAGCAGCCGTCCGTCATATCGCTCTCTGCTCAGGCGCTCGAACCACCCCAGCTTGGTTTCCCAGTCAGTAAGGTCCACTCCTTCGTTATAGCGCACAAGGCAGATGCAATATTGATACCTGTCCAGCACCTTGTCAAACAAGGCGATATGGCTGTTGTGGAGCGGATTATATGAACCCGCCGTTACCGCGTATTTTCCTTCATATTCGCTCATAATCTCTGCTCACCCCTATTATTACTTACTCTTTTGCGCCCGTCGCCAGGCACAGCATTTTTTCAAAGCGGTCATCATTAAATATTCTAACCAGTGATACCCCGCAGCAGTGGCATGAGTATACGAATGAATCGCATTGAGAGAGCAGATACAGCGCATAAAAATAATTTACCATAACATCCTCCGTAAAGGAATCGTAATCCTCCCGGTCGGGGTGCCTTGCCCGGTCAACATCGCCGATTGTCCGCAGCTCATCTGTAAAATCGCTTACGCGGTAACGCTCCTGGGAAATAGTAATCAAATCCTTCGTGAAGCTCTCCCTCATCGCGTCCAGGATATCCCCGTCCTCTGTTGCAAGAAAAAGCTTCTCATATCCGTACCTTTCCTTCCATTCCTTCACCCGGGCAATGACTGTCTGCATGGCGGCCGGTTTTGAATTGCCCCCCATCTGAGACGTCAGATAATCGCTCCCTCGCAGGAGGAGCCCCAGCGTCCTCTTCCCATCAATAACATTTTGGGCATAGAACTTCATGTCCGCCAAAAAGCCTTCATTAAAGAGGCCTTCGTCAATATCCGGCCTTCTCCGCAGGGCCTTGGAATACATGAGGGAATAGTAGTTTATTACATAAATCGTGTTCTTGTCGTTTGAATCCGGAGGCGTATACTTTAAGTTAAAGTACCTTTTCAGCATGTCATCATCATAACGGGAGCTCCCCGCTTTAATCGTCACGGTGAACCCATAGCGCTTTTCAAAGAACGCTCTTCCTCTGCCATAGGCCAGGAGCATGGACCCGATCCCTTCCGAGGCGGGAATTGTCAGCTCCACGTACTTAACATCAGAAAGCTTTAGCGGCGTAAGCCACTGGAGCATAAACAGGTGGTGAAAGAGCACCATCGCGTCCATTCTGCCGAAATTGGAATCAAAGGCGGAGGGGACGAAATCACCGTAGATTTTCATTGCCTCCGGGCATGACTCCTCGTCTGCCAGCTCTATTCTTTCGTCATCTATGAACCAGCGAATTCGCTCATCCCCAAAATAGACCTTACCACCAAGCTCCTGCAGAAACAGCCGTGCAATCACCACGCTGTATTCCGATACTCTTTCAAACCACAGCGCTTGAGTGTTTTCCAGCAGCTCAAAGCAGATTTTGTCAACATCTCCTTCGTCATAATTCAGATATGGCGGATACATGGGCAAATAGTCGTAAACTGCCGTGCTCACATACGCCGGGCTTTGCTCTGCAAAGGTCTGGTTTTCAACATAAACCAGGTCATATAAATATTCTCCGTCACGGCTGACATGGAAATATTTTTCTCCCAGGAGCACATACTCCAGTGCCCGGTGAAATACCCCTTCACCATGCTCCAGCACGCGGAAATTTTTTCCGGTGTTTACCTTTTCAACTTTAAGCATTTGCGTCTCCTTCCCGATGCAGCCCGCAAACCGTGCCAACGGCCTTCTCAAATTCCTCTTCAAATTCCCTGACGCGCTCCCCGGAATAGTACCCGGCGGAATAGGAATAAAAGAATACCGGGCGTACCATTTCTTCCTTTTCAATAACCCCAAAGGAAAAGATCCCTGCCGGCTCAACCTTGCCGTGTGGTGGCGGGAGCTTTTTCTCAATCAGGTCAGCAAAGGGTCCAAGTGATGTTGTATCCTTTTGATAATTAAAAAGAACCACTGTTGCCGGCGGTATTTCTTTTTTCAGCATTAGCAGCCAGTCCCTGTCGCAATTTGACGAAAGATATTCCAGCTGTGACTTGACGCCGGCCCGCATTTCCCCGATGTCTCCTTGCTCCGTCAGGTCGATGTCCACCGGAAGGGCCACCGCAAACATGCCTACTGAAGCGTTTTTTAGGTAATCGTTTCTTCCGCTGTAGGTATATAGCATTGCGGCCTTAGCTCTTCTATTAACCTTAGCCATCGCCATGAGTCCTGCCAAAATATAATCCGCGTTGTCCGGCTTATGCTCTCCGGAAAAGTCCGGTTTTCTGATTTCCAGGCAAGCTCCCGTGTCCGGTCCCTGCCTGTCCGGCATGAAAAACGGGTCACAGTCCTTCAGAGGATTGTGTTTTACTGCCCTGTCTTCATTCATGCCGCAAATCGTATAGTAATAGTCCGGCGGCAGCTGCGCAGACTCATCCATATAGCAGCTTACAATCTGGTTTCTTAATATCCGGAACCCGGTTCCGTCAATAAGCAAATGGTGAATTTCCCAGAAAAGATAGGAATATTCAGGGGTTTTTATAATGCTTATCCTATACAAGGGGCTGTTAAAGGTTTCAAACGGGACGAGGGGCTCCCTTACACAGGCCTCCAGCTCCTCCTCAGACATGCTTTTAACCGTTACCGGCGAAAACACAGTCGGATCATAAATCTGCCTGACCGTTCCGTCCCTTTCCTTAATAAGCTTTGTCATAAACACGGGGTGGACCTTCAGTACCCTGTTAATAACACGCTCCAGCTTCTCAGTGTCAATTTCCTTTTTCAACCGGAAAAGCTCCGGCAAATTGTAGGCCGTGGAGTCAGGGCAAGCCTCCTTCGCCATGATGTGATAGCTTTGGCCGGCTGATAATGGCACTCCCTCGCTGCGATATTTATTCTCCAGCGCCTCCAGCTCCTCCTCAGACATACGCCTCCGGCAGACCTCCGCCAGCCTTCTGGGCGTCCGGCACCGGTAGAGAGTCCCCGCGCTTACCTCATATCCCGCGTCAGAGCACGCCACAATAAGCTGCATTGCTCCCAGGGAGTCTCCCCCAATCCCATAAAAATCATCCTCCGCGCCAACGCGTTTTATATTCAAAACATCCTGCATGGCCTTGCAGAAAAATCGTTCCGCTTCGTTGGCCGGCTCCACATAGTCCCCCTGATATTCGTCCCGCCGCGGCGCCTTCAAGGCCATTCTGTCCAGCTTTCCGTTGGCGTTAACCGGGAATGACTCCAGCCCCACATAATAAGAGGGTATCATGTAATCCGGAAGAGTTTTTTGCAGAGGTGACATATCACACTCCAGCCTGCCGTCCTTATATATGCCAAGCTCCCTTGCCTGGTCTATAAGATAATACAGGACGATAAACGCTCTCCCGTCCTCCTGAAAGCCTTTTGCATGCACTTCCTCCAGGCCGGTTGCTTCCTTTACCCTTTTTTCAATTTCCGCAGGCTCAATTCTGTTGCCGTTAATTTTGAACATGTCATCCAGACGGCCCAGGATATAGTAATTCCCATCCTCGTCACGCCGGGCCAGGTCACCGGTGTGAAAAACTCCGTCACGCCACGCGGCGGCGGTCTTTTCCGGCAGGTTCAAATAACCCCGGACATATTCGTTGCCAAAGCAAACCTCCCCCTCGCCGGGACCATGAACAACGCCGCCGTTTTCGTCAATCAGGTAATAGGTCACCTCCGCCATGGGCTTTCCCGCCGGGGGCAGCTCGTAGCTTCTGTCAAGAATTGTGCTGAAAACATTAAAGCCGCTTTCGCTCAGCGCATAAAGATTTCTTATTGCCGGCCGTCCCTCCGGGTAATATACGCCTGAAGCCGGCTCTCCCCCTGTCAGGATTTCCTCCAGATACGGGCTCGGCTTCCGGTAAAGTCTGATATATGACGGAGGCAGAAATATCATCTGCAGCTTTTTTTCAAGAATAAAACGCGCCAGCTTTTCGGGGTTTCTCAACAAATCGTGAGAGATGATATACGCCGTGTCACCGTGAGCAATGGTCTGCAGCGTAAGCAAAACTCCCGCCATGAAGTAAAAGGGCGGAACAAAGCCCAGCCTCTTCCCCCGGCCCAGGGGCTCTGCCGAAGGGATGTATTGGTCCAGGTTTCCGTATTCATGAACAACGCCCTTCGGGTTTCCGGTTGAGCCGGAGGTGTATATTATATATGCGGCGTCGTGAAGACCCGCTTCCTCATGTCCCGGCAGCGGAAGCTCATTATCCATAATTTCCGTGTAAAGCTTTTGGTCAATAACCAGCCTGCAGTCCGCGTCCCGCCGGATAAACTCCAGACGCTCCTTCGGATATGTGTCCTCTCCGGGGACAAAGCATGCTCCCGCCTTCAGTGTGCCAATAATGCAGGCCACTGTTCCAACGCCCCTGGCCGGAATTATCTGAACCGTATCCTCCCGGCCTATTCCCTGCTTTTTCAGATATGAATATACCTTCCCGGACTCCTCGTCCAGCTCCCTGTATGTAAGCGTCCTTGCGCCGTCATCAAAGGCAGGTCGATCGGGATATGACTTTATAGCTTCCTCTAGCAGACTTATAAGCTTCATTACGGGTTCTCCTTAAAAAAGGCAAGCTCCTCATCGAAACACTGTGCGAATTTGTCCCAATATTCCTTTGAATAGTATCCTTCGGAATAGGCGCAGTAGAGCGTAAGGTCCGGCAGCATATCCAGGTCGATCATCCCGCAGATGGCGCTTCCGTTTTTCTGCTCCCTGTTTTTGGGCAGCGGGACCCTTCCGGCCACCAGTCCTCCGATTTTACCGATATTCAAGGTGTTTTTCTGATAATTGAATATAACCGTGTTTGCCTCAGGGGTTGGCAGGCATTTTTCAAAGTAATAATCACAATGGGCCATTCCAAAGTTCATTTGCTCCTGAATAAGCTTAAGGATCTGCTCCGGGCTCTGCTCTCCCTCTTTTTCATAAAAAATCGGGATTCCCCTGGCATAAAGGCCAATGGAATTGTTTTTCCGCAAGTCATCCCGGCCGTGATAAACGCAGTTTAAATATCCCGCGTTCTCCCCGTTCATGTCGGCCATTGCCAGCAGGAACGCCGCCATATAACGGAGATTATTTCTCCCGTCTTCAAAGCGCGGGTAGCCCTTGCGCCTGTAAAGCCCGTTGCCAATATCCGGCCCGGCCTTGTCCGGCTTCAGAATGCAGCCGCAGGCACCGTCCTTCACCTTTTCCAGGATGTTCTCCCCGTAATACTTCTCTGCTTCCTTAAAATTCTCTGATGCCCGGTAGCTGTCCTGCAAGGATGCGTCATAATAGTAATAATCCTTCGGAATAACATAATCCGTGTCTATGTAGCACTCATAAAGCTGGTTTCGAAGTATTGAGACTGAAGTGCCGTCTGCAATGCTGTGATGCAGATTAAGAAAGAAGTATTTCTTTGTCTGTGTCCGGAAAAGACGGAAGCTGTAAAGGCGGCCGTCCACCAGCTGCATTGGTTCATCAAGAGCCGGCTTCAGCGCTTCAAATTCCTCGTCGCTTATGTCCTCTATAACCGGCTCCTTAAAAAGCGAAGGCTCGTATACCTGGCCATACTCTCCCTCCGGCAGTCTTATAAATTTAGATAATATAACCGGGTGGGCTTTTATGACCTTCTGCAAAGCCTCCTTCAATTTTTCAAGGTCCACATCTTCCTTCAGTTCATAAAGCTCCGGCAGATTGTAATATGTGCTTTGGGGATGTTCCTCATAATCCTTGAGATAAACAAGCTCCAGCTCGTTAACCCTGCGGGCGGTCCGGCGTGCCTGCTCTTCCAGGGAAGCTATGTCCTCCGTGCCTTGGAGGTCTTTCAAAGCCGCCGCCAGTCTTCTTGGCGTCCGGCACCGGTAGAGAGTCCCCACGCTTATCTCATATCCCGCGTCAGAGCAGGCCATGATAAGCTGCATTGCTCCCAGAGAGTCTCCTCCAATCCCATAAAAATCATCCTCCGCCCCAACGCGTTTTATATTCAAAACCTCCTGCATGGCCTTGCAGAAAAACCGTTCCTCCTCGTTGGCCGGCTCCACATAGTCCCCCTGATATTCGTCACGACCGGGCGCCTTCAAGGCCATTCTGTTCAGCTTTCCGTTGGCGTTAATCGGGAATGACTCCAGTCCCACATAATAAGAGGGTATCATATAATCCGGAAGAGTCTTTTGCAGGAGTGACATGTCGCACTCCAGCCTCCCGTCCTTATATATGCCAAGCTCCCTTGCCTGGGGGATCAGATAGTAAAGAACGATAAAGGCCCTGCCATCCTCCTGAAAGCCCTTTGCATGCACATCCTCCAGGCCGGTTGCTTCCTTTACCCTTTTTTCAATTTCCGCCGGCTCAATTCTGTTGCCGTTAATCTTGAACATGTCGTCCTTTCGGCCCATAACATAATACAGGCCGTTCCCGTCCCGTCTGCAGATGTCACCGGTATGGTAGATTCCATCCTTAAATGCGGCGGCGGTCCTTTCCGGCAGATTTAAATAGCCCCTGACATAAGTATTGCGAAAACAGAATTCTCCTGTTCCCGGTCCCTCAATTCTCTTTCCATCATCATCAACAAGATGAACATCAATTTCCTCAAGCAGCGGCTTTCCCACCGGCGCCACATCATAAGCCTTGTCCAGTACAGCGCCCGTAACATTAAAGCCTGCCTCCGACATGGCATAAAGATTATACAGCACCGGCTTGCCGCCCGGGTAATAAATGCCGTTGGCCGGTTCGCTGCAGGTAACGATTTCCTCCAGATATGGGCTTGGCTCTTTATACAAGCGTATATATGATGGTGACAAATAAATTCCCTGAAGCCTCTTGTCTTCAACAAATTTGCTCAGCTTCCTGAAGTCTCTGACCATGTCATGGGAAATAATATAAACCGTATATGCCTGCAGTGTGTAATGAATAAGGAACTGGGTTGCCAGCACGAAATAGAAGGGTATAATCATTCCCTCCTTATACTCCCTCATATTCTCTTCCTCCGGAACGAGGGAGGCCTGCTGTTCTATGTTTCCATATTCATGGACAACTCCCTTGGGGTTGCCCGTTGAGCCGGAGGTATATATTATATATGCCGCATCATGAAGCCCCGTTTCCTCATGTCCCGTCAGCGGAAGCTCATTATCAATAATTTCCGTGTAAAGCTTTTGGTCTATAACCAGCCTGCAGCCGGCATCACGCCTGATAAATTCAAGCCTCTGTGCAGGATAGTCACTCTCCCCCGGTATAAAGCATGCCCCTGCCTTCAGGGCGCCAATAATGCAGGATACAGCGCCAACGCCCCTGGCCGGAATTATCTGAACCGTATCCTCCCTGCCTATTCCAAGCTTTTTCAGATATGAATATACCTTCCCGGACTCCTCGTCCAGCTCAGCGTATGTGAGAGTCCTTTCGCCGTCATCAAAAGCGAGCCGGTCCGGGTAATCTCTAACAACTTTTTCAAAGCGTTCTATATAAGTCATAGCTCTGTCTCCTTACTATACTCCAGGATAATTATATCACAAATAATCCCGGATTTATATAGTCCCTTATGATACTGATAAAAAAAACGCAGCGTGATTACCCACGCTGCAATTTATATGTTTGATTTTTAGCTTCATTGCATTTCCCTTCGTCCTGAAGCGGTTAATCAATTACTGAACACCGGAGTGTTACATTTTTACTTATTGACGTTTGATAAAAGCTGGACTCAACTCTCTCAATAACTAACGGTACGGAACCCTCACGGGCATTTAGAAGCATAGCCAGATACTGACGGTCGCTAAAACGGGTTATTACGTCGCTGGAACGCAATACTTCAGAAAGTACCAATCGGAGCTGCTCCATTGCGTAGTTCAATAACTCCATGTTTTTTTTCTTCGCCGGTCTCGAAGTTGGTTTCTACCATGAAGGAAACAAGCGGAAGATAGTAGCTTATACCGGAGCGTTCTAAACTGCGAACGCTAAGCTGATATATTCTTTTGAACACGCCGAACTCGCAGAAGAACGTGCAACTTTCTTTATGTTCCTCTGAAAGTAATTCCTTAATATGACGAATGTCGTTTTCAGCGGGATGGATTTCCCGCTGAAGCAGTTCATAGCAATCTCTCAGCTTTCGCGGAGCGGAAATTCCCAGCTCACTTTGCAAAACGCTGCACCCAATTACGTATTGTTCACCGGCAAGTTTAAGCTTTCCCTGGGCAACCAGTGCCCTTACTGAAAAACAATACAGCTCTTCATCCAACGGGTCCAAATCGATTGCCCTGGAGGAAATCCCTTCCATCTCACCATAATCTCCACGGATTTCCAAAATAGTCAGGCATCGTTTTACGCATTCAAGCCAAACGCCTTTAAAGTAGACCGACGCAGCATGAATTCGGAAGGAAGTTGAGACTTCAGGAAGAAAATCTCCGGCGTAAAGTTTATCAACCTGCCTTAGCTCAGCCAAAGCCGCATCTGAATCAGGGAAAAAGCTTGCCCGGCCACGGCATGCCTCCAGTTCCTCCACGTCAGTCTCAACTGAAATTTCCGTATTCCAACCATAGCTTCCCCGGCCGGAAACTATAAAATTTTCCGCTTCCGGGCCTAATGCCGCAACCAATTCAGTGCGAAGACGATAGACAAGATTTTTCAGCGCTCCAGCCGGATTGCTGACAGGGTCATTCTCCCAAATTACATCCGCAAGCTCGTCAACCAGCAAAAGCCGGTCATGGTTATAGACGATATATGCCAGAAGCCGGGTTAACTTTGGAGAGTGAAGTCCTCTGCCGGTAATAACCTTACCATATGACTCCAACTGAAATCCGCCAAAAAATCGCCCATGTACTATCACAGCTTTTTCTCCAGCATCTCAGGGTTGGAGGCGAAGGCCAGAGCAGTATCACGTGTGATTGCTCCCTCCCGAAACAGGGACTGCAGGCTGGCGTCCATAGACACCATGCCCTCCCTGGCTGATGACAGAATTACGCCGTCTATCTGGTGAACCTTGTTTTCTCTGATAAGGTTGCGTATGGCCGGTGTAACCGTCATAATTTCAAATGCAGGGACGACTCCTCCACCGATTGCGGGAACCAGCTGCTGAGAGACAACCGCGTTAAGGACCATACTTAGCTGAACTGCTATCTGCCGTTGCTGATTTGCCGGGAAGACATCTATAATTCTGTCAATAGTATTGGCTGCACCGGTAGTATGGAGAGTTGAAAACAGCAGATGCCCTGTCTCGGCGGCAGTCATAGCGGCGGCTATTGTTTCATAATCACGCATCTCACCCAGGAGAATAACGTCAGGGCTCTGGCGCAGCGCCGCGCGAATGCTGGAAACATAGCTCTCTGTATCGAGACTTATTTCGCGCTGGGTAACGATGCTCTTGTCGTGCCGGTGAAGATGTTCAATTGGATCCTCAAGAGTTATTATATGGCCGTTGCGGGTGTGATTAATCCTGTCGATTATGCAGGCAAGCGTTGTGGATTTTCCACTTCCTGCAGGTCCGGTAATCAGCACCATGCCTTTCTGGGCTTCTCCAAGCTGAAGAACAGCGTCCGGAATGTGGCATTCGACAGGGTTGGGGAGTTCGAAGGAAACAACTCTTATTACAGCTGAAAACGCTCCGCGCTGGCGAAACGTATTAACGCGAAACCGACTCAGATCCTTAACCGAGAGGCTGAAGTCATCATCACCGGTTTCCTGAAGACGTGTCATATCACGCCCTGAAAGCTCATATATCTGCTTGACAATCGCGTTTGTCTGTGGCGGTAAAAGGCGCTCACCTTCGCTGCGGATAACCTCCCCGCTGCGCCTGTAAGCAACAGACATACCGGCGATTATAAATACATCACTGGCCCCTGTTTGAACCGCAAAATTAAGAATATCCAGAAGCTCCATTTTAATACTCCCCCGTCACATTCATCAAATTAAGGGTATCCTCGCCCCGCTCAACGGCAGTCACGACCTGAAAGGTCGTTATATTATAATAATACTCATCTGAATCAAGGCTCAATTCAACCATCAGCTCCTGTCTTTCATTGACCGGCACGCTGAATGAGACAAGACCTTCGCTGCATACCACCGGAAGATCTGTAAAATCAGGTGATGTTTTACCTTCGTCTGCTGCTATAAGACGATCCTGAACCTGAGCAATAATTTCGTTTGCCGAATTACAGGCTGCATAATAGTCCTGCCGGCTGTTCACAAGGCGCCGGCTATAGCTCAAATCGCTTTTAGCCGTGGAAAGATTCAGCGCGGCAAAGGTTACAAGGCACACAATAAGAATAGAAACCAGTAGCAGTGAGCTGCCTGTAAACATTATGTTGTCGGGCGCTCTATCTCGCCGCCTTGATATTGACTTTTGTTTGCTGCGAGTATATGTCATCTTCAGCTCCGTTTCTATAAAATCCGAAATTAGCCGTAAGCATTTCATCAGTCCTGTTAACGTCGGCGATAAGAATATAATCGGCCTCTTCAGGTGTTGTATTCTTCAAATCAGCCGAAAGATAGACCGTATTCCCGTCTTTAAAGCTCCAAAGCAGCGAGAGGCGTTGCATGGCCTCCTCTTCACTTTGCGCAGTGCTAACGGCTTCACACGCGTCTGAAACAACGCTCACTGCCCGTTGCAGGTCAACAGACTCTTTTGACATGGTATGAGCTAATGCAAAAATATTAAGGCAAACCGCAGCTGAAATTGCAAAGAAAAGAATTGAAAATATCAATTCAAGCAGATAAAGAGTCCCTGAACCGGCGTGTTTGTTCATTGCTCCACCCCCGTTTCGCTGCGCAATGAGACCACCGCTGCAGTGCAGTTTCCCGCCTCGTCCGTTGCTGAAAAGCGAAACAGTCCCGGTGTCAGCTCTTCGATTTTAAGAGTATTAACTGCAAGAATTTCTGTCCCCGCCGAAAGTGAAGCCCTTGTCCCATATGGTACCATGAGTTCACGGAGAAAACCGTCATAGCAATAAATATATGTTGCATATGTCCGGTTACCGTCAGGATGAGTGAGCATTATTGCTTCACATCCATCCAGATTTTCCACCGAAACCGAGCCTGCGGAGTCGAAGCCATGAATACGCCGGGAAATATAGCTTACAGCCGTCCGGTAATCGTCCGCCTCAGAGGTGCTTTCAACAGTGCTGCCATAAATCCGCGCGGCAAAGAGAACAACAGCCACCGCGCAGAAGGTCAGAATAATTAAAACTATCAGCGGGAGCAGCGCAACTATTTTATGGTTTTTTGCCGGATCAAAATGCACTCCGCAATTTCTCCTTTCAGCGGTGAAGTACAGTTACATCAGGATAGATATTACCACCCTGAACGCGATAGTCCACATAAAAGATACTCTCGTCCCAGGTTACACCGAAGTGAGTTTTGATGTAATCTAGGTTTTCGGGGTAGCTTCCCTCCACTGCATAGCAATATGCTATTGCACGATTAAGCGCTGTTTCAAGGCTCTCCTGTTGACGGTCAACTGTTGAATCTGATACGCTTCCGATTGCCGCAACGAACAGGACAAACACCAGCACGATCGTTACAACTGTAGCTGCCGCGCTTTTAAGCGGGTGATTCGATTGTTTGAATTCAAATCTTGCCATGTTCATTCTTCTTTTACAGGCCTGACATTATCCCCAGCAGCGGTAGCATTACAGAAAGAAGTATTACTCCCACAACTATTGAAAGGATTATTACTAGTGCCGGCTCAATTGCGACAACAGTCGAAGAAAGGCGATTGTCTATATCGGACTGATATTGCTCTGCAATACTCTCCATAGCCTTGTCAAGACTGCCTGTCTTGCTGCCGACAGAAGCCATTTTTGCATATATTCCTGTGAAAATTTCAGTATTGTGTAGTGCTTTGGCAAGGTCTGTCCCTGAGCGTACCTGTTCAATAGCCTTGCTTACACGAGACTTGAAGATCGCGTCTTCGCTGAGGGATGACACGAGCTCCAGCCCTTCCTCAGGAGCAATACCTCCACTGAGAGTCAAAGACATGCCTCCGGCAAGCCGGCAAGACTCGATTTCGTCCATAATCAGGCGGGAAAATCCGATTCTTCGGCCCATTGCCTTGCGAAGGCGCTTGCCCGGAGCGGTATAGAGGCAGAAGATAACCAGGCCAACAACAATTGCAAGAATAACCGCAAAAACGCCTGAATACCGTCCGAGAGCCTTGCCGATGCTCAAAAGGCCGGCGGAAAAGCCGGTCATCTCTGTTCCCAGCTGGACAAAAACCCTGTTAAATATTGGCATTACCTCAACCAGCAGAACTACGATAACAGCAATCATCAAAGCAATTATTACAGCGGGATAAAGCACGGCGCTTTTAATGCTCTGAGTAATTTCATATTCCCGGGAATAGTGGTTGGAAAGAGACTCCATCACCTCATCCAGATGCCCGGTATACTCTCCGAGACGAGTCATTGCAACAGCATATTCCGGGAAAACCCCCGCCGCGTTAAATCCATCTGACAGTGCTTCGCCCTTTTCCATTGAGGATATAATTGTTTCAAGAATGGCGCGTTCATTGGGTCTTTCGGTTTCTTCGCAAAAAATATCAAGCCCCTCCTGTGGAGATATTCCGGAGGATAAAATTAATGCCATTTGCCCGAAAAAGGAAGATAACTCCGTGTTTGACAGTGTGCGTATTTTGTGTTTATTTTCTGCCATGGTTTTCTCTCCCGATTAATAATAATATTTTACAATATAGTTGCTCCCGTCGCCCACATATCTGCGGACCGCAGAGGAATCATTTGAGGCCGCAAGTGTTGGGTCTAAAAGCTGCCATTGCTCACCGTCAAATTCTATTACCCGGTCTATCCACCCGGATTCCTGCAAATACACACTTATCCATGCGTGATATGCATTCCCGGAGTATCCCATTACCAGGCGTGCAGGCATTCCTCCGCAACGCAGAAGAGAAGCCATAAGTGACGCGTAATCAAAGCAAATACCCTTTCCGTAAGCAAGAGTTTCGTCGTTATCAGGCACATAATCAGCAGGTGTATTCTCCGCCTTTTCAGAGTCATAACTTATATTGCCAATTACATAGTGATATACAGCCGTAAGATAGCTGACCTCATCGGACTCCGTGCTTATCAGCTTCTGCGCTAAAGCCTCAGTATTGCTTCCGGGAGTAAACCAGACATACTGGTTAGGATAAAGAAAAGGAAGAAACTCATTTTGTAACGATACGGATATATCAAAATCGCATAGAAGCGCGTAATTATCATCGTATGCATGCTCATATAGTTGAACATCGTAGCATCCGTTGCCGGCCTGAAGTGGAAAAGTCGCCGGCTCATCCCCGGGGAATACAGTATATGTATATACCACCTCATCCGGTGCGGTAATGCGCAGTTTAGCCTTTGTAGATTCGCCTGTATAGGTCACGGTTATATAGCCCAGGGTGCAGTTTGAAAAGTCAATTGAATAGCCGTCTCCATCCGAAACATCGGTTCCCGGAGACTCCGGCACCAGGACTGAAAGAGAAACCGGATGAGATTCAACTTTTCCATCATCCGAAAAAGTATTCGTGGAAATATTCTCTTCTCCGCAACCGGAAAAAGCAAACAGCGCAACCGCAATTATAACCAGGAGCTCTGCAGATATCTTATTGAAATATTTCAATTATAGCATCGCTCCTTTTATATGGTTTAGATTTAGGTTAGCCTGATTTCCACCGTGCCGTTGAGGTCGGTTCTATACAAATTATATCCCGCGGCTTCAAATCTGGCAAGGGTTTCGTTTGTGGGGTGGCCGTAGGTATTATATCCCGTGCTGATTACCGCCGTGTCCGCGCCGAGAGCGGTAATAAACTCATATGTGCTTGAATACTTTGACCCGTGGTGCCCGGCCACCAGGATATTTACGTCATCAATTCCCGTCCGCTCCAGAAATTCCATCTCAGATTCTGACGGAGAGTCGCCGGTAATAAGGGCTGTGTAGTCACCGGCAGTTACTGTTGTTATCAGGCAGCGCTCGTTTTCGTCAGCGCCCGTTGAATCCGGTACATACAGCTTCAAAACGATGCCTCCGGCGGTTATTTGAGTGTCCGCTTCCGGGGTTATAATTTTAATGTCTCCCTTTCCCGCCGCAGCGAGGATTTCATCCAGCAGCTCTACCGATGAGTCCGCGTGGGGCGCATATATAATCGCTCCAATGTCCACATATTCCATCAGCTTAACAACTCCTGACGCGTGGTCCTCGTGGAGGTGGGTAAGCACAAGCGCGTCAACATGTGTTCTCCCCCGGCTCAGGAGATATTCCCCGGCCGTCTGACCCGCGTTTTTGAGAGACGCCGTGTTTCCGCAGTCGATTACCACGGTGCTGTCCCCCGCCATCACACATGTGCACGCTCCCTGGCCCACGTCAAGAAATGTGAAGGTCCCGTCATAGCTGCGGTAAGCAATTCCGGTGCAAATGAGCATGGCGGCCAGTGTAAGCACAGAAATGGCGCCGGGAACAACGCCCTTAAGCGCTCCCTTCAGCTTCGCAAGATACGCCGCGGCAAAGGAGCAATATGTCAGCACCAGCCAGACCGTTACCAGCGAGCTTACAAGATATACCGTTGCAAATGGAATTTTGGCAACAAGAGCCGATACTGCGATTATATGCCGTGCAAACAGGGCTATTATTGATGCAATCAGCTTTCCCGCCCAGGCGTTGATTAAATATACTCCCGCGGAGATGTAGCCGCCTATAAAGCAAACCGGCACCGCGAACAGGATAAATATATTCGTAAGCGGAGAAAGAATCTGGACGGAGCCAAATTGCAGCGCTGCCACAGGCGCGGAAAATATCATTACACTAAGTGACGAGGAGATTATCCCTGCAATATATCTGACCGGACCCATCTCCCCAAATCTGCCAAGAGCATTGATTATCCCGCTGTTTATTGGTGTTGCGAAAAGGGCAAGTCCTGCCATGGCGGCAAACGTAAGCTGGAGGCTGGCGCTCATAATGGAAAACGGGTTAATTATTAAAATTGCCATCAGGGCAAAGGTCAGGGAGGTTAAAAAATCATTTTCCCTGTTAAAAACCGGAGCCAGCAAAAGCATTGTCTGCATAAAGCCTGCTCTCATTGCCGACGGTGAAGCGCCCGTCAGCAAAACGAAGAACCATACAAGAGCAATGCATATAACAGAGCTTTTTCTGCTGCTTCCAAGAACAAGCTGCAAAAAGCCCACGAGAAATGAAATGTGCATTCCGGAGACGGCGACAATGTGCATAACTCCCGCCCTGCTCAGGGAGGTTGAAAGAGAAGAGTCTGAGTAAAAATCCGACCTGTCTCCCAGCATAAGGCTCTTCATGAAGGAGGCCACACTGCCTGAATAAAGCTTGTCCACCAGGCCTGAAAGGTAGTGCTGCAGCCGTTGGGGCAATGTAAAAAGACTGTTTCCGGCGGGAAGTATTACCGGGTCTGACTTGCCGGAGGCGGTAAGGAAAATCCCCGAGGCGTTATATGCGTCATATCTTGACCCATAGCGCACGTCCGCGGACTTTAAAGACGCCGAGAGTGAAACCCTGTCTCCCGGAATAACGCTTGCTGTAAGCCCGGTATTGTCATATATAATCGCGTTAAGGCCTTTGCCGGAGCCGGAAACAATTTTACCCTCCAGGCGGACATAATCCGAATATACTGCCGGATATTCCGTTACCGAAACCGAAATATCAGCTGTCTCCCCGTCAAGACTATGGGCCCGCTGAACAGTTAAGCCATATACCGCGCCGAAATATAAAAAGCCGATGCCAAGTCCAAGCAGCGCAAGTCTCAAAACGCGCACCGGCTTTGAGCAGCCGCTGCCGAGTATTACGTATAAAAGCAGGCCAGCGGCCGTAAAAATGACCGCAAAAAGCCAAGCGGACTGCATTGAAAGAAGAATGCAGCCCGCAGCAATTGCATTTGAAAACGATGACGCAAAAACAGCAAGGCGCCGCATGTGTCAGAGAATTCCCTCGCCAAGCTTTCTTCCGCCAACCAGGTGGAAGTGAATGTGCTTAACGCTCTGGCCTCCGTCCTCGCCGCAGTTGTTAATTACCCTGTAGCCGGTGGAAAGGCCTTCGGCAGCGGCGATTTTGGGAATCGCCTCAAACACCTTTGCGATAAGCATTGAATTATCAGCGTTAACCTCGTCAGCCGAGGCGATATGCTCCTTGGGCATTACCAGAACATGAACCGGCGCCTGGGGATTAATGTCTCTCATGGCATAGACATAGTCATCCTCATATACCTTTGTGGACGGAATTTCTCCCGCCATGATGCTGCAGAATAGGCAGTCCATAATATATCTTCCTTTCGCCTGATTTATTAAAGCTTAGACTGAACAAAGGTCTTAACGGCAGCCAGAGACTCGGAGAGTTTATTAACATCGCTGCCGCCGCCCATTGCTGAGTCGGGCTTTCCGCCGCCCTTACCACCGGTAATTGCGGTTATTGTCTTAATCACATCCCCGGCCTTAATTCCCTTTGCAACAGCGTCCTTACCGTTGGAGCACAGGTATGAAATCTTCCCGTCGTTAACAGATGCCAGAACCGCGCAAACAAGAGGATCCTTGTCCCGGAGCACATCGCCCAGAGAGCGGAGCGCCGCTGTGTCAAGCCCGTCGATGCGCTCGGCGATTACGTGAACTCCGTTAACATCGGCCGCCTTGCTGAGATAAGCGTCAGCGTTTCCGGCAGATTCCTTTGCCTTATACTGGTCAATAATCCGCTTAAGGTCCTTAATCTCCGCGTCACGGGCGGCTATGCGCTCGGTGAGATTTTCCGGCTTTGCCTTTACCATGTCGCAGGCGGCTGAGATAAGTCCCGTGTTATAGCGCAGAAGCTCAGTGCACTTTGCTCCCGTATATGCCTCAATACGTCTTATTCCCGCAGCGGCAGAGCCCTCGGAAACAATGTGGAAGGAGCCTGCAAGAGCGGTGTTGCTCAGGTGAGTGCCTCCGCAGAATTCAGATGAGAAGTCACCCATTGAGACGACTCTAACGGTGTCCCCATACTTCTCGCCGAAGAGCGCTGTCGCGCCGGTCTTCTTTGCCTCTTCAATAGCCATAACCTTCGTCTCTACTGCAGCGCCGGAGAGAATATATCCGTTAACAAGCTTTTCCGCTTCCTTAAGCTGATCGGGCGTAAGGGCTGTGGAATTTGTAAAGTCAAAGCGGAGATAATCCGGCTCAACAAGTGAGCCTGCCTGGTGCACCTCATCACCCAGGACCTCACGCAGGGCGCTCTGGAGCATGTGGGTTGAGGAGTGTGCGCGGCCAATTGCCATGCGGCGGGCTTTGTCATAGGTAACAGTGACCTTGTCGCCGGTGTGAATGTTGCCGGAGGTAAGGGCGCCGTAATGCATAAACTTGCCGCCCTTGTTCTTCTGCACGTTTGAAACCTCAAACACCGCGTCGCCGGCCTCGATTATACCTGTGTCGGCAACCTGGCCGCCCATCTCGGCGTACATAACGGTTTTGTCAAGAACGATAATTCCCTCGTCCTCTTCCTGGAGAGTGTCAGTCAGCTCATTGTTTTTAACAATGGCCATAACAGTTGCCGTGCAGCTGTCTTCATCATAGCCCAGGAACTGGGTATCAGGAATCGCCTTGCCGAATTCAATTCCGGCCCAGCCAAGGTCGCCCAGCTTTTTGCGCGCTTCACGGGCTCTTATGCGCTGCTCCTCCATAAGCTTTTTAAAGCCGGCCTCGTCAACAGTCATTCCCTCGTCCTCGCACATTTCAATGGTCAGGTCTATGGGGAAGCCGTATGTGTCATAAAGTCTGAAGGCGTCCGCGCCGGAGAAGACCGTTTCTCCCTTTGCCTTGTGGCTCTTGAGCAGCTCCGCGAAGATTGCCATGCCGGTGTCTATGGTCTTGGAGAAGCTCTCCTCCTCGGCCTTGATTACGCCGGTTATATAGTTCTGCTTTTCACGCAGCTCGGGATACTGGCACTCGTTTTCGTGAATAACGGTGTCAACAACCTTATAAAGGAAGGGCTCGTTAACTCCAAGCAGCTTGCCGTGGCGTGCGGCTCGGCGAAGCAAACGGCGGAGTACATATCCTCTGCCCTCGTTGGAGGGACGGACTCCGTCTGAAATCATGAACACTGAGGATCTGAGATGGTCAGTAATAACGCGCAGAGACACGTCGGTCTTCGGGTCCTTTTCATAATATGCGCCGGTAAGCTCAGAAACCTTATTGGTTATGTTCATAACCGTGTCAACGTCAAACAGGGACGCGACGTTCTGGCATACGCATGCAAGACGCTCAAGGCCCATGCCGGTGTCTATATTCTTCTGCTTCAGCTCAGTATAGTTATTGTGGCCGTCGTTATCGAACTGGGAGAACACGTTGTTCCACACTTCTATATAACGGTCGCAGTCGCAGCCAACAGTGCAGGTGGGCTTGCCGCAGCCATATTCCTCGCCGCGGTCATAATAAATCTCGCTGCATGGTCCGCATGGTCCCGCGCCATGCTCCCAGAAGTTGTCAGCCTTGCCAAAGCGGAAGATGCGCTCCGGAGCAATGCCGATTTCCTTGTTCCAAATGTCAAAGGCCTCGTCGTCGTCTACATAGATAGAGGGATAAAGTCTGTCCGGCTCAAGGCCGACCCACTCGGGGCTTGTGAGGAACTCCCATGACCAGGCAATGGCCTCGTGCTTAAAGTAGTCGCCAAAGGAGAAGTTGCCCAGCATTTCAAAATATGTGCCGTGGCGCGCTGTTTTGCCGATATTCTCAATGTCGCCGGTTCTGATGCACTTCTGGCAGGTGCAGACTCTGTGTCTGGGCGGCTCCTGCTCACCCTTGAAATAGGGCTTCATGGGTGCCATGCCGGAGTTTATGAGCAGAAGGCTGGCGTCGTTTTGTGGAATGAGTGAGAAGCTGGGAAGGCGAAGATGGCCCTTTGTCTCGAAGAAGCTTAGGAACATCTCGCGCAGCTCGTTTAGTCCGTAATACTTATGCATTGATTTTCTCTCCTTTGGATTTTCTGATTATTGAATACTTTGGGGCGCAGGCCGGGAGCTTCATTTTTAGCTCCATCATGGCCCGGGGAGTGTCTTCAAGCTCCGTCCCCTCGCTGTTATATATATGCTCAGCCACAAAGCTCACGGGTTCTCCCCCGGGAACAAGCAGCTCGAGCGTGTCGCCCTGGTAAAATTTATTGCGCTGGGTCAAGGTCGCGTTTCCCTCGCTGTCACACTCCTCGCAGACCGCAACAATCTGCGCGTCCTGAGTGTAGCTTGAGGTTCCGTAATGCTGGCCGGGGTAGCCATAAAAGAAGCCTGTGCAATACGGCCGGTGGCTGACCATGTTTGTTTCATTAATCCAAATGTCCCCCGGCGGCAGTCCGGCCGCCGCGTTGTCAATAGCGTGCCGGTAGGCGTTTGTTATGACTGCTGTATAATATGAGCTTTTCATCCTGCCTTCAATCTTAAAGCTGTCAACTCCCGCGTCCATCAGCTCGCCCAGGTGCTCAATCATGCACATGTCGTTGGAGTTCAGGATAAATGTCCCGTTGTCCTCTGATATTTCAAAATATTCCCCCGGTCTTGTCTCCTCCACCAGGTGATATTTCCACCGGCATGGCTGAGCGCATTGGCCACGGTTGGCATCCCGCCCCGTCAGGTAATTTGAAAGCAGGCACCTGCCCGAGAAGGAAACGCACATTGCCCCGTGGACAAAGGTCTCCAGGCGCATCTCTGAGGGGATGTTTTTTCGGATTTTGTATATATCCTCCAGGGGCACCTCCCTTGCCAGCACCGCGGTATCCGCTCCCTGGGAAAGCAGGAAATTAGCCGTTTCGCTGTTAACAACTCCCAGCTGGGTGCTTACGTGCTTTTTAACGTCCGGCGCGTATTTCTTCGCATACTGCAAAACCCCCAGGTCGGCAATTATCAGCGCGTCCGCCTTAATTTCATTCAGAAAGCCGAGATATTCCTTCAGGCGCGGCAGCTCATCCTCTCTTGGAAGGGTGTTGCAGGTCACGTAAACACGCTTTCCCCTTTCGTGGGTAAACTCAATGCCCTCCGCCATGTCGTCGTCTGAAAAGTTGGCCGCGGCGGCGCGCATTCCGAATTCCCGTCCCGCGAGATACACCGCGTCCGCCCCATATGTAATGGCCATTTTCAGGCGCTCAAGGTCTCCGGCCGGTGAAAGCAGCTCAGGTTTTTTGATATTATTCATCATAGTTCTGGCTCTGCACAAAGTAATTAAAGTTATTCTGGTCCTCGAAGAAGTGGAGCTCACCAGTCTCCTTGTCCGCCGCAAAGTACCAGTAATATGTTGTGCTTGGATACAGCGCCGCCTGAATTGAGGCAAGGCCCGGGCTGCATATGGGCGTTGGCGGAAGGCCGCCGTAAAGACGGGTGTTATATGGTGAATCCTCCTCCAGCATCTCAGCGGTAGGCTCCCCCTCGTGGTCCTGGTGGACGTAAAGAATCGTTGAGTCAAAGCCAAGAGTCCAGCCCGTTCCCAGACGGTTATATATTACTGAGGAAACCATCGGCCGCTCATCATCGCTGGCCGTTTCCTTTTCAATCATGGAGGCGACGGTCAAAACCTGGTGAACAGTGAGTCCACGGTAGTCGGCCGCTTCACGCATATCGTCAGTAAACTTGCTTTCGAAGTTCTGGAGCATCTTGTTTATTGCCGAGCTTGGCTCCATTCCCACATAAAATTCATATGTGTCCGGGAAGAGATACCCCTCCAGCCTTTCCGCGCCGCCCACAGTGTTTTCCTCAACAAACCAGTATTTATATGTTGAGTGCTCTGCGGCATACATAAGGTCATCATATGAGGCAACGCCGTTTTCCTCAAGGCGCTTGAATATGTCATTCATCGTGAAGCCCTCGGGGATTGTTACGGTGACTGTCTTCATAATGGCGCTGCTTTTGCGCATATGCTGAACAAGAGCCCGGTAATCGTATGTTCCAAGCAGCTCATATTCTCCCGGGTCAAACAGCCTGTAAGCGTTTGAAATGGCGCAGTAATACTTGAAAAGCCATTTATATCTCACCAGTCCCGCCGAATGAAGCGCTCCGGCTATATAGCCAACATCAGCATAGGTAACCTCTTCGGTGCCGGTGATGTTGCCATCCTCGTCGACCACGTTGACGGTTTCAGTCGAGAAGATTGATTCCGGCAGCGTAACCACAACCTCGATATCGTCCTTGTTAAGAGAAAGCATGTCCGAGGCCACCATCCACCCGAAAAAGGCAAGAATAACAGCCAGACAGACGATTATCGCAATATATCTCAACCCACCGGAAACGCCTGTGTACTTCGTCCGCCTGATTACGCGCTCAGCGTCACTTTTATTCCGGTTATGATTATTATTTTCGCTGTTTTTAAGAAAAGCTGCCATCAAAATCCTCTCAGAGAATGTCTTTTATCAGGTTGAAGACGATTTCGCTCTTTTCCTCCGCGCCGATTTCATCTCCCTCTCCGGTTAAATACGGGACCTTTGTCCAGCCATAGTACTCGCAGGCGGTCTTCGCTGTTTTGAAGCAGCCGGCAAGATAGGCGTTGTTCTTTTCGTGAATATCCGCGGAGGTGTTTGTTTCAGCTTCCCGGTGTCTCATCCGGCGCTGTGAGGTTTCCAGGTCACAGTCCATGTAAAGCACCATATCCGGCCTGGGAAGCCCCATTTTATCATATTCCAGGTCGCTGAGCCAGGTTAAATATGTCTCCAGCTCAGACTCGGGCACCTTGGTGCCCTGGTGAACGGCGTTGCTGGTTGTGTACCGGTCGGCAATAATCAGTCCGCCGTTATTATAATACTCCCCCCAGTCGTCCTTGAATGAGGCGAAACGGTCACAGGCATAAAAGGCCGATGCTGTATACGCGTTAACATCGGTGGGATTGGTGCCGAAGGCGCCTGAGAGATATAATCTTATAAGCGCCGAGGAATCCTTGTCATACCTGGGGAAAACTATGTTTCTGTATTCAATCTTCAATGAGGCGAGACGGTCGCACAGCATTTTATACTGGGTGCTCTTGCCCGAGCCGTCTATCCCCTCAATAACAATTAATCTGCCCTTGCTCATGTTACAGCTGCTCCATTACCGAGCCGATTTTCTCGTGAATAATAAGGTCCGCATAGCGGTCATATGGTGTTTCGGAAAGGTTGATTAAAACAAGCCTCGTGCCGGTATAATAATTTATCAGCCCCGCCGCCGGGTATACATTAAGGCTCGTCCCGCCGATTATTAAAACATCAGCCCTTCTGATTGCGTTAACGGCTTTTGTTACGATTTCATTGTCCAGGGGCTCCTCATAAAGCACGATGTCCGGTCTGATAATTCCCCCGCACTCACATTTGGGGACGCCCTTGCCGTGGTTCATTGCATATGCGTCGGCCTTTTTCCCGCAGCGTGAGCAATATGCCCGAAGGATACTGCCGTGAAGCTCAAGAACATTTTCACTGCCGGCCGCCTGATGAAGCCCGTCTATATTCTGGGTAATAACGGCCTTCAGCTTCCCCTGCTTTTCAAGCTCAGCCAGCTTAAGGTGCGCCTTGTTTGGCTTAACGCCGTCAATAACCAGCTTTTCCCGGTGGAAGCGGTAATACTCCTCCGGGTTCGTGTCAAAAAATGTGCGGGAAAGAATCGTCTCAGGGGGATATTTCCATTGCTGATTATACAGCCCGTCAACGCTCCTGAAGTCCGGAATTCCGCTCTCGGTGCTGACTCCTGCTCCCCCGAAGAAGACGATATTGTCTGACTCCTTAACCCATTCCTTTAATTTTTCTATTGAAGCATCCATTTTTATCTGCTCTCTTTTTAAAGAGTAATTATTTCGTTATATACCTTTTCCGCGCCCTGGAGCATAAGCTCATTTTCCCGCTTTGCAACGAACCGGAAGGTTTCGTCCGTGCTCATGGCTGAAAAGGCGATTATCCTGCTGATTGACGCCTTAATTGCTCCCATGGCCAGCTCAGCGCTTTCGACTGCGTAGTGCCTGTCGCTCTCCGGCATATATGCCGCCGTTTCCTTAACCAGGTCAAGCAGCTGGCACAGCATGTTCACAATCTCCGCGTTAATTTCCGTGGCGGCCGGGATGCAGGCGTCAATCTCAGACTGTCCGCCCTCGGCAAAGGCTCTTCTCAGCGGTCCCCGGCAGCGGGTATCGTCTTCAATCAGATGTATAAAATAGTTTTTAAGTGTTCCGCTGTTGCGCGCCAGCCACTCCAGGCGCTCTGTGCTTTCGTTGTTTGCCGCGGCGATTTTGGCGCAGCGCTCAAGCAGCGCTGCGGAGCAGGCGGCGGACAGTGCTGACATTGAGCCCGTGTCAAGCTTTGTTTCGTCCGCTGCGAAGTCCATAAGCAGCTGGGTCGGGGTCATTTTGTTATATACCTTTACCTGGACCTTCTCCCCGCCGCCGCATGAGCAGCCCTCTTCGTTTTTTATCACTTTAACATCAGCCATTGCTGTCAAACTCCCTCAGCTCAAGGCCCGGATTTTTATCCAGCGCCCAGTTTATGCACCACGATGATGAAAACAGGAGCATATTGTTGTCCTTAAAGTCACGGACCCACTTTGTGTCGCTTGTGAGGTTAAGGGACTTTACGTCAGTCTCCGGGTTTTCAATCCAGCGGATGCACTCATATGGCAAATCCCGTCTGCGTATTTCAACCCCGTATTCCGACTTGAGTCTGTATTCAAGCACCTCAAACTGCAAAACGCCCACAACGCCCACGATAATCTCCTCGTAGCCGGAGTTCGGCTCGTGGAATATCTGAATTGCGCCCTCCTGGGCAATCTGGCTTATGCCCTTTTCAAACTGCTTGCGCTTCATTGTGTCTGTGCGCTCAACAGCTGCAAAGTGCTCCGGAGCGAAGGTTGGAATGCCCTCGAATTTGATGTCTGCTCCCTTTTCGCAAATGGTGTCTCCAATTGAGAAAATGCCCGGGTCAAAAACTCCGATTATATCTCCGGCATATGCCTCGTTTATAATCGCCCTGTCGGAGGCCATCAGCTGCTGTGGTTGAGCCAGCTTAAGCGCCTTGCCGCCCTGAACGTGGAAATATTCCCTGTCCCTCTCGAATTTGCCTGAGCAAATGCGCATGAAGGCGATTCTGTCTCTGTGGGCCTTGTTCATATTCGCCTGAATTTTAAAGACAAAGGCGGAGAAGCCGCCGTTAACCGGGTCAATGGTGTTGCCGCCTGAGGTTCTTGGAAGCGGAGGCATGGTCATCTTCAAAAAGTGCTCAAGGAACTCCTCAACGCCGAAGTTATTCAGCGCCGAGCCGAAGAACACCGGGCTCAGGTCTCCGCTCTGGACAAGCTCAATGTCAAAGTCATAGCCCGCCCCGTCAAGCAGCTCAATGTCATCGTTAAGAACGCCAAGCAGCTTTTGTCCGATAAAGTCTTCAAGCTCGCCCTGGTCGTCTGCCGATATCTCAGTTGCTCTTATTCTGCTGGACCCGGCGTGAGCGTCTGAAAATGCCAGCACCGTGCGTGACTGCCTGTCATATACGCCCTTGAACTCCCTTCCGCAGCCGATGGGCCAGTTCATGGGATAGGTTCCGATGCCGAATTCCTTTTCCAGCTCCTCCATCAGTTCATATGGGCTGCGCGCTTCACGGTCCATTTTGTTTATGAACGTAAAGATTGGAATATGTCTCATTGCGCAGACCTTAAACAGCTTCCTGGTCTGTGGCTCAATTCCCTTTGCCGCGTCGATTACCATAACGGCCGAGTCTGCGGCCATAAGGGTTCTGTATGTATCCTCAGAAAAGTCCTGGTGGCCCGGAGTGTCGAGTATATTAACGCAATAGCCCTCATATTCAAACTGCAGAACGGAAGAGGTTATTGAAATTCCGCGCTGCTTTTCAAGCTCCATCCAGTCAGACACCGCGTGCTTGCTTGAGGCCTTTCCCTTAACCGAGCCCGCCGTCTGGATAGCCCCACCGTATAGCAGGAGCTTTTCAGTCAGCGTAGTTTTGCCCGCGTCAGGGTGAGAGATTATGGCGAAGGTTCTGCGCCTGTTAATTTCGTTTGCCAATTCAGATAACTGTGTCATATAACACCCGCCGTTAATTAATTCATTTCATAAATATACAGTGTGTTATTATACAACAAACTCCTTTAATTGGCTATAAAATTTTTTGACTTACAGTATGTGTATGTGTTATAATTATGTCAGCGTAAATAATTAATTATGAAACGAGGTATATTACCATGACATTCAGAGACATTCTTGTTAAAGACTTTTTCGCAAACGCTGACTACAAAAAGATCCTTGAGCAGTACGCTCCCGCCCTTGCAAAGAACCCCGCCGTTAAGCTTATGGGCAAGAAGACCTGTGGTGAGATCTTCGACCTGGTCGTAAGCAAGAAGCTTCTTCCTGAAGCAACAGCCAAGGAGATTGAAGCAAAGGTTAACGCTCTTCTTCAGTAATAGCTCAATAAATTATCAGCCCGTGCCTGAATGGCACGGGCTGAATTATTTTATTATTATTTACGAAATGCTCATGGTTCCGGAGGCTGTTGCAAGAACAGTTCCGCTGGAGTGATTATATATTGAGCAGGTAACGTCAACGGGCGTTGTCAGGCTTGCCGCGGGGTACGCGCAGTGTACTGTTATGGACTGGCCGTTTGAAACCGGCGTTACAGTTGTTCCCAGGATTGAGTAATCCATAATTGCGCCCTCGGCGTTAAGCTTTGTTCCGCTTTGTGACGCGGTCTCTCTTACTGCCTCCCAGAATGCGGTGTCAGTGGAGTTGTTGTTGGTGAATATATAGTCAACAATAATAACAGCCTGGCCGGTTGCGTCAGTGTCGGTGGTAATCTGCTTGAGCTCAACCTTATAGCCGTTTGCCTCGCAAACCACCTCAGAGGCCTGCTCCGTTTCGGCCGCCGCCTGTGTCTCTGTCCCGGTGCCGCCTACATAAACCAGGTCAGCATTGCCGGTCTGTGCGGACTGGGTCTGCTCGCCGCCGCCTACATATACCAGGTCAGCGCTGCTCTGCTGAGCTGCGGCCGGTGTTGCCTGAGCCGAAGTGTCTACCCATACCATTTCGCCGCTTTCGGTTTTTGCTGAATCCGAGGAATACATAACAACCGGAGTCGCCTCAACGGCGTTTTCTATCGTGTTGGACTGTGTCTCGGCCTGAGTGTCTGACTTGCTGTCGCTGCCGCAGGCGCAAAGAACAAATACCATTGAAAGTGCAAGGACCAGAGCTAAAACTTTTTTCATTAATCAAAATCTCCCATAAATAAAATCTGCGTACAACCCGCAGGCACGTTTCTTATCCGTACACTTGGTTATACGCAGGTTCGATATAAATGTTACACCAAAAATGTGTTAATTCTGTGAACTCTGGGAAGAAATATTTGAATATGCCATGTCATAGAAGACCTCCTGGGAGTTAACGGGAGGCTCGTTAATATATCTGTCGCGGTAAATCCCCTTCTCGTCCTGCTCCTTGCCCTTCTCGTCGTCAATGAGCATGGTGTTGAACATATTCTCAATTCTTGCCTTAATGTCCTCGTCATATATGGGAACGGCGACCTCAACCCGCTTGACGGTGTTGCGTGTCATAAAGTCGGCGGAGCCTATGTATATTTTGCGCTCCTCCCCGCTTCCGAATATATAAATTCTGGAATGCTCCAGGAAGCGGCCCACAATGGAAATCACTCTCAGATTTTCCGTGTACCCCGGCACCTTCGGCTTCAGGCAGCATATGCCCCGGACGATCAGGTCAATCTTAACTCCCGCGTTGCTTGCCTCGATAATTTTTTCAATAATGACCTTGTCGGTAAGGGAGTTGATTTTAATTCCAACATATGCCTCCTTCCCGGCTTTTGCCGCTTCAATCTGCTCGTCAAACAGCTCGCAGATCCTGTTCTGGAAGCACAGCGGAGCAACCAGCAGGCAGCCCGGGTCAGTCACTGTTTCGCCCTTCTGGAGCGCGTCAAACACTCCCGCCGCCGCAGAGCCGATGCGCTGGTCGGCAGTCATGAGGCAAAGGTCAGTATATAGTCTTGCGGTTTTCTCGTTATAGTTGCCGGTTCCAATCTGGGAGATGTATTCCGTCTCCCCGGTCTCAGTAACACGAGTAATCAAACACAGCTTGGAGTGGACCTTGTAGTCCGCAAGACCATAGCTGATCCGGCAGCCCGCCTCCTCAAGGCGCTTGGACATTTCAATGTTGTTTGCCTCGTCAAAGCGAGCCCTCAGCTCAAGAACTGCCGTAACCTCCTTGCCGTTCTCCGCCGCCTCAACAAGAGCGTCTATAATCTTGCTCCGCTCGGCAACACGGTAAAGAGTCATTTTTATGGAAACAACGCTGTCATCATCGGCCGCCTCTTCCAGCAGCTTAATAAATGGACGCATGCTTTCAAAGGGATATGACAGCAGAAGGTCCTTCTCCTTAATCTGGGAAATCATAGACCTTCTCAGATCAATCCCAGCCGCGTTGCGAGGGCTGCGCTTTTTATAGAACAGCTCCTCCTTCCCGTCAAGGTAACGCTGCAGGTCAAATACGAATGAAAGGTCAAGGGGCGTCTGAACATCAATAAAGTGGTCTGTCCCCAGCTCCAGCAGGCCTGCGATTTCCTTTTTCGCCGAGTCATTTATCTTTCGGCTCAGCTCCACCCTTACAGGCTCCAGTCTGCTGCGCTTTTTAATCAAATGCTCCATGACGTCACGGTAATCCAGGTCCTCGTCATATACGTCCGGAATGTCTATGTCCGCGTTCCTTGTAACCCGCATAATCGCCTTCTCCCGGACCACATAGTTGGGATATAGCTTTGCAATGAAATGCAGAATAAGCTCCTCAGACAGCATAAAGGTACCCGGCCGTGTGGGAATGGCGATAAGCCTTTTGAAAACCGTGTTTTTGCATGGGACAATACCTATTCTTGTGTTGCCCTTTTTTGAGGCCAGCAGCACCATTGCATATAGCTGCTTGTTAACAAGGAATGGAATCGGCGTCTGGCTCCCGGTAATCATCGGCGAAAGGAAGGGCGCGATATGCACGTCGAAATACTGCTCCAGGAGCTTGCCCTCCTCGTTGGAAAGCCTGTTGAAGTTGATTATTCTAACTCCCTTTGGCTCCAGCTCACCCATAAGCTGCTCATATGTGCCGGCTCTTTTTTTCTCCAGCTCCTTTGTGCGCTTTAATATGGCCGATACCTGGGCCTTGCTGCTCATGCCGGTTTTGTTGTCAATAATCTTTTCCTTGCTGTGCATCTGGGTCATGAGCGTCCCAACCCGGACCATATAAAACTCATCAAGGTTAGTCTGATAAATAGACGCGAAGGAAAGTCTCTCCGCCAGCGGAACCCGGGGATTTGCCGCCTCATTGAGCACGCGCTCATTAAAGGAAAGCCAGGAAAGCTCCCTGTTTGTGTAGCAAACGGGAACCGGCTCCTTCTTTTCCTTTTCCTTCTTTTCCTTTTTCTCTTTTTTATTCTTCTTTTGCTTTGCGTCCTTCGGCCTACGGCCTACGGCCTTCTCCTCGTCCTTCTCTACGGCCTTCGGCCT
>R11__coassemble_398_pt1 | contig 29134 bp, 30 predicted proteins | sample R11__metabat2_low_PE_045 | metagenome-assembled genome bin R11
TCTCCGGCGGCCCGCTCGAGAGCTATGCCAACCGGCTTTTTCGCCGTTGCGAGAAAGGCTCTGTTAAACTCACCAAGCGGAATAAAATTTTTGTCAAGCTCCGGGCTGTTTTTTATGTTAATGTCAAGTCCAAGAAATTTCATTTATTTTTCCCCATCGTCAGTTATAAGGCCGTAGTCGCCCTGCTTTCTCTTGTATACGACGGAGAAAGCCCCGTCACTTTCTGAGTTTCTGAACACAAAGAACTCATGGTCCAGCAGATTCATCTGCATAATTGCCTCTTCGGCGGACATCATTTTGATTGTGAAGTTCTTTCTGCGGACGATTTTGAATTCATCCTCCGTCTCATCCTCCGCCGGGGCATAATCGGGCGTAAAGTCTTTGTCAAGCGCGCCCTCTCTCAGCCGCTTTTCAAGGCGGGTCTTGTTCCTGCGAATCTGGCGTTCAATCGCCGCAACGCCGGAATCAATTGACGCGTACATGTCGTTGGTGACCTCGCTGGCTCTGTAGAAGGTTCCGGAGCTGTCGCGGATTGTAATTTCAGCAAGATACCTGCCCCGTTCAACGCTGAAGGTTATGAAGGCATCCGCTTCACCCTTGAAAAATCTGTCAAGCTTGCCCACCTTGCGCTCTGCATAGCTGCGCAGAGATTCGGAGGAATCCATTTTCTTTTCGGTGAATGTAAATTTCATTTTTTGCTCCTTTCAGGCGCAAATAGCTGACCGCTGCGCCTTGCGGTATACTCTGTGTATATAATAACACACCGAGGTTAAAAGCTCAACTGTCTAATTACCGAAGGTCCCGTTTTATTCCCGCGGCAATCGATGCCACATCCGCCAGAGTTTCTATGTGCACAATTTTCTGCCTGTAATATGACGCATGGGGCACTCCGTGAAGATACCAGGCCATCTGGTGCCGCGCCTCAAGGCAGGCTGAGCGCTCCCCTCGCCTTTCCGCCAGCAGGTTTATTTGTCTGACTGCCGTGTCGATTCTGTCTGCAAGAGGCGGAAGCTCCGGAGGCGTTTCGCCGTTAATTGCGGCGTTCGCCTGAGCGAAGAGCCACGGGTTGCCGAAGCTGCCTCTGCCAATCATTACAGCGTCGCACCCGGTATATCTGAGAATATGCTCCGCGTCCTCCCCGGAGAACACGTCTCCGTTAGCAATGACCGGAATGGACAGCGCCGCCTTAACCTCCCGGATTATGTCCCAGTCGGCATGGCCGGAATACATCTGCACTCTGGTCCGCCCGTGGACCGCCACAGCCGAGGCTCCGGCTGCTTCCGCTGTTTTTGCAAGCTCAACGGCATTTACACTGCCCCCGTCAAAGCCCTTGCGGATTTTTATTGTTACGGGAACCTTAACCGCCTCTGCAACCGCGTTGATTATTTCTCCCGCGACCTCCGGCGTCTTCATCAGGGCGCTCCCGTCTCCCGACCGGACGATTTTGCCCACCGGGCACCCCATGTTAATGTCTATAATATCCGCACCTGAGCTTTCCACCGCAATGGCGGCCGCTTTGGCCATTATTTCCTTTTCATGGCCGAAAATCTGAACGCACACAGGGTGCTCCTCGGGCGGAATATGCATGAGCTCCTTCGTTTTTTCGTCGCCATATACAAGGGCCATGGCGCTGATCATTTCCGTCGTTGTAAGCGCGGCGCCCTGCTCGCGGCAGATTTTTCTGAAGGCGTAATCCGTAACTCCGGCCATTGGAGCGAGGGTAACTCTGCCCGGAACAGTCACGCCCCCGATTTCAAAGCCTTTATTCATCAGCTGCATGCTTCTGAGGGTCATCAAATCCCTTCGCATCGCAAAGAGACGCGTTTCTGAGCCGGCCGTAGCTTCCGGCGGCGGTTGTTTTTGTGTCCTTTGTTCTGACCGCCTCCAGTCTGTTTATCTTCAGTCCTTCGGCATAGAATTTCGCCTCATAGTCAGTCATCACTCCAACCGGTCCCGCCGCGTGGAGATCGTGGGTCACGTTTTTCAGCTGCCAGAGCTCTGAGGTGAATATTCCGCAGCTCCAGTCAAAGAGCGGAGTATTGTCTGTTTTGAAATGGATTTCGCCGCCCTCGGGGAGGACATCGGCGTAGCTCCGCAGGAAATCAGGAGCCGTCAGTCTGAATTTCGCGTCTCTGCTCTTTGGCCATGGGTCCGAAAAGTTCAGATATATTCTGTCCATTTCACCGGCGGCGAAAATTTCGCTGAGCCTTGCCGCGTCCGCGTCGATAAACACCACGTTGTTAAGCCCCGCTTCCTTTACCCGCTCCATAGCGATAATCATTGCGTCCGGAACCTTCTCCAGCGCAATGAGCAGCGTAGACGGTGAATTTTTAGCCGTTTCAGCGGTGAATTTTCCCTTTCCGCAGCCTATTTCAAGCTCAATGCTGCTAAAGCCGGGATACTCTTCCTTCCATCTTCCCTTCATATTCTCCGGGCTTTCAACCAGGAGGGCGGCGCATTTTTCCATTCTTGGCCCAAGATTGGGTCTTTTTCTCATTCTCATTATAAATCTCCCGAATAAATGCTCCAGCCTGCCAAAGCCGGTTGGAGCATATGTTTTTATTGAAGGACAACCTCGCAGTCGGTCAACGTGCGCTCAAGCTCAAGAATCTGCTCGTCTGTCAGAGCATTTCCGCCGATATAGAGGGTCCGCAGACCGGTCAATCCATACAGCGCGGTTACGTTCGATATGCTGTTATTGGAAAGATTCAGCGTTTCAAGATTAATCAGATGGCTCAGGGCCGAAACATCTGAAATATAATTGTTGCTCAGATTAAGATATTTGAGCGTCTGCCACGAGTCGGTAACGCTGAAATAATAAAGGTCTGAAATATTGTTTACCGAAAGGTCTATCGACTCAAGGGTGCTGAACTGCGTAAGGGCCGAAAGGTCGCTGATGCCCCTGCCGGAGAGCTGAAGCTGTGTTGTGTTTGAGGAAACCTGATTGCCGTCAAACAGCCTTGTATAAACCAGCTCTGAATGGGCGATGCTGCATGAGGGAATATATGACTGGAGCGTTTCAAACCCTTCGCCTGAGATGCCGTCGTTATTTTCGATGTTAAGTGAAACCAGCTTGGAGAGCACCTGGAAGTATATCGCGTCGCTGTCCTGCAGACCGCAGCCGGAAAGGGACAGGGTCGTCAGATTTTTAAGCTTCCTTAATCCGGAGAAGTTTGATATGTCGTTCCCGGACAGATCCAGGCTTTGCAGTCCGTTGAGCATTCCCAGCGGCACAGTTGTTGTTATGAGATTACCGCTCAGATTAAGATTTTTTATGGACGAAAGTCCCATAAGCGGTCTCACGTCTGAAATCATATTGTTGCTGAGATTAACCGTAACCAGCCCGGGGATGTCCATCAACGGCGTTATGTCGGTTATGCTGTTGCCGGCAAGGTTTATTGTTGTAAGCTTTTCGCATTTTGACAGGGCCGATATGTCCGTAATTCCGCAGTAGCTCAGGTCAAGACTTGTCGCGTCGGCGTCAAAGGACACGCCGCTCATATAAATCGTTTCCGTTTCAGACTGGGCATCCGCGCCGTTTATCGTGCAGCCGGGCAGCGCCTGAGACAGCTCTGACAGCTGTGTTTCGGTCATTGAAATGCCCTTGACGGAAAGGGTTGTCAGACTCTGCATTGAATAAAGGGGAGTAAAGTCCGACACAGGATTATTATCAAGGTAAAGTGTTCTGAGATTTTGGAGGCCTGAAAGCGGAGAGATGTCGCTCACCTGGTTGTTGCTCAGGTTAAGTGTCTTCAGTCCTCCGAGAGACTCAATTCCCGATATATCGCTGATGCTGTTGTTGGCCAGAGACAGATTGTTCAGGGCATACAGAGCGGAAACCTCGCCAACCACGGAATTTCCGGCGCCCGTATTGTCCAGCACGATGGAGGTTTCGGAGGCGTCATAGCTTTTCCCGTTTATTGTTACAAGGGCTGACGCTTCAATTGACCTTTTCTCGTTTTCAAGGCTTGTTATATAGTTTGAAATATACTCGTCAGTGGTGTCGAGGGTGCGGAGAATTTCCTGGGCCTTGTCATAGTTTCCCTGCGCTTCGTAGCATTGAGCCATCATAAGGGCGCTTTCCTGGGTATTGTCAATTGACGCGGCCTTTCTCAGGGAGGACAGGGCGCTTTCATAGTCTCCGTTTATCATGCTCATTTGGGCGGTCTGGATGTGAGTTGAGTATGATTTGTTATCCATCACGTTTCTGAACACTAGTGAGAAGATAAGAATCATCGCTATGGCCGCGGCAAGAACAATTGCAATCAGCGCCGCCTTACGGCGTTTTTCAAGCGCAATGGCGTTGCGGTCCTCAAGCTCCTGCATAATCCGCCCGGTAGCATTACTGGTTCCGGATTTCATTTGTCATTTTCCTTTGGCTCGCTGTCATCATTCATTTTGTGCCAGAAGCCTGAAAATTTTTCTGAAAATGACTCGGTGTCAGGAGCAGGTGCCGGTTCGCCGGGGTTCTCCTGTGGCTTCTCAGCAGGTGCAGGCTCGCCGGCAGGTGCCTCGGGTGCCGTTTCAGGTGCGGGAGCGGGTGCGAATTCCGGCTGTGGCTCAGGGGGCTGCTCAGGGGAAGTCTGCTCAGGCTCATCGCTTTCGCCGTCCGGCAGAACAGCGTCATGGCGTTCCGGCTCGGGCAAATCCTCCTCAGGCTCGCCGGCAGACGGGTGAGGCAGCGGCATGTCAAGCTTGTCTCCGGGGATCGGCGGCACTATGTTTTTGCTCTTCTCCGGGTCAGCGATAAACAGCTTTCTCATGCCCAGGCAGGCGAAGAAAAGCGCCAGCAGCATGCTCAGAACCGAAACCTCAAGGAACGCGGAGCTGACGGTCGCCACACCTCCGGCAAGGGCGGGAAAGTCCTTCATTGCGGAGTAGTATACAACCGGAGCCGCGAAAATTATTACGCAAATCCATTTTGTGGGAATAACGTTGAAAACCGTCAGCACATACAGCAGGAAAACAAGCACATAAAGCGCCGTGCTGACTATTCTCACAACCGGCGGAAGAGTTTCACCGGCGATATTATCGGCTGTGAATGCCCTGAGGATGAAAAACACCGTCCCCAGGAAGACCGGAAGCACCGTTGCGCCAAGATGCTTTTTGCCGAGGCATTCCATGAATATCAGATACAAAACGCAGCTTACAACCGGGAGCGCAACCTGGAAGATGATGAACATCATGTCCCCATACATTCCGATTGACCCGATAAGTCTGAAAATGATTGCGGAAACCAAAAATGCCGCCGCCGTTCTTGCGCAGAAAGAGCTTCTGTCTATATAGAACTTTCGTGTTGCAACAGCTTTGACTGCGGAATCGCTTTTTTTCATTGTTAAATCCTCCTTAAGCCCAGTCTCCGTCCCGGAAAATCTGAATTTCCTCGCCGGATTCCGTTATCCCTATTATACTCAAATCAGATGATCCAATCATGAAATCTTCGTGAATCATCGAATAATTAACTCCAAGCTCTCTCGCCTGCTCCTGCGTGTAGCTTCCCGCGTTTTCAAGGCAGCTTGAATACCCAAGCCCCAGCGCCAGGTGGCACGCCGCGTTTTCGTCAAGCAGCGTGTTATAAAACAGAATTCCGCTTTCGCTGATCGGGCTGTGATACGGGACCAGGGCGCACTCGCCCAGCATCGACGCCCCGTCGTCCATTTCGGTCATCAGCTTCAGCGCATCCTCGTTTTCCTCCGCGTGCACCTCGGCGACCCGGCCGTTATGAAACCTGATGGAAAAGTTTTTAATCAGAACTCCGTTGTATGAAAGGGGTCTGGTCGCATAAACCGTTCCCTCGGCGTCCCCCTTCATCGGTGTTGTGAAAATTTCCTCCGAGGGGATGTTCGCGTTAAAGAGCGTTCCGTGTTCTCTGCCGGCCAGGGTTTCCAGCTGCTCGGAGCCTCCCATAAAGCGCATCTGCGGCATAAGGCCGACTTCAAAATCCGTCCCTGTCATTTCGCTGTGATATCTGAGTCTTCTGAGTCCCAGGGAGTTGAGCCAGTCGCATCTTGAATGGAGGAAGTCGTTGTGCCTGTCCCATTCAGCTTCGGCGGAGCCCTCCTCGGGCACTCTTGAGCAGCTGAATATCGCCTCCCAAAGCTCATTCACAGGGTCGGCGCTTTCCGGAAAGACCTTCTCCGCCCACTTCCGGCCGGCGACCGCGGCGACGCACCACTGGTACTTGTTCTCAATTTCATCTCTGTATGGCGCGGTAATTTTGAATTTTGCCCTGCGGGCTTCGGCATATTTGTCAAGATCGCAGCCGTCAAACGCGTCCGGGTCGTCCCCGTCAAGATAAATGTCCGCGGGCAAAACCTCGCAGCGTCTTTTGAGCTTTTCCTCTTCCCATTTTTCAACGCGGCCCAGCATTTCGGGCGTTTGATATTTAATATTCAGTCCGGTCAGCCTGTCATCCCGCCAGTCCACCCGGACCGCCGATGCTCCGGCGAGATAGCACTCCTCCGCAACCATAGCCGCAAAGTCCGCGTGCTCAACAGCGGAGCGGATCATGACCTCCTGGCCCGGGAATATGCTTATTCCCTTTCTCACAATCAGGCGTGCGTATTCCTGAAGACGTTTTTCGTTCATTTTCCTTCTCCGTTATATCGGCGATTTTTTAATCTGCGCCCAACGCCGCGGGTATTTCGCCGGGGTGCTGCCGGTTTTTTTGATAATTATCACGCTGTGGGTAATGTCGGTTCCCGGAATCGTGTATTTTTCGCACCTTTCCGTTTTTCCGCCCAGCAGCTTTATTGCGGGCTTCGCTCTTTCAAGCTCCTCTTCAAAGTCAGGCCCCTTCATGGCCATAAAAACTCCATCCTGCCTGACATATGGCAGGCAAAGCTCCGCCAGGACCCGCAGGTCAGCCACCGCCCGTGACATAACCACGTCATATGCTTCCCGTCTTCCGGCAGGAATTTCCTCGGCTCTGGCGTGTATACATTCCACATCCGCCAGCTTAAGCTCCGAGCAGACCTCCTTCAAAAAGCCCACCCGCTTGTCGAGACTGTCCAGCAGCGTCAGGTGGACGGAGGGGTTCAGTATTTTAATCACCAGTCCCGGGAAGCCGGCCCCCGTTCCAATGTCAGCCGCTGTTTTTCCGGAGAAGTCATAGCACCCGCACAGGGCCGCGCAGTCGAGAAAATGGAGTCTTGCAACCTCGTCCTCCTGCGTTATCGCCGTCAGATTCATAACCTTATTCTTTTCGCATAGCAAATCAGCATATGCTCTGAATGAAGCTGTCTGCTCCGCAGTGGCGGGAAGTCCCAGTTCATTCAGTCCGGCTGATAAAATATTTTCAAGCATACAGGCGAAACCGCTGTCCTTTTATCATTATTTATGTTATAATACCATGGTTGAAATGTTTTTTCAATTATCCTTTGCAAATTGCATTAACCGGCCCGGCCGATTAATATAAATTTTTAAATTTTTATTTTTACGGAGGAAATTATTATGAAAAAATGGCTTTGCCCCGTTTGTGGCTATGTTTATGAAGGTGAGCAGCCCCCTGAGGCTTGCCCTGTTTGCAAGGTTCCCGGCTCAAAGTTTGTTGAGCAGAAGGCTGACATGACCTGGGCAGCAGAGCATGTTGTCGGTGTTGGCAAGCAGTTCGGCGCTGACGTTCCCGCAGATGTTCAGGAGCAGATTATCGCAGGTCTCAGAGCCAACTTCGAAGGCGAGTGCTCCGAGGTCGGTATGTATCTTGCAATGGCTCGCGTCGCTCACCGTGAGGGATATCCTGAAATCGGCATGTATTGGGAAAAGGCCGGCCTTGAAGAGGCCGAGCATGCTGCAAAGTTCGCAGAGCTCCTCGGCGAGGTCGTAACAGACAGCACCAAGAAGAACCTTCAGATGCGTGTTGAAGCCGAAAACGGCGCAACACAGGGCAAGGTTGACCTTGCAAAGCTTGCAAAGCAGTATAACCTTGACGCCATCCATGACACAGTCCATGAAATGGCACGTGATGAGGCACGCCATGGCAAGGCATTCGCCGGTCTGCTTGAGAGATACTTTGGCTGATAGGCTTCACAAAAGAACCTGGGCGGAAATTCTGCCCGGCAACATAAGGCACAACTATAACTCAATCCGGGCAGCAATTCCTGCCCGGTGCAAGTTTTTAGGGGTTGTAAAGGCAGATGCGTACGGTCACGGAGCCGAGGCGGTGGCGTCGGTTTTGCAGGAATGCGGCGCAGACTACCTGGCGGTGGCATGCATTGACGAAGCAATCGCCCTGCGTGAGGCGGGCATTGTGCTTCCCATTCTCATTTTGGGCTACACATCCCCTGAATACACCACGGACCTGATAAAATATGACATCACCCAGTCGGTAGCTGACCTTGAAACGGCCACCGGATATTCTCAGGCCGCCGCGGCCGCGGGCAAGGAGCTTAAGATACACATTAAGCTCGACACGGGAATGTCCCGCCTGGGCTTTCAGGCAGCAAACGAGGCCGAGGTTGAGGACGCTGCCGCGGCCTGCTCTTTGCCCTGTCTGCGTCACGAGGGAATTTTTACCCACTTTGCCGTTTCAGACGTTTTGGATGACGAAAGCCGCAGCTTCACGCTGAAGCAATATGAGCTGTTCGTCAGCACAATAAACACCCTCAGGGATAAATACGGCATCAGCTTCACAATCCGTCACTGTGCCAACAGCGGCGCTGTTGTTAACTATCCGGAAATGGCGCTTGACATGGTCAGGCCCGGGCTTCTGCTTTATGGCTACGGAGACAATACCGGCAGGCTTAATCTCAAGCCTTGCATGCGTTTTGTCACAACCGTGAGCGCGGTCAAGACCTATGGGCCCGGCGTCAGCATTAGCTACGGCAGGCGGTTTACCACCGAGTGTGAGAGCAAAATTGCGGTTTTGGCCGCCGGATATGCGGACGGGCTGCCCAGAGCCGCCTCCGGCAGGGTTTCCTTCCATACTGAAAAAGGTCCGCTCCCCCAGGTTGGAACGATTTGCATGGACATGTGCATGGCAGATGCTTCCGCGGCGCCGTCCCTTGAGGCGGGAGACGAGGTTGAACTGTTTGGTGAAAACTGCAGTCTCGAAAGTCTGGCCGAGGCCGCCGGAACGATTACATATGAGCTGCTGTGCGGCGTTGCAAAAAGAGTTCCAAGAATATACAGATAACAAAATCCCCCGGGAAATCCGGGGGATTCCTATAATAACTCACTGTGTAGGCCCATTTGTAACCTGCACGTAAAATACAGGTGGGTTGTCTCAGTTCTGTTTCTTTGCTTCCAACGTCGGGCAAACGCCCGGAGGCCTGCAATCCGCAGACTCATAATTGGCATCCCTTTAAGGAAATGTGGGTTTAACGGACCTAAATCCCCGCGAGGAGGACGTCACAATGTTACAGGCTGTTTATTCCGCCTCCTCATCCTCGTCATCATAGAGGATGGCCATGACCTTTTCGTAAACATCGTTAAGCTCGGCATCGTCCTCAATGTCCTCGAACATAAGGTCGCCGCCTTCGTCTTCGGTGGTGCGGAGGATAATCATTCCGAAGTCCTCGCTGTCCTCGGGAATGTCAGCCGGGAGATAGGCGCCATAGGTTTTGCCGTTATACTCAAGACCGTCAATGAGAACCTCGAGTGTGAATTCCTCGCCGTCATCACTTTCTATGGTAATGAAATCAGAGCCGTAATCTTCGTCCATGTTGTACTCCTTAAAAATAAATTGGTTACAACACAAAGTTAACACATATTTGCAAATAAATCAACATAAATGCATCAGCCATTAATTTACAAAATCTTATAATTTCCGGGCTGTTGTTTTGGGCTCAGTCATGGTATAATGACACTTATCTTTATGTCCGGTGAAAGGAGGGCAGGCATGGCAAAGCAGACTTCCGGCAAAAAAGCTGAAAGCAAGGGGCAGAAAATCGGCATCACGGCTCTTAAGGCGACAGACACTGTTATTGAGTCAACGTCATTCGTTTTGAGCACCGTTGTCAAGATTGTCGCGTCAATTCTGGCTGTATTGATTCTGGCCGGGTTAATTTTCGCGTGCATTTTCGCATACTATGTCAAAACCTGTCTCACCCCTGAGCTGGACGTATCATTGGACGATTACCGTCTCAACCAGTCAAGCACAATATGGGCCCAGAACGCGTCCGGGGAATGGGTTGAGCTCGTCTCGCTGACCGGAACGCAAAACCGCGTCTGGGTTGACTATGAAAGCATCCCCAAGTATATGGAGGAGGCTCTTATTGCAATTGAAGACAAGCGCTTCTATGAGCACAAGGGCGTTGACTGGTACAGAACCTCCGGCGCGTTTTTCCAGATGTTCGCCACCATGTCCAACAGCTACGGCGGTTCAACCATAACCCAGCAGCTGATTAAAAACCTTACCGGCCAGGATGACGTCACCGTCACCCGAAAGCTCAGCGAGATATTCAGCGCGCTGGAGCTGGAAAAGAAATATGACAAGCAGGAAATTCTCGAGTGGTACCTGAACGCCGTATACTTCGGTGAGGGCTGCTGGGGAGTTCAGACCGCCGCGCAGACATACTTCGGCAAGGACGTTTCGGAGCTTTCCCTTGCGGAATGCGCGTCGATAATCGGAATTACCAACAAGCCCACCTATTATGACCCGTTTTATAACGAGGCCAACAACAAGGAGCGGCAGGAAACCATTCTGCGGGAAATGTATACTCAGGGGTATATAGACTATGACGAATACCGCAGCGCGGTTGATGAGGAGCTTGTTTTCACAAACGGCTCCAGCGCCGAATATACTCAGGAGATTTATACATACTACGAGGAAACGGTTATTGAGGATGTAATCGCGGACCTGATGGAGCTCAAGGGCATTAGTGAATCGGCCGCCCGCACTCTTGCTTTCAACGGCGGATATAAGATTTATTCCTGCCTTGACCCGTCAATCCAGTCATATGTGGACTCTGTATATCAGGACACCTCATCATTTATTAGAAGCTCCAACGGCCAGCAGATTCAAAGCGCGATTGTTGTTATGAACCCATATGACGGCAGCATCGTCGCCCTCAGCGGAGGCGTTGGCCAGAAAACGGCAAACTTCCCCCTCAACCGCGCCACCGGCACCCAGCGCTCACCGGGCTCATCCTTCAAGCCGATTGCGTCATACGGGCCGGCAACGGAGCTTGGGTATATAACGCCGACCACTCTTGTTAATGACGCCGCGTATATGACTCTCGCCGGAACAAGCTGGTATCCACAGAACGACGGTGGCAGCAACTATGGAATTATGACGATCTATCAGGCGCTGCAGTTCTCTCTGAACACGGTTGCGGCGCAGATTGTTGACAAGCTCGGCCCGGAGACCTGCTATAATTATCTGATTAACAAGCTTGGCGTAACAAGTCTGGTGCCTGATGACTGCGCATATGCCCCAATGGCGCTCGGCCAGCTCACAAACGGAATAACCGTCAGAGAAATGGCGGCCGCCTATTGCTCCTTTGTAAACGATGGTGTGTTTACCTATAGCCGCACCTACAGTCTTGTTACAGATGACGAGGGCAACACCGTTATAGACAACACGCCGAACACAATCCAGGCCTTCTCTGCAAACACGGCCCATGTAATGACATATATGATGGAAAACGCTGTTGAAAACGGCACCGGCTCAGACGCGTACTTTGCGAACATGGCAATCGCCGGCAAGACCGGTACCTCCGGTGACTATAAGGACCGCTGGTTCGTCGGATGCACGCCATACTATGTCGCCGCCGTGTGGGTTGGCTATGACATTCCTGACACGATTTACGCCAACAACAACCCCGCCGCGGAAACCTGGCGCAAGGTCATGCAGCCCGTTCATTCAACCCTTGAATATAAGTCATTTACATATCCCTATATCGGTGAAAACACAGGAATTTTCGGCATTGTTGACACCGAACCTGAAATTGTTTATTATAATAACGATACAACCACAACGGTCACCACTCCTGCAACCGGCACCTATACCAATGACCCGGTAGCTCCGTCAACGGGCGGAGGTGTAGCCGGAGGCGGCGGCAGTTCGCAGGATTCCGGCGGTATAGTTATTATTGGATAAATCAAAATACGAATCCGGGAGGAAATTTTATGGCATCATTAACATATAAGGGGCATCCGCTCCAGAGAAAGGGCAATCTCATTTATTACGGCAGCTTTGCAGACAAATACATCATTATGATGCAGATTCTTGAAACGAAAAAGGTTAAAGACCTTGACGTTGCAACAAGAGTTGCGCTGCAGCTGCAGTATACAGATCCCTCGCTGAAGTCACACGCCCGTGTTGCGAAAAGCAGCGAAAAAACCAGCCTTTACGCCGCGATGGATCTTGCCTCTGTCTGGCTTGACAGAGCGCTGGCTGCAGGCTGATGCACTCCCGTGCTTTAAGAGCTGCAGTCGCGTTCCTGGTTGCCGCGTCGCTTTTGCCGGTCCCGGTTTCCCGGGCGGACGGAGCTGCATATGTAAGCAGAAATAATGTCAGATTTCGAAGCGGCCCTTCAACCGATTATTCCATAATTTCAACTGTAAGCTCAGGCACAGAGGTCTCTGTTATTTCCGTCTCCGGCGACTGGACACGCTGCCGCATAAACGGAACCAGCGGCTATATCTACTCGCAGTATCTTGACACATACATTTCCTATGACCCCGCCGGCAGCACTGAAGGCGTCACCGCCGGAGGTTCCTCCGGTTCAAGCGAGCCCGCTGAGGTTAATTATGTCCCTTCCGAGGAGACGACCCCGCAGGTAACCATTGACTCTGAAGCTGAAGCGGTAATTGTTCAGTCAACTCCTGCGCCAACAGCTCAGCCGACGCCTGAACCAACAGCTCAGCCAACACCCGAGCCCACGGCTGAGCCGACACCCGAGCCAACTGCCGAACCCACCCCGGAGCCAACCGCTGAACCAACAGCCGCTCCGGCAGAGGTCAACTCGGCCGCTGTTACCGGTTATATAACTGGGAACAACGTCCGGTTCCGGACAGGACCTTCTTTAACCGCTTCCATTATTAAGGAATTCTATTTTGCAAACACCGTAACAATTACCGGCTATGACGGTGACTGGACGGCTGTTGAGGCGGACGGACAGTCCGGCTATGTATACAGCGCCTATGTTAAGGAGGGCACCTTTGCCGATTCCTCCGCCGCGGGGCAGACAGAAGCCGGGGATGCCTCTTCCGGAGACGCCGCCCCGGTTACCGGGCAGGATATTGTTGATTTTGCAATGCAGTATCTGGGATATAATTACCTGTGGGGCGGTACCGATCCATCAACCGGCTTTGACTGCTCAGGGCTTGTGTATTACGTATATAAGCATTTCGGCATTACTCTTAACCGTGTTGCCCAGGACCAGGCCACAAACGGCGTTCATGTTGATCCTGCGGACCTGCAGCCGGGAGATATTCTTTGCTTCTATTCCGGCTCCAGCTATATCGGTCACGCAGGCATATATATTGGCGGAGGCAAGTTCATTCATGCCGCCTCCTCGTCCACCGGTGTAATCGTGACGGACCTTGCCGGATATTATACCAACCGTGGCTATGAGGCCCGCCGCATTATTCAGTAATTAATTTCAAAGGGGCGCACCTGCTCATCCTTTTTCAGATAAAGGGGATGATGCGGGTGCCCTTTTTTTGAGCATTTCCCGGCGCACAGCCACTTCGCGTTATATTTTTTCCCGATTTCAACCATGTCGTGAACGCAGCCGGCAAGATAATCCCGCTTTTCGATAATCGTCCCCCAGGCGGCCCATACGGAGGGCTGAACGCCCTCCGCCGTGTGGGACAGGATATATTCAAAGGCCTTCATGTTTTCCTCGTGAAGAGCTTTGTTAAACACTCTGTCCATGTCGTCAGGGTCGGTGGCCCGCTGAGCATACACGTTGAACATGATCCAGCTTTCATATCCGTTTGCGGCGGATATTCTGGCCACGGACTTCAGCGTGTTGTCCAGATTGTCCGGCTCCGCGGTTGATGGATTGATGCCGATGCATATCAGCGGATTGTCTCCCCGGGTGCCAAGAATATATCGATACTCGGTGTAAAAGTCCGGAACATACAGCCATTTTTTTGCGTCGTAGGCGTCAGTTCCGCCGGACATTTCAAGCGCCTCCCCGAAGGTTAAAATTTTGGAATTCGTGCTTTCTCCGGCCGGTATATGCATGCTGCCTTCCTCCTGAACCATGATTGTTTTTATATGGGCATAATACCATAATCCCGCCCCTGCAGTAAAGAGCCCGGTCTGTCAAAACGGGAGCTGAGCCTCATCCTCCGGGAGCACCGTAAAGGCGCCTGTGTTTCTCTTTTTCGCAGCCTTCTTTGCGGCAATTTCAGCGATTGCTTCAGGCGCGGCAATTGGTGACACGGCGGCGTTGACCGAAATGCTGGCCCGCCAGTCTCCGGCGCTGTCCTTCCGGTTGCCATAGGAAACGCTCAGGATTCTGTCTATTCTGAAGGCGCCTCCCTCCTCCACTCCGCAGGGATGGTTGGTTGTGAACACGGCGATGTCGCAATGTCCCCCGTCGTCCTGGGTGACGAGCATTTCCCAGGTGCCTCTGTCTGTTGTTCCCTCTCTTCTTCTTGCTGCTGTGTAGACCTTTCCGTTTTCGATGCGATTCATGATTTATATCTCCTTTAATTTTATTAACAAATAAAAAAAATACCCTGCAAACGAACTTAAAGCTTCATACTCTCTGTTCCGGTTCATATTACTATACTCTGATTCCAAACTTTGTTACTGCGATTCCAATCTCTTTCGTTTACACGATACTGAATGAAAATTAATCTCAACTATTAACTTGTGCCTTCAAATTACCATATAATTTCCGTTCTGTCAACACCGAATTTCAAAAAAATGCAGACGCGGGTTTTGTCCCTCGCCTGCATATAATCAGATTTTGAGTATCAGCCGCGCAATGTTAATATAAATCAGCAGGCTGACAGCGTCAGTCATTGTCGTAATCAGCGGGTTCGCCATTACGGCCGGGTCAAGCCCAAGTCTTTTCGCTCCCAGCGGAAGCATTGAGCCCACGACCTTTGCAAACATAACAATGAATATAATCGAAAGGCTGACGGTTGCCGCAACGGCAACGGTAACTCCGTCGTTTCCAAGAATCAGTCTGTCAAGCAGGAGCATCTTGACGAAGTTCACCGCGCAAAGGCAAACGCCGCACAGCGCCGCGACTCTCAGCTCCTTCCACATTACCTTCAGCGCGTCGCCGGGCTCCGTGTCGCCCAGGGAAAGGCTTCGGATAACGGCTGTCGCCGCCTGGCCTCCGGAGTTTCCGCCGGTTCCCATAAGCATAGGCGTGAAGGCCACCAGCGCCGCCTGAACCGCCAGCATGTCCTCATAGTGGGTCAGAATCATGCTGGTGAAGGTGGCGGAAATCATCAAAAACATCAGCCAGGGCAGTCTGTTTTTCCACAGGTCCATAACCGTGCTGCGGACATATGGCTTGTCAGACGGCGTCATACCGGCCATCTTTTCGAAGTCCTCAGTGGTCTCCTCTTCGATGACGTCGATGATATCGTCAACCGTGACGATTCCGACGAGTCTGCCCTCTCCGTCAACCACAGGAAGAGCGATAAGGTCATAGTCAGAGAACTTTTCGGAAACGCTTTGCTGGTCCTCTGTTGTTGAGGCGAAAATGATGTTGGAATCCATCAGATCCTCAACAATATCGTCGTCATCAGCCAGCAGCAGATCCTTAACCGTAACAACGCCCTCAAGCTTTCTGTCGGCGGAGACGACAAAGCAGACATAAATTGTCTCCTTGTCCTCGCCGATTCTGCGGATGCGAGCCAGGCAGTCCCCAACGGACATATATTTCTTCAGGTCGATATATTCCGCCGTCATAATGCTTCCGGCGGAGTCCTCGGGATAGCGCAGATACTGGTTAATAAGGTTTCTGGTCTCCGGGGTTGCCGCGCGCATAACACGCTTCACGACGTTTGCCGGCAGCTCCTCCATCAGGTCAACCGCGTCGTCAACATAGAGTTCTTCAAGAATGCCGGCGATTTCAGAATCGGTTATTGACTCAATAATCCTCTCCTGCTCGGGGGCCTCCATGTTGGCGAAAACGTCGGCCGCCATTTCCTTTGAAAGGAGCCGGAACACCATTGGCATCCGGTTATCCTTCATTTCGCTGAGGAATTCGGCAACGTCGAATTCGTTCATTGCCTCCATGCGCTGCTTCAGCTTTTTCATGTCACGCCCGTCAAGCAGCTGCATCAGCTCTTCGGTCTGCTCGTCTATCAGCGTGTCATAATCCTTTTCGGGGGCAGACGGGATTTCTTCCTCGGTCGTCTGTGTCTGCTTCTCAAGAATGTCTTCTGTTTCCATGGTTATCCCCCTTCCAGCCGGTTCAGCCCTTCAGTTCAACATATTCCTCGAGCGTGATGCCAAGCTCTGTTATTTCCGCCGCGGCCTTTTTCCCGACATACCGGTAGTGCCACGGCTCATATATTATTCCCGTAATGTCCGACGTTCCGTTCGGATAGCGCAGGATGAAGCCATATTCACTGCAGTGCTCAATCAGCCATTTCTGGGTGCTTGTCCACTCCTGGACAACGTCCAACTCAGTGTAATACTCGTCGATTATATCCATGGCGAGACCAAGCTCGTGCTCGCTGGTGCCGGGCTTTGCAACCTCCTCGGCGGCCTTGTCCTCCGCCTGGTCGGCGCTTGTCCCGCTCATGATTACGCGCTGCACCTTGTCGTCAAACAGGCCCTGCTGATATTCGTGCGTCCTGTAGCCCGAAAGCGGCACAGGCGCCCAGCCCGCCGCGATGCAGTCATTAACCATTTGGGCAAGCGCTCCGGCCGCCCGCTCGTCAATTTCCTTTTCGTCGCCGATGTCAACGGCTCTGGGATTATATCCCTCCGGCACCGGGTTCCAGGGATTGACCACCATCAAAAGCTCCGCCTCGTCGGTGGCCATCATGTTGCTTTGCAGCGTCTCCCGCTCGGCAAGCATCGCTTCATATTCCGTCTGTTCATTTTCGGCAATGGCGGTTCTGATTTCTTCAGCCTCCGTCCTGATGGCCGCGTCCATGCGGCTGGCGGCAAGCTGCTCTTCAAGAGCCGCGTTTTCCAGACTTTTGCGCACCGTCAGAAAAGCGAAGGCGGCAAAGGCAAGTATAAATATTATTATAATTATTACCGGCGCAGCGGATTTCCTGCTTTTCATCTTCAGAACTTCTCGTCAAATTTATATGACAGGTCCGTCTTGAAGTTGAATTTTTCCGCCCTGCCCCTGATAATATCCACAATTCCTCTAATGTTCCCGATTATAACCGCGACGGAAATGAATATCGCCAGCCTTGTTATTACCGGGACGTCAACGACAAGCGCCGCAACCATAACAAGTCCCAAAGCGCCTATCGCCGCGCCGAGAGCTTCATATTTTGAAAGCAGCATTCCAAGGGCCGTTAGAATAAGGGTGACGGCTCCGGCGGAGGTGTTAACGAAAAACGACGCCAGAACCATGGTCACAACGCCATGGGTGCCCTTAAGGTCATAAAACAGCGGAAACAGGCTGCCCAGCACCAGACAGAACCCCGCAAAGGCTCTGCCAACGTCACCATGTCCCTTTATGCCAAGCAGAAGCCCGCCAATGAGTATTGGAATAATGTCCTTGACAAGCTCCACCGCGCCAAGCTCAAGAAAGCCTGCAATTCCATACATTCTTTTGAAGTTGGAAATGAAGCCGCTGCCCCTGCCGAGCTTTTTCAAATTATAGTGAAAAATGAAGTTCGACGCGATAACAACGGAGCTCAGACTGCCGAAAAGATATGCTATCGCAGCCGTTATTAAAAGCAGGATGATATAAAGAATCATTCACTGTCTCCCTTTTGCCTGATCATCATACGTATTGGCGTTCCCTCCAGGCCGAAAACCGACCTGATCTGGTTTTCAAGATACCGCTGATATGAAAAATGGAACAGCTCTCGCCTGTTGCAGAACACCACGAAGCTGGGCGGCTTTGTCCCGACCTGGGTCATGTAATATATCTTCAGACGCTTACCCTTGTCTGTTGGCGGCTGAACCCGGGCTTGGGCGTCCGCAAGGACGTCATTGAGCATGCCGGTTGTAATGCGCATGCTGTTCTGGTCGTTAACAAAATTAATCAGCTCATATATTCTGTCTGTCCGCTGGCCCGTGAGGGCGGAAATGAACAGTATCGGCGCATAGCTCATGAAGGACAGATCCCTCATGATATCCTTGCGCATCTGCTCCATGGTCCCGGTTTCCTTTTCAACAAGGTCCCATTTGTTGACCACGACGATTGACGCCTTCCCCGCCTCGTGGGCAAGACCGGCGATTTTCGTGTCCTGCTCGGTAACGCCGTCCCGGGCGTCTATCATTATAAGGCAGACATCGGCTCTTTCAACAGCCATCTGCGCCCGCATGACGGAAAACTTTTCTATGCTCTCCTCAACCCTGCTTTTTCTGCGGATGCCGGCGGTATCGATGAAAACATATTTGCCCTGCTTGTTTTCAAAGGGTGTGTCAACGGCGTCTCTGGTTGTGCCTGCAACATCGCTGACAATAACCCGCTTCTCGCCGAGAATGCAGTTTATGAGCGAGGATTTGCCAACGTTCGGCTTGCCGATGACGGCCACCTTGATTCTGTCGTCCTCCTCGTTTTCCTCGTCCTCACTGGGGAAATACTTCAGGCACTCGTCAAGAATGTCTCCCGTTCCGTGGCCGTGGACCGCGGAGGTCGCAATGGGGTCACCAAGACCCAGCTCATAGAATTCATATATCGTCGGGTCAACCGTTCCGGTTGAGTCCGCCTTGTTCACTGCGAGAACAACCGGCTTGCGGGAGCGCTTGAGCATGTTGGCAACTTCCTTGTCGGCCGCCGTTACGCCGGTTCTTATGTCTGTGACGAGGACTATAACCGTGGCGGTGTCGATGGCGATCTGCGCCTGCTCGCGCATGAACATGAGGATTTCGCTGTCTGTGTTGGGCTCAATTCCGCCCGTGTCGACAAGGTCAAACTGCCTTCCGCACCATTCGGAGGATGCGTAAAGCCTGTCTCTGGTGACGCCCGGCGTGTCCTCTACGATGGAAAGCCGCTCACCCGCTATTCTGTTAAACAGCATCGACTTGCCGACGTTCGGCCTTCCGACAATTGCTATTAGTGGTTTAGACATTTTTCACCCCATAAGGTTTTTTATGTGTTATATCTGTAAAATTCCTCTTCAGGCTGCTCAAAGGGGGCTTCCTGCTCCCCGGTTATGCCGCACATGGTGTCCCAGAGGGCAAAGCCGTCTGATTCCACCGGATAAACCGGCACGCCCAGCTCCCGGACCACGTCTGAAAGCTTAACGTCATCAAGAAAGTCCTTTTCCGCCCGGCGGATCATGTTTTGGGAAATAATCAGCCTGTCCCCAAGCTCACGTCCTCTGAGCTGATTGATAAGGTCCCCGCCGGTTACAAGCCCGGCAACCGTGATTGAGTGGCCGAAGAAATCATTTTGTATTGTATATACCCGGCCGTCCAGGTCAGGATAAAGCTCCTTGGCCTGCTTCAGCATTTTCTCGAAGAAGGGCGCCGCAGCAACACCGGTGGCAATGGAAAAGCTCTGGGGTCCCGGGTCGTCAGACAGCTTCAGCGCCGATGAAAACTCCGTCATCAGCAGCCGCAGCATTCCAACGCCGTTTTCCAGCTGGACATATTCCTCATAGAATTCATCCTCCGGGATTTCCCGGTTCGCTTTGAGATAAAGCTCGTCTCCGCAAAAGAAGATTCTTGAGCCGAGCCTTTCCAGGCACTCGTCCGAAAAGGCGGTTACCAGGTCTATTGTTTCCGCCGCGTGCTCAGGCGTGAATTCGGTTATCGGGTAAAGGCCGTCCCTGTATTTCGTGACGCCCACCGGAACAATTGAAACCGACCGCACCTGGGGATACATATCCGCCAGGTCACGCATCGTCCGTTCAAGCTCCGCCCCGTCATTAACGCCCGGGCAGCAGACAATCTGGCAGTTCATAACAATTCCGCCGGCCGCGAAGCGCTTCATTGTGTCAATGCTCTTGCCGGCGTTTTTGTTTTTCAGCATCATGCACCTGAGCTCCGGGTTCGTCGTATGGACGGAAACATTAACCGGGCTTATCCGCAGGTCCGTGATGCGCTGAATTTCCCGGTCGGAAAGGTTGGTGAGGGTAATATAATTTCCCAGCAGGAAGCTGAGCCGCGAATCATCGTCCTTGAAATACATGGTCTTCCGCATTCCCGGCGGAAGCTGATCTATAAAGCAGAAAATGCAGTTGTTGGCGCAGGAGCGTGGCGAGTCCATGAGATAGCTGTCAAAGTCTATGCCCAGATCTCCGCCCTCGTTTTTGCTCACGTGAACATGCTTCTCGCTGCCGTCCGGCCGCCGGAGCACAATGTCCAGCTCCGTGTCATAGGCAAAATATTTATAGTCCAGAACATCGGTTATTTTGTTTTTATTTATCGAAACCACAATATCACCCGCCTCAGCCAGACCTCTGAGAGGGCTGGTATCATCGAGTGATTTTATTTTGTTAAGATGATCTGCCATAAAAACACCAACCATGGAAAAAGGAGAAGAGCACTCAGCTCCTCTCCTTTAATCCATCAAATTACTCTGCAACTTCGATGACCTGACGTCCGTTATATTGACCGCAAGCCTTGCATGCACGATGCGGCATAACGAAAGCACCGCAGTTCGGGCACTTGACGACTGCCGGAGCAGTGAGCTTCCAGGTAGAAGAACGTCTCTTATCTCTTCTCTGGCGTGATACTTTTCCCTTGGGGACTGCCATTTTTAGACACCTCCTGATAACAGCTGTTCTGAGCAGCTAAAATAATAATTATTTATCCAAAAGCTGCTCAAGTACAGCAAATCTTGGATCCCGTTCTTTTTGACAGCCGCACGGACCGTCATTAAGGTTTTTGCCGCAGGTTGGGCAAAGTCCCTTGCAATCCTCCCTGCACAGAAACTTTGTTTCCATGTCAAGGTTAAAGCAGGTTTCGCAAACCTCAGTAACGTCAATTTCGTCACCCTCAATAAGGAAGAGGCCGGGGTTCGCGTTGGGGTCTTCTTCGGCAAGGACAACGTCAATTTCAGTTGTCTTGCTGCTTTCAAACTCCTTCCCGCACCTGTCGCAGGTGCAGAGCATGTCAGCCTCGGCGGAGCCCGTCATGCGGAGGATTCCGGCTTCGTTAAAAACCGTTCCCGACGCCTTGGGGGAGCCGATATATTCCTTGATGCTTGGAAAATAAAGATCATCCGGATTCAGGTCACATTCAAAGGTAACCGAGGCGCCGGGCATATCTATGATTTTTCGAAGATCAAGCAGCATAAAAACCCACCTTGCGGAATTGCTTTAGTATTATAGTTAAATTTACTACTCTTGTCAACACAAATTTTGCGGTGTATAATTGCAAAAAATACATCAAAACAGGCGGTTTTATGAAAGAAATCACGGTAAAGAAAAATGACGCCGGCCAAAGGCTCGACAGGTTCATCGGAAAGACCGTCCCCCTTCTGCCGGATTCGCTTTTGCAGAAGTATATCCGCATCAAAAGAATAAAGCTGAACGGCAAGGGCGCCAAAAGGGACGTCAGAATCAGCGAGGGTGACGTTATTCAGCTTTATATAAACGATGAATTCTTCGAAAAGCCCCGGGAGGAGAACTCCTATCTCAAAATATACACTCCCCATATCAACATAGTATATGAGGACGAAAATATTCTCCTTGTTGACAAAAAGCCCGGCGTTCTCTGCCACAGCGCCGGAGTCTGGGACTATAACACCCTGATCGCCAACATCCAGGCGTACATGGCCAAAAAGGGAGAGTGGCGGCCGAAGGATGAAAATTCCTTTGCCCCCGCCCTGTGCAACCGGATTGACCGCAACACCGGCGGAATTGTCATCGCGGCTAAGAACGCCGAGGCGCTGAGAATAATAAACGAAAAAATCCGTGACCGGGAGATAGACAAATACTATCTCTGCGTCGTCAAGGGGCATCCCCGCCCGGAGAGCGGCACCCTGGAGGACTATCTGTTCAAGGACGCGGTCAAAAACCAGGTCTATGTCAAGGAGCGCCCTGAGCCCGGCGCCAAAACAGCCGTTACTGATTACAGGGTATTAAAATCCGCCAATGGTCTTTCCCTGGTCGAGTGCCGGCTCCACACCGGCCGCACCCACCAGATACGCGTCCAGATGGCCCACGCCGGCTGGCCCCTTATCGGTGACGGGAAATATGGCCGGGAGCAGATTAACAAAAATTATGACGAGCGGGGCCAGGCGCTGTATTCCTATAAGCTGGAGTTCGCCTTCCCCACCGACGCCGGCATCCTGAACTATCTCCGTGGCCGGCAGTTCACCGTTACCGACATTGACTTCGTCACCAAATACTTTGGAGGCATGAATGAGCTATAAGCTTGGCGGCAAAAAAATAATCGGAATAACCGGCGGCGTCGGCTGCGGCAAGTCCTCCGTCATGGAGCTCATGCGCGACCGCTTTGGCTTCGCCATTATATACGCGGACGCGGTGGGCCACGAGCTCATGGCTCCCGGCGGCGCGAACTACGGCGCCATTGTCTCCGCCTTTGGCGGGGACATTCTCTCCGGAGACGGGCGGATAGACAACAGCCGCCTTGCCTCCATTGTGTTTTCAGACCCCGAAAGACTCAGCCTGCTCAATTCAATCACCCACCCCAACATCAAGGCCGAAATCAAAAAAAGGCTCCTGGCGCTGGAGTCAGACCCGGACGCGGAGGGCATCTGTCTGGAGGCGGCCCTGCTTATTGAGGCCGGCTATGACGATCTTCTTGATGAGCTCTGGTATGTTTACGCGAAGGAGGAGGCCAGAATAAAGCGTCTCATGTCCTCCCGGGGCTACAGCGAGGAGAAGTGCCGCTCCATGCTGAAAAATCAGCTGTCCGAGGAGGAGTATATAAGCCACTGCGACCGGGTAATAGACAACTCCGGCTCCCTTGAAGAGACGGAGAAAAACATATCTGAAATTTTAACTTTGAAAAGGAGCCAAAATGAATAAAACAAAAAAGCTTATTGCTGCCATGTCCGCGGCGCTGCTGCTTGCAACCGGCGCCGTGTCCGCCAGCGCCCAGGAGGCCGCCCCTGAAATCGAGAAGGTAACCGATTACCTCTATGAAATCACCTGTGACAACTATGAGCAGTATATCGGCGAGGCAAACGAGTATTACGCAAAGTATAACCCCAAGGTTGGTGGCTGCTCAGCCGTTCAAAACGGAATTTATCGCGGCCGCAACTATGACTGGACCTATGACGAGGAGCCGGAGTTTGTTGTTCACGTCCCCGCCAATGATCAGGGCCGTCACGCCAGCATCGGCGTCGTCGCCACCAGCGCGATTACCGCGGCCGACGTTGAAAGCGGAGAATACTTCGAATTCTATGATTTCCTCCCCTATTCCACCCTTGACGGAATCAATGACGCCGGTCTGACCATCAACATCAACGTGGTTGGCTACGAGGAAATGGGCGAATATGAAATGAAAACCGAGGACACCTCTGACGATGTCTGTCCCCTGATGGTTTGCCGTCTTGTCCTTGACAACGCGGGCTCCATTGACGAAGCCCTGGCGCTGATGGAGGAAATGGACATGTTCTCCCTGGGCACGGCCGAGGAGGTCCACTTCATGATTTCCGGGCCACAGAGCGCCGATGACGACACCTTCAACACGGTTGTTGTTGAGTTCATCCCCGACGAAAGCAAGCACTATACTCTCAGCGTTATTGACTATAACAACGGAGACTTTGTTGACGACAAGCCCGTTATGACCAACTTCCATCTCACGGGCTTTGACGGTACGCTGGAAAGCGCCACGACGCATCCCATGGGCTATGAGCGCTGGCAGCTTCTGTCCGAAGACTATGACCAGGGCAGCACGCTGCGTGGCATGCTCGATTTGATGAAGAAGGTATACTACACCCGTGCATATGACCTTTATATTGACAACTTCTGGTATTCCGACTATGCCACCGGCGATCTGGACATGACCAGCCGGGGTGAGGCAAGTCTGGAGGGTGACGTTGAAAACGCGGGCGCGTATGCCGATGTAATTGCCTCCTCCGTTGAGCTATATAACAGCATGGAGCGTGACTCCACAACCTGGCACACGGTTCACACCTCTGTTTATGACACTGAGGCGAAGGTCCTTTATCTTGTTCCTCAGGAAGCCGGCTGGGCGTATGAGTTCGCCCTGGGAGAGTAACGAAAAATTCGGCGATAAATTTCAGGCAAATTCGGAATTGAATTCCGAATTTGCCTTGATTTTTATACTTAGAGATGGTTAAATAATAAAAAACGAAGCCATGGAGGAACACTAATGTATATAGAGCGAAAAATGGAAGCGCAGCTTAAATATCTCTCAGAGCATTTTCCGGTTGTTATCGTAACAGGTGCGCGTCAGACGGGAAAAACAACAATGATCAAGCACGTGGCCCGGGAGGCAACGTATGTTACTCTGGACTACCCAAGAATCAGAGAGCTTGCAAAGACTGACCCTGAACTTTTTCTTCAGCAATATACTCCCCCTGTTATAATAGATGAGATACAGTATGCTCCGGAGCTTCTGCCTTATATTAAAATCCGTATAGATAACGACCGCACGCCGGGTCAATACTATTTAACAGGTTCTCAGATGTTTCGTATGATGAAAAATGTGAGCGAGTCTCTGGCAGGCAGAGTGGGGTTGCTGACGCTTTACGGTTTCACCAGATCGGAAATTTTGAATAAAGAAGAAACTCCTTTTCTTCCGGCCAAACATATGCCTGATAAATCGGAAGAAACAATCACCACAATATTTAATCGCATATACCGCGGGAGTATGCCGCAGATGATCATCGACGAGGAGTTGTCTCCCGAGGTGTACTTCGGCGAATATATGCAGACTTATATTGAGCGTGATATACACGACCTGCTCGAAGTAAAAAACGAAGTCAAGTTTCAGCGCTTTGTTTCATGCGTCGCAGCAAGAACAGGGCAGGAATTAAATCTTTCTGATATTGCAAAGGATGTAAATATAGATTCCAAAACCGCAGACAGCTGGCTATCGGTTCTGGTCACATCAGGTATGGTCTATTTGCTGCAGCCGTATTCCGGGAACACGATAAAGCGGATAATAAAGCGCCCCAAAATCTATTTCATGGACACCGGGCTTGCATGCTACCTTAGTATGTGGAACGACCCGAGAGCTTTAGAACAGTCCGCGATGGCGGGCGCAATGTTTGAAACATATGTAATTTCCGAAATCATTAAACAGTATGCCAATGCAGGGCTTGATCCCCGCAGCCGTCTGGCATATTACAGAGATAAAAACGGCAAGGAAATAGACCTGCTTATAATTACCAATGGAACTTTATACCCGATAGAAATTAAGAAAAATGCAGATCCCGGAAGAGACGCTTTGAAAAACTTCAGCGTGCTTTCTGATCTCCGGGAAGCTACAGGCACAGGCGCGGTTATTTGCCTGAGTTCACAGCTGTATCCTCTGGATGAAAACAATATAATCATCCCGGTGTCGGCGGTATAGCCGCAGCGCTGCGCAGTTCCCGGTTTTATATTTTTGCTATTGTGCGGGTGGGTTTACTCCAGCCTTGCAAAATCCGCAGCTATGCAGGCCTTCAGATATTCTCCCAATCGTTGCTGCCCAAATTTGCCTGATGGCGCATATATGAACGAGCTGCATATTCGAAGACCTTCAATTGGAATACTGCGGACAAACGGGAGATCCCTTTCCTCTGCGGGAAGGCACCGGTTAAGACACATTGCATTTTCTTCGCGAATAAAATAGAGCGCTTGGTAAAAGTCAGTAACAACATCCGGGACAATACCCGAACGGCTAAGCAACGGCTGCATCTCCTTGCCCACGCCCGGAACGCATAAATGCATTCCGGAAAGCTCTGTCAGCTTCAGTGATTCTCTGCCGTAAAATTCGCTTTTATCCGAAACCAGCACACCCGCCTGATGGGAGCTTAACTCCGTCCGGATTATACCATCATAAGCCGTTCCAAGATCCAGCACAATTGCGCCGCCCGCGTTGCCGTTCAGCAGCGCTTCCAGCGCATCATCATTGTGCAGGTAGAAGGTTTCCGTCTGAATGCCATGGTAAATATTTCCGAAATGCTCAATGTGAGAGAGGAGACTGGGAAGATAATCCGGAATAAGAGAGCGGCTGATGGCAATACGTAGCCGGGCGGGCTTGTCTATGTCAGCAAGCATAGTCTCCTGCAGGCGGAGGAACGCATTCACAACCGGCTCAGCCTCAGTCTTCAGCTTTTCGCCCTTTGCCGTTAGTGAAAGCCGGTTGGAGGTGTTTTCAAACAGAGCGCCGCACAGCTCGGTTTCAAGAGAAGTAATGTTCTGCCTTAGCGCCTGCCGGGATATATAGCATTTCGCCGCAGCATGGCTGTAGTTCATTTCTTCGCATACGGCAAGAAATATTTTCAACTGCTGGAATGTCATTTCCGTTCTCCTTTAAACGCAAGCTTTACTTGCGTCTTGCGTAAATTATAACTGCTTTCTGTTAAAAAGTAAACATGATAATATATCGAAAGAAATTTATCCTGTTTTATGATGGGAAAATAAAATTATAAGGGAATCGACCTTTAATTTAACAGATATCACTATAAGTGCCTATTTTGCAGTCATCATCTGCAAAATAGGCACTTAAGCAAATTCAAGCCTGGGTTTTTTAGGCATGCCCCAGGTTAGGTTGCCCGTTGCATGTTGCGCGTTGCACGTAGATACGAGGATAAAGGATGGAGGATAGAGTGATCGTTTCCGCATTAACCCTGAACCCTGGATCATGGACCCTATCCATTAAGCACTAAGCATTAAGCATTAAGCATTATAGAAATCCCCGTCGCCATTTTTTCACCTGCTGATTGCGGAAATACGTTCATCAATCAGCGCGGAAAAACGTTCCTTCATATCCTGAGGAAGATACGAGCCGGCGCATTGCTCCTGGTAAGCTGAGCGCATTGATATAATCTTCTCAATCATCTTTTCGGCCGCGTCAGCGCGTATTCCGCAGCCTGCTGCAAGCTTCAGGAAATCGTTGCGGTGAAGATTACGCTTTTTGCCATTGAGAGCCAGCGCGGTTTGCTCATTATCCTCGGGGACAATAACGTTAACCGGTAGCAAATCATACGCTTCAGACAGATGGTATTGCCGGCTGTCCGGAGCGGTTTCTATCAGGCTGAAGTTCTTCAGATGCATATCGGAGTTGCCGGTTGCAAAGCAGAAAACCAGCCGCAGAAACAGCTCAGACAAATCGATTCCGGGGCGGATGGAATAGCGTGAGATGATTTTCGCGCAGCGCTCATAGGAGCCGCGATATTTGTCCTCTGTAAGGCGCAAATCAAGCTGGCAGAAATCCTCCATCGCAAGAACACCTGTCTGCGGGTTCTTTTTGTTAGGGAGAATCCGGTCTATGCGTTTTGTTATATACACGGGGCCACCGGAAGACTGCAAAAGAGCAAACGGAACAACCGCAATGCCTGAGCTTTTCGCCATCTGCATCACAAGAAATTCCGCTTCAGGCAGAGCTTCAAACTGCTCAGCCCGGGGCTTAAGAATATATCCGGTTGGGTAATTAACAAGTGTGAGCCGTGGTCTTCCGCCTTCGGCCGTTAAATGGAGAGAAAGCTTTTTCTGAACGCCGGGAATTGTGTAGCCCTTCCCGGTGCTTTCGTTGACGAGCCGGAGCAGAGCCTGCTCGGTGATGTCCAGCTCTGGCAATTCACCGGTGCCGAAGAATTTGCGCACGCAGCCTTTGTGCCAGCCGGACGCAAGTTCAGCGGCCGACGATGTCTCCGGAAGCTCCCTGCCGCAGCATAAACACTTCATGCCTTATCCTCCCTGATGCTGACGGCGCCTATACAGTCCCGGCAGGCTACCAGCAGGAGGCCGAAACGGTCACGCTGATCAAGCTTCCAGTTATGGCTGACAATATTCAGCAGCCAGCCTTCAGGAATGAGCCCGTCGAAGAATGCGAACAGTGTTTTGGACGTATATGCCTCGGGCTGCTTCGGCAAGGTGAGACTAACTGCCGGAGCTGAAGACTCCAGATAGGTCATGTCATATTGGAAGGAATATCCCTCGTCGGTTTCACGCAGTGTCCCGGCAAAGGTCTCCCGCACATAGACATAAGCAGTTCTGAATGTGCTTGCCGTCATTCATCCTTCCTTCCCGGAACTGCTTCCATGCCAAACATGGACAGCGCCTGATTGACCTTGTCCATGCGTACAGTTTCCTTGCCCTGCTCAAGATCCCGCACAAAACGGATGCCAAGACCGGAGCGCATGGCGAATTCCTCCTGCGTCAGTCCCGCTTCCTTACGCTTTTGTTTGATATATGTGGCAATAGTATTCATGGGAATATATTATACCCGTTCGGGTTGAATATCAAGACTTATTTATAAAATTATACCCGTAAAGGTATAAAATATAATTTAAATCAAGAAATTATACCCGCAAGGGTATAAAACAGAAAATCGGAGGCAGTCCGGTTTTTACTTTGAGAAGTCGCAATCGACGAACTCAAGGCCGCTGCAGTTGCTGATGGTGTCCGGCTGAAGGGTGCCGGTTATTTCAACGTTTTCCAGCCTCAAGCCGCTGACATAGCTCATGTCAAAGCCACGGACGCTGCCGCGGATGATGGAATTGGTGATTGTGATTCCGGAAATATAGCAGCTCTCCCGTTCATCTGAGTTGGCACATGAGTCAGCGATGCTCTCCGCGCCAAAGCCATTAATCTGAAGTGCGCAGCTGCCGCCCTTCCCCTCTCCGTTTGACTCGTTAACCCTGAGATTATCGATATAAACGGATTTGCATTGCGGAATATAGAAATTATATTCCACGTTCAGCGCCTCCATGGCCGCAACTTCCTTTTCCACGTCATAGTTCAGGTCAACCAGGATAACCGGTCTGTCCGGCTCAACCATTTTGACGGTGTCGTCTTTATAATAAATATCCTCAATAACTCCGCCCCGGATATAGTTGGTCTTAAACCGGTAGGCGGCCTGCAGTTGGTCGCTGTCCATAATGTTGTTGCGGGAGAAAACATGATTCACGCCCGCGGTGATCTCGGAGCCGATTGTTATTCCGCCGTGGCCGTCAGCAAAGGAGTTGTTCTCAAT
>R11__coassemble_517_pt1 | contig 25240 bp, 20 predicted proteins | sample R11__metabat2_low_PE_045 | metagenome-assembled genome bin R11
ATGCCTGCAGTTATCTTCAATTGCCCATACCTTCCATATGAGCCCGGGATAGTTTCTCAGCTCCTCTAATGCTGATTTTTCATACGATGCCTCAACTTTGGCGATATCGGTTTTGCCATCGGGGCCGAGAAACAGCTTTCTTTCAAACGGAGGTATATAGAAATCCATTGCCAGCATAACCATAGCCGTCGCCTCCTTTGTGGTTAACCACAAATTAATATTAATCTCTTGTAGATATATTGTCAAGCTTTTTGTGGTTAATCACAGTCAAAAGTTTCATTGACAATCAACTTATTATGTTTTATCATAAGGCTAATATTGAAAGGACTGTAATCATGGCATTTGACAAGGTAATCGTCCCCACCGAAAAAGAGCTGATTATACAGCAGCTGGAAAAGAAGATAATTTCCGGAGAGTTGGCAGCCGGGGTTAAGTTGCCCAGCGAGCGTGAGCTGGCCGAGAATCTTGGCGTAACAAAGTCAGTTTTGCACTTTGCGCTCAAGGAATTGGAGCAGCTTAAGTTTCTCCGCTGTGTTCCGCGGCACGGAACATACGTTAACGACTGGCTTCGCTGCGGAAATTTTGAAACTCTGAACGCGGTCTTAAAGCTCCAGGGCGTAAACGTTGACGCAGAGCTCAAAAATTCTCTCATTCAGATGCGCAATGTTATTGAGTCTGATGCCATGCGTCTTTGTTCGGAGCGTTGCACTGACGAAGACTACGCCCAGCTGCAGGCCGCAATAGATCGGCTTGCCTCCTCTCCCGATGATGCCGATTCCGGGGTGCATGCTGAGCTTATAAGGGAGTTTCATTTGTTAATAGTAGAAAAAAGCGGCAATCTCATGTACCCGATAATGATGAGAGCTTTTTCGGATTTTTCTGCCGCAATCTGGGTTCGCTGCGTTGAATTCTGGTCTAAAGAGCGGGTCGTTGAGCTTGAACAGGAGCAGCTTGACCTGATACGCTCCGGAAAAGGCGAGCTGGCAGGAGAACAAATTAAAGAAATGCACAGATGCTTTCTTGCCGGCCAAAGGATATAATAAAAACCACGCGTTAGCGTGGCTTTTAATTTATCTTTTTTCAGGTGGCGTTCCGCCATTACCCATGCCTCCCGGCTGTCCATCGGGCTTATCAGGGGGTGTTTCACCATTGCCGGGCATTCCGCCTTCAGGCATATCAGGCGGCGTTGTGCCGTCGCCCATTCCTTCGGGCATGTCACCCATTTCTCCAGGCATACCGCCCATTCCGCCGTCTTCTGAACCGTTATTTACCTGGGCGTCCTCATAGTCTGTTATTTCAGAGGCGCCGCTCATATCGGCCTTAACGCTGTAGTCATTAACTGTTACGGTAACAGCCGATGTGCCGTTAACATATACTGTTCCGTCGGTTCCCTTAACGGTTACCTCGTTGCCGTCTTCATCTACGATGCTGCCGGCGCAGTAAAGGTTGGTAAGCGTGCTGTCAGCCGTAACGATCCATTCTGAATCGCTGCTGATATAAAGGCTTGCGGTTCCGTCTCCACCATCTCCGGCGCAGCTTTCGTCATTAACGAAGGCTCCCATAAGAGTGCTGCCTTCTGTCATGTACATGTTAAGATTGCTTATGCTGTCCCAAATGACATCGCCTTCCATTTCCTGGCTTATGGCCGTGAATGTGCAGTCAGCTCCGTTGTTGCCATTCTGGCCCCAGCCGCGTGCGTTGCTGTTGCCCGTGCTCTTGAGGAAGAAATCATTTTCCTCAGCATAGGTAATGTCAACATCCTCAAGGATAAAGGTGGACTCGGTGTTTGTTGTATAGAACATGCCGCCGTTTTCAGCGGTCAGGGTGCCGCCCGTCATCTGGAAGGTGCTGTTGCCAACCTGGCTGTCGCCCGACATGCTCTGGTAAAGAATAACGTTCCAGTCGCAGTCATTCTGCTCGTTGGTGTGTATTGCGCCGGAAAGGTCGCAGTCATAAAGGTAAAGGCTGTTAAGGCCCTCAATGCAAATTGCCTCGGAGTTTGTTGAGGCGAGCTCCGCGTCCTTGATTGCAATTGTCGCCGTGCAGTATACCGCCGGTGAGCCGGTGCCGTTTGACGTGTAGCTGCCACCGTCTATAACCATCAGTCCGCCGCCGCGGTCTGAGCGGATAGCTGCCGATGATTCGCCCTGAGTTGTTGCTGTAACATTAGATGCATAAAGCGTTCCGCCGCCGGCCGCGTGAATTCCGCCGGAGGTATCCTGGGTCGTTTCTATTGTGCTGTCGGATATTTCAACGGTGCCGCTGCCATATGCGAAAACTCCCGCTCCTCCTGCCGAATCCGTTGTAATTTCTGCTCCGGAGATTTTGGCTGTTCCGTCTTTAACAAGAATGGCTGCTCCAACGCCGTAAAAGCTGCTGTTGTCTCCGCCGGTTGAATCGTCTGAGGTCTTGCTTACAGTAATATCCTTCAGTTCCGCCGTTCCGCCTGAAACGAGAATCGCGTTTTCATCCTTGCCTGTTGAAGCTATTGTTTCGTCTTCAACCTCAGTGTCCTCGCTATATTCATAAACCGCAGTATATTCAATGTCTGCAGCGCTCATGCCGCCTCCACCGGGGCCGCCCTGCATTCCGCCTTCAGGCATTTCAGGAGGTGTTCCGCCGTTTTCTGCCGGTGCGTCTCCGCCGGGACCTTCAGCATATGCACTTCCGCATGCGCCAAGTGAAAATACCATGGCTGCCGCCAGCAGGGTAGCCAGCACTTTTTTTCCTGTTTCTTTCATAATAAATCTGCGTCCTTTTCAGTTTATTGGAATTTACGGCTTATTTTATACTCCGTATATATAAAATAAATTTGAAGGAAATGTTTCCTAATTGTAAATACGTGCTGCCAAAGTCTGCGTTTAAAACAGGTCCAGCATACTGTCGAGATACACTGCCTCCCGCACCTTGAGCTGATGCTCCGGTTTCGTCATGTAATAGAGTAAAAATTCAAGAATTATCGCGCTGCCGAGGCTCCGTCCCTCAAGCTTAAAATTAGTAAAGCCGGCCGGGAGATAGATGCTCTGAATATCATCAATGCCGATAAAGCCCGGACTTGCCATCGCCTTGGAAAAGCGATAGCCCTCCTTTGCTTCCGGTGATGAGCAGGCAAATTCAGGGTAAGCTTCATCAAGATATCTCCGGCTGACGGTTTCATAGCATTGCTTTCTGTCCGGGCACGTCCAGGCGCAGCATTCGTTGCACAGAAATTCCATTTTCCCCTTTTGCGTCTGAGATAGTCCGTTCAGCCTGTCAAAGCTTTTATTCAGGCGAAAGTCCGGGACAACATAGCTGAATTCCTTGCGATTCAGTTCCGCCTTCAGTTGGGAGAAGGAGGTAATTACCTTGGTGGTTGAAGACACAAAATAGAATTCAGGGTAATGCTCCATCAAATATGAAAGCAGCAGGTCTGAATGCAGGATAACGCCGTTTTGAACCTTGCCGTTTGCAAAGCTCCGGCAGATGTCATTGCACCGCTTATCAGCCAGGTGCTCAGGGCGCAGAAGCGAATTGCTGAAGGTAAGCCGGGATGAAATTTCATATTCCTCCATCAGGGCGATTACCCTGGCGGGATCATCCTCACCGAAGCCGATTCTGCCACCGCCCCAGATGCAGTCAGCCGGTGCACCATAGACAGACCCGATTTCGCACCACTCATAAAAATATTCTCTGTGCTCCCTGTAGAGGGGCAGAATGGTTCTGTATAAATCGTAAAATTCAAACAGCCCCGGGAGATGATAGACAGCTCTGCGGGTTGTGTTGAGGTCAGGCGGTTTTTTCATAATTATTCCGAATTCCGCTCAGCACAGTGGAGCTACGACACGCAGCAATGCATCCAGCAAGAGCCCCGCCGCGCCCTTCTTGACGTCATCTGCCGTCTGTTCTTTGCAAAGGCTGATTGTCTGCATAATGTCCTCTTTAACGGCCGGGACGATAGATGAGTCTACAAAAATCGAATTGTTTTCAAAGTTCAAAAACAGGCTTCTGTAGTCAAGATTAACCGAGCCAACCGTGGCAACAGCATCATCGCACACAAGGGTCTTGGCGTGTATAAAGCCCGGAGTGTATTCATAAATTCTGACTCCTGCATCTGTCAGCTGCCGGTAATAGCTGCGGGTCATTTTGAATATCATTTTCTTGTCGGGAATTCCGGGAGTTATAATCCTCACGTCAACGCCGCGCCGTGCTGCCTTCATCAGAGCCTCCTGCAGAGACTGGCCGAGTATAAGGTAAGGAGTTGTAAAATATATATAATCCGTCGCCTGATAAAGCAAATCGATAACAAAATCATTGCTTACATTCTCTTTTTTCAGCGGAGAATCGCAATAGGAAACGACATATCCGTCGCAGCTTGATCTGCTCTGTGCCTCGCGCTCATACTCTTCCGGCGGAATATTTTTATCCTCAGGTGAAGCGGCATTCCAGAATTCCACAAACATATGTGTAAAATTCCCGGCAGGCGCGCCCTTAATCATGAAGGCCGTATCCTTCCAATGGCCGAAGCGCTCCCTGACGTTTATGTATTCGTCGGCAAGATTTATCCCACCCGAGAATGCTGTTTTTCCGTCTATTATGAGCATTTTTCTGTGGTCGCGGTAGTTTTCAGTCCCTGTGAAGGTCTTAACCGGGTTAAACCGGACGCACTGTATTCCAAGACCTTCGAGTCTTGGAATCTCCCTGGGTGCAAATGTTGCCAGCGAGCCGAAATCATCATACATCACTCTGACAGTAACGCCTTCCCGGGCCTTGCGGACCATAATCTCCTCGATTGAGTCCCACATCGTTCCGTGCGCTATTACAAAATATTCGCAGTATATGTATCTTTCGGCTGCCTCGAGCTCTCTGAGCATGGCCGGGTATGCCTCGTCCCCCAGCGGAAAGTATTCAACACCCTCATTTACCATTACCGGGTATGACGAATCCTTTTCGACCATTTCAAGCGTCATGGCAAGGCGTTCGTGTGTTTTGGCAATTTCCCGGCATTCATTGGTGCCGCCTTTGGTAATCATCGGTTCAAGCCTGCTTTCGGAAACAGCAAGTCTTCTGCGTATTCTCGCCCCGCTGCGTTTGCGGCCGAAGCACACAAAAAGTATTGTTCCCGCCAGCGGAACCGCCAAAACCGTCAGCAACCACAGCTGCTTATATGCGGCCTCATCGTAATATTCCAGAATGTATAGCACGACGAAGAAGCTCACCACTCTCATGATTGTTTCCAGTGCGGCCGCATATGGATGGACAATCGTAAACAGCAGGTAAATAACCGCAAATTCAATTATAAGCGCAAGGAAAATAGCTGCCAGGCGTTTTAATTTAATTGACATTCTCTCTTCCCTTTCCTTCAATTTTGCTTCCGGAGCTGTCAAGAGTTTTGTTAAAGCGTGCAAAAAACAGCGTCGTTGTTGCAATTGCCGCTATTATGTCAGATATCGGTTCTGCAAGGAAGACAGCAAAAACCTTGTCAGCGAGAATCAGCGGCAGGATAAATATAAGCGGGATAAGCAGAATCAGCTTTCTGAGGCAGGCCATCAGCATAGCGCTTTTCGCCTGGCCGAGAGCGACAAAGGTCTGCTGGCAGCTCATCTGAAAGCCCAGTGCAAATATTCCAGCCATATAGATTTTCATCGTGCCTGCCGTATATTCGACAAGCGTGCTGTCAGACGTAAAAATCCCGGCGAAGACCCGTGGAATTACCATAAGAGCCAGCCAGAAAAGAGTTGTATAGGCGGCGCAAATTATGAGCTCATATTTGAAGGTCTGTTTTACACGGTTTTTAAGCCCTGCGCCATAATTATAGCTGACAATAGGCTGGCAGCCCTGGCAGAAGCCGCTTACCGGCATCATGACCAATTGGGAAAGGCTGGTAATAATCGTCATTGCGCCGACGGCAAGATCGCCTCCGTATCTGGCAAGACTTGAGCTGAAGCTTATTGACAGGATGCTTTCCGTTGACAGCATAATAAACGTTGAAACTCCCAGGGCGAGGCACGAAAGCATAACGCCCGTGTCCGGCTTCATGAAGGCCGGTTTGAGTTTGAGAATTGTCTTGCTGCCGGAAAGAAATTTTAAGATCCAAATTGCACCGACGGCCTGGCTTATTACTGTTGCTATAGCTGCGCCCGCAACGCCCATATTAAATAAAAATATAAATACCGGGTCCAGAACAATGTTAATTACAGCTCCGATTACCGTCGTCATCATGCTGACGGATGCAAAGCCCTGTGCAGTTATAAACGGGTTCAGGCCCATTACCAGGAGGATGCATATTGTCCCGATAATATAAATTCTTGAATATGTTACAGCGTACGGGAGAGTTACGGAGCTGGCGCCGAACCATTTAAGCAGCGTCGGGCACGCAAAGTAAAAGATTGGGGTTAAAATTGCGCTTAATGCAATCAGCATTACAAAGCAATTGCCCAGGATGCGGCATGCATAGTCATTATCCTTCCGACCCATGGCGATGGCTGCCCGCGGTGCGCCTCCGGAGCCGACCAGCATTGCGAAGGCGTTTATAAGCATCAAAATTGGTGCAAACAGCCCGACGCCTGTAAGAGCGGAGGCTCCGACTCCGGGAATGTGGCCGATATAAATTCTGTCGACAATGTTATAAAGCAGATTAACCAGCTGCGCTATAACAGACGGAACTGCAAGCTTTGCCAGGAGAGGGCCTATACTTTCCGTTCCAAGGCCTTGATTGTTATTGGTTTCAGACATATTATTACCCTACCATCGTTAACTTTACTTCTCGGTTGAATTATAGCATTAAAAATTACTCATGTCTAAACAATCGTATTTCCTTTTTTGTGGTATTATAAAGTCAGAACTATTTGGATTAATTGGAGAAGAAGCGATGAAATATCGCGCACTGGCTTCTTATCTTGAAGAAGCCTTTGGAGAAAAGCTTTATAAGCTCTCGTTTGACGGGGGCTTCACATGCCCGAACCGTGACGGCACAGTCGGCAGGAACGGGTGCATCTTCTGTCTTGACGGAAGCGGTGATTTCGCAATCCCTGTCGGCGAAGACCTTGACAGGGCAGTTGAATACGCCAAGGCGCTTGTTTCAAAGAAAAAACATTCTGAACGGTATATTGCATATTTTCAAAGCTACTCCGGAACATACGGCAAACTTGAGCGGTTGCGGAGCTTATATTCGGCCGTAGTTTCCAGAAGTGATATTGCGGTTCTTGACATTGCCACCAGGCCTGACTGCCTTGGAGATGATGTAATTGAGCTTTTGTCTGAGCTTAACAAGGTTAAACCTGTCTGGGTGGAGCTTGGCCTGCAGACCATCCATCCGGCGACGGCCGAATATATACGGCGGGGATATGCTCTTCCCGTTTATGACAGCGCCGTTAAGAGGCTGAAGGCTGCGGGAATTTATGTAATCGTTCACATGATAATCGGTCTACCGGGGGAAACTCCACAGATGGCAGCTGAAACAGCAGAATATATTGGGCGCAGCGGCGCTGACGGAATTAAGCTTCAGCTTCTTCACGTCCTCAGGGGCACAGAGCTTGCTGATGATTATTTGGCCGGCAGGTTTGAGGTGCTGTCGCTTGAGGAATACTGCGCAGCCGTAAAGCTTTGCCTTGAGGCACTCCCCTCCGGGATTACGATTCACCGGCTGACCGGTGACGGATCAAAGCGGGATCTTATTGCGCCGCTGTGGAGCGCCGACAAAAAGCGTGTCCTGTCCGCGCTTAACAGAGCATTGGAGGAATAGTGTCGTTTGGGTCCGGGCTGTAGGAGCAATTTGTTAATTTTCTCGCTTTTTCATGATTACTATGTTAATATAAACTCAATTAATGCATAATAATTCACATAAATTTATTAGAAAGGGGAATTTTATCAATGGCTGAAAATTTAAAGCTGAAGTCAGACGGGTTGAAGGTTATCCGTCAGGTTGACCCGGCGCTCCTGTCATTTAACGTGGAGTTCGCCGAGGTAACAGGAGGAACCTTCTGGAAGGCCTATCCGCCGGAGGTTATTTCCGGTGAAAAGATGTTTGATGTAGACATGTCAGGGGGTATCGCCGCTGCCTACAAGGATTTAATGCAAATCTATCCCCCGATTGATCTTTACAACGAGAAGCTCCGCAAGCTGACGAAGCAGCTGGGGCCGAAGTGGATTCGTGTTTCCGGCACATGGGCAACAAAAACATACTATGACCTGGACGATGAGCTGGAGCCGGGCGTTGTGCCGGAGGGTTACCTGAACGTTCTTACCCGCAAGCAGTGGGTTGGCGTTTTGGACTTCGTTAAGGAATGCGGTCTGAAGCTCATGATATCAGTTTCCGGTTGCCCCGGCGTTTACGGCTGCGACTGCGCGCCGGTTCCGCCCTGGACGCCGAGAGAGGCTGAGAAGCTGTTCAAATTCTCTAAGGATTATGGAGTTGAAATCTCTGCCTCAGAGTTCGTCAACGAGCCCAACATGCTCTCAGACACAGGCTTCCCGAAGGGCTACACAGCGGCAGATCATGCCCGGGACCAGAAAATATTCCAGCAATGGCTTGCAGAAAATTATCCTGATTGCCTTTATGTTGGCCCAGGCGCTGTCGGTGAGGCTGGAATGGGCAACCCCAGTGGCGCTCAGAAGGGTGGCGGCGGAATAGAGCTGCTAACGGAAGCTTGCACATCTACGGAGCTTATGGGTGACGACCCGGCGCATCTCGATGTATTCTCCTACCACTATTATAATGGTGTTTCGGAACGGCTTGGCGGCGTAATGCCATCTGCGCACTGGATGGACTACGAAGCATTGTCTGAAGGTTATCTTGATGTTGCGGCTAACTCCGCAAGAGTTTATGGAAAAATCCGCGACCGTTTCTGCCCCGGCGGGCAAATGTGGGTAACTGAGTCCGGCGACGCGGGCGGCGGCGGAGACACCTGGGCTTCAACATACCTCGATGTTCCAAGAACTCTCAACGAAGCCGGCACCTTCGCGCAGCTGACAGACGGAATTATCTACCACAACACGCTTACCGCATCCGACTATGCGTGGCTGGACCGTATTACCCATGACACACGGCCGAATTATTACGCAGTCATGCTTTGGGACAAGCTCATGGGGCAAACGGTACTTGATCCGGAAGAAGCAATTCGTCCGGGTGCACATGTATTCGCCCACAGTCGCAAGGACGGCAAAGCCGGTGTAGCCTACTGCATTGTTAATAACAATGAGCAGGAAGCTACGACAGTGGAGCTTCCCAAGGAGGCTGAGCTCTATGTTCTCTCCCCCAAGGACGGCAAAAAGCGTGCAGCAATTATGCAGCTCAACGGGCAGGATCTTGTTCTTGATGAGGACAATAACGTCCCGGAGATGAAAGGACTGCCGGCAAGCGGAACGATTGAAATTGCGCCGATGAACTGCGCATTTATCGTTCTGTAATGATGCTTTTGTAAATATCAGGCAAGTCTAAATGCGGGCGCTGAGAGATTTCCCAGCGCCCTGACTTTTATTGTCCCTGGCTATTGCCAAAAATTGAAATATAAATTATTATATAAGCTCTGAAATGCGCATAACACAAAAAGCTAAGGGAGAAGCCATTGTATGCTGGAACAGATTGAAAAAATAAACGGAGCGGTTAACAACTTCATTTGGGGCGTTCCGGCAATGATATGCATAATAGGCGTCGGCCTGTTTTTAACAATCAGGACCAACTGCATTCAGGTCCGCAAGTTCCGCACCGCCATGAAGGCGACAATTGGCAAAATCTTTTCCAAGAAGCAGGCTTCGGAGGGGGCAATCAGCCCGTTCCAGGCGGTCTGCACGGCTCTTGCCGGGACGGTTGGAACAGGAAACATTGCCGGCGTTGCAGGCGCCGTTGCAATTGGCGGACCGGGAGCAGTCTTTTGGATGTGGTGCTCGGCGTTTCTTGGCATGTGCACGAAATTTGCCGAAGTTACCCTGGCAATTCACTTCCGTGAGCGCAACAGTGACGGAGAATATGTCGGCGGGCCGATGTACTATATACGCAACGGTCTTGGCAAAAAGTGGCAGTGGCTTGCAGTTCTTTATGCCGCGTTCGGAACGCTTACGGTTTTTGGCACCGGCAACGCGACCCAGGTCAACACAATTGTAACGTCAATCGATACGGCAGTTGCAAACTTCACCTCTTTATCCACGCAAACCGCTTCAACGCTTAACCTTGTCCTTGGAATTATTATCGCAATGCTTATTTCAATGGTTCTGCTTGGTGGAATTAAGCGCATCGGCAGTGTTACAGAAAAGCTTGTTCCATTTATGGCGCTTTTATATATTGTGCTGTCCCTTGGTGTAATAATTCTTAATATTGCAAAGCTCCCCGCAGTTTTTGCCTCGATTTTCACCGGAGCCTTTACTCCAAGGGGAATTACCGGCGGCGCAGTGGGTTCATTCTTTATTGCCATGAAAAAAGGCGTTTCCCGGGGCATATTCTCAAATGAAGCAGGCCTTGGCACAGGCTCTATCGCTCACGCCTGCGCCGACACTGACGATGCTGTAAATCAAGGCTATTTTGGTATATTCGAGGTGTTTACAGACACAATAGTCATCTGCACCATGACCGCCCTCGTAATTCTCTGTAGCGGCACAACGGTAACCTACGGTGAGGCAGCCGGCGCTGAACTGACGATTTCCGGCTTCGTCGCGTCGTATGGCGGTTGGATTTCAATATTAACAGCGATTGCAATGTGCTGCTTTGCGTTTTCAACCATTATTGGCTGGGGACTTTATGGCTCGCGCTGCATTGAGTTCCTGTTCGGGCCCAAAATAGTCAGGCCCTTCCTGGTTGTTTATTCGTTTGTTGCAATAGTTGGAGCTACAATGGATCTTGGCCTTTTGTGGGACATTGCAGATACCTTCAACGGTCTTATGGCAATTCCAAACCTTGTTGGCTTGTTCCTGCTCTCGGGAGTAGTGGTCAAGCTCTGCAAGGAAAAGCAGTAATATCATATTATGCAGTTGGAAAGAAGGTTTTAATTTAATGGGAAAAATAATCAGAGCAACGGCCGGAGAGGGTCTTATCAAAATGGCCGTTATCGAAGCCCGCGATATGGTTCAGGCAGCGCGGGAAATTCACGACTGCCAGCCCACCGCCTGCGCCGCTCTGGGCAGAACGCTGTGCGCGGCTTCCCTGCTGGGCAGCGTTATGAAAGAAGAAAATGCGTCCGTGACACTGCGTATCAATGGTGGCGGTCCCTTGGGAACAATCGTCGCTGTTTCGGATTCAGCGGGCTACGTCAGAGGCTATGTTGACAACCCTCACACTGAGTTGCCGCTGCGGAGCGACGGGAAGCTTAATGTCGGTGCAGCCGTAGGCAGAGACGGGATGCTGACGGTAAGCCGTGACCTTGGCGGCGGCGAACCTTATATTAGCTCCACCGAGCTTGTAAGCGGCGAAATTGCAGAGGACATAACAGCGTTTCTGCTTGAGAGCGACCAAGTTGCGTCTGCATGTGCTCTGGGGGTTCTTGTAGATACAGATACATCAGTTAAATCAGCTGGAGGGTTTATCGTTCAGCTGATGCCCGGAGCTGAGGAAGCGCTGATTAACACTCTTGAAGAGAATATCTTTATGATGGATCAACTGACTACGATTCTCGACGAGGACGGACCTGAGGAGATTTTCGCCCAGGTGCTGAAGGGGCTGGAATATCATATAGTCGGCGAGGAGAATGTCGGCTGGAGGTGTTCATGCACAAGGGAGCGCGTTGAAGACGCGTTTATAAGCATGAGCGACGATGACCTGCAGGCAATTATTGCCGACGGGAAAACCGAGGAGGCAAGGTGCGCCTTTTGCGGCAGTGTCTATACCTTTACTCCCGATGACCTTAAATCAATTCTCAAAAGAAAAAATTAATTTTCCGGCTTTTTACAGCCGGTTAATAAAAGGCGATATAATAATACAATAAGCTCAACCCAGGAGGCAGTCTTATGGATTCAATTTTAACAGCAGCCCGGCGCATCCGGCTTGACAGGATTTTTGTTGCAATAATTACAATCGCTGTTGGCATTCTTTTTGTCGCCCGGCCTGACACATCGTCAACCTTTCTTTGCAAAATTGCAGGAATAGTTATCCTCGCAGCCGGCATTATCTCCCTTATTGTGTTTGCCGCATACAGCTACTATAGCGGTGGCGGCGGGCTCATTTTCGGCATGGCTCTGACTGCGGCGGGAATTTTTTGTCTTGTTCACCCTGACACCGTTACAGGTCTGCTCTCTGTTATATTCGGCATATTTATAATTATTGACGGGGCCAACTCAATATCCGAGGCAATTCTCTGCTCACGGGCGCATGTTTCCGGCTGGCTGCCGATGCTTATAATCGCAGTCATTACAACCGTCCTTGGCTTTGTCGTCATGTTTGGCACCTTCGATGCTATAATCATATTCGCAGGTGTTGCGCTTATAATAGTCGGGGTTGTTGATCTTGTTCTTATAGCAGTGTTTACACGCCGGGTTAACGAGGCCCGCGATTTGATGGACGCAAAGCGCAACGCCGTTGATGTTGAGGAATAATTTCCCCTATGCGTGGCTTTTTTGTGAAAAAGCTCCGGCGGTTTTCTGCTGCTTAGCCGTTAATCATCTGCTATAATTAGACAGGTTTAGACATAAAAATTAATTTTGAAAGGAAATTTGGCATGGCAGACAAAATATTTACCAGAAGAGACTTTATAAAGGGTTTTGCAGCAGGTGCAGTCTCTGTTGCCGGCTACGGAGTTATTACCGCATGCGGCAACTCCAGCGAGGTGGCACAGGATGCATCAGCAGAAGCTCTGGCAGTTGCAACTGCAGCATCAGAATCTCAGCTCACAGCTCTTAACGCTGTTGTAAGCGATGTTACGGGCGGCTCCTATACCCCGGGTACATACACTTCTTCTGCAAAGGGCATTTCCAGTGATGTTACTGTTGAAATGACCTTCTCAGAGACCGCGATTACAGACGTAAAGATTGATGTATCCGGCGAGACCCCGTCAATTGGCGGAGCCATTGGAGACGAGATGACAAGCCGCATTCTTGAGGCTCAGAGCGCAGACATAGACGGTGTTTCGAGCGCCACGGTTACCAGCAACGCAATCAAAACAGCTGTCGCAGACTGCATTTCTCAGGCTTCCGGCAAGGAGGTTGTCCTGGCCGAGGAGGAAGACAACTCCGCTGACTGGCTCGGAGAAGCTCCCGATGTTGCTGAAAGTGACATTACCGAAACTCTTGACACTGAAGTTCTCGTTGTTGGCTGCGGTACGGGCGGCTGGATTACAGCAATGACCGCTGCAGAAGAGGGCGCAAAGGTTCTCGTTGTTGAAAGGAACGAAAATCCGACCGGTATCCGTGAGGATATCGGCGCAATAGATTCAAAGCTTCAGCTCGAATCAAACAAGGAATTCCCCGAGTTTGCAATTGATAAGATGGAGGCTCTGCAAGACATCGTCCGCTATGGCGCTGGCTATGTTGACAGTGACCTTGTTAAAATATGGATCAACAATTCCGCGGAAATGATGGACTGGCTGACTGATCTTATGGAGTCAACCGGTGACTGGTATATGAGCCATGAAGGCGGCGTAGGCAATCTCAGTGACCCCGGTAGAGACAAGGCATATGCAACCGGCCACAGCCCGCACAAGACCGAGCAGGGCACGAAGAACGAGGTTACAACGAGCTCGACCTTCCGTGATTTCTGCGATAAATATGGCGTTGAATGGAAGCTTTCCACAAAGCTTGTTAAGCTTGAGCAGGACGGAGACGGAAAGGTCACCGGCATTATTGCCCAGGACGCAAATGACGAGCACTATATCCGCATTAACGCTTCAAAGGGTGTTATTATGTGTACCGGCGGCTATGCCACCAACACGGACATGATGAAGGCTCTTCAGCCCGAAACCCTTGATATGAAGATCAACTATACTCTCGGCTCAACCTGTGACGGCTCCGGCATTAAGGCAATGCTTTGGGCCGGTGGTGTTCTTAACCCGGTTCACGCTTCAATGATGTTCAACCGCTGCTGCTGCCTCCCGACAGAAACAGCCGGCTATCAGACAAGCGGCAAGTGGTTCTGGTTCGGTGAGCAGCCGTTCCTCAAGGTCAACCTTAACGGCAAGCGTTTCTGCAACGAGTCCGGTCCTTATGAGTTCATGCTTCACTCAATGGAGATGCAGCCATATCACACATACTGCGACATCTTCGATGCAAACAACAAGGAATATTGCGAGAAGTTTGACGAGGTTGGATGCTGCCGTCTGTTTGAGTTCCCCAATGGGGCTCTCTCCAACAGAGATTATGACTCCGTATGGGCAGGCATGACCGAAGGCGAAAATTCGCTTCTTGAGCTCGGTTACCTCCAGAAGGCGGACACAATCGAAGAACTCGCTGAAAAGCTCAATATCCCGGCAGATAACTTCAAGGCAACAATTGAGCGCTATAATGAGCTGTGCAAGAACGGCGTAGACGAGGACTATGGCAAGGAAGCTCACCGCATGACTCCGGTTGATACTCCCCCGTTTTACGGCATCAGAACCGGTGCATGGCACTTGACGACTCTTAGCGGTGTTAGAATCAACACAAACATGCAGGTTATTAAAGAAGACGGTACGCCTATCGAAGGGCTTTATGCAACCGGTGACGGCACCGGTGGTATGTTCGGCATTACGTACCCGAACCTCTTCACGGGTCTTGCATGCGGCAGAACAATGACATTCGGCCGCCGCGCCGCAAAGATTGCCTGCGGAACGCTCGAAGAGTAATATATTAACTTAATTAAATAATGGAGCGGATTGCGACTTGCAACCCGCTCCATTGGTTTTTGTATATCATTTCTTTTTGGTAAGCTCCCAGCTGATGTCAAGAAGCTCCCGTATTGTCTCATCGGAGGCCGTTCCGTCAAGGGCGGCGGAAAGCCAGTTCTGCTTGTTCATATGGTATCCGGGGTAAATTCCGGTCTCGCGCCGGTATGGCTCTGCCATAATCGGGCTGACCTTAAGGTCCACAATATCAATTTCTCCGTCGCCTGAAATCCCCAGCTTGCCCTTTGGAATATTCATAAAAACCGCGAACCATTTTTTATTTCCGTCATGGCGGTACACCACGTAGTCAGGGTAACTGTCCCATAGGTGCTCCGGCTCCGCCCCGTATGTGTCTTCAATAAGCTTGCAAAGCTTTTCCCGAGTCATATCGCGTGTCCCCATATTTTAAAGTATATTTATTGATTAATTTATATCGTCTTGAGGTGCTTTTTTCAAGTGCAAAAATGTGATATTATTGGGTCAAAGGAATATATGGAGGAAGCTTATGAAATTTGTAATACAGCGCGTTACACGCGCATCGGTGGCAGTAGACGGCAAAACCGTAGGGCAGATTGGCAGCGGGTTTCTTGTTCTCATCGGCATTGCGGATTCTGATACTGAGGCTATAGCAGACAAAATGACTGCCAAGCTTCTTGGGCTGCGCATATTTGAGGACGAGGCCGGCAAGACTAACCTTTCCCTTGCAGACGTTGATGGGCAGCTACTGTTAATTTCCCAGTTTACGCTCTACGCTGACTGCCGCAAGGGCAACCGTCCCTCATTCGTCAAAGCCGGGAAGCCCGAGCTTGCAAATGCGCTGTATGAGTATATAATCGATCGCTGCCGGCAGAGTGTCCCCGTTGTTGAGCACGGCATCTTTGGCGCAGACATGAAAGTTGACCTTCTTAATGACGGGCCCTTTACAATAATCCTCGACTCTGAAGAAGTTTGCAGATAATGGCGATTTCTTCTGCAGAACGCTAAAAAATAATACTAAAATTCACTGGCAAGCAGGAACCGGCGGACTTATTCCCGGCAGCTCCTGCTTGTTGTATTTTGTCCTTAGGCCGTTTTAATAGTTATATTGCACAAAAATAAATTGAAAAATATGTTAATTTTAGGATATACATTTTTGAGTTAGCGTGGTATAATCGCAATTAGGCAAGGCTAACTTTGTTTTTCGGCGTTTATTTTGATGTACGCCGAAAAAATTATGACCGTGGCGGGATTAGGCGAATCTAACCAAAACGTATTGTCTTAACCATGCTTTGCCCGCAAAATAATACGGATAAAAGGTAGACGAAAAATGACACTGAAGGACGCAGAACTCGGCCACGAGTACATTATTAAGAGCATCAACGCCATAGACGATGAGATGAAATCATTTCTGTTCACTCTTGGCTGCTACACCGGCGAACCGGTCACCGTTGTAACCAGAAAGAAGAACAATATGGTTCTTTCCATTAAGGATGCGAGATACAATATAGACAACGATCTTGCCATGGCGATTGAAGTCTGATCCCTTGCAAAATTACTGAAAAAGGAGAAGTTAACATGAGAATTGCGTTAACAGGCAATCCGAACAGCGGCAAAACAACCATGTATAACGCGCTGACCGGTCGCAGTGAAAAGATCGGCAACTGGGCAGGCGTTACGGTCGACAGAAAGGAAAGCAAAATTAAGAAGGAATACTACGACGGAGCTAAAGAACTTATCGCAGTTGACCTTCCGGGTGCTTACTCAATGTCCCCGTTCACATCAGAAGAGAGCATCACCAGCGGCTATGTTAAAAACGAGCATCCCGATGCGATTATAAACATAGTCGATGCCACAAATCTGAGCCGCAGCCTGTTCTTCACAACTCAGCTGCTGGAGCTCGGAGTTCCTGTTGTTGTTGCTCTCAACAAGAGCGATATTAACGAAAAGAAAGACACCAAGATAGACGAGGTAAAGCTCAGCGAAAAGCTTGGCTGCCCGGTTATTAAGACAACCGCTACCTCCGCTGAAGGGCTCAAGGAAGTAATTAAAGCCGCGGCCGCGTCCGAGGGAAAGGTTCAGAAGGCTCCTTATCACCAGGGAGACATAGACCTCACCAGCAAGGCCGTTGTTGAAGAAGCAGACCGCAAGCGTTTTGAATTTGTAAACGGTATCGTCAAAGATGTTGAAGACCGCAAGATTCTTACGAAGGACGAAAACGTTGGCGACAAAATTGATAAAATCGTTACCCATCCCGTCCTCGGTATTATAATTTTCGCACTTGTTATGTGGGCTGTTTTCTATATTTCTCAGTCTACTGTCGGAACCTGGCTCGCAGATATTCTCACGGGTTGGATTGAGTCCTTCCAGGAATGGGTTGGCGGACTTATGGAAAACGCGAATCCCTTGCTCTATGCTCTGCTTGTTGATGGTATAATCGGTGGTGTTGGCGCTGTTGTTGGCTTCCTTCCGCTGGTTATGGTAATGTATTTCCTCATCGCGCTTCTTGAGGACTGCGGATATATGGCCCGTGCAACGGTTGTTCTTGACCCGATTTTCAAGCGCGTTGGTCTTTCAGGCAAAACAGTTATTCCTCTGGTTCTTGGCACCGGCTGCGGCATTCCCGCAATCATGAGTTGCCGCACAATCAAGAATGAGCGTGAGCGCAGAACCTCTGCTATGACAGCAACCTTCATGCCCTGCGGTGCAAAGCTCCCGGTTATCGCTCTGTTTGCCGGTGCATTCTTCCCCGAGGCAACGTGGGTAGGCCCCGTAATGTATTTCGTTGGCATTCTCCTCATTCTTATCTGGGCTCTCATCGTTAAGGAAATGAACGGTGTTAAATACAGAAAGAGCTTCTTCATTATTGAGCTTCCTGAGTATAAAGTTCCGAGTCTCAAGTTTGCATGCCTGTCAATGCTCGAGCGTGGCAAGGCATATATCATCAAAGCCGGAACAATAATCCTTGTATGCAACACAGTTGTTCAGATTATGCAGTCCTTCACACCCGCCTTCCAGGTTGTTGAAGAAGGTATGGAGAATTCCTCAATCCTCGCTGTTATCGCCTCCCCCATTGCGCAGCTTCTTGTTCCGGTTGTAGGTATTGTCTCCTGGCAGTGCGCAGCAGCTGCTGTTACTGGCTTTATCGCAAAGGAAAACGTTGTTGGAACAATCGCAACCTGCTTTGCAATTACCAACTTTATCGACACAGAGGAACTTGAGCTTGTCGGCAGTGGCAACACTGTTGCTGCTATAATGGGTCTTACAAAGGTTGCGGCTCTTGCATATCTTATGTTTAACCTCTACACGCCTCCATGCTTTGCAGCTCTTGGCGCGCTCAGGTCTGAGCTGCAGTCAAAGAAATGGTTCTGGGGTGCTGTTGGTATGCAGTTAGGCACAGGCTACACTGTAGGCTTCCTGGTATATCAGATTGGCACGCTCATTACCACCGGCTCTCTTGGTGCCGGCTTCCTCGGCGGACTTATCGCTGTTCTGGTATTCATCGGACTCGTTGTTTACTTTGTTATTAAAGGCAAACGCGAAGCTGCGGCAGAATATAAGCTTGGCTGAAATACCAAGAAGCAGACCGGCATTGCATAATGCTTGACTAAGCGGCAGGCTGCCTCTTATAATAGGAGGCAGCCTGGATGCTTTTTATGAGGTGATGTTTTATGCAGGGAATCATAGCGGATATTGTAATAATAATTATTCTTGCCCTCATTGTTGGGTGGGCATTGTGGTATATAAAGAAGAACAAAAAGAATGGCATAAAATGCATTGGATGCCCTAATTCAGGCAGTTGCTCCGGAAGCTGCAGCAGCACTGCCGTGGTCGAGACTTCAAAAAGCAAGAAAAAAGTGGTGGTTAAGAAATGAATGCATCAACTCTTATTGCGATTATTATACTTGTAATAATCCTTATCCCAGCCGTAAGAGCAACTGTTAAGCACATGAAGGGTGAAGGCAGCTGTTGCGGCGGGCCGAAGGAAAAGCGCCCTGCAAAGAAGATTAAGGGCACTGTTAAGAAAAAGCTCACTGTTAAAATTGACGGTATGCAATGTGTAAACTGCCGGAACAGGGTTGAAAAGGCTCTGGACGGGCTTGACGGAGTAGTTGCAAAGGTGGATCTTGAAACTAAAACAGCTTCCGTTTCTCTTTATCAGGACGTTGATCCTGAGCTTATAAAGAGTACCATAGAAAATCTCGATTTTAAAGTTATCAGCATAACATAAGGCAAAGCACCGGGTTTTCCTGACCCGGTGCTTTGTTTTTTAATTTTAGTCTGTAATTGTTGCAACTGATATCGTCAATTCTTCCAAAACATCCAGCAGAACACGGACTGTATCAAGAGATGTAAACATGGTAACGTTATTATCTGTCGCGCAGCGACGGATGGCTACACCGTCACCATAATGCACACCGGAGAGTATTGCACGGGTATTGATGAGATAGCTTACATACCCGGCTCTAAGCGAGTTGAGGACCTCATCGCTGCCCTCGCTCGGCTTTTTCAGGATGCGCGTCCTTATACCATTGGATTTGAGAACCTCCCCCGTAAGCGACGTTGCCTCAATATTAAAGCCAAGGTTATAAAAGCGCCTTATGAGAGGAATTGCCTCAAGCTTGTCCTCGTCAGCCAGTGTTACAAGCACCGTGCCGTAATTTGGCAGCTTCATGCCTGTTGCAGCCAGGGCCTTGAACATTGCGCGGTGGAGCTTGTTGTCATAGCCAATTGCCTCTCCTGTGGATTTCATTTCGGGAGAAAGATATGAGTCCATACCGTGGAGCTTAGAGAAGGAGAATGCCGGTGCTTTGACATAAAAGCGTTTCTTTTCGTCAGGGTACAGTGTGAAAATCCCCTGCTCCTTTAGGCTTATTCCAAGGATTGCTTTTGTTGCAATGTCCGCCAGCTGATATCCCGTTGCCTTTGAAAGGAAGGGCACAGTTCGTGACGAGCGGGGATTTACCTCTATAATATAAACATTCTCGTTTTCATCAACAATAAACTGAATGTTATAAGGGCCCACAATGCCGATTCCAAGCCCGAGCTTTTTTGTGTAGCTAAGGATGGTCCCCTTTACCCTGTCAGAGATGCTGAAGGGCGGGTAAACGCTTATTGAATCTCCTGAGTGCACGCCAGTGCGTTCGACAAGCTCCATAATTCCCGGAACGAACACATCTGTGCCGTCGCATACTGCATCGACTTCAACCTCTTTGCCCCGGATATAATGGTCCACAAGCACGGGCTTGTCAACGTCGATTTCAACAGCCGTCTTCAGATAATGTGTCAGCTCCTTCTCCTTGGAAACAATTTGCATTGCTCTGCCGCCTAGAACGAAGCTCGGTCTCACCAGCACCGGGTAGCCTATTTTCTTTGCAGCCTCGATGCCCTCTTCAACTGACGTTACTGCCTGTCCCTCCGCCTGGGGGATTTGCAGCTTTTCAAGGACCTTCTCAAACGAGTCTCTGTTTTCTGCCCTGTCTATGGCCTCGTTTGTCGTGCCGATAAGCTTAATATTATAATCCTTCAGCGATTCCGCCAGATTAATTGCCGTCTGGCCGCCGAGGGTGGCAATAATGCCGTCAGGCTGCTCAAGTTCAATAATATTCAGAACGTCCTCGTCACACAGCGGCTCAAAATAAAGCTTGTCAGATGTCGTGTAGTCCGTTGAAACGGTTTCAGGGTTGTTATTAATAACGATAGCCTGATATCCAAGCTCTCTTATGGTCTGAACTGCATGTACTGTTGAGTAGTCGAACTCAACGCCCTGGCCTATGCGTATTGGGCCTGCGCCAAGGACAATAATCTTCGGCCGCTTTTCTACTATTGACTCATTGTCGCTTTCATATGTGGAATAAAAATATGGAATATAGCTTTCAAATTCTGATGCGCAGCTGTCTATCATCTTATACACCGGGAAGATGTTGTTGGCCTTGCGGAAGTTGAAAACCTCGTGCTCCGTCATGCCCCATAACCTTGATACGGCGGAGTCAGAAAATCCGATTCTTTTTGCTTTAGAAAGTGTGCTCGCATCTCCAGGAGCAGCACGAAGCTTGCTTTCCATTTTGACAATATTGTCAAACACGTTAATAAACAGCATGTCCATACCCGTGCGGTAAGCCAGCTCTTCGTTGCTTGTTCCGCGGCGCAGAAGTTCAGCCATGGCGTATACGCGATCATCTGTACCCTCAGCAATGTAATCCAGCAGAGCTTCCGTTGCATATGAATCAAACTTTGCGCTATAAAGGTGAGTGAGTCCGGTTTCCAGCGAACGTATTCCCTTCAGAAGGCTCTCCTCCATTGTGCGTCCCACGCTCATAACCTCGCCCGTTGCCTTCATCTGGGTTCCAAGCGTGTTGCTTGCGTCTGTAAATTTATCAAACGGGAAGCGTGGAAGCTTCGTAACCACATAGTCAAGTGATGGCTCAAAGCTTGCCGGTGTGTTTGCCAGCTTAATTTCCTCAAGCCTATAGCCAACAGCAATTTTGGCTGAAACTCTTGCAATCGGATATCCGCTGGCCTTTGAGGCGAGAGCGGAGGAACGCGAAACGCGGGGGTTAACCTCTATAAGATAATATTGGAAGGACTTTGGGTCGAGCGCAAACTGGACGTTGCACCCGCCTTCAATCTGCAACGCTCTGATTATTTTCAGGGCGCTATCCCGAAGCATATGATATTCCCTGTTCGTCAGTGTCTGTGACGGGCACACAACTATTGAGTCGCCTGTATGAACGCCCACCGGGTCAACATTTTCCATGTTGCATATGGTTATGGCAGTGTCATTGCTGTCCCTCATAACCTCATATTCAATTTCCTTGTATCCCTTAACTGATTTTTCAATCAGAGCCTGCTGCACCGGCGAAAGAATGAGCGCATTCTTCAGTATTTCCTTCAGCTCTTCCTCGTCGTCTGCAAAGCCTCCGCCTGTGCCTCCAAGTGTAAACGCCGGTCTGACAACTACGGGATAGCCGATTCTCTCCGCTACTCTGATCCCCTCCTCCAAACTTACTGCAATTTCAGACGGAAGCACCGGTTCTCCAAGGCTTTCGCACAGTTCCTTAAAAAGCTCGCGGTCCTCGGCACGGTTAATGCTGTCGAACCTTGTTCCAAGCAGTTCAACTCTGCACTCGTTAAGAATGCCCTTCGTCTCAAGCTGCATTGCCAGATTCAGGCCTGTCTGCCCACCGATTCCGGGCAGGATAGCGTCCGGGCGCTCTTTTCTGATAATCTTTGCCATATATTCAAGTGTCAGCGGCTCCATATATACCTTGTCTGCAATGGCAGGGTCTGTCATGATTGTGGCAGGGTTGGAGTTGCAGAGGATGACCTCATAGCCCTCCTCCTTCAGAGCCAGACATGCCTGAGTTCCCGCGTAGTCAAATTCCGCAGCCTGTCCGATTACAATCGGTCCTGAGCCTATTACCATAATACGCTTTAAATCTGTTCTTTTAGGCATTGAGGCTTTCTCCTTTCATGGTGCGGATAAACTTTTCAAAAAGGTAGAAGCTGTCCTGCGGGCCTGGGCAGCTCTCCGGATGATACTGTATGCTGAAGGCTCTGTCTGCACAGCACTGCACGCCTTCAACCGTACCATCCAGCAGGTTAACATGTGTCATTTCAAGACCCGTGCCTTCGAGACTCTCTTCTTTAACGGCAAATGAGTGATTTTGTGATGTAATTTCGACCTTATCAGTAAGAAGATTTTTAACAGGGTGGTTTCCACCGCGGTGACCGAACTTCAGCTTATATGTTTCGGCCCCGTATGCTAAAGACAGGATTTGGTGCCCCAGGCATATGCCGAAAATTGGATATTCTCCACGCAGTGCGCGGACAGTTTCAATAAGCTCTCCATTATCCTCCGGATCACCGGGCCCATTTGAAAGAAATATTCCATTCGGATTTAGGTCTCTTATCGCATTGGCCGCTGTGTTGTGCGGAAGGACGGTTACATCGCAGCCCAGCTTGTTCAGTGAGCGGATAATATTAAACTTCATTCCGCAATCGATCGCCGCTACATGCAATCCTGAGGCAGGGCCATAACCTTCTCCTTTGTAAAATACAGGCTGCTGTACACTAACCCTTGCAACCTGGTCATGGGCATATGACCAGCCGGAAAGAATTTCAGCACCCTTTTCTGCGCTTATATCTTCACTTGTTATCAGCACCTTGCAGCTACCATAGCTACGGATAATGCGTGTTAGCTCGCGCGTATCAATGCCGTAAACGCCGGTAATATCATAGCTCTTCATATAGCTGTCCAGCGTCTCAGCAGAGCGAAAATTTGAAGGCTCAGGCGTATACTCCCTGACGATAAGCGCTCCCGCGCGCCCCGATGCCGATTCAAAGTCATCACTGTTAATTCCGTAATTACCTATAATCGGATAGGTCATTACAATTGCCTGATCCGTATAAGACGGGTCGGAAAGAATCTCCTGATAGCCAACCATCGACGTGTTAAAAACCAGCTCCAGCTTCTTCTCTGAAGTGCTTCCAAAGCTAAATCCATTAAATTCCGTTCCATTTTCCAATATTACTTTCTTAGGTATAAGCTCAGTCATATATACCTCCAAAATCCCCATTATATTCCCGGCAATTTTATCTATATTTGCAACAATTGTCAATTAGCAAATAATACAATTAAAATATGAAAATAATATAAAATAGAAAGCCCGAAAGAGGGCTTATTCATCCTCTTCCGGGTCATAATAAATAACCGATGGATCATGGTTATATTCCCAGCGGGTGCACGACGGATCCGTTGAAAGCATAAAGAAATAGTCCTCTCCGCTTAGCGAATTGTCACCCATCTCCGGGTCACAGATATACATCTGTCCTTCATATTGAATTTCACACCAGCCGTGCTGAACATGCCTCATTTTAAAGGAAATAATCATTCCGGCCCAAGGTGTAGCATCGTAGCCGATTGCCCTTGCCAGAGCACTCATTGCAGCAGCGTAGCCATAGCAATTGCCCATTCTGTTTGTCAAAAAGCTTATAGCCTCGTCAGTGGCCCAATAGTTCGTGCCGGTGTCATAATAATTTCCATAACTATAGCTGCACTGGTAGATAAGATAATTATAAACAGCAGCAAGCTTCTCAAGCTGGGTCATATCTTCTGTTATATATTCGCTGAGTACAGCATTAACAAGGGCGTCAAGCTCTTCATTGCCGGAAGTGTACCGGCCACTTTCGTCAAACTTAAAGCCGTTTATTTCCTCATCAACCGCGGCTGAACCGTCTTCCTTTATATAATAAAGGCCGCCCATGTAATAATTAAAGCCCTGCGGAAGCGAAATGTATCCATTTACAGTTAACCACTCCTCGCCGTCCTTACTGCAGTTTGCGGCATGTGTTGCAGCTGCTTCAACGAGGTCAGGATAATATTCATTTGTCATGTCGGCATCAGGTATTAGTCCGGCCAGGGTTTTGAGATATTCTTCATCCGCGTTTCGGCCAAGGTAACGATTTATGCATGCTGTTGCTTGGTAAAGATTAATAGAGTCATCTTTGCGTGCAATTGGCTCAAGACCATCTTCCGCATCAGAATTGCCGGAATATACGGCAGCCATTTCAGCGAGTTCTGAGTAGGTAACAATACTGTCTGGATTGAGTCTGTCAGCGTCAAGCAGATTATTAGCATAACAATAGCTGGCTGCATAATAGAATTCGTCCTCACGCGAAACGTCTTCATAGCATTTGCCTGAAGTTCTCGGCTTGCCGGCAAGCTCATAAAAGATTTCAACAGCCTCGCGCCGTGTAAGGAATCTGTCCGGATTATAATAGCCTTCCTCATCAGCATGTATATATGCAGCATGAGTTTCTTCAGTGACTGTTGGGGTAGGCTCAGGAGTAGCGCCGATGTGAACATTAACTATATTTTCTTCGTCGCCTTCACGATATGTATAAATCGTAAAGCCATCATATATAAGAACGCCATCCTCACCATCTCCAAGGCAGCTGGGACCATATTCACGCTCAGATGGCTCACCGAATACGGAAATAAAATCCTCTGCGGGCTTGTCTATATAGTCCTCCGGTGAAGTACTTACCTCGGTTTTGCCGCAAGCAACCATCAAAAGGATTGTAAGGATGCAAAATAAAATAGAAATCGTTCTTTTCATTGAATATCTCCGGATAAAAATTAAATACATCAATCGGCAAAAAAGAAACCGGGACAAAGCCCGGTTACTTTTTGGTGCGCGAGGCGGGACTTGAATACCCTTCGGGCACTAGTTCGCTGGGCTCACGTCGCCCAACCTGCGCAAGCGCAGACGGCTTCAAGCCAATCCACCTTGCGTCAAAAAGAAACCGGGACAAGCCCGGTTACTTTTTGGTGCGCGAGGCGGGACTTGAACCCGCACGTCCGGAGTGGACACTAGAACCTGAATCTAGCGAGTCTGCCAATTCCACCACTCGCGCATATTCCGAAAAACCTCCGACTTAGCGGAGGTTTTTCTTTCAATGTTGGCATTGACCTATCTTCCCGGTCCGTCGCCAGACAAGTATTTTCG
>R11__coassemble_562_pt1 | contig 23945 bp, 25 predicted proteins | sample R11__metabat2_low_PE_045 | metagenome-assembled genome bin R11
ATTGAACACTTCATTCTCGCATCTACGTGAAGCGCGCAACGCGCAACGGGTTACGAGGCGTTCACAGGAATAACGCTTCCCCATTGCGGTTTCGCTTCAGGGCACTGGTTGCACGCTAAGATGCGAAAAGCCTCCGAAGTTCTTCACCTCGGAGGCTGTCTTCATTTACAGTTATTAGCCTGATACCCCGTCAGCTCTTCCCGGCTGAGATAGTTGGTATAAATGCCGCCGGCCCCATAATACACGGCCGTATCCACCTTTTCATAGGTGTCAAGGGTGTGGACCAGCACGGTGATTCCCTTATCGGTGAAGGTGGAGGCGAAATCCGCATACTTATATGGCATGGTCACCACTGGGATCCGGTTTTCAAGACATTCCAGCAACACCTCATAGGGTGCGTAGGAATCCAGCTTATACAGGGTAAAAAGGCAGTTTTCGAAGGGATAGACCTCCTGCACGGCCTCGTATTGTCCGGGATAATAGAGCTGGATGATCATGCGATCAAGCAGGGCATCGCCATTTTCCCGTTCCTGCGCCACGCTGACGACATCTCCCACAAAACGCTGAAAATCCGAAATAGCATCCTCATCCGTGCCGTATTTGGTGTCCAGCATTAGCATGATGTCCGGATACCGCTCCATGAGATCCAGCAGAAGCTCAAGGTCCACCGGGGTGTATTTACCCATCACCGGGCTGCTCATAAAGGTGCCATGGTCCGGCAGTTCATCCCCGTAATAGGGCGCATACTGCTTTTCCCAGTCATGGACGCCTACAAGCTGCCCGTCTGAGGTATAGTCCAGGTCCACCTCAAAGATCCTAAGGCCCCGCTCATAGCTCTGGGTAAAGCCCTCAAGGGAATTGGTGTAGCTATCCCGTTCCTCTTCGTCCTCCCCGTAAATGACGCCGCCAAGGGCATGGGAAACAAGGGTCAGGCTTCCGTTCGGCTGCGTGTACCAGGCGTCCCCATCCGCGTCAATCGGACGGTGCAGATTGACGAGCAACATATAGTGCACATAGTAGGCCGTAGAACCGTATTCTGCGTTCTCCGTGGCTTTGATCGTTACGGCAATGGCTGCCGCCGCCACAAGCAGGAGGACGAGAAGCATCACTGCTATTTTTTTTAGTCGTTTCATAGCTGCCGCTCACTCCTTTCCTGGAGACAGAGAACCGTCCCCGTCTGCTTGCACGCCGTCATTTCTCAAACATCCTCATATACTGAATATACTGATAATTTACAATTCCCTCTGTGCTCTCCGCATTCTCCACAACCTGATAATTCCCATCCAGCACATAGCCGGACGTAATAACGGGATACTCCTCCATCAGGTTCAAACGGAACTGATCCCAGGCAGTCAGGGGCAGACCGGCGCAGTCCTTTAAAATTGCGGACAGGTAGTTGGCGCTGGTGTATTCAGGGAAGTCATAATCCAGGTCAAAATTGGACCAGACGAAATAAGGCACGATGTGGGTGTCCTCCTCCAGGTCCGTCTGAAGCGTCTCATCAAGGTCAATATAGGGTTCCGCGTTGATGGCGGGCTGATGATCGCCGAACATGAGAACGATGGTCGGTTCATCTGTGTCTTTAAGGGACTCGATCAGCTCCGCAAAGGCTGCATCCGACAGGCTGGTCAGGGTCAGGTACTGGTTGACGGAAGACGGCCGGGATGTAAGCTCCTGATTAAATGCTTCTGTCAGATAGGCGCTCACGTCATCTCCCAAAACATACTCTGTGGAAGAAAAATCATCTCCGTCATAGGTATAGCCGCCATGGTTCTGGATGGTTACATTGAACAGAAATTCATTCGCCGTGCCATCGTCAAGAGTCAGCATTTCTTTAAGAAGCTCATAGTCCTGCGCGTCGCTGACCAGCGTCCGGACATACTCAAGACTGTCCCCAAACTCAAGCGCCGATCCGTTATCAAACACGCCGTTTGTAACATTGTTCCTGTTTTCGGTATCTGCAAGGCCGTCCCCGACCGTGTCTCCAAATTCAGCAGAGTCAAAGCCCATGTAGTCATTATATACCGCATCCCGGTTCCACTCCTGTGAATAGTAAGGATGGAAAAAAGCGGAGCTGTACCCGGAAGACTTCAAGTCACGGGCGATGTTCTCAGACTCCCCGTTCACATAGGCCATAAAGGCGTAAGCCCCATCCGGCAGGAAGCGGATCGTGTGGCCGGTGAGAAATTCCCATTCCGTGTTGCAGGTTCCACCGCCCAGCACCGAGACCCCAAGCTTTCCCTCGAAAAGTTCCCCGGACTCCACCATGCTGTGGATATTGGGAAGCGGGTCCTCAAAATCCGTCTCTCCCAGCAGGCTGTAGTCCGTCAGGGATTCATTCATGATGACGATCAGGTTGACGGACGAAGTATCCTTCCCTGCCTCCTCATCCGTATAGGCGGCAAGAAGAGCTTCGGCTCCCTCGGCTGTGTAGCCCTCAGGCTTGATGACCGTGCTGTTTCTCGCCTGGTTATACCAATAGCCGAAAAGTCCCATCTTCTGCACATAGCTGTTGGAGTCAAAGCCGCTGGTCCGGTCAGAGGGAAGGATACCAAGGCAGTTGCCACCGATCAGCACCAGCAGAAGCGTGCCAAGCAGCCCTCCGCCGATCAGACGGTTTATGGCAGGTGTTTCCTTTTTATGGGCCGCCTCCTTAAGAAGGAGCATAAAGGCGGAAAGGCCCACGATCATCAACAGCTGCTTCCACTGCTCCCCGGTCCAGACCAGGTCATAGCCGGAGGCGACCCGGGCGGCCTGGGAGATGGCGGTAAGATCCGACAGGCGCAGATGCGTCAGCCTGTCCGCATAGACGCAGGTATCCGCGTACTTGATGAGAAACAGGATCAGGGAGGCGACCGGCAAAGCCACGGACCCGCGGCCTGAAATGGCAAGAATGGCGCCATAGATCAGGGCAGAGAACAGAACGTTCAGCAGCATATAGGAGACGTCAAGCCCTGCCAGAGAAAACAGATATCCCGTGATCAGAAGATAGCACAGGATACTCATAATAAGGAACAGGACGTCCCATTTGTCTGATTTTATATTCTTTAAGTGTTTCATATCTTACTCACAAAGAAAGGGCCTCCGAGGCATTCCACCCCGGAGGCTCTCTTCATTTCATTTTCTTATGCCCATTCCCGGAAAGGGCACTTGGAATGTTTAACCTAAGCTGTACAGATTACTCGCACTTGATGGTGATTTCACCTGTGGTATCATCAATCGAGATGGTTGCCTTGCCTTCCTTGGTAGGATTACCGCCGAATTCAATCTTACCGGTAGAGGTGCTGCCAATTGTGATGCTAGTACCGATCTCAGCATCCACATACTGCCAGCCGGACTGGGTCTGGGTCACATTAACCGTAGCTTCGGTGGTGGTGTCGCCACTCAGATAGCCGCTTACCAGCTCGGAATAAGCGGAGCGGATGTTGGCCAGGTCAGTTGTCTCACGGGACTTCTCCAGCTGGGCGGTGAAAATGGGGATTGCGATTGCAACCAGGACGGCGATGATGGCGACAACGATGAGCAGCTCAGCAAGGGTAAAGCCCTTATTGTTCATTTTCTTCATTGTGTTTCTCCTTAATATAAAATTATTTTCTGAAACAAGGGGTGGGAAAAATCACCCACTACTTATTTACAGCATACACTATAGCACAGCTGAAATGATTTTGCAACTATTTTTTTGCGCCCTCCCGCAGGCGGCTGCCAAGGAAGGTATAGCGCCCGGAGCGGCGGGCGTTGTCGATCATCCGGTCGGCCACCAGCTCGTCCCCCACGAAGATTAAAAGCTCCCGGGCACGGGTTACGCCGGTATACAGCACGGCCCGGTTCATAAGGCCCTTGGCGGAGTCGGAAAGGGCGAAGACAACGGCCCGGAACTCGCAGCCCTGAGACTTGTGGACCGTTACGGCCCAGGCGTGCTCCAGCTCGCTGAGGGAGTCGAAGGTGTAGGTGGTAATTTTGCCGTCAAAGTCGATGGTGACGGACTCTTCACGGGGATTGATTTCGGTGATGTAGCCAATGTCACCGTTATATACGCCGGTGCCGGCAAGGGTGTTGTCAGTGTTGTGCCAGAGGATGTCATAGTTATTGCGGATTTGCATCACCCGGTCCCCCTCACGGAAGGTGACCTCACCGAAGGATTTTTCGTTTTTTCCCTCCTTGGGGCCGTTCAGGGCGGCCTGGAGCGCCTTGTTGAGGGCGGCGGTTCCCAGGGGACCCTTGCGGGTGGGAGAAAGGACCTGGATGTCTCGGGCGGGGATGTTCATCCGCTGGGGCAGACGGAGGGAGCACAGCTCCTGAATCGTCTTTACGGCGCTCTCCGGCTCAAGCCTTTTGAGGCGGAAGAAGTCATTGGAATTTTTGCCGAAGTCCGGGTGCTCCCCCGCGTTGATGGCGTGGGCGTTTTTGACGATATAGCTGTCTCTCGCCTGGCGGAAAATCTCCGTGAGTCTGACGGTTTCAACGCAGCGGGCCGCGATTATGGAGCGGAAGACGTTGCCCGGCCCCACCGGGGGAAGCTGGTCCACGTCCCCGGCCATTATAAGCCGGGCGTCCTCAGGGATTGCCCGGAGCAGGGCCTCGAAAACCAGCAGGTCCACCATGGAGCTTTCGTCAAGAATGACGGCGCCGCAGTTGAGGGGGTCCTCATCGTTGCGGGAGAAGGCAAGAGAGTCCCCTTCGTCAGTATAGTGGGCGCCAAGAAGGCGGTGAATAGTTGATGCCTCACGGCCGGTAACGTCGCTCATGCGCTTTGCGGCCCGGCCTGTGGGAGCCGTCAGGACGGCCTTTACGCCGACGCAGTCGAACATCTCGAGAATGGCCGTAAGGGCGGTGGTTTTGCCGGTGCCCGGTCCGCCGGTTATTATCATTACCCGGCAGTTAAGGGCCCTGTTCAGGATTTCCTTTTGCCGGGCGGAATAGATGATGCCGGTTTCCTTTTGGATTTTATTAATAACCGTGTCAAAGTCGGTTTTATTACCGGTTCCCTTTGAGGCCATGGCGGTTATGCGGTCAGCAATATATGTCTCCGCCTCATAGAGCTCCGGGAGATAGCAGGCGTCCATGCCGTGGGTTCCGTCGAAAATTATTGTTCCGTCGGTAATCATGTGCTCGATGTTGTCGAGCACCGTCTCCCCCTCCACGTTGAGCAGGCGGGCGGCCGCGTCGGCAAGGAGATTTTTGGGGATGAAGCAGTGGCCGTTATTGGTGTTATGCCGCAGCTCAAAGATTACGGCGGCACGTATGCGCTCCGGGGCGTCATCAGGGATGCCGATTGCATAGGCGATGGCGTCCGCCTCGGCGAATTTTCCGCCCACGCTCTGGAGGAGGAGCACATAGGGGTTTTTCTGCACCTCGGTTATGGCGTCGTCACCAAAGAGCTTATAGAGCCTTATGGCCACCACCGGGCGGACCTGGGCGTTGTCCTCCTCGTCACGGACGGAGCAGATGAAGTCAAGAATCCGGCGCATGGACATCTGCCTTTTATATTGGGCGGAAAACTCTTTGGCTTTGGTCAGACTGATGCCCTTGATGCCGGAGAGTTTGACCGGGTCGGTTTCAATGACCCGCAGCGACTCGTCCCCAAACCGGTTGACAATCAGCGAAGCGGTGGCCGCGCCGATGCCCTTGATTGCTCCGGATGAAAGATAGGTGAATATCTCGGAGGCGTGCCGGGGCAGGGAGAGCTCAATATACTCCGCCTTGAACTGGCGGCCGTAGGAGGCGTGGGTGACCCACTGGCCCTCGCAGTTGATGAGCTCCCCCGGTCCCGCGGCGGGCATGCAGCCAACCACGGTCTGCAGCTGGCCGTTTTCGTCGGTCACCTTGAGAACCGTGTAGCCGTTTTCTTCGTTTGTATAGGATACCGCCGCGATGGTGCCCCGAAGGGTCTGCGGCACGAGCTCCTCGTCCATAAAAATCTCCCGTAATTACTTATTCAAAACGTCTTTAAGATATTGGCCGGTGTAGCTGGAGGGGCACTGGGCGCACTCCTCCGGCGTCCCCTGGAAGACGACCGTTCCCCCGCCGTCTCCCCCCTCGGGGCCCAGGTCGATTATATGGTCGGCCATTTTAATAACATCAAGATTATGCTCAATGACAACCACCGTGTTGCCCGCATCCGTCAGGCGGGAGAGCATCCCCAAAAGGCGGTGAACATCGGCCGTGTGGAGGCCGGTGGTGGGCTCGTCAAGAATATACATGGTTTTGCCGGTGCTCTTTTTTGAAAGCTCCGTGGCCAGCTTAACCCGCTGCGCCTCGCCGCCGGAGAGGGTGGTGCTGCTCTGGCCAAGCTTGACATAGCCAAGACCCACGTCGGCGAGAGTCCGGATTTTGCTGAGGATCTTCTGCTGGTTGGCAAAGAAGGCGCAGGCCTCCTCGATGGTCATGTTGAGGACATCGGAAATGCTCTTGCCCTTATATTTGACCTCCAGGGTCTCCCGGTTATAGCGTTTTCCGCCGCAAACCTCGCAGGGGACATATACGTCGGAGAGGAACTGCATTTCGATTTTAATCAGTCCGTCACCCTGGCAGGCCTCGCAGCGGCCGCCCTTAACGTTGAAGGAGAATCTCCCCTGGCCGTAGCCACGAAGCTTTGCGTCCTGAGTTGAGGCGAAAAGGTCACGGATGTCGGTAAACACGCCGGTATAGGTGGCGGGGTTGGAGCGGGGCGAGCGCCCGATGGGGCTCTGGTCAAGGAAAATGACCTTGTCAAGGTGTTCAAGACCGTCTATGGCACGGTATTTGCCCGGCTTGCATTTTGCCCGGTTTTTCAGGTTGGCAAGGGTTTTATATAAAATCTCGTTGACAAGGGAGCTCTTGCCGCTGCCGGAAACACCGGTTACGCAGATGAACTTGTTAAGTGGGAAGGACACGTCGATGTTTTTAAGGTTATTCTCCTGAGCGCCATAAATCGTAAGGCTCCGGCCGTTGCCCTTGCGGCGCTTTGAGGGGACTTCGATTTTCTTTTTCCCGCTGAGATATTGCCCGGTGACGGACCGCTCGCAGGCACACAGGTCCTCCACCGAGCCGGCGGCCACCACCTCTCCCCCGTAGACTCCCGCTCCGGGGCCGATGTCGATTACATAGTCCGCCTCACGGATGGTCTCCTCGTCGTGCTCGACGACGATGAGGGAGTTGCCCAGGTCACGCATGCGGCGCATGGTGGCGATGAGCTTGGCGTTGTCACGCTGGTGGAGACCGATGCTGGGCTCGTCAAGAATATACAGAACCCCCATAAGTCCGGAGCCGATTTGGGTGGCCAGGCGGATTCGCTGGCTCTCTCCCCCGGAGAGGGTGACCGCCTTGCGGGCAAGGTCCAGGTACCCCAGCCCCACGCTGACCAGGAACGTGAGCCGGGAGCGGATCTCGGTGATGATCTGGCCGGCGATTACACGGTCGTTGCCGGAAAGAGCGAGATTATTAATAAACTCCAGCTCCGCCGAAACGGGAAGCTGAGTAAACTGAGCGATGTTCAGTCCCCCGACGGTTACCGCCAGGGCCTGTGGGTTGAGCCTGTTGCCTCCGCACTCCGGGCAGGGAATTTCCGCCATGCAGTCTTCAATGTCCTCCCGGGAGGCGGGACTGGTGGACTCGTTATAGCGCCGCTGGAGATTGTTGATGAGCCCCTCGAACTCACGGTTAATGGTCCCGGTGCCGGTGCTTTTTTCGTACTTAAGCTCCAGCTTTTCCTCGCCGGTGCCATATAAAATCGCGTTGAGGGCCGCCTCGGGCAGCTTTTTGACAGGGTCAGTCAGACGGAAGGAATATTTCTTCGCCAGGGCGCCGAAGTACATGGCGGCCACGGAATCGGGCTTGGTGCTGTCCCACCCCGGGGCTTTAATCGCACCTTCGGCAAGGCTCAGGTCACGGTTGGGAATGAGCAGGTCAGGGTCGATGAGCATCTGGGTGCCGAGACCGGCGCACTTTTTGCAGGCGCCACGTGGATTGTTGAAGGAGAACAGCCGGGGTGAAAGCTCTTCGAGAGAAATGCCGCAGCTTTCGCAGGCGTAGTTTTGGGAGAAGACCAGCTCTTGTTCGTCCGGGGAGGTTACGGCGTACAGAATCCCGCCGGAGAGGCTCATGGCTGTTTCGCAGGAGTCGGTAAGGCGGCGGCCCAGGTCCGGCTTGATTACGAGACGGTCCACAATTATGTCGATATTATGCTTTTTGTTTTTGTCAAGCTTAATCTCCTCGCCCAGGGAATAGACAGAACCGTCAATCCGGGCTCTGACATAGCCGGAGCGGCGGGCATCCTCAAGAATTTTGGCGTGCTCACCCTTCCTGCCCCTGATTACGGGAGCCAGGAGCTGCAGCTTCGTCCCCTCGGGGAGGGCCATTATCCGGTCAGTTATCTGGTCAATGCTCTGGCGGCTTATCTCCCGGCCGCAGCTTGGGCAATGGGCAACGCCCACCCGGGCCCAGAGAAGGCGGAGATAGTCATATATCTCAGTAACGGTGCCCACGGTGGAGCGGGGGTTATTGGAGGTGGTCTTCTGGTCGATTGATATGGCGGGAGAGAGCCCGTCGATATAGTCAACATCAGGCTTGTCCATCTGGCCCAGGAAAAGGCGGGCGTAGGAGCTGAGGCTCTCCACATAGCGCCGCTGGCCCTCGGCATAAATCGTGTCGAACGCCAGGGAGCTTTTGCCGCTGCCGGACAGACCGGTTATGACGACCAGCTTGTCTCTGGGGATGGTTACGTCTATATTTTTAAGGTTATTTTCTCTTGCGCCTTTAACAACAATGCTTTCCTGCATGATTTTCTCCGCTGAACACAAAAATTTTTACACAGCATTATACATTAAATCTCCCCGTTATTCAACAAATCTCTCTTGTAAACAGGGGCGGAATTGCTTATAATAAAAGACATAAATTATTAAAAAACCGGAGTTTACGCCAATGCTTCGCTCACTTCATTCAAAAATCAGAGAGGCGCTCGTTTCGATTCTGCCGATTGTAATCATCGTCTCGACCCTGTTCTTCACTCCCCTGGTTGACATTACCAAAAAGGAGTTTTTCATCTTCCTGGGTTGCTCGGTGGCCATGATTATAGGCATCGGGCTGTTTAACCTGGGGGCAGACATGGCCATGCAGCCCATGGGAAAAAGCGTGGGCACCGGGCTTACGAAGCTGGGCAAGCTAAGCGTGCTTTTGATCGTCAGCTTTTTCATGGGCCTTTTAATCACCATTGCCGAGCCGGACCTTTCCGTGCTGGCAAGCCAGGTCAGCTCCGTCATCAGCGAATCCGTGCTGACCATCAGCGTGGCGGTGGGCGTGGGGCTCTTCCTTGTGGTCGCGGTTTTGAAGATTGTATACAGCAAGGACCTTTCCGCGCTGCTGATGTTCTTCTATCTGCTGCTCTTTGCCCTGACAGGGGCTCAGATTCAGGCCGGGAAGGATATGTTTATCCCCATTTCCTTTGACTCAGGCGGCGTTACCACCGGGCCGATTACCGTCCCCTTCATAATGGCGATGGGCATCGGCATTGCAAAGACCATCGGCGGGCGCAACAGCAACGAAAACTCCTTCGGCCTTATCGCCCTGTGCTCCATCGGGCCGATGATCGCCGTCACGTTGCTTACGACCTATACCAGCGGCGACTTTTCCTATGAGCTGCCGGACTATTCAATGGCCTCCCTTTTGCAGTATGGCGTCCTTAGGATTGTCCTTGGGGTGGCGCTGGAGGTTGGCCGGGCGTTGGGACTGATTGCGGTGTTCTTTATTATTCTTCAGATTACTGTCCTCAAGCTCCCCCGCCAGGTCCTGGTTACGATTTTCACCGGGATTATATATACCTTTGCGGGGCTTGTAATCTTCCTTTCCGCGGTTACAATCGCCTATATGCCGGTGGGTTACAGCATTGGCCTGCAGCTGAGTATGCGCTCACCGTATCTGGTTATTGCGGGAGGCTTTTTGCTTGGACTGGTGACGGTTCTGGCCGAGCCGGCGATCCATGTCCTTACCCGCCAGGTTGAAGAGGTTACGGGCGGCAGCGTTTCAAAGCGGTCTATGCTTATTGCGCTGTGCCTGGGCGTGGGCGTTTCGGTTTGCCTTTCCATGGTGAGAATTATTTATGATTTCCCGATTATGCATTTCCTCTTCCCCGGGTATCTTATCAGCCTTGGGCTTTCAATATTGGTGCCGAAGCTGTATACCGCCATTGCCTTTGACTCAGGCGGAGTTGCCAGCGGACCGCTGACCTCGGGCTTTATTCTCCCCTTCGCCCTGGGCGTTTGCGCCGCAGTGGGCGACGAGAGCCGGATTCTCTCCCTGGGCTTTGGCATTGTGGCCATGGTGGCAATGACGCCCCTTATTGCAATTCAGCTGCTGGGCTTTGGAGCGATATACCGCAAGCGTCTGGCTCAGAAGGCGATGATGAGGCGCATTTCAAGCATGGACGACGAGCAGATTATTAATTTTGACGTTAAACGGAGGTGAGGGCGATGGCATTGCAGTTAAACCATGAGCACGGGGAGGGCAATAAATCGGAGCGGCAGCTGAAGCTGCTGGTTACCGTTGTTAACCGCTATAAATCCGAATTTTATCTGGACCTGATCCAGACCCTTGGAGCAAACGCCCAGTTCGTTTCCATGGGAGTTGCCTCAACTGACGAGAAGGCCCAGCGCTACCTGGGCATAAACTCCATGGACAAGGCGGTTATCTTCTCGGTTATTCCCGAGGAGTATGAGGAGACGGCCATGAACACCCTGGAGGACAAATTCGCAATGATAAAAAACGGAGACGGAGTTGCATACTCCATCCCCCTTTCAAGCGTTATCGGAACATCGGCGTTTAATTTTCTCAGCAACAACCGCGCGGCGGTAATCGGCTGAGGTAATCATTAATTCGAGGATAATATCATGAAAAACAAAGAGCTTATAATGTGCATAGTCAATTCCGGGTTTGCCGGCGAGGCGATTGCCGCCGCCAAGAAGGCGGGAGCACCCGGTGGAGTTATAATCAACGGCCGCGGCACTGCTGACCAGAGCGCCGAGGCGCTTTATCACATTGCGTTTCACCTGGAAAAAGACATAATCATGATTGTCGTTGACGAGGACATCCGGGACGACTGCCTTCACGCCCTGTATAAGCGGGTTGGAACGGGAACGGACGCAATGGGCGTTGTCTTCACGCTCCCCGTCGACCGTGCGGTCGGCCTGCCGGGAGAGGACGACGCGGCAGCGGACGAGGAGTAATAAATCTGCGCCGCGTCAATTAGGAATTAGGAATGAGGAATTAGGAAGTGTTTGATGAAAAGCCGGGAAGATAACGCAGTTGCTGCTAAAAGCAAAGCCTTTGCGGTTAGAATAATAAAGCTATATCAATATTTGCGGGAAGAAAAGAAAGAGTATACACTTTCCAAGCAAATTTTGCGTTCAGGCACTTCCATTGGTGCAAATGTCCGCGAGGGATACAGGGCGCAGAGCAAGCCTGATTTCTACTCCAAGCTGGGCATAGCAATGAAGGAAGCTGACGAAACAGCTTACTGGCTCGAGCTTCTGCACGAAACTGACTATATTGACGACAGTCAGTTTGAGAGCATTTATGCTGATTGTGAAGAGGTATTAAAGATATTGGTTTCAATAACCAAAACTCAAAAAATACTTCCTAATTCCTAATTTCTAATTCCTAATTAAGTTCCAGCTGCGTTTGGCCCATAAATTCAAGTCCAAGGTGTTCGTAGGCTTTTCTCGTTACGCATCTGCCTCTTGGGGTTCTGGTGAGCATGCCTATTTGCAGAAGGTATGGCTCATAGACATCCTCCAGGGTGGATGCGTCTTCGTTTATGGTGGCGGCCAGGGTTTCAAGACCAACCGGTCCCCCGTTATAATATTCAATTATGCTGCGGAGCATGCGGCGGTCAATGGTATCAAGCCCCAGAGCGTCCACCTCCATGGCGGAGAGGGCCGCATCGGCAATGGCGCGGGTTATGATCCCGTTGCCCTTTACCTGGGCATAGTCCCTGACGCGGCGGAGCATTCTGTTTGCAATTCGCGGAGTGCCTCTTGACCGGGAAGCGATTTCGGCCGCGCCGGAGTCTTCAATCTGAACATTCAGTATCCCCGCTGAGCGGAGAACGATTTTCTTCAGCTCCTCGGGCGTATATAGCTCCAGACGGAGAGAAACGCCGAAACGGTCTCTCAGGGGAGCCGTCAGGAGGCCGGAGCGTGTCGTGGCACCAATGAGGGTAAACCTGGGCAGATCCAGGTGGATCGCGTTGGCGGAGGGCCCCTTGCCGATTATAATGTCAATGGCGAAGTCCTCCATGGCGGGATAGAGAATCTCCTCGTAGGCCCTGTTAAGGCGGTGGATTTCGTCAACAAAGAGAATATCCCCCTCGGAGAGGTTTGTGAGCAGGGCGACCAGGTCCCCTGCTTTTTCTATTGCAGGCCCGGAGGTAATGCGCATGTTCACGTTCATCTCGTTGGCAATAACGGCCGCCAGGGTGGTTTTGCCCAGTCCCGGAGGGCCGAACAGCAATACATGGTCCAGGCTTTCACCGCGGAGCTTGGCCGCGTTGATATATATCTCCAGGTTTTCCTTCGCCTTCTGCTGGCCGATATACTCATTCAGCTTTTTCGGGCGCAGCGAGCCCTCGTTGGAGTCCTCGTTCAGGACCTGTGGGGAGGTTATATATTCGTTGTTATGGTCTTCAGACAGTGTTATGCTCATCTGTTCTCTCCGTTATATCAAACCATATATTTAAGCACTGCGCGGATAATCTGCTCGGTGGTCATGCTCTCGGTGTTAATCTGCTTGAGCACCGGGACAACGTCCTGGCTGGAATAGCCCAGTACTGACAGAGCCGTGAGGGCCTCGTCGTAGCTGGAGGAGCGGTTCGGCGCCACGAAGCCCTGGCCGCCGGTGCTCTCCGGCATTCCTCCGGAGCGGCTGACCTCCTTGGCGATTTTGTCCTTTAGCTCAAGGATTACCCTCTGGGCCGTCTTTTTGCCGATCCCCGGGCATGCCGTGAAGGCGGACTCGTTGCCGTTTATAATCGCGGAGGTGATCATCTCCGGGGTGTTATATGAAAGAATGGCCATTGCGGCCTTGGGGCCGATGCCGGAAACACCGGTTAAAAGACGGAAGTAATACTTCTCGTGCTTGGAGTTAAAGCCGAAAAGATCAAAGTGGTCCTCCCCTATCGCCTCGGTTATATAGAGCTTGCCCTTTTCGCCGTTGGTGAGCATGGAGGCGGTGTTGGGCGTTATGGCCACCTCGAAGCCTATTCCCCCGCAGTCGATTACGACGCTGTCAGGCGCCAGGTCACACACGGTTCCCTCTAAATGGTTGAGCATTCTGTGTTTTCTCCTCTGTATAACAGTGATGTTGAGCTGCGTGCGTGGCACAGGGCCATTGCCACCGCGTCCGCGGCATCGTCCGGCTTGGGGGCCTCCTTTAGGTTGCAGAGCCGCTTGACCATGTCCATAACCTGCTTCTTTTCCGCCCGCCCGTAGCCCACGACGGACTGCTTTACCTGCAAGGGAGTATATTCATATACCTTGACTCCCGCCTTTCTGCAGGCCAGCAGCAAAACTCCACGCCCGTGGGCGACGGAGATGCCGGTGGTTATGTTGGTGTTGAAGAACAGCTCCTCCATTGAAACCACGTCCGGCTTGAGGGCCGCGATAAGCTTGGAGGCATCGTCATAAATCGTCTCCAGCCGCTCGGAAAGAGGCGTATGTGCCGGAGTTGTTATGACGCCGCAGGACACCAGCGTATATTTGTTTCCCGAAAAGTCAACCAGACCGAAGCCGATTGTGGCGATTCCCGGGTCAATTCCTAAAATTCTCATGGTGTTATTTTATCATCAAATCGGCCAATAGTAAAGTTTTTAGGTTATCACATTTTCTTCAGGATAATTTGGCTAATATTTTAGCCATTTATTGACTTTTATTGCAAAATGGGCTAAAATATTAGCCATGAATACATTTATGTTAAAGACTCCGGCAGAGGTCGGAGCAGGTGTTGCCGCAAACGTGCGCAGCCTTCGAAAAAAGCAAAAAATCACCATGAAGGAGCTCGCTTCCCGTTCGATGGTGCCATACAGCACCTTAAAGCGCTTTGAGCACACGGGGGAAATTTCCCTGTCATCGCTGATTAGAATAGCGTTTGCCCTTGGCTGCGCGGAAGACTTCGATAAGCTTTTTGCTCCGGGCGAGCAGATCAATTCGATAGAGGATATTATCAATGGAAAAGTATAGCTATCTGAACGTTTTCTCAGAGGGCCGAAGGGTTGGGACTCTTGCGATCTACCATAACCGGCTGTGCGCTTTTGAGTATTCCGCCGAATGGCTGGAAGGTGGATATTCCATCAGTCCCTATTCTCTTCCGCTGCGCAAGCAGGTTTTTATTCCGAGCTACGACCCGTTCGACGGGCTCTTTGGCGTATTTAACGACAGTCTTCCGGACGGATGGGGCAGACTGCTTGTTGACCGCATGCTGCTTTCCAACGGGATGCACCCGGAGGAGCTCGGTCCGCTGGAAAGGCTTGCCATTGTGGGCGGCAGTGGAATGGGCGCCCTGGAATACAGGCCGGAATTCAGTCTGATGAGTTCTGCGGACATCTCTGATTACGACCGTTTTGCCGCTGAATGCCGCAGGCTTCTTGAGACGGATTATTCACCTGATCTCGACTCCCTCTTTGCTCTCGGAGGCTCCTCAGGCGGTGCAAGGCCGAAGATAATGACTGAAATTGACGGCGAGGACTGGATTATAAAGTTCCCGTCCTCCGGTGACGCAGACGATATTGGGATGATGGAGTATATGTACTCTCTCTGCGCCAAAAAGTGTGGGATTGAGGTCCCTGAGGTCCGTCTTTTCCCGTCACGGAAATGCGAAGGCTATTTTGGGTGCCGCCGGTTTGACAGAGTTGGCAGTAAACGCATACATATGATATCAGTTTCCGGCCTTTTGGAAACCTCTCACCGTATCCCCGCCCTTGATTATGAAGCACTCCTAAGACTAACGCTGAACCTGACGAAGGACTATTCCGAGGTCTGGAAAATGTTCCGCCTCATGTGCTTCAATGTATTCGCCCACAACCGCGATGACCATTCCCGCAACTTCTCGTTCATCTTTGAAGACGGAAGGTGGAGACTGTCGCCGGCTTACGATTTGACTTACAGCAACTCCATCGGCGGCGAACACGCAACATGTGTCCACGGCAACGGGCGCAGCCCGGACATCAGCGACATCCTTGCGGTAGCCGGGATAATGGAGCTCCCTGCCGAAAAGGCGAAGGAAACCGCAGAAAGCATCCGCGATATGGTACATTCCGATTTGCACAAATGGCTTTGAAAAAATGAGCAGTTGACATTTCGATGTCAGCTGCTCATTTTGCAGTGCGCTGCGAGGTTCACAGGCCGGTTAAAACACCAGCTGGACCAGGAGCATATAGAGAACCGTTCCCAGGGCGATTGAAATCAGGGTGTTTCTCTTCCAAAGGTACGTCAATGCGACGGCCGCGGTGGCGATTATTTCCGGCAGGGCGAAGGGATACGCGGTTACCGGGACGGACTTATAGCAGTAGATTACAAGCATGCCCATAACAGCGCCGGGCAGAACCGTTCCCAAATAGTTCAGGGCAGCGGGAGTCTTGCTCTCGTCGCTGAAGATGATGAAGGGCAGAAATCTCAGCGCCATGGTGCACAGGGCAATTACAAGAACGGCGAGAATTGAATGGACCGTTGAACTCATGACTCACCCTCCTTCCCCGCCAGAACAGGCCGAAGCAGCATCAGAACTGCTGTGATGCCAATCATGGACGGGATTAAAAAGCCGCTGCTGCCGAAAAGCAGCAGGCAGAGGAGCGAAATCCCCAGGCCAAGAAGCGCCGGAACCCGGCTTTCCCTTTTGAGCAGGTTGCCGATGAAGATGACGACGAACAGAGCCGTCATTGAAAAATCCACGCCGGTGGTGTTAATCTTAACCACCTGGCCGAAAATCGCTCCCGCTGTGCTGCCAAGCAGCCAGTAGCACTGGTCAAGGGCGGAGGTGAAAAAGTAAAACAGGTCCCCGTCAGTCCCCTCAGGCGGCTCGGCGGAGCAGACAAGACTATAGGTCTCGTCGGTCAGGGCGAAGATGTCATAGAGTCTGAACCTTTTGATTTTCCGGTACCGGGCCAGCATGGATATGCCATAAAACAAATGCCGGGCATTGATTAAAACCGTCATAATGGCGCAGGTAATGAGTCCCGCACCGCTGGAGAGCAGGTCTATGGCCACATATTGCATGCTGCCGGCATATATCGTTAAGCTCATGAAAAACGCCCAGACGAAGCTATAGCCATTGCTGTTTAGCAGCAGGCCGAAGCCGAAGCCCAGAACAAGGTACCCCGCCATAACGGGGAGCGTGTTTGGGAAGGCGGCCTTGAGGGTGGCCTTGATTGTGTCCCGTGATTTGGTCATGTTTACTCCGAATAATAAAATTTAAACGGCCGCTTATGAAAACGGCCGTTTTGTTATTTGCTTGAAATTAATCAGGCCTGAACCTTCTTTGCAGTTGCGCAAAGCTCTGCAAAGGCTGCGGGCTCATGAATTGCCATCTCGGAGAGCATCTTGCGGTTCATCTCGATGCCGGCGAGCTTGAGGCCGTGCATAAATGTGGAATAATTCATGCCGTTTGCCTTGCAGCCTGCGCTGATACGGGTGATCCAGAGCTGACGGAAATCTCTCTTCTTCTGCTTGCGGCCGACATATGCATAACGGCCGGACTTCATGACCTGCTCATTGGCCATTTTATAGTGACGGGACTTGTTGCCCCAGTAACCCTTTGCAAGACCGATTATTTTTTTTCTGTGCTTGCGGGTCATCATTGCGCCTTTAACTCTTGCCATTTGTATTATCCTCCAATTCTATACCGTATACCCTTAATTATTTATAAGGGATCATTTTCTTGATCGTTGCTTCGTTCGTTACGTCTGCGTAGGCTCCGCTGCGAAGACGACGGCAGCGCTTGGTATCTTTCTTCGTGAGGATGTGGCTCTTGAAAGCATGGGCGCGTTTAACCTTACCGGTCTTGGTGAGATTGAATCTCTTCTTAGCGCCGCTGTGAGTTTTAAGTTTCGGCATTTCTGTTTCTCCTTATGAATAAAATATTTACCAACATGGTTTAAGCTTCAGCTTCCTCAGGCTTGACCTCCTGCCCCACAGGAGCAGGCTGCTCAGGCTTGGGCTGCTTCGGCTGCTTGGGCTTGGCGGGCTTCTTCGCGTCCTTGGCGGGCTTGGGAGAGAGGAACATGGTCATGTTTCGGCCCTCGAGCTTTGCCGCCTTGTCTACGTTAGCAACCTCGGCGCATCTCTCGGCGAAATCCTTGAGAAGAACGTTGCCTATCTCAGTGTGGGCCATTTCTCTGCCTCTGAAGCGGACAGTGACCTTAACCCTGTCTCCGTCCTGGATGAACTTGAGACCGCTCTTTACCTTGGTGTTGAAGTCATTTTCGCCAATTCCGGGACCCATACGAATCTCTTTGATTTCGATTACATGCTGGTTCTTCTTGGCTTCCTTTTCCTTCTTAACCTGCTCGAAGCGGAACTTGCCATAATCCATTATGCGGCAGACCGGCGGGACTGAGTTTGGCGCGATCATGACCAGGTCGTAACCATGCTCCTCGGCGATTTTGAGCGCCTCGGTGGACGGAACAATCCCCAGCTGATTGCCTTCTTCATCGATAAGACGGACTTCCTCCGCCTCTATCTCGTCGTTAATCTGATGGCTGTTGTTGCTTGCGATTTTAAAACACCCCCATAAAATTCAAAAAGCGCGGATCCAAAAGCATCCGCGCATAATAAACACATTAAGGCCCACACTTGAGCCCCGGTCTTTATTAACCAAGGTGAACTCCTTCACCCGGTGAGGACGGCGGACACCGCACCTTCTTTATTTTTCCTGCAGTAGTATACTCGCTTTGATTTACGTTGTCAAGTGTTTTTTAGCGGGTAAAAACATGTTCTGCATATAATTCATCTTGCATACTTGAATTAGGTAAAATTCTATTATATAATAGGTCTGTAAACAGAAAGGAGGAGATTGACTATGCCTACGGCTGAAATTGAAGAATTAAAAAACTGCTTCGTCAGGCAGCTTTCCCCCCTGAGGGTTTATCTGTTTGGCTCCTTCGCTGAAGGCCGCCAGAATGATGACAGCGACTATGATTTCTATATAGTCGTTAATGACGATACGAAGGATATTATTTCCACAACCGCACAGGCATATAAATCTGTCCGCAGAGCAAAAACAAGACCTGTGGATATCGTTGTTGGGACCAGCAGCCGGTTTGAAAGCCGGAAGGGTATTCCCTCCCTTGAAAGCGAAGTATACCGGAATGGAGTCCTTTTGTATGCACAGTGAAGCAGCTAAATGGCTGGAGTTTGCCGAGACAGATATTGGAGTAGCCAGGCATTTGTTTAATTCTTACCATCCCAAGCCGCTGGAAATCATCTGCTACCATTGTCAGCAGGCTGCCGAAAAGGCAATTAAAGCAGTTATTTTGCAGGATGATATTCCCGGCGGTTTGCCGAAAAAGCATGACTTATCTTTCTTAATGTCTCAGGTTAAAAATGCGCATGCCATTCCTGACGAGTACTATGATTATGCTGATACATTAAGCCAGTACGGTGTTATGGCGCGCTATCCAAACGAACTTTTTATTGAAGAGAAAAATGCCACTCAGGCAATACATTATGCTGAGATTATCCTCGGCTGGGCAAAATCCTGTGTTGAATAATATTGCAAAGCTCCGAAGGGTCTTCCCTCCGGAGCTTTTAAATTAAACAGCGGACTGAGCTTACTCCCGGGCCATTACAATCTTGACAATTCTGCTGGTTCCCAGTCTTTCGGCGCCGAGCCGCATGAATTCACGGGCATCCTCCAGAGAGGAAATACCGCCGGCTGCCTTGATTTTGAGCCCCTCGGGGACGTTTTCCTTCATGAGGGCTACGTCCTTGAAGGTTGCGCCGGACTTGGAAAAGCCGGTTGAGGTCTTGATGAAATCAGCTCCCGCGTCGGAAACGATTTTGCACAGCTTGACAATCTCCTCGTCGGTCAGGAGGCAGCACTCGATGATAACCTTAAGAATTTTGCCCTCGCAGGCGCTGCGAACAACCTTGATGTCCTCCTCAACGTCCTTGAAGCACCCGTCCTTGACCATGGAGATGTTGATTACCATGTCGATTTCGTCAGCTCCGTTTGCAACAGCGTCCGCAGCCTCAAAGGCCTTTACGGCGGAGGTGTTATATCCATTGGGGAAGCCGATTACCGTGCATATTTTGAGCCGGCTGCCAACATATCTCTTTGCTCCCGCAACATGGCAGGGCGGAATGCAGACTGAGGCGCAGTTATATTTAATTGCCTGGTCGCACAGGGTTTTGATCTGGTCGGCCGTGCAGTCAACGGCAAGAAGAGTATGGTCACAAATGGCCAGAATGTCTTCAACGGGAATTTCGTTTTCAATGATCTCGCTCATAGTATTATCTCCCATAAATTTTAATTACTGAATTTCAACCGTAATCTCATCGTTTTCGCAGCCAAGGGCAATGACTTTCGCGTCACCCTTCCCCCGGGCGGCGAACTCAATAAGTCTTTCGGCAGCCTTGTCTTCAATGTCGCGCTGAATAAGCCGCCGGAGATTACGGGCACCGTATACTGCGGAGTAGCCCTTTTTAACAAGATAGTCAACAACGCCCTTGTCCCAGGTCACGTTGATGCTCTTCCCGCTCATGGCCTCCCGCAGCTCGCAGAGCATAAGCCCAGCGATGGAGGCGAAGTTCTCCTCCGTCAGCTGGTTGAAGCAGATTATCTCGTCAACACGGTTCATAAACTCCGGTCTCAGGAACTCACCCAGCGCCTTGATGCTGCGCTCACGGGTCATGTCTCCCAGTGTTCCGCCAAAGCCCACAGAGCCTGACTTGTTGCTGCTACCGGCATTGGTGGTCATGATGATGATTGTGTTTTCGAAGTTTACCGTTCTGCCCTGAGCGTCGGTAATCCGGCCGTCGTCAAGAATCTGGAGCAGGATATTCATGACATCCGGGTGAGCTTTCTCGATTTCGTCAAACAGGACGACGGAATATGGCTTGCGGCGGATTTTCTCAGTAAGCTGGCCGGCCTCATCGTAGCCCACGTAGCCCGGAGGCGAGCCGATAATCCGGGAGACGGAGAATTTTTCCATAAACTCGGACATATCAAGCCGGATGAGGGACTCGGGCGAGTCGAACATGTCTGCTGCAATGCGCTTGACCAGCTCGGTTTTGCCAACGCCGGTGCCGCCGACGAATATGAAGCTGACGGGCTTGCGCTTTGTCTTAAGGCCGACTCTGCTTCTCTTTATTGCGGCGCAGACGGTGTCAACCGCCTCGTCCTGCCCCACAATATGCTCCTTGAGACGGTCATTAAGGCCGGAGAGTCTTTCAAGCTCGTTTTCCTTAATGCTTGAGGCCGGAATTTTGGTCCAGAGCTCAATAATCCTGGCAAGATTGTCTATAGTCAAGGCGGGCTTTCCGGAGTTTTCCAGCTCGGCAAGCTCGTTTTCCAGTCTGATTTCCTCGCTTCTGAGCTGGGCAATCCGGGCATAGCGCCGGTCCAGCACCTCCTGAACGGGTTCTCCCTCAGGAACGTCCTGGGTAAGCAGCCCGTCACGCTCGTAGCGGATGTTTTCCAGGTCACGCTGAGCGGCAAATCGGCGGTTGATGTTCTTGTCCTTCAGGTTAACATCCGAGCAGGCCTCGTCAATAAGGTCAATTGCCTTGTCAGGCAGGAAGCGGTCGGTTATATAGCGTTCGCTCATTTCAACCGCTTTGCGGCACATCTCGTCCGGGATTATTACGCCGTGATAGTCTTCATAGTAATGGGCTATGCCCTTAATAATCTTGACGCTGTCCTCTATTGACGGCTCGTTAACGGTTACCGGCTGGAAGCGGCGCTCCAGGGCGGAATCCTTTTCGATATGCTTGCGGTATTCGGTAAAGGTTGTTGCGCCGATTACCTGCAGTTCTCCTCTTGAAAGGGCGGGCTTGAGGATGTTGGCGGCGTTCATGCTGCCCTCCGCGTCTCCCGCGCCGACAATCTGGTGCAGCTCGTCGATAAACAGGATTATATTACCCTGCTTTTTAATTTCTTCAATAAGGCCCTTCATGCGGCTTTCGAACTGGCCGCGGAACTGGGTTCCGGCCACAAGGCTGGTCATGTCAAGCATGAAAACCTGCTTGTTCTGCAGCTTGAAGGGGACGTTGCCAGCCGCGATTCTCTGGGCCAGCCCTTCGGCGATTGCGGTTTTGCCAACGCCGGGCTCGCCGATGAGGCAGGGGTTGTTTTTCTGCCGGCGATTGAGGATTTGAATAACACGCTCCAGCTCCTCGTCACGGCCGATCATTGCGTCAAGCTTGCCGTCTGAGGCACGGGTTGAAAGGTCGATGCAATAAGTGTCAAGGAACTTGCGCTTGGGCTTCTGGTCCTTCTGAGGGGCCTTGCGCTGCTCCTGGCGCTGGCTGCCCTTGCTCTGGTCTGAACTGTTGTTTTGAGCCCGGGGACCGCCGAAAATGTTGCGGAGGAAGGGCAAAGTGGCTGTGCGCCCGTCATCCTCTGGATTGGTCTCGGAGCTAAGCTCTTCCTCATCCTCTCCCTCAGGCAGAAGGTCGCTCATGCCCTCGAAGGCCGCGCTCAGCTCCTCGGACATATTATCAAGGTCCTCCTCTGAAATGTTAAAGCGCTTCATCAAATCGTCAATCGGCTTGAGATGGAGCTCCCGTGCGCATTTCATGCAAAGGCCCTCGTTTAGGGTTTTTCCGTTTTCTATTTTTGTTATAAACACCACCGCGGGACTGTTTCCGCAGCGTGAACACATCTGTGTACGCATGTTTCCTCCGGGAAAATTAAATTAGTGAGCGGGTAATGAATCTGAAGGCCAGGAAGAACCGCACAAGGCCTGTTTCGTCGGCTGTGCTCTTGCCGATAACCGAGCCCAGGAAGCCCAGGACCCAGCACAAAAGCACGCAGTATAAAACTCCCTTCATCAGTCCCACAATCGCTCCGGCCGTCTCGTCAACAAAGGGGGCGCCCGGCAGACGGATTTCTATTCCGATTATGTCCACGATGGCGGTTAAAATTGCCAGGATGAGGACAAAGGCGACCGTCAGGCAGCCTACGTACGAAGCCGTGTTGCAGGCGACGGTGGTAACCGCTTCGGTCATGGAATAGTCGTTCTTCTCTGAAACAGAAACGCAGTCCGTGGCCAGGTCCTCGGCAAAGCCCTTATAGAAGCCCACCATACGAAGGGTCTCATAGGCATAGTCATAGCGCAGAGACGGGTCCTCCTCGAGAATGTCGTTGAGGGACCTGTCGCTGTCTTCAAAGCCGAGAGTGTCAAGAACAGACTCGGTGGTGGAGTCAGAGTCTATATAGCCGCCGAGAAAGGGCTCGATAGCTGAAACCAGCTCCTTGGAATACTGGCTTGCGACAACGTTGCCCAGAATCAGGGAGATGATGACGACCACCAGCCCAAACAGGGACCTGACGACGCCGCGCTTAAACCCCGTCCATGCACACACGGCAAGAATTACTATTAGAATTATGTTCAATGCAAGCTTCATACGCGCTCCGAATCACAAACTTTATTTGTTATATCAAAATTATGTTGAAAAAATATGAACAATTACATGTCCTTAAACATTTCTCCCACGGGTCCTTCATACCACACCCGGTTGAGATAAAGCCCCTGGGGCGGCATCGTGGGACCGGTAAGGCGCCTGTCCCCCTTTTCCAGCAGCATGGGGATGTCCTCGGGCTCCAGCTTGCCATAGGCTGCGTATACCATTGTTCCAACCATTGCACGACACATGTTATATAAAAATCCGTCGGCGCAGATGGCGATTGTGATAATGTCGCCTTTCTTTTCAGCCCGGCAATGGTAAACGGTTCTGACGGTGGTTTTTGTCTCCGTTCCCAGGGAGCGGACGGCCTTGAAGTCGTGGGTACCCTCAAAGGCTTTTGCCGCACGCTCGATTTTGTCCATGTCAAGGCTCTGGGGCCAGAAGCAAACCCGGTCCGCCAGGAAGGGATCACGAATGCGGCTGTTGAGGATTTTGTATATATATTCCTTCTTAACGCAGGAGGAGATGGCGTTAAAGCCATCCTCAGCCTCGCAGGCGGATATCACCGCAATGTCCTTGGGCAGTCTGGCATTAATGGCCAGAGGCAGCTTTTCATATGGGATGAACCGGTCGGTCCGGTAATTGGCGCAATACCGCAGCGCGTGAACGCCCGCATCGGTTCTGCCGCAGCCGACGGTTTTTATCGGCTCGTCATATACCTTTGAAAGGGCCGTGTTAAGGGTTTCCTGGACGGTTATGTTATTATTCTGGACCTGCCAGCCGTGGTAGCCGCTTCCGTCATAGCGGAGTCTCAGTGCAATGTTACTCATGGCATTCCCAGCTTCTTCATGGCGATTATGCCGGCAGCGAAGACAACTCCAAGTATGAGAGCTATATAGTCCCGGCGGGCCATCTCCAGCTTTTTAAGTCTGGTTCTCCCCTCGCCCCCGTTATAGCACCGGCACTCCATGGCGGTTGCCAGCTCGTCTGCCCGGCGGAACGCGGAAACAAACAGCGGCACCAGGACCGGAACAAGAGCCTTTGCCCTTTTGACCAGACCGCCGGTTTCAAAGTCGGCACCGCGGGCCTTCTGGGCGGACATAATCTTGTCGGTCTCCTCAATAAGGGTTGGGATAAATCTGAGAGCCATGCTCATCATGAGAGTAATTTCATGAACGGGCACCTTGATTTTCTTCAGAGGTCCCATCAGGATTTCAAGTCCGTCAGTCAAAGCCATGGGGCTGGTTGTATACGTCAGGGTAAAGGTGCCGGTAATGAGGAGCATAATGCGGAGTATCATCTTAACGGCCCGCTTAAGGCCCTCAACCGTAACCGGTGCTCCCGGCCAGAGAGGGGTGC
>R11__coassemble_1102_pt1 | contig 15998 bp, 12 predicted proteins | sample R11__metabat2_low_PE_045 | metagenome-assembled genome bin R11
TGGTAGAATCTACTACCCTAAGAATCAAATTGTACTTGACATGGGGTACACTTTATAAATAGCCGCACGGAATACCTTCCCCGCACACGGGGAAGGGGGACCGGCTCCGCCGGTGGATGAGGACCTTTTAAATAAAGGCAACCTTATAATTGCCACGGGTGCTTTAGCAGCCCGTGCCTTCACTGAAACGAAGTTTCCTTCACTGCCAGTGCGAAGCACTGCCTTCACTCCGACTCGCTAAGAGCCGACTGCGTCGGTTGCTCGCGGCGACACGAAGTTAGTCCCTGTGGGAGATGGCGCCTGCGGGCGCTCATGCCGAGCGCAGCGAGCCTTCACCTTCTCTGCGGACTAAACTTGCACAGAGTACTTTCTTATGTTATAATACCTCAGTTAAGCTGCAAACTTGCACACTGGAGAAAAACCATGACCATCAAAACAGCACCGTCGGTGCTTTCAGCCGATTTCACCCGTCTGGGTGACGAAATCAAGTCCACCGAGGTTTCCGGGGCGGACATGCTCCACTTCGACGTAATGGACGGTTCCTTTGTAGATAATATTTCCTTCGGCCTGCCGGTGCTCAAGTCCGTCCGGAAGGCCACCAACCTGTTCCTTGACGCTCACCTGATGATCATCAACCCCGGCAAATTCGCCTCCGCCTTCTGCGCCGCGGGGGCTGACGGAGTAACCTTCCACCTTGAGGCCTGCTCCACCGCGGCCGAGGTTCACGACGTAATCGCGCAAATCAAGTCCTGCGGCAAGAGCGCCGGCCTTTCCATCAAGCCGGGCACCGACCCTGAGCTTCTCCGTGAATTCATCCCCGAGCTTGACCTGGTCCTGGTAATGACGGTTATGCCCGGCTTCGGCGGCCAGAAATTCATGGAGTCCCAGCTTGACGCAACCAAAACCGCCCGCCGGCTCATCACTGAGCTGAACCCCTCCTGCGCCCTGCAGGTTGACGGGGGAATAAACGCCCAAACGGCGAAGCTCGCAGTCGCCGCCGGCGCTGATGTGCTGGTAGCGGGCAGCTACTTCTTCGGCGCCGAAGACCGTGCCGAGGCCATTGCGGCCCTTAAGCGGGCATAAATTCAATTTCGGAGATAAATAATTACCATGGCATCATCATTTCCTGTTTCGATGGAAATTTTAATCGAAAAGTTCGCCTCTCTGCCGGGCATCGGCAAGAAAAGCGCCCAGCGTCTCGCCTTTTATATGCTTGACCGGGACGTAGCCGAGGTCCAAAGCTTTGCCGACGCGCTTGTGAACGCGAAAAAATCCGTTCACTTCTGCCCGGTCTGCCAGAACATGACCGAGGACGAAACCTGCGCCATCTGCTCCAGCTCCACCCGCGACCGGGGGACGATCTGTGTCGTTTCCGAGCCCCGTGACGTGCTCAGCATCGAAAGAGGCAGAGAATATAACGGCCTTTACCATGTTCTTCACGGGGTCCTTTCCCCAATGAACCACATCGGCCCTGACGACATAAAAATCAAGGAGCTGCTCCACCGCGCCGCCGGGGATGAGGTCAACGAAATCATCATGGCCACCAACCCCGATACCGAAGGCGAGGCCACAGCCATGTATATATCCCGTCTATTAAAACCCTTTAACATAAAGGTTACGCGCATAGCGTATGGCATTCCCGTCGGCTCAAACCTCGAGTTTACCGACGACGCGACTCTTAACAAGGCAATTGAAGGAAGAACGGAAATTTAAAAGCGGAAAAGGAGGCATATGACGACTAAGCTTAGAATCATTCCCCTGGGCGGACTGGGCGAAATCGGCAAGAACATGACTGCCATTGAATATGGCGGCGACATTATTATCATCGACTGCGGAATGGGCTTCCCTGATGATAATATGTATGGCGTAAACTGTGTCCTGCCCGACTGGACCTATCTCAAGCAGCACCAGTCCTGCATCCGGGGCCTTATAATAACCCATGGTCACGAAGACCATATCGGCGGCGTTCCCCATTTCCTCAAGGAACTGAACGTCCCCATTTACACAACCGCCCTCACGGCCGCTCTCCTGGAGCTTAAGCTTGAGGAGGCTGACCTGCTCTATAACACCCAGATTTTCACCAAGAAGGCCGGCAGCGTCTTCCGTCTGGGCTGCTTCACTGTTGAATTTATCCACATGAACCACTCCATCCCCGATGCTGTGGCTCTGGCCATAACCACACCTATGGGCGTCCTGGTCCATACCGGTGACTTCAAAATTGACTATACCCCAATCGGCGAGGATATGGCTGATATTTCCCGTCTCGGCCAGCTGGGCAAGGACGGGGTCCTGGCCCTAATGAGCGACTCCACCAATGTTGAAAAGGCGGGCTATTCTCCCTCCGAGCGCATGGTTGGTGAGAGCTTCGATAAGCTGTTCGCCGGCTGCGAAAAGAGAATAATAATAACCACCTTCGCCTCCAACGTTCACCGTCTCCAGCAGATTATAAATGTGGCGGCGAAATATGGCCGCAAGGTTGCCGTAACCGGCCGCAGCATGGAAAACATCATGCGTGTTTCCGCTGTCCTTGGCTATATGGATGTTCCCGAGGGAGTTGTTGTTGACCTGGAAACCAGCAACAAGCTGCCCAAAAACAAGGCCGTAATAATTTCCACCGGCAGCCAGGGCGAGACCATGTCCGCCCTCTACAGAATGGCTTTTTCCGAGCATAAGCTCATCAATGTCGACGCGGGGGACAGGGTAATAATCTCCGCCTCCGCCATCCCCGGCAACGAAACCATGATCACCAAGGTAATCGACGAGCTCTATCACAAGGGCGTCGAGGTTATCTACGATAAAAACACCAGCCTTCATGTCTCCGGCCACGCCTGCCAGGAGGAGCAGAAGCTCATCCTCGCCCTGGTCAAGCCCAAATATTTCATCCCCGTCCATGGTGAATACCGCATGCTGGTCAAGCATTCTCAGCTGGCCCAAAGTCTGGGCATCAAGCCCTCCAACATTGTTGTTGGCCAGAACGGCGATGTAATCGAAATCACCAAGAAGGGGATTTCCAAAGAGGAGCAGGTCCAGGCCGGCGCCGTCTTAATCGATGGCAGCGGCTCCTCGGAAATCGGCGCCGTCGTCATGCATGACCGGCACCGTCTCGCCGAAGATGGAATCCTCGTGGCTGTCGTGCCATACTCCACCTATGACGGCTCCATCGTCACCAGCCCTGAAATCGTCACCCGCGGCTTTATCTACGTCAAGGAGTCCGAAGACCTCATGGCCGGCCTGCTTGAGACCATCACCACCACCATGGAGAGCTTCGCCGCCCAGGGCGTAAAGGACACCCAGGCCATCAAGACCAAGCTCAAGTCCAACATTTCTTCATATTTATATAAAGAAACCAAGCGCACCCCCATGGTCCTGCCTGTAATCATCGAGCTGTGAACAACCGCACCCGCTTTATCATAATGCACATTGTTTTGCTGATAGTCACGATTGTTGTGATCATAGTCAGCCTCGTGCTGTTTAGCAAATTAGGAATTAGGAATTAGGAATTAGGAAGTGAAAGGAATACCTTCCCCGCTCACGGGGTAGTGAGCGAAGCGAACGGCCCGACGGTGTTGAATTGACTGCCGGGGGCAGTCAAGACCCAGAGGGTGACCGAGCCGCAGCGAGACGGGGGACCGCGGCGCCGGCTTCTCGCCGCGGTGGATGAGGACCTTGTCACGGCGCTTGAATTAATTCCGCAGTTGCGTTGAACGTTGCGGGTTAGTGAAGAAGCCGAGGATATAGGATAGAGGATGAAGGATATAGTGATCGTTTCGCGTTGCGCGTAGATGCAAGTGATGAGTGATGAGTGATGAGTGATGAATCGCCGCGAAGCGGCGCACTCCTCAGGTACCCAGGTACTGATCCCGTTACGCGTTTCACGTTCTCGCCGTTGCCTTCATTCCGAATTCTCCGACTCGCCAAGAGCCGACTTCGTCGGTTGCTCGCTTGGATGGCGCCTCCTCCGCCGCTAAGTGCCCTTCGGGTTGCGGCTATGTATGGGCCTGCGGGCCTCATGCGGGCGCTCACGCATTCCGAATTCCGAATTAAAAATTACTTCCTAACTCCTAACTCCTAACTCCTAATTGAATTTCATTCCGCATTCCGAATTCCGCATTCCGAATTGGCTTGCCCTAACTCCTAATTGACTTTCATTCCGAATTCCGAATTCCGCATTCCGAATTAAATTTACCCCCCTAACCCCTTACTAAAGAAAGGATCCACCCCATGAAACGTTTCGCTTCTGCCATCCTGGCAGTACTCTTAACCGCGTCAATCGCTTTCCCGGCATACGCCGACCTGCCGGATAATCCGTCCGAACCGCCTGTTCAAACAAACATCAAAGATCTAGGCACTAACTACGGCTACATTACCGATAATTACGCCGATATTTATGTCAACGAGGGCACTGTTGTAAACCATAATTCCTCTCCCGGCGGATTCAACACCATCGAAACCAATTTTGGTACTGTTACAAATAACAATAGCAAGGTTAAGTCCAATAACCACAATATAGTGAACAACAATGGTTCCGTAGACTATAATTACTCTCAAATAGATAACAATAATGACAATGATGGCAATGGCTATCTCTACGGCAACGCCAAGACTGTTACCAACAACTCCGGCCAGATCCTCCAAAACGGCTATTATGAGAATGACAAAACCTACAAGGGCACCGTCGAAACCAACTCCGGCATGATTAACAGTAATAACGACGGCAGCGCTGTATATACCAACACCGGCACCGTGGATAACAACAATTCCGGCGGCACCGTATACACCAACTCCGGCACCGTTAATAACAATAACTCCAACGCCACCGTAGTCACCAACACCGGCACCGTCAAGAATAACTCCGGCACCGTCACCACCAATGATGTCAACGGCACCGTTATAAACAACTCCAACGGCACCATCACCAACAATAACGGCAAGGTCAAGACCTCCGAGGACGCGATCACAACCGGCAACAACGGCACCATCGTCAACAATAACGCCGCCCTTGACGCCAACAACGGCACCATAACCACCAATAACGCCGCTGTGGAATATAATAACGGAACCGTCACCACAAACGGCGAAAAGGGCACCGTCGCCTCCAACCACGGCACGGTAACAGACAACCAGGGCACCATTACCTATAACCCTGACGGCACCGTCACCACCAATAATAAAACCGTAACCAACAACGCCGCCAAAATCGAGACCAATAACGGCACCGTCACCACCAATGATAAAGATGGCACCATCACCACCAATGATGTCAACGGCACCGTAACCTCCAATGTCGGCACCGTCAACAACAACAAGGGCACCGTAACCAACACCACCGGCACCGTCGCCACCAATGATGCTGACGGCAAGGTAATAAATACTAAAGACGGCACCATAACCACCAACAACGGCCAGGTCTATTCCTCTGAGGAGGGTATGCAGGCGGGCCAGGAGTCCACTGAAAACGTCGGCACCATAACCACCAATAACGCCATCCTGGTCACCAACTCCGGCACCATAACCACCAACTCCTCCTCCGGCTATGTCATTAAGAATAACAAAGACATCACCACCAACGAAGGCACCGTCGCCCTCAATAATACTGACGGCGAGGTAACCACCAATAACGGCACCATCGAGACCAACGCCGGAAAGCTCGAAACAAACAGCCGCCTCGGCATAGTCGGCGGCAACTCCGGCACCATAACCGATAATGACGGCGCCCTTGAGACCAACGTCGGCACCGTCACCACCAATAACAATGGCATAACCAATAACCAGGGCACTGTTGGCACCAATAACGGCACCGTTTTTGGCAATACCGGTACCGTTGCCAAAAACGCCTCCAACGGCCAGCTCACCAACTCCTATGGCGGCACTGTAACCGATAACGAAGGCTATATCAACAAAAACTCCGGCACCGTGTCCTCCAACTCCGGCACCGTCGGCGAAAATGCCTTTAACGGCACCGTCATCAACACCAAGACCGGCACCATAACCACCAATAACGGCACCGTCAAGAGTGACGCCGATTCCAGCCATACCGATAATATCGGCACCATCGGCACCAACAACGCCGAGCTTGAAACCAACGAAATGTACGCCACGGTTAATTCCAACAACAGCACAATCGAAAAGAACTATGGCACCGTAACCGAAAACACCTCTGCCGGCACCGTCAAGACCAACGGCCTTTACGGCACCATAAACACCAACAGCGGCGCTGTAGACGCAAACTATGGCAACATTGGCGTAAACAACGGCACCATCACCACCAACGATGAAGAGGGCACCATAACCACAAACAACGGCACGGTAACAGCCAACGAAGGCACCATCACCAATAACGGCCTCAATGGTGTTGTCACCAATGTCGATGGCGGCACGGTAGAAACCAACTATGGCGCCGTAATTGACGAAAATGGCCTCAAAACCTATGGCATCCAGGCCGTTGACGAAACTTCGACTGTCGCCACTGACCTGGAGCAGGTCAAGGAGGGGACCACGGTCATTCTTGACCAGCTCTTCGCCGCCTTCACCCAGACCGATAACACCTTAACCGGCTTCATGGACCAGGACGGCACTGTCTATAAGCTTGGCGCCGAGTATACAATCAGCAAGGCCCTCAAGCTCACCGCCGTCTGGTATGATCCTGACCCCGGCAAGGGCGGCGATGACGAAGACTATAGCGATTACTATGATGACTATTATGACGATGATGACGACGACGATGAAATCCCCACCTATTATGGCGATTTCGACGAGGATGACGACGAAGACGACGATGAAGATTATGAAGACTGCGTCGTAGTCCTCAAGGACATCAAGTCCGCCGCCGGCCTCACCCTCACGCTCAACGGGGTAACCGTCAGCGCCGATAGCTATACCGTCACCACCGACTCCACCGGAGCGGTTGTAATAACCTTCTCCGCCGAGTTCCTCTCCACCCTCGCCCCGGGAACATATACCTTCGACGTGCTCCTCAGCGGCAACCTCGTCGCCCGCGTCAGCATCACCGTCAGCGTCACCGTCAGCGCCAGCTGACGCTGACGAGTTAGGAATTATGAGCGCCTCAGCGCCATGCATGCGAGCAACCGACGAAGTCGGCTCTTAGCGAGTCGCAGGAAGTAATTTTTAATTCGGAATTCGGAATGAATGAGCGCTCACATGAGCACCGCAGAGGGTTAAGGGCAAGCCAATTCGGAATTCGGAATGAAGGCAACGGCGAGAACGTGAAACGCGTAACGGGATCAGTACCTGGGTACCTGAGGAGTGCGCCGCTTCGCCAAATCAAAATAAAGGCAACCTTATAATTGCCACGACCAGCTTCGCTGGGTCGTGCCTTCACTGAAACGAAGTTTCCTTCACTGCCAGTGCGAAGCACTGCCTTCACTGCGCACAGCTTGTAGTATTTACCGCTGAGTGCGCCTTCACACATCTTAAATAACTATTGCTTATCACCAAAACTGGTGTTAAAATCATCGAGTTAACAAAAAACTAATACAGGGAGAAAATACCATGTCAGGACATTCAAAGTGGCATAACATACAAAAGACCAAGGGAGCCGCTGATGCAAAGCGCGCTCAGGCCTTCACCAAAATCGCCCGCGAAATGATCGTCGCCGTCAAGGAAGGCGGCAGCGGTGACCCCAAGTCCAACTCCAAGCTGGCCGCGGTAATCGCCAAGGCCAAGGCTGCCAACATGCCCAACGATAACATCAAGCGCACAATCGACAAGGCCATGGGCTCCGGCAACGGCGATAACTATGAAAAAATCACCTACGAAGGCTATGGCCCCGAGGGCGTCGCCGTCATAATCGAAACCATGACCGATAACCGCAACAGAACCGCCGGCGAGGTCCGCCACCTGTTCGATAAATACGGTGGAAACATGGGTGCCGCCAACTGCGTCTCCTGGTCCTTCGACCGCAAGGGCGTCATCGTAATCGATAATGAAGACGAGGAGCTTGATGAAGACACCGTCATGATGGACGCTCTCGACTGCGGCGCCGCCGATTTTGAGGCTGATGGCGAGGTAATGACTGTCTATACCGCCGAGGAAGATGTTGCCTCCGTTGCCGATGCGCTCACCGCCAAGGGCTATAAGCTTGTTGAGGCCCAGGTTGAAATGCTTCCCCAGAACGGCTATGTCAAGCTCTCCAACGAGGAAAACGAAAAGAACATGCAGAAGATGCTTGACCTCTTCGAGGATAATGACGATGTCCAGAACGTCTGGCACAACTGGGAAGACGCGGAGTAACCATGAATTTCATCTTCGTCTCCCCGAATTTCCCCAAGTCATATTGGAACTTCTGTGACCGTCTCCGCCGTGACGGGGCCAATGTCCTCGCCATTGGTGACGCGTCCTATGAGTCCCTGGAGCCCGGCCTCAAGTCATGCCTCACGGAATATTACCGTGTTGACAATATGCAGGACTATTCCCAGATGTATCGCGCCGTGGCCTATTTCACCTTTCACTATGGCAAAATCGACTGGCTCGAGTCCAATAACGAGTTCTGGCTGGAGCAGGACGCCCGCCTCCGCACCGACTTTAACATAACCACCGGTGTCAAGAGTGATGTAATAAAATACTTCAAGAGCAAGGCGGAAATGAAGTCCCGCTATGCCATCGCCGGCGTTCCCACCGCCCGTCTCCGCCGTGTCACGACGATCGAAGACCTTCGGGAGTTCATCTCCCTGGTGGAATATCCCATAATCGCCAAGCCCGAAAATGGCGTTGGCGCCGAGGATACTTATAAAATTACCAACGACTCCGAGCTGGAGCGCTTCTTCGCCTCCAAGCCTCCATGTGACTATGTTGCCGAGGAGTTCATCACCGGTGACATCTGCTCCTATGATGCAATCATCGGCCCCGACTGCGAGCCTCTCTTCGAGTCCATGTCAGTCTTCCCGCCCTCAATTGCCGACATCGTCAACCAGGGCCTGGAGCTGTCCTACTATGTCTCCAAAGAGGTTGCCCCACAGCTGCGTGACTATGGCCGCCGCACCGCCAAGGCCTTCAACGCCGCCAACCGCTTTGTCCACATGGAGTTCTTCCGCCTTACTAGGGCCCACAAGGGTCTGGGGGAGGTTGGTGACTTCGCCGGACTGGAGGTCAACATGCGCCCCGCCGGCGGTTACACCCCTGACATGATCAACTTCGCCCACAGCGTCGATGTCTATCAGATCTGGGCCGACATGGCCTGCTTCGGCAAGCGCCTCTTCCCGGAGCCTGAAAAGGAATACTTCTGTGCCTATTCCTCCCGCCGTGACGGTGTGGAATATGTCCACTCCAACGACGAGGTCATGGATAAATATGCCGATAGTCTCGTCATGTTCGAGCGCATGCCCGACGCCATCGCCGGCGCCATGGGCAACCAGATGTATACCGTCAAGCTCGAAACACTTGAAGAAGTGGAAGAGTTCAAACGTTTCGTCACGGAGAGAGGTTAGTTAGGAATTTATAAAAAAAGAGCTCAGGCTTCCTGAGCTCTTGATTTTTATAATGAAAATTTTCTTGACATAGGAGAGGATTTGAATATAATAATAGTTGCTTTGCGGCTTTAGCTCATCCGGTAGAGCGCCACCTTGCCAAGGTGGAGGTAGCGAGTTCGAGCCTCGTAAGCCGCTCCACTAAACTACCTGAGCTTCAGGTAGTTTTTAATTTAATATGCGGGTGTGATGGAATTGGCAGACATGCAAGATTTAGGTTCTTGTGCTTCCGGCGTTGGGGTTCAAGTCCCCACACCCGCACCATATATAAAATCCTGTCATTTTGGCGGGATTTTTCTTTGCCTGTAAATTTTTAAGTTGACAAACAATGTGACTCATATTACAATTTACATAATGTTTAATTCAACTTTAGTTTTGGGGGCCGCTAAATGAAAAAGCTCGTATCGCTTCTGGCTTTTCCATTGATTTTCCTTTGCCTGCTTCAGGCATCAGCCTTTGGAGAAAATAGGATTACCGAATACGATTATAACGGTGAACTGGTCAATGCTCTTATTGGCTACGATTTCCAACCACTTGATCTGGACGAAGGATCATATACAATCAATGGATATCTTGGACAACCCGAAGCAAATGTTACGTTGACAGGATCCGGCGATGGAACATTGGTTTGCGTTGTTAATGACGGTTCTGCCGGATCTTCAACGCAAGCGTTTGAGAATGCCTATGTTTCAATGAGCAATATGACAGTGACGGCAGATGATAATAACTCGGGATTTGTTGGTACTAATTCACTGAGTTTTGCCGGCTGCGTTTTTAACAAATATTTCTGCTATTGGGGATCAAACGGAGCAATATTTTCAAACTGCAGCTTTACACCATCTTACTCTGAAAATTCATTCGGTACAGCGGACGGAAGCAATTTTACCTTTGCGGGTTGCACGTTCAATGCACCTGTTAATCTTACAACCTCCAATTCGGGCACGGGCACGGTAAATATCAGCGGCTGCACATTCGGCTCAGGTTTAATTAATTCTCCGGCCGGAGCAGGAAACTGGATTGTTAACATCTCGGGCAGTAATACATTCAATGGAGCGACGCTTACAAGGGAAGCCTTAGTCAGTGCTCTTGGCTCGGTTAAAAACTTCGGACTTACGGTTACACTTGACGGCGAAACAGTCTGGACAAACGGAGCGGCTGTTCAGCAACCGGATCCTGAACCATCACCGGACCCATCACCATCGGTATATTATAAAATTGAGGTTTCTTCCTCATCAGCTTCCGGGATGACTGTTGCCCATGTTTCGGGCGGTGGAAGAATTGCATCAGGCGAGAGCACAACAGTGACCGCTCCTTCTATTGCTGGTTACTCATTCTCCGGCTGGTACAGCAGCGCTGACGAAAACTGCCAATCCACAGAGCAGACATATACATTTTATCCAACATGCGACTGCACAATGACGGCGAAATATGTGGCTGAAACCGGATATACATTTGGCCTGGCTATAGACGCGGATTCTTACAGCGTTGAAGGAGCAACAGGCGCTGATGGCGCTTACAGCTGCATACCTGGGAGCAGCATCACAGTTTCATATACCGGCTCCAATACATTCAAATATTGGGTAAACGGCAGCGATAAAGTCGTGAGCACGGATGCAATATATTCATTTAATATTGGCTCATATACCTCGCTAAAGGCAAAAACCTATGAGCAGCAAAGCTCGAAGGCGACAGTGGCGTTCCTGAACGCTTATGGCCAGGTGATAAGCACCGCGGAATATACCACGGGGCTTGTTGCGAGTGATATAACCTATCCGGAGGCACCATTTAAGCTGGGATATAAATTTACCGGTTGGTCAGCAACAGCCGATGAAATTACATCAGCAATAAATGCGGGTTCAGAGTACATCGAGGTAAAGCCGCAGTACACGACGGAGGAAAATATATTCATAGTTGCAGTTAATTGCAGCGGAGACGGTTTGAATGCTGAGTCTAAAACAATAGCTGTGCAAAAGGGAAAGTACGTAGCGGTTGAGGCGGAAACAATTGAGGGCTATAGCTTCTCTTGCTGGAAGATCGAAGGTGTGATAATCGGGACGACTGAAAGCATCACAATATCGCCCATGCAGAATACTACGCTTATCGCGGTTTATGTAAAAACAGGTGAGGCGACTGAGGCTAAGCAACCAATTATTAATCTAACCGAAGTGGTTAACTCATATAACACTGACACAGGGAAATACACCGTAACATTCATAGCAACACGAAGTGTTTCTGATGGATATGCGGTTGTGGAGCAAGGAATACTATATAGCCCGTCGGAGTTCAACCCATTACAGGCATCTCCCTTTAAAACAGACGGTGGCCTTGTGGAAGGTATATATAAAAGCTCAGACTCGAAAACAGACTTAACCGGAACATTTGCGTTGAATATAAACACTGCAGCTGAAAATAAAACATTTTATGCGGCAGGATATATGATTCTCAGAAACAGCAACAATGAGCTTGTTTACATATATAGCCCGGTTAAAAGCGGAACGGCTTCGAAATAAGACTTATAATAAATGGAGGAGATGTAAAATGGAAAAGAAAAAATTTGAAGAGGCTGAAATTGAGATTATAACATTTGAACATGAGGATATAATAGCAACGTCCGGCGATATATCAGCAAACAATGTGTACTATGAAGAAGAGTAATCTGTGAAAACAGGAATTTCAAGTTTATGTATAGCCCTGTTTCTGATTATAAACTGCGGCATATGGGCATATGCTGATGGAGAAATCTACACTGAGGGTTCGCTGTATTATACAGTAAACGGCGATTCAATAACCATTGTAGGCTGCTTTGGCGACGGCATTATAACCGTCCCGGCGGCAATTGCCGGGACACCGGTAAACACAATAGCATCGGGCGCCTTCAGCGATTCGCAATGGATAACCGCGGTTAACCTGCCGGACACAATAACGAGCATTGAATCAGGCGCGATTGCTGACGGCATATCGTATAATATCAGTGAAAATGCCGCGGTATATATTCCGGAAGAAAGTATTGAGTGTGAATCCCCCAAGGTGACAGCGACGTCCACTCAGCAATCGGCCGCAGCGGAAGAAAAAGCATCTGCCACACCGAGAATAGGGCAGGATATTACATTAACTCTTTCAGCGGAAGCGGTTAATGCAAATGTATATTCGAGCGCAACATCGACTTATGTGGCCGAAAATGAGGGACAGTCAGTACCTGCGGAAAACAGTGCAGTCTCTGCCACTGAGACGGAACCGGAGCAAATCTTAAGCCAGGACAAGGAAGACGTTGCATCATCATCACCACAAACACGCAGTACATCATCCCGGGAAACACAGGGTGCTGCAAAGGATTACGAGTTATCCCTCCTCATGATTATTGCTTCCTCCCTTGGAATTTTAATTCCAATTACTGTGGCAGTGGCAATGATGCATGGACGGAAACACAGATAAACAAACACCACCAACACCACCAACACCACAAACACCACAAACACAAACATTCAGGAAGGAGACAGAGCGGCGATGCAGAAGCAGGAGCTGGAATATCACATTAAGTGCAAAAAGGGAGACATTGGCAGATATGTAATTGTCTGCGGGGACCCGGGGCGCTGCGAGAGCATTGCGGCGCTGTTTGACGAGTCCTGGCATGTTAAATACAACCGGGAGTTCAACATATTCAGCGGCACGCTGGACGGTGAGCTGGTAACCGTCTGCTCCACGGGCATCGGCGGGCCCTCCACTGCCATCGCAGTGGAGGAGCTGCACCACCTGGGGGCTGACACCTTCATTCGCTGCGGGACCTGCGGGGGAATTGATCTGGACGTTCAGTCCGGGGACATTGTTGTTGCCAGCGGGGCGATCCGCTTTGAGCACACGTCCCTTGAATATGCCCCCATTGAGTTTCCCGCGGTATCTGACATTGACATTGCCTCGGCCCTCCGGGACGCTGCGGTTGCGGCGGGGAAGCGGGTTCATGTTGGCGTTGTCCAGTGCAAGGACTCCTTCTATGGTCAGCACAGCCCTGACAGCATGGCCGTTGGCAGCCAGCTGAAGTATTACTGGAACGCCTGGAAGATGATGGGCGTTAAGGCTTCGGAAATGGAGTCGGCGGCGCTGTTTGTTATTGCGGCGGCCAGGGGCTGCCGGGCGGGAGCATGCTTCCACGTGGTCTGGAACCAGGAGCGCGAGGCGGCAGGGCTTGACCAACCCCAGAGCGAGGATACAAGCGCCGCAGTGCGCGTCGCGGTTGACGGCCTTCGCCTTATCATTAGGAATGATAAGGCAATTAGGAATTAGGAATTAGGAAGTAATATAATCAACATAATTCAATAAAAATAAATGCATAAACAAAAAGCTCTGAAATTCAGAGCTTTTTTGTTATTCTTCCATAAATGCGGGGCGCATTTCCTCAATTTGCCTTCGGCTAAGACCATATCCTGCGGCGACAGCAGCCCAGCTTTTATTTATAATTTTCAGCATCTCAGCAGCGCAGTCCCTTGCTTCACTTTCCTTCAGACCAAACCTTCCGGCGGTTTCCACTGCAAGATCAATGCTGACGGTGTTGTCATATTCGTTTACGTTCAGCGAAAGCTCATTGCCATATGGAACCGGATTAACATCAAACAGCGGGGAAAGGGTCCAGCCGTTTTTGGTCAGGATAAAAGCGTGGTTTCTAAGGTGGTCATCAGTGTTGTTAATCGCCATGCTGAACACTATCCGCTTCCAGAGCTCCTGCAGGTCCTTTTTTGGGCTTGCGCCTGAGGATTTTATAAGCGCGGCAATATCAAGGTAACTGCTCCCGTCTGAAGAGGAGGCGCCGTCCGTTTTGCCAAGAAGAGTCATTGCGGAAGCAAAGTGTATTCTTTTGCTTTTTATTCTGTCAAAGCGCTTGACGAGATATGTGCTTCCCAGGGAAGAAAACTTCTCAAGCCTTGCCTCAGGTATGTTTAGCCCGCAGCGCACTGCCAGGTCGTGGGCCACCATTTCCCAGGCGCCGGTGTCATTTTCATCGTTTCGGGAGGGGAATTTCGCAATCCATAGCTGGCCTGAGGCATCAGTAACGGTGGCCTTGGGTCTCGCTCCGCCAAGGGAGGACCCGGGCATTATCAGCTGACGGACCCATTTTTCGGCCAGGCCTGTCTCATCGGCTTCAAAGCTTCGAGCCGCTTCCTCAAGAGTGCGTAAATAAGTCCAGGGAGGAGCAGCGGTTTCCCGGTCTTCAGAAAGAAATGGGCCGGAGGGGTCAAGCTTAAATCTGATTCCTCCCATCCTTGTCTCGTCATATACACCCAAAAGGTAATCACTGTCATATAGCTTTGAGGGTTTGCGGTTCTCTTTGTCTGCAAGAATTCTTTCGCGCCGGTTCATTAAAACCCGGCCCCACCTGTCCGGTGACGCATCAGCAAAAACACCGAAGATATTTTTGCCCGATGAATATTGTCTGCCCCCATATGGCATGAGATCAGGGTCAAGGCTTAATGCGGGAGCGGTGGCTTTCAGCCATTGATTGTCATATTCAAAGGAGTAGCTTTCGCCGCCCCTGACAACTGAAACAAACAATCTGCCCATAAGAAGGGGAGAGTCTGAGCTGAAATCATCATATACATAAACGGTTTTTTCACTTCCGGCCATTATTTGCTCCTCCTTGGGGCTCTTTTTCCGGTTTTCAGCTCCAAATCCTGCAGCTGCCGTCCAAGCTCATCATCTTTGGCGACGAGGAGCAGGTCCTTGTCAAGATTGTTAAGAGCATGAAGGACCGCGGCGTATATCCCCATTGCAACGGACGGGTCGCCCTTTTCAACCTTCCACAGTGAGGCGCGGCTGATTCCGGCCCTCTCGGCCACCAGCTCGGCGGAAAGACCACGCCGGAGTCTGGCGAGCTTGATTTGCTCCCCCATGGAGCTTAATATCTCTTCAGTTACGGGGAGTATGTTATACGCCGCTTTTTTCACAGCATTCACCATCCTTTAATGTTCACTATTATATACATTAATGTGGGAGTTGTCAATGATTGTTAACGTTAGCGCTGAGCGCGAAGCGCTACGCGCTAATTAGGAGTTAGGAATTAGGAATTAGGAAGTAATATAATTAACATAATTCAATAAAAATAAATACATAAACAAAAAGCTCTGAATTTCAGAGCTTTTTTGTTCGAATAAGTATACGCATAAAAAGCGACAGCCGCCACTCGGCAAAGTGACGACTGTCAAAGAAAAACTTTGATCGTATGAGCTAAACCGCTTGCACGGTGCCCTTTTTCTGTTTTTATTTTAACCGAACTGACAATAAATGTCAAGCATCGCTGCATTCATTCCGCATGAGTGAGAGCCTGAGTACCTGGGAGCCTGGGTACCTGAGTATTTTAGTTATTAGTTATTGGATTTACTTCCTGCGACTCGCTAAGAGCCGACTTCGTCGGTTGCTCGCATGCATGGCGCTGAGGCGCTCATAATTCCTAACTCCTAATTCCTAATTGACTTTTACTTCCTGCGACTCGCTAAGAGCCTCGCTGTGCTCGGTTGCTCGTGCGACGCG
>R11__coassemble_1393_pt1 | contig 13712 bp, 14 predicted proteins | sample R11__metabat2_low_PE_045 | metagenome-assembled genome bin R11
ACGCTGAGGCGCTCATAACTCCTAACTCCTAACTCCTAACTCCTAACTCCTAACTAATTAATGCTTGCATTCTCCTCCCATCTGTGCTACAATACCATACAGTAAATCAGGGTAGGCTCTTCGGCCTACTCTTTTTTAGAGTTTTTTGACCGGGAGGTCGGATACACATGAGCAAAACGACAGATACGGTTGCGCGTCTTGCGGAGCCGGTGGTTAAAGAGGCCGGCTGCACCCTGTGGGACGTGGAATACGTTAAGGAAGCGGGAACCTATTACCTCCGTGTTTTCATCGACAAGGAAGGCGGCGTGGGAATTGACGACTGCGAGGCCGTCAGCCGGACGCTGGACCCGATTCTTGACGAGGCGGACCCCATTGAGGGCAGCTATACCTTCGAGGTGGGCTCGGCGGGAATTGAGCGTGAGCTGAAAAAGCCGGAGCACTTCGCGGCATATATCGGCAGCGAGGTTGAGGTCAGGACATATAAGCCCATTGACGGGCAGAAGGTGTTCGTGGGAACACTGAGCAAATACGGCCCGGACGGGGCGGAAATTATTATTAACGGAAAACCTGTGTTGCTTAGCAGGGCGGACATTGCCGTGGCGAAGCTTCACATTACATTTTGAAAAAGGAGTATATAAAGAAAAATGAGCTCAAGAACAAAGGCGGTCGCGGCGGAAAAGGGAATTAACGCCAAGGACTTCTTCGCGGCAATGGACATGCTGGTTGAGGAAAAGGGAATTTCCGCGGACTACATGTACGAAAAGATCCGCCAGGCAATGCTGGCGGCCTTCAAGAAGAACAACCCCGAGTGCGAGGACAATGTTGACCTGATCCTTGACCCGGAGGCAAAGGTTATTGACATGTTCGTCAACAAGACAGTTGTTGAAAACGTTGAAGACCCCTCCCACGAAATCCAGACTGAGGCCGCAAAGAAAATAGACAAAAAGGCCGCTGAGGGTGACACTGTCCGCATCCCTGTTGACACAAAGGAATTCGGCCGCATTGCCGCTCAGGCCGGCAAGCAGGTTATTATTCAGGGCATCCGCGAGGCGGAGAGGGGAATCGTCTATGAGGAGTTCACCTCCAAGGAGCACGAAATCCTCACAGGCGTCGTCTCCCGCATTGACGCGAGAAACGGCTCAGTTTCAATCAGAATTTCCTCCAACAGCGAGTTCACCGAGGCTGTTTTGACCGCCAACGAGCAGATTAAGGGCGAGGTCCTGAGAGACGGAGACAGAATTAAGGTTTATGTCGTTGAGGTCCGCAACTCCACAAGAGGCCCCCAGGTGCTCATCTCAAGAACACACCCGGGTCTTGTTAAGCGCCTGTTTGAGCTTGAGGTTCCGGAAATTTACGACGGAACAGTGGAAATTATGTCAATCGCCCGTGAGGCCGGCAGCCGCACAAAGATCGCCGTCAGGTCCGAGGACCCGGAGGTTGATCCCATCGGCGCCTGCGTCGGACCAAAGGGCAACCGCGTGGCCGAGATTGTTGACGAGCTTGGCGGCGAGAAAATTGATATTATTAAATACAGCGATATACCCGAGGATTACATTGCCGCGGCCCTTTCACCCTCAGAGGTCGTCAGCGTGACGATGAACGAGGACGGAAAGAGCAGCAGAGTAATCGTCCCGGACGATCAGCTTTCACTGGCCATCGGCAAGGAGGGCCAGAACGCCAGACTGGCCGCAAAGCTGACGGGCATGAAGATCGACATTAAGCCGGTTAGCGAGGCAAGATAATTTTGGCAGAGAAAAAGGTTCCGTTGAGGCTGTGCCTGGGCTGCAGGGAAATGAAGCCAAAAAGCGAGCTACTGCGCCTTGTGCGCTCCCCGGAGGGAACGGTCAGTCTAGACACCACCGGCAAAGCTCAGGGCAGAGGCGCATATATATGCCGCAGTGGGGAATGCCTGAAAAGGGCGGCCAAGTCCCGGGCGGCGGAAAGAGCGCTTGGCAAACAGCTTCCCCCGGAACTTACTGAGGCGTTGGCAAGGGAGGCTGACGTGAAATGAACGACAGGCTTCTTGGAATGCTGGGGCTGATGAAGCGCTCCGGCTCCCTGGAAACGGGGTTTGACCGGGCCTCTGAGGCGCTGAAGGCGGGGAAGGTTAAGCTGTTTATTCTCCCCACTGACGCGCCTGAGCGGGTACGGCGGAACGCGGAGACCCTCCTGCAGGGGCGCTCCTCGGAGCTGATTACCGCCCCATACAGCCGCAGCGAGCTGGCGGCGGCGGTGGGCACCGAGGACTGCACCTGCGGGGCCGTTACTGACATTGGATTTGCCGGAGCCTTTTTGAAGGCGTTGAATGAAAAGTACCCTGACCGGTATGCCGCTGAGCTGGAACGAGTTAAGCTCAGGCAGGAAAAGGTTATCCGCCGCAAGGCGGAAAAGCCGGGGCCGGGCAGAAAGAGCAAAAAGAAGAAAGGGGACACGTGATATATGGCTATTGTTGTTAAATATAAGCTGAGCGATTTGGCAAAGGACTTTGGCCTTGCCAACAAGAAGATCAGCGAGATTGTGGGAGAATACTTTGCTCCGGTTAAAAGCCCGTCCCAGGCACTGAGCGACGAGCAGCTGGATGTTGTTTTTGAAAAGCTGACCCAGGAAAACCAGGCTGAGGATCTGGCGGAGATTTTCGCCGCTCAGGCGGCGGAAAAGCCGGCGCAAACCGCTGAGAATTCGGAATTCGGAATTCGGAATTCGGAATTAAAGAAGGACGGCAAGCAGGGTGAAGAGACAAAGGCGGGGCAGGCGCAGCCTCAGAAGCAGGCCAAGCCGGAGAAGCCCCATGTTCCGCGGCAGGTTGCTGAAAAGCGCATTGTAGACACCCGCGGCGGCTCAGCTGTTAACATTGACAAATATAACGAGAAATATGAGGACCTGGGCGGCACCAAGACAAACGCCGCCAAGATGAAGGGCGCCTCAAAGGAAAAAATCCAAAACAAGAACAAGGCAAAGGCCGCACCCCCGGCCCAGGCGGCATCAGCAAAGCGCCGCCAGGAGGAGCGCAACAGAATTAACAAGCTGCAGCTGGAAATTGCCAAGAAGCAGCCGCTTAAGGTCGAAATCCCTGACGAGATAAGCGTCGGTGACCTGGCCCAGAGAATGAAGAAGTCTGCGGCCGAGGTGGTTAAGAGCTTTATGAAGCAGGGCGTGTTCGTCTCTGTTTCAGACACTGTTGACTATGACACCGCGGCCCTGATTGCCATGGAGCTTGGCTGCAAGGTTGAAAAGGAAGTTATCGTAACCGTTGAGGAGCGCCTGATTGACGACAGCGCCGACGACGAGAAGGATCTTGTTCCCAGAGCGCCGGTCGTTGTTGTTATGGGTCACGTTGACCACGGCAAGACCTCACTTCTTGACTATATCCGCCACGCCAACGTCGCCTCAGGTGAGGCCGGCGGCATTACCCAGCACATCGGCGCCTATACCGTTGAGGTGGGCGGCAAGCCCGTCACCTTCCTGGATACGCCGGGCCACGAGGCCTTCACCACCATGAGAGCAAGGGGCGCCATGTTCACCGATATCGCAATCCTGGTTGTTGCGGCGGACGACGGAATTATGCCCCAGACCATTGAGTCCATTAACCACGCCAAGGCGGCAAAGATCCCCATCGTTGTGGCCATTAACAAAATGGACGTCACCGGCGCCAACCCTGACCGCATCAAGCAGCAGCTGACGGAATATGACATCGTCCCCGAGGAGTGGGGCGGCGACACAATCGTCTGCCCGATTTCCGCCAAGACCGGCATGGGCATTGACGATCTGCTTGAAAATCTCACTGTTCTGGCCGAGGTTCAGGAGCTTAAGGCCAACCCGAACCGCGCGGCAAAGGGCGCCGTTATCGAGGCCCGCCTTGACAAGGGCAGAGGCCCGATTATGACCGTTCTTGTTCAGAACGGAACTCTTAAGCAGGGCGACATTATTATTGCGGGAACGGCTGTTGGCCGCGTCCGCACCATGGTTAACGACAAGGGCCAGCACATTACCGAGGCGGGTCCCTCCCAGGCGGTGGAAATCGCGGGACTTTCAGAGGTTCCCTCAGCCGGAGACGTGTTCAACGCTGTTGCTGACGAGCGCATGGCCAGAGAGCTTGCCGAGGAGCGCCGCATCCAGGCCGCTTCCGGCGCCGCCGGCGGACACAAGGTTTCACTTGAGGATCTCTTCAGCCAGATTCAGGCCGGCGAGATGAAGACCCTTAACGTCATCGTCAAGGCGGATGTTCAGGGCTCGGCGGAGGCCGTAAAATCCTCCCTGGAGAAAATCAGCAACGATGAGGTCCAGGTTAAGGTTATTCACAGCGCGGTCGGCGCCATTAACGAAAGCGATGTTATGCTTGCCGCCACCTCAGGCGCGATTATCGTCGGCTTCAACGTACGGCCGGAGAACGCCGCCAGAGACAGCGCAGCCAGAAGCTCCGTTGACATCAGACTATACCGCGTTATCTATGACTGCATAAACGAAATTGAAGACGCCATGAAGGGCATGCTTGCTCCCAAGTTCAAGGAGTCCATCATCGGCCACGCCGAGGTCAGAGAGACATATAAGGTTTCCAAGGTGGGAACCGTTTGCGGCTGCTACTGCACCGACGGAAAAATCCAGCGTGGCTGCAGCGTGAGAGTGCTCAGAGACAATATCGTAGTCCACGAGGGCGAGCTGGCTTCTCTCAGACGCTTTAAGGACGACGTTAAGGAGGTCGCCTCCGGCTATGAGTGCGGTATGCAGATTGAAAAATTCAATGACGTTAAAATCGGCGATGTTATTGAGTGCTTCGTAATGGAGCAGATCTGAGCATCAGGGGATTAGGGAGGACACATGTCATCCAACAGACTGGCAAGAACCAACGACGATATTCAGTTTGCAATATCGCAGCTGCTGCGGGAGATTAAGGACCCCCGCATTGCGGACAAAATGATAAGCGTTGTGTCGGTTGACACAACGGGAGACCTTAAATATTCAAAAATCAGACTTTCGGTGCTTAACCTGGAGGACGAGAAGGAGTTTAAAAAGGGCCTTAAGTCCGCCTCCGGCTGGCTCCGCAAGGAGCTGGGCAGCCGCATGAAGCTGAGAAACACCCCGGAGCTGATTTTTGAAATTGACCATTCAATTGAATACAGCGCCCATATCAACGAAATTCTGAAGGGCCTGAATATTGACCATTCAGAAGACGGGGAGCCGGACAATGAATAACACGCCGGCTCAGGTCGCCTCCCTTTTGCTTGAGGGGGACAAATATCTAATCGTTACCCACAAAAGCCCTGACGGAGACACAATCGGCTCCGCCACGGCCCTTTGCGGCGCCCTGAGACGGGCGGGGAAAACGGCATTTCTCTTTAATAACCCCCAGATCGTTGAAAAATACGCCCCGTATATCGAGGGCTGCATCGCCCCGGTTGGCTATGAGTATTCCCGGGCCATCGCCGTGGATGTTGCCTCTGATGATATGCGTGCCAGGGGCTACGAGGGGGATTTCTGGCTGTGCATAGACCACCACCCCACAAACCCCGGCTACGCGGAGCACAATCTCATCAGGCCGGAAAGCGCCGCCTGCGCCATGATAATTCTCCAGGTGATTAAGGAGCTCACCGGCTCCGTAACAGCCGATGAGGCCACGCTGCTGTATATTGGCCTTACCACCGACACGGCCTGCTTCCGCCACGGCAACACCGACCCCGCGGCTCTGAGGGCCGGAGCGGAGCTGCTGGAGCTGGGCGCCCGGTCACGGGAGGTTATTATCACCTTCTTCGAAAAGTCCTCGGCGGCAAGGCTTAGGTTCGAAAGCGAGCTTTATTCCGCCATCCGCCTTTATCTGGACGGGAAGGTGGCGGCCGTTATCGTCAGCCGGGAGATGGTTGAAAAAACCGGCGTTACCGAAAACGACCTGGAGGACCTTTCGAACCTGGTTACCAGAGTTGACGGCCCTGTTATTGGAGTTACCGTTAAGGAGCTGGAAAACGGCGAGGGCAGCAAAATTTCCCTCAGAGGGCTCCACGCCGCTGAGGTGTGCTCCTCATTTGGTGGCGGCGGACACGCCGTTGCCGCCGGCTGCTCAATTAAGGAGCCCCCGGAGAAGGCACTTGAAATGATTATTAACGCGCTGAAGGAGGCCCTGAAATGACGGGCCTTTTTCTCGTTGACAAGGAGCAGGACTGGACCAGCTCAGACGTTGTGGCAAAGCTCAGAGGCGTCTTTAGGGAAAGGCGCATCGGCCACGCCGGGACTCTTGACCCCATGGCCACCGGCCTGCTGCTTATTATGACCGGCAGGGCCACCCGGGCCTCTGACTACGCCATGGCCCACGACAAAACATATATCGCCCGGATGAGAACCGGCATTACCACCGACACTCAGGACACTACCGGCACCATTATCGCCCAAGGCACCCCGGACTTTACCGACGATGAGCTGCAGACGGTTCTGAGCTGCTTTATGGGCAGAACAATGCAGCTGCCCCCTATGTATTCGGCCATTAAGGTAAACGGCAAAAAGCTTTATGAAATCGCCCGGAGGGGCGGCGAGGTGGAGCGGAAGCAGAGAGAGATTAACATCAGCGAGCTGAGTGTCCTCTCCCGGGAGGGAAACGACGTTATTATGCGCGTTTCCTGCTCCAGCGGAACATATATCAGAACTCTGTGCAGCGACATTGGTGACGCTCTTGGCTGCGGCGCCTGCATGGCTGAGCTGAGACGGACCAGGCTTGGGGACTTTAACATTGAAGAGGCCCACACCGTGTCTCAGCTTGAGGAGTATTTTAAGGCCGGGGAAATAGACAGGCTTATGCTGGGGGTGGACAGAGTTTTCGCCCGTTACCCCTCCGCCACCCTGCCGGAGAGAGACGAACGAGCCGTCCGGTGCGGAAACCCGGTAAAAACAGACCTGGCGGACGGAAAATACCGGATATATTCCCAAAGCGGGGAATTCCTTATGCTGGCCGAGGTCCGGGGGAACACCATGCGGACGGAAAAATCCTTTTTTGAGGTTTAGCGAATGGAGCACAAAAGAGTTATTGCCATGGGCTTCTTTGACGGGGTCCACATCGGCCACGGGGCGCTGCTTGAAAAGACAAAGGCCCGTGCCCTGGAGCTGGGGGCTGAGCCCACGGTTCTGAGCTTTGACGTTCACCCGGACACTCTGGTCTTTGGAACACCCGTTCCCCTGATTACCGACTGCCGGGGCCGTGAGGAGCTTATCCGCCGCTGCTACGGCATTGAAAAGACGGTGTTTATCCACTTTAACCGCAAGGTTATGACCATGCCCTGGCGGGAGTTTGCCGACTCCGTCATCGGGGAGCTTGAATGCAAATGGGTCGTGGTGGGCCATGACTTTACCTTTGGCAACAGGGGCGAGGGCACCGCGGCGCGGCTGAAGGAATATCTGGCGGAGAAGGGCATTGGCTGCGACATTATCCCGCCGGTTATGCTTGACGGGCAGATCGTCTCCTCAACATATATCAGGACGCTTATTCAGGAGGGGGACATGGTTGAGGCCGCCCGCTGGCTTGGGCACCGGCACTGCCTGTCTGACACGGTGCACAGCGGCTATCACATCGGCCACGAGCTGGAGGCCCCCACCATTAACATGACCTTCGGGGAGAACGTAATCGTCCCCAAATACGGCGTATACGCCACGAGAGTTGTTCTGACTGACGGGACTGAAAACCCGGCTGTTACCAACATCGGCGTCCGCCCCACCTTCGGGGAGGGCAACGGCGTTACGGTGGAAAGCCACCTGCTTGACTTTGAAGACAATCTATACGGCGCCATGGCCAGAGTGGACTTTTGCTCCATGCTCCGGCCGGAGAAAAGGTTTGAAAGCGGGGAGGAGCTTGCCCGTCAGATTAAAATTGACGCGGAAAACGCCAGAAACGCCCTTGGAATTTAATAAATAAAAAAATTCGTCCGGATACATGTCCGAACGAATTTTTGTTTATGCGCTTTAAAATTACTGATTTTCGATTATATACTTCAGAATCTGAACGGCGTTGGCGGCGGCGCCCTTGCGGATCTGGTCACCGCAGCACCACAGCGTCAGGCCGTTTTCATCGGTAAGGTCATCGCGGACGCGGCCGACCCACACCAGGTTCTGGTTGCTGGTGTCGAGAGGTGTGGGATAATCCCGGCCCTCATAGTCCTCAACCAGTACGCAGCCGGGATAGCTGCGGATTGCAGCCTCGGCCTCGGCAACAGATACCTTCCGCTCGGTGCGGATTGTTACGGAGATGGAGTGGGAGCGCATTACCGGGACGCGGACGCAGGTGCAGGTTACGTTCAGCTCCGGGGCGTGGAGAATGCGGCGGCCCTCGTTCTGCATCTTCATTTCCTCGTCGGTATAGTCATTGGCGGTGTATTTGCCGATGAAGGGGATTACGTTGCAGGCGATTTGAGCGGGGAAGACCTTGCGCTCAAGAGGCTCGTTGTTGGCGATGGCTGCCATCTGATTTTCCAGCTCACGCAGACCGTTTATGCCGGCGCCGGAAACCGCCTGATAGGTGCTGGCAATGGCGCACTTGATGGGGGAGATTTTATGAATTCCGGCAAGAGCCATCATGGTTATAATCGTTGAGCAGTTGGGGTTGGAAATTACGCCGTGGTTGGCCAGAGCGTCCGCTCCGTTGATTTCGGGGACCACCAGGGGAACGTCCGGGTCAAGACGGAAGGCGGAGCTGTTGTCAATATAAACAGCGCCGGAAGCCACGATGGCGTCCTTGAACTGGCGGGACTGCTCGGCCTCCACCGCGCCCAGGACAAAGTCCATGCCGGCAAAGCTTTCGGCAGTGGCCTCTTCAATGGCCACGTCCTTGCCGTGGAACTTAACGAGATTGCCGGCGCTTCTGGCGCTGGCCAGGGGACGGAGGACGTTTACGGGGATTTCGAACTCCTCCAGCATGTTGAGCATTTCCTGCCCGACGGCGCCCGTGGCACCGAGAATGGCAACGTTGTAAGACTTGGACATAGGTTATATCTCCTTATAATAGTGGTTAGTGGTTAGTGGTTATGAGCGCCGCAGCGCCATGCATGCGAGCAACCAGCGAAGCTGGCTCTTAGCGAGTCGCAGGGGTTAGGGGCAGTTAGGAGTTAGGAGTTAGGAATTATGAGCGCCTCAGCGCCATGCATGCGAGCAACCGACGAAGTCGGCTCTTAGCGAGTCGCAGGAAGTGAATCCAATAACGAATAACTAATAACTAATAACGAATAACTAAAATACTCAGGTACCCAGGCTCCCAGGTACTCAGGTACTAAGTCGTGCAACGTGCAACGTGCAACGCGCAACGGGTTAAGGGGTTAGGGGCAGTTAGGAGTTAGGAGTTAGGAAGTGAATCCAATAACGAATAACTAATAACTAATAACGAATAACTAAAATACTCAGGTACCCAGGCTCCCAGGTACTCAGGTACTAAGTCGTGCAACGCGCAACGTGCAACGCGCAACGGGTTAAGGGTTAGTTAAACACGCGAAGAAGATGCTGCGGCCGGTGGCGCGGATTTCCTTTGCGATGGAGTGCATTTCCGCCACCGAGAGGGGATGGGTTATTATTACCGTGCCGGAGGCGGCGGACTCATAGCCATCGCACAGGCCGCTGAACAGGTCGGCGGAGTCGGAGTCGGTCCGGACATAGTATTTGTGTTCACACTGGCTGTTATCGGCCGTGACGGTCCTTGCGCCGGCGGGAAGCATTGCCCTGCAGCCCCGCTTAAGGTCTGAAAGGTCACGCATGACGGCGGAGGCGGTGGGGTACCGGCCCGCACCCTGGCCCATCATTACGATGGAGCCTGAGTTTTTGCCCAGGTATTTTGCCATGTTGAAGTTCTTCTTTACGGAGCACTCCGGCGCGCTTGACGGGAAGAGCACCGGCTCAACATATGCATATACGGAGCCGTCCTTGTTTGGGCCACCGGAGACAACCAGGCGGCAGGTTAAGCCACGGGACTGAAGGTCCTTTACGTCCGCCGCGGTTATTGACTCAATGCCCTCGTTCAAAAGCCCCTCGGCCGGGAGAGACCCGTATGCCACGGCGCAGGCAAGCATAATCTTGCGCAGCGCGTCAAGCCCGGAGACATCGGCGGTGGGGTCCTTTTCCGCGTAGCCCAGGTTCTGGGCGTCAAGAAGCGCGGCGGCATAGTCCATGCCGGTGGACTGCATCATGTCGAGCATATAGTTGGTGGTGCCGTTCAAAATCCCGCCCAGGGAGAGGATTTCGTCACTTTCCACGGCCAGGGACAGGTTGTGCAGGAAGGGAACTGCTCCGCCACAGGCGGCGCTGAAGAGAAAGCCCACGCCGTTTTCATCGGCCAGAGCCTGAAGCTCAATGCCCTTGGCGGCCACGAGAGCCTTGTTTGACGTCACGGCGTGCTTGCCGGCCTTAATGGCGGCTGACAAATAGCTGAACGCCGGCTCAACTCCGCCCATTACCTCCGCCACCGCGTCAGTTGACGGGTCAGAGAGAATGGCGTCAAGGTCAGAGGTTTTATATGGCGCGTCTTCCTTGCCGGGACGGACAAGCACCTTGCCCACCTCAAAGCCGGGAGCGGCGGATAGCATTTCATATACGCCCTGGCCTACTGTTCCAAGGCCTAAAATTGCAACCTTCATTGTGACTCCTAAATAAATACAACTGTCCGCCTACTAAAGACAGATGTTTTTAATATGCGGACATTATATTACCGCAATTGGGAAATTGCAAGAATTATTTTCGATATTTCAGCCCTGATTGGAGATTTTTTTCCGGAAGAAGTGGCCACGGCCCCGGCGGCGCGCCTGGGCGGTTTTCTCCTTATAGAACTCCTTCAGCTCGTCGTCCGCCTCATAAATAAGGCGGTTGGCCGTCAGGGTGGTTTCCAGCTCGTTTTTCTTGAACCTTACTCTGACCAGGAAGCTGCCATGGCCCTTGCAGGAATACATGTTCATATAGCGGCCGTCGCCCTGGTTGACCCACTTTTTGCCAGTCATTGTTTCGCCGCATACGGGGCACTGAACGGCGCAGATCCGGTCGTCAGCAAAGGCCTCGGCCTTGGAGGAATAGCCCTCGAAAACATCGTGAAACAGCGCGTCGTTGCATTGCTGCTGTCCCTCAGGCGCCGGGCGGGAGGCAAGAGCCCGCTGGGCGAGAATACGGCCCGCGTCGGCATATGAACGGATGCCCTCCGGCAGGTCCAGCCGGGAGGCGATGAGGGCGGTGTTATATGCGTCCCCAAGCGCGTCATGGGCAACACGTGTCTGCTCAATGCCGAAGTGCTCCATGCCCACGGCCAGGCTCTTCTGGCTCTTGTCGCCACCGGTCTGGACGTTGTATATCACCTGGAGGTTAATCCACTGTCGGATCCAGTCCCAGTCCAGGTCATGGATGATTATGTTCTGCTCAAAAATCGACTGGTCGTCACAGCCCCAGGTCACAAAGGTGACGTCATCACCGCAGAACTCCCGGAATTTTTCAAAGGCCTCCGGGAAGGTGGGAGCGTCGGCCAGACGGTCCTTGTCGATGCCGGTCAGCTTTTTGACCTTATAGTGCATCTGGCGGAAGTATACGGGCTTTACGTCCATGGTGAACTCCTCGCCGGGGGTCATGTCCGGGTTAAGACGGACGGCGCCGATTTCTATTATTTCACCACGGAGGTGAATTGGAAGATGGTTGAAAACCGGCGAGTCGGAACGCATCGCCTGGTTCCATTCGAGATCAATTACAACAATGTTCATTTAAAGTTAGGAGTTAGGAGTTAGGAGTTAGGAAATAAAACGCGCAACGATCACTTTATCCTCTGTCCTCTATCCTTTCTATTCAGCAATAGTGCGCAGAGCGCGCAAAGCATTATATCTCATAAAACACGAAAAGTAAAACGTTTTATATGGAAAAAACCACCGGGGTGTGATACAATAATTTATATTTTTATGCGGAAAAGAGAGAACTGCATGGATTCATATTTGGCGACAGGCGTTATTATTACTCTGAGCATGGCCACGATGGTCATTCATGTGCTTTTCGGTTCCATTCTGGACGTAAAGCGCAGGTGGCTGTTCAGCTGCTGCTTTGCCGGAATTGCGATTATAACACTGTCTGATTGCGGCAGCGAAATGCTGGAGCTTTATAATTGGCCGCCAATTTCCCTTTATATTGCCACATTTCTTGAGTTTGCGCTCACACCCTTTATCCCGGCTATGATAGCACATGCGTGCAGCATCAAAAAGCTGGCATGGATTATGTATATTATCGCGGTGGTCCATGTGATTCTGGAAATCGCGTTTATATTCAGCGGGGGAATATTTTCCGTTACGCCCGAGGGCGTTTATCAAAGAGGAAAATTTTATGCGATATACATTGCGTTTTACGTCACTGCCAGTGTTGGGCTGTTTTTCGTATTTATAAACGTAAGCAGAAACTTTTATAAGAGAGACCAGTGGACGATTATCGCAACGGCTGTTGTTTTGGCGGCGGGAGTTGTCCCAACGGTCGTTAACGCGGACATTAAGACAGCGTATATTTCCATCGCAATTTCATCAATCCTGATGTTTATTTACTACGAAGGTCTTGTCCAGCAAAGAATGCAGGAGGATATCGAAAAGCGGAACAGGCGGATTTCGGAAATCCAGTCAGGCATCATTGTGGGCATGGCCAACCTGATTGAAAGCCGTGACGGGTCCACCGGGGAGCACGTTAAGAACACGGCGGACTATGTTAAGCTCCTGGCTGACGCGGCCCTCGAGAAGGGACTCTACCCGGAAACCCTTACCCGGGAATACGCGAACATGTGCGTTAGTGCGGCGCCGCTGCATGACGTGGGCAAAATCCTTGTTCCGGACGAAATCCTTAACAAGCCCGGCAAGCTGACGCCCGAGGAATTTGAAATTATGAAGCGCCACGCCTCCGAGGGCGGACGGATTGTGGAGTCGATTCTGACTGGGGTTACCAACAGGCAGTATCTTGAAATTGCAAAGGAGGTTGCCGGCTGCCACCACGAAAAGTGGGACGGGAGCGGGTACCCCAATGGCCTTTCCGGAGAGAACATTCCCCTTTGCGCCAGAATTATGGCCATTGCTGATGTTTATGACGCGCTGATTGCCAAGCGGGTATATAAGGACCAGATGCCCAAAGAAAAGGCGCTGAAAATTATTACTGAGGACGCGGGAACCCACTTTGACCCGGTCCTCGCGCCACTGTTCGTGGAGGAAATTAGGAATGCGTAATTCTGACTACATCGAGGCCGGGCGCATCATTAACACCCACGCTGTTGCGGGAGAGGTTAAGGTGGACGTCTGGCTTGACAGCCCCGATTTTTTGAAGAAGTTCAAAAAAATATATCTCGGAGCGGGAAAAAAGGAATATACCGTGACCTCGGCAAGAATCCACAAGGGCTTTCTCCTTTGCAAGCTGGAGGGGATTGACGATGTTAACGCCGCCATGACGCTGAAAAACACCGACGTTTTCGTTTTGCGGTCTGACGCGGAGGCCAGGCTGGGAGACGGAAGATATTTCCTGGGTGACATCATCGGCGCCCGGGTCGTTACCCCGGAGGGGGAGGAAATCGGCACCCTGACGGAAATTTTCGAAACTCCCGCCGCACCGGTATATGTTGTTAAAGGCGAAAGGGAGCACATGATCCCCGCCGTGAAGGAATTCATCAAAACCGTCGACTTGGAGAAAATGGAAGTAGTCGCCGAGTTGATTGAAGGAATGTGAGGATAGTTAGGAGTTAGGAGTTAGGAGTTAGGAGGTGTTTCTAA
>R11__coassemble_1532_pt1 | contig 12835 bp, 11 predicted proteins | sample R11__metabat2_low_PE_045 | metagenome-assembled genome bin R11
CCCGGGTCATGTTCTTCGCAACTGACTGCCGGATGACGGAGAGCGACTGGTTCAGATCTTCACTCACAGCAAATTCCTCCTGTCTGAAAGTATTATAGTCGTTATTTATTGATTATATTTTATCAAAGAGGAATTAAATAAATGTGAACCTGAAATTAACTTATTTCTTCTTTAGAATTTCCCCCGCTATGATATAATTTCCACATTAACGCAGAAAAGATTGTACTCCGCGGCAGAATAATGCGACGGGAGACTCTTCTCAGGCTCCCAGGTACCCAGGCACTCAGGCACTGATTCTCGTTTCACGTTTCGCGTTTCGCGTTACACGTTTTACTTCCTAACTCATAATTAGATTCAGTTCCTGCCCCAGCCGGTTCACCCGCAGGACGAGGCCACAAACGTTCACTTGAAAATATTTTTTAGAGTGGTACAATGTTCCAAAGTGAATAACTACTGCCGATTTACGGCATAAACAGGAGATATATCTTATGAAAAAACGCATGCTCAGCGCGGCAATGACCCTGCTGATGATAATTTCCCTCACCGTTCCGGCATTTGCGGATGAGACAAATACAAATGATGTCCCTGCCGGGACGACCGTTGACACTGTCACAGAAGGCACGACAATCGACAATTGCTATGGGACTGTTAAAAATAACCGCGGAACGGTAGATAATATTGCCGACGGAGGAAAGGTTAATAATAACTATAACACGATTAACACAGTTTCAACAGGCGGAACGGTGGAGAGCAGTAAAAGGAACTGCACCATTGGAGAAAATGACGGCACAGTAAAAGAAAACTTTGGCACGATAAGTGACAATAAAACCGGCTCTGTTACGCAGAACGGCGGAACTATAACAGAAAATAACAGCAGCGTAGACTATAACGGATATAATGTTTATGGCATTACCTATAGCGGTACAATTTCAACCAACAATGGCACTGTTGGCACTAACCGCAGTGGCTCCAAGGTTACGGACAATAATGGCACCGTAAATACAAACTATGGGACAGTGGAGAACAATGCTAAAGGCGGCAAGGTAGGCACAAACGAGAGCAACGCCCAAATTGAATCAAATACAGGTAACGTGGACAAAAACAACGGCACAATTATCACCAATGAGGTTGGCGGATATGTTGACCTGAACAACCATATTATTACAACTAATAACGGAACTATAAGAAGAATTGATCTTTATAATGGTTCTGTCGGGACGAATAACGGCATAATAAAGAGTAACGATGGTTCTGTTGAAACCAACACCAAAGATGGCATTATTGAAGAAAATCTGGAGAAGGTTAATAACAATGCGGGCACCGTTCAGAATAACGGTGGAAATGTTGCAAACAACACCGGCATAATAGATAGCAATGGTTTTACCCGTAGCGGCAGCCCGACCAAGTATACCGGCACGGTAACCACGAATTCCGGAATTATTACGACAAACAGCCAATACGGTACCGTAGACTCCAACGAAAAAACCATTGGCGAGAATGACGGCAAAATTAACGCCAACAGCGGTACGGTTACCACGAATAACGGCACTGTTAACGGCAACTCCGGCATTGTTACAACCAATAATATCGGCGGTACCGTAACTGACACGGAAAACGGCTCCGTAACCAATAACTACGGCACGGAGATTGATGCCAACGGCAACACCAAATACGGAGTTCAGCTGGTTAACAGCAATGCCGAAGAAGAGAGCGACTCCAGCAAACTCATTCAGGCATATGCGGGCGAGGAAACAGCTTTAGGCGCAGCCTTTTCCCGCGAGGGTTACACGCTGGCCGGATATTCCAAAAACAGAAAAGCATCGTCAGTTGACTATAACACCACTGATAAATATGAGTTTACGAGCGCGCTGAAGCTCTATGCGGTATGGACAGAAAAATCTGACCCTGAGCCCACACCTACTCCCGCTCCGTCGGGAGACACGGGTTCAGGCAGCTCGTCCTCAGGCACGGATACAAGCTCACTGCCGGTGTACCATGTTGTTGTTTATAACCTGTCAATGGGCTGCGAGGCAACACTCACCGGACTTAAGGCAAGCGGCATAACCCTTTACCACGGCGGCTGGATTGATGCCTCCTCCTATTCGGCAAGCTACGCGGAGGACGGAACTCCGATTATATCCTTCACAGCGGAATACCTGCTGTCTCTGGGCGCAGGTTCACATACCATTCTGCTCTATAGCAACGGAAACCCGGCCGCATACATTGTGGTGGAAATCGTATTATCTTGAATGACAGAAAAATGATCCCCATTCGCCCCGCCCCGGATTTACATACAGCATAAAATTTCCCCTCAGAGCAATCTGAGGGGATTCCTGTTCCATGAAGGGGGGCGCTTCGCGCAGGGTTAAGGGAACGGGGTTAAGGGTTAAGGGGAAGCCCGGCCCGTAGGCCACAGTTGAGGATGAAGGATGGAGGATACAGGATGGAGGATGGAGTGAGTGTTGCGGTTTAGCGCTTAATGCTTAGTGGCTATTGTTTTTGCGTTCGCTTTGCTGTATATTGCATGTTAAACAAGGAGGTAAAGCACGCGAGATGGAGTACGCCAATATCCTGAATGTTGCCGGTCGGCATGATTTCCGCCGCTGGCTTGAAACACATTATGATACAGAATCTGAATGCTGGGTTAAAGTAAAACGCGGCAAGCCGGATAACGATATCGACCTTTGGTACCTTAATGCGGTTGAAGAAGCACTTTGCTTCGGCTGGATTGACAGCACAGCAAAATCCGCCGATGGCATGCGGCTGCAGCGCTTTACTCCCAGAGCAAAAAACAGCCCCTGGACGGAGCTGAACAAGGAGCGGGTAAGAAGACTGGAAAAGCTTGGACTGATGACTGACGCGGGGCGGAGAGCTTTGCCAGCCATGGGACCAAGAAGCTTCAAAATAGACAGCGAGCTGGAGCAGGAGCTGAAATCCGCCCGGGTTTGGTCAAGCTTCAAAAAGCTCCATCCGCTTTATCAGCGGGTAAGAGCATATAATTTGATGTTCTACAGGGCTCGTTATCCTGAGGCATATCATCGAATGCTGGCTCATACGATTGAAACAGCCAAAAAGGGCAAAACCTTTGGGGATTGGAACGATTACGGCAGACTTCTTAACTATTAACGAGTCCCCGGAGAAGCCCAATGGCGCGCAGCGCCAATTCATGACCGCAGGTCAATTTATGCCCCGTGGGCAGGGGTTAGTCGTTAGTGGCAATTCCGGTCGCTTTGCTCCCAGTGGTTAGTGGTTATTAGTTATTAGATTTAATTCCGAATTCTCCGACTCGCCAAGAGCCGACTTCGTCGGTTGCTCGCTTGGATGGCGCCTGCGGGCGCTCACGCATTCCGAATTCCGCATTAAAAAATTACTTCCTAATTCCTAATTCCTAATTCCGAATTGGCTTCCCTCCGCCTTCAGGCATCCGGCCTCCGGCTTTTCATTCCGAACTCCGCATTAGATTTAGTCCGCAGTTTCTAACTTTCAATTGACATTCATTCCGGATTTGATATAATAAACACAGCAGAAGTGCTTGCCGGGCATTACGGCCAGAATATAATGCACGTGTATGTTTAGCTTCCGCAAGCGACGGGGCGCATAATGCGTAGAATATCGCTTACTTGTAATGGAGCTTGCCGAAGAGTAAGCTCCTTTTTGTTTTATGAGGACATTTTAATGAAGATAGTTTCAATCAGCAAAAGTCTTTTGAGCAAATATGAAGGAGACCCGGAAGTGTTGCGTAAGTCAGGACGTCCATGTGTTTTGATTGTACGCTTGAAATATAAAGGGCAAAATAGGGACTTTGCCGTTCCGCTTCGTTCAAACATTTCCGCGGTCACGCCCAAAAATCAATATTTCCCCCTTCCACCACGCTCATCCACAATGTCCCGGAATCACCACGGCATTCACTACATCAAAATGTTTCCCGTCAGGAAAGAGTACTTGGTTCGCTATCGTACTGAGGGAAATGAATTTTCTACGTTGATTCAATCCATCATCAATAGAAACGAAAAGCAGATTGTTTCTGAATGTCAGGACTATCTGACAAAATATGAAAACGGCCTCCGGCCACAGTTTTCAACAGATATTGACTATCTGCTTTCCGTGCTAAATGCAGATAAATAATCTTCCCGTAACGGGCGGATGGCGGATGCTGGAAGGCTGATGGCAGCAGAATACCTTCACCGCGCACGGGGTAGTGAGCGAAGCGAACGGCCGAGCAGCAATGAATGAATGCCCAGTGGGCATTCAGAACTGCGAGGTGACCGAGCCGCAGCGAGACGGGGGACCGCACCGAAGGCCTCTTGGTGCGGTGGATGAGGTCCCTGCAAAGCAGTCAACTAAGCACTAAGCATTATGCATTATGCATTAGCGCTCCGCGCTCCTGCGCAGTCAAATCTCGTTAATTAAGTCCCAAACCGCTGAATTCTCGAACTTTTTTACGCTTTTACCGGATCGGCAATTTCAAAATTTCAAGATTGGCTGGATAATAATTGAAACCAAAAAACAATGTAAAACTACGGTTTAGAAGGATTTAGAGAACTTTTTTGACATTTTCATAGCAAAATTTGCCCCCGTCCCCAAAACTTTAAAATTCGTCCCGCTGCAGGCGGATGGCGGATGCCGGAAGGCTGATGAAGAATGGAGTGGCCGTTTCACGTTATATGATCTTTCCCTCCGCCTTCAGGCATCCGGCCTCCGGCTTTACTTCCTAATTCCTCATTCCTAATTCCTAATTTGCCTCGCACTCCGCACTAACTTCAATTCCGAATTCCGAACTCCGCATTCCGCACTAGATTCGCGCCTCGCGCTCCGCACCCCTTGCAATCTGTAATTGACTTTCGTGCTTATAAGGAATATAATTTAAGCGCGAAGGTGGTGATACGGAATGGAAAATCAAAAGCTTGAAAATACAAGCGGAATCTTTGAAGTTTCCAGAGCTGCAGAATTTCATCTCTCTAAAGAGAGCTTCTATAAATATGTGAAAGCAAATGATTATGAGAGAGTTGGCCCAGGCATGTATGTTTCTCCGGATGAATTTGCGGATGAACTTCTGGTTCTTCATAAACGATGCCCGGGCGGTGTGATCTCACATGATGAGGCCTTGTATCATCACGGTCTGATTGACAGAGAACCTATGGCACATACTATTACCGTATATAGCGGATATAATGCGGCGCGGCTTAAAAAGTCCGGCTATCGGGTTTACTATGTAAATAAAGATCTGCTGGAACTTGGAAAGCAGACGGTTACGGATCGATTTGGAAATGAAATTCCCATGTATGACTTGGAAAGAACAATTGTGGATCTGGTGCGCAATCGGAGTAAATTTGAAATTCAGGATTTTAACACAGCACTGAAGACCTATGTTGCAACGCCCGCCAAGAATCTGGCAAAATTATCCGAATATGCAAAGGCATTTCACGTTGAAAAAATTCTGCGGGGATATTTGGGGGTGTTGCTCTGATGGCTCTTACACCGGCACAGTTAAAAGGTAAAATCAAAAGCATCGCAGCAAAGAATAATGCAGATGCAAGATTGCTCATGCGTATCTATATGATGGATCGTTTTCTGGAGAGATTGGCGTTGTCACCTTACAGAGATAATTTTATCATCAAGGGCGGTATTCTTGTTACTTCTATGGTTGGCGTAGCAATGCGGTCCACAATGGATATTGATGCAAGTATCAGGAATCTGAATCTGAGCGCAGAAGATGCGCGAAAGACAGTTGCTGAAATAGCGGAAATACCGCTGGATGACGGAGTCAGTTTTAAAATAAAGCGGGTCTCTGATATCATGGATAACTTCGAGTATCCGGGTATCCGTCTGGAGCTGGATGCACTGATGGGCGGAATGGTCACTCCAATTAAAATCGATATTTCTACCGGAGATATAATCACGCCAAGAGAGACGGAGTACACTTATCGCCTGATGATTGAGGACAGGGAGATAAATCTCTGGGCGTATAATCTGGAAACCGTCCTGGCAGAAAAGCTGCAGACGATTCTGGCAAGGGATGTCTTCAATACCAGAATGAGAGATTTCTACGATGTCTATACGCTCATGAAGCTGCACGGCAATGAAATTGATGACCAGGTGTTCAATGAAGCATTTAAAGCTACCTCCCGAAAGAGAAACAGCACGTTTGAACGTATTGGCCACCGGCTTGAGAATATTGCGGCCAGCACTGAATTACAGAATCTGTGGAAACAGTATCAAGGGAAATATGCATATGCTGCGGATATCAGCTTTGAGAGCGTAATGGACAGCGTAAAAGCACTGGCGCAGAAGGGAGAATAACCATGAGCTTTGATTATGATAACGCACGCGAGCATTTGCGCGACGTGGGGATAGACGATGAGATTCCAACGAATCCTGTAAAGCGGATGAGTATCTTCGAAAACACAAAATAAAACCCGAGCGCTTCGGCGGAGCCCCTCAGAGCAATCTGAGGGGCTTCTGCTCCCTGAAGGGAATAGAGATTGTGCTATCTTCATAATAGAAAAGAAAAAATCTCACACTGTCGATTTGCGGTTGACCTAATTCATCCTGCTGCGGAATATAGTGTATTCATATACGAGGATAAAGGATAGAGAATGAAGGGGAAGACTAATTCGGAATTCGGAATTCGGAATTAGGAAATAAATCCAATAACCAACAACGAATAACTAATAACCACTAACGCACAACGCTTATTGCAACTTGCACAAAAACCGGCAGCGAAATTTAGCCACTTTGACGGGGAAATTATTGCTGAAATTTGATTAAAAGTATTATATAATTAAAATAATTAAATTAATACATCACTTGACGAAAAGGATGAGAATTAATGTATTGCTCTAAATGTGGCAAACAGCTGAATGATGATGCAAACTTCTGTTACAATTGCGGATATCCTTTAAAATCATCTATCCCAGAAGTTCGGGAAGCGACTGCGACTGAGAATAATGCTGATTTCATGTCCAGTCAAATTTCCGCAAGCAATGAAAATCAGCAAAGACAAGAGACGCTGTTAATGCATTATTTTATTTCTACGACACATCGTCATACTGGAGCGATACGAGTGGACTCGTAGTTAAAGGGATTGGATTTTACTTCTTAACACTTGGGTTGATTGCGTTTTTGATTTTCTCGATAATTGGAATTATAAACAAGAAAAGTGATTAAATTTGAAGAGCAATAAATTAACCGATTTTGAGTTCATAATAAAATTTTTTAAGCGTGCTCCCTGAAGGGAACAACCTTTAAGCCATAATTAAATTACCGGAAGGAACCTCCGGGACATATAATAAAGAGAGGAAAGAAACATGAAAAAACTTTTATCACTCATTCTCGCACTTGCTATGATATTCTGCCTTTGCGCCTGCGGAGAAGGCTCAACTTCAGCATCCGGCAGTTCAGCAACTAATGACAGTTCAAGCGGAATAAAAGCTCCGTCTTCCATTTCAACAGCTTCACCTGATACCGCGGAAACCACTTCTGCCGAGCCAGCCGAGAAAGAGGCTAAATCAGATGGATTAACAATAGAAGAAGCTGTTATATTTGACCAGGGAGACATAAAAATAACGGCCAAGAGCATTGATACAGACGGAATGTTCGGGCCGGAAATTAAGCTGCTCATAGAGAATAACAGCTCTACTGACATTACTGTTCAGTCACGTAACGCGTCGGTTAATGGCTATATGATTGAAACAATGCTTTCGGCTGATGTTGCCGCCGGAAAAAAGGTTAACGACGAGCTTGTATTTATGAATTCAGACCTTGAAACTGCAGGCATTTCTACGATAGCGGATGTTGAATTCAGTTTTCATATCTTCAACTCTGATACTTGGGACACTATTATCGACAGCGATATGATCTCTATTCAAACTTCCGCAGCTGCAAACTATGAATACACATTTGATGACTCCGGTTTCCTGGTTTATGACGATAATGGAGTCCAGATTGTTGTAAAAGGTCTTTCGGAGACTGATTCATGGCTTGGACCGGAAATAATAGTCTATATGAGTAACACCGGCACCAGAAACGCTACGATCCAGGTTAGAGATGTATCTGTAAACGGTTTCATGGTAGAAACAATATTCTCTTCAGATATAATCCCCGGAAAGCATGCTATTCCCATCTTGTTGATGAGCGTTTCGCTGTAGCATCTCAGGTTGGGCTCGCACTCAACGACAAGTACGACTTTACCGGCGCAAAAACGGTAAAAATCTCAAGCATCGGCATCGCTCCGATGGTTGACTACACCCGCAGCGGCCTTAACCGCTACGGGACACCCGAGGACCTCTCCCGCAGTATCCAGGAGATGACGGTCACCCGTGACCGTGGCTTCAGCTTCGTTGTCGACAGAGGCGACAACCTGCAGAGCGACAATATCTACGATATTTCCGCTGCGCTGAAGCGCCAGACCGACGAGGGACTTATTCCCGAGTATGACTCCTACTGCTTCAGAAAGCTCTGTGACGCCGCAATCGACAATGGCTCCTACGCAAGCGGGTCCATTACCAAAAACAATGCGTTCCAGAGCTTTATGGCCGGCATTACCTATCTTGGCGACCACAACGTCCCCGCTGCGAACAGAATTTGCTTCTGTTCGTATTCTTTTTACAGCTATCTCTCCCAGGACAGCTCCTTCATCCGTTACGGCGATGCGTCCCAGGAGATGCTCTCCCGTGGTGAGCTGGGCGAGGTTGACGGCGTAAAAATCGTAAAGGTTCCGTCAACGAGACTTCCCGCCGGCGCGGCGTTTCTCCTTGTTCACAAGGATGCGGCCACAGCTCCGAGACAGCTGAGCGAGTACAAAATACACGATGATCCTCCCGGAATTTCCGGCACCCTCTGCGAGGCGCGCTTCATTTATGACTGCTTCGTCTTCAACGAGAAGCGGGACGCCATTTATTACCATGGCGGCCAGTCCGGTCTGAAGGATCTGCCGCTTGTGGTTACACCGAACGGCATTGGCACAGTGAGACTCGTAATTAACTCTCTGCTTTCCGCAGATACCAACACCAGGTACTACATCACCGCGGCCACCAAGTCCGCTCTGCCCACAGTAACCTACAACACGGCAATTGACCTGACCAGCGAAGCCTGGAAGACTGCCGCAAAGGTTGAGGACACCAGCTACGCAACGGTAAGTGTCACCACAGGCCACACCTATATGCTTGTTGTGGAGCTTGACGCAAACAACAAGCCCGTGGCAGTTGGCACGAAGCTGATTAACGTCACCACCTGATGACGTACGGGCGGGTCAGAGATGAGTCGCTGAAGCTGATAAACAGTTATAGTTCGGCGGGGACCATTATCCCTGCCAGCTATAACAATCAGGCAGATTACCTTAAAATGATCCCGGGTCTCGTTTATTCGGCGGAAATGGAAATTGCCACAACCGTTCGCAAAATACCTGAGACAATTATCCTTTCCGAGCTTAAAACCGAGACCCTGGGAGACAAAACCATATATGTTCTGCCTGATGACTGTTTTGATATATTCAATGGCGGACTCATAGACATGAGTGGTCCCCGCATGCGGAGATTTAGCTTTTACCGCAGAGTCGGTAACAAGCTTATTCTTCCGGCAAATGCAAGTGACGGGCTCATTCTTGAATATTACAGATATCCCAAGAAAATAGGCACCGACCCGAAGGACGGCTTAAAGCTGGATAACACACCGGACACGCACCCGATCATTCCGTATTACGTTGCCAGTCATCTCGTAATGTACGATGACACATACCGCTATGCGGTATTGTACAGCGAATACGAAAAAAGACTGTCCCGTTTGGGAACAGGGATTTTCGTTGAGGAAAACTTAATTCCGGATGCTTACGACTGGGTAGGAGGATTCAATGGCTACTAATTCATACGCATCAGGCCGTTATACTACGGATAATAATCCCTTCGAGTATGACGGCCTGACTTATATACCCTATACGGGTGAACTTAATCCGACGGGGCCTTCGACATTGGCGGAATATGATTCCGGCAGCTCTTCATCGGGCTCTTCGTCGGATACTTCTTCCGCTGCGGCGACTACCAAAGCGATTACCGATAAAGCGGAAGCAACTGCAACTGCTGCCAAATCCGAAATTGAAAAGCTCAACCATGTTGACACGGAGGAGCAGAAAAACCAGCTTGCCGCTCAGACGGAAAACACAAAGCAGCAGGCGGAAAAACAGATTGATTATTCCGTTCAGACCGGCGTTGACGAGCTGGAACGGGCGAAAGAAGACGCCGCATCGGAATACCAGACGATGCGGAACCAGACTGACCGGGACGAGGCTATTGCTCTTGACAACCAGGCGCTGTATGCCGCGGCACAGGGGGAGAACGGTGGAATTGGCAAGAGTCAGTATGACTCTGTGCAGAATGCCGCCAACCAGAGCAGACTTTCAATTAATTCTGCGGAAACAAAGCTTGCAACCGACACGGCAAGACAGATTGCCGACCTGCGGGCTCAGGGAGAGTTTGAAAAAGCAGACAAATTGCTTGAAATAGAGAATGAATATCTCGAAGCTCTGCAGGACCTTGAAAAATGGGCAACTGAACAGAACATTTCCGTTGATAAATTCAATGCCCAGCTCCAGGAATGGGAAAACGAATATAACCTGGATCTTGCGGAGCTTTTGACTGACACGGAGCTTAGTGCAGCGAAGGCAACCGGCGCCTTTTCCACGGGAACACCGACATACGAAAGTGTTAACGATGAGCAGGACAGATTGGTCAACGCCGGGAAGGCCATGATCAGCGCCGGGTATGTTCCAACAGCCGCACAGCTTGCGGCCATGGGTTGGACACAGGGAGATTATTGGAACTTCCTGATGAGCCAGGAGGATTAATAAGAAAAGCGAGAGCGGTTTGCTCTCGCTTTTTTTCTATTCAGTGCGCTCCACAAGATAGCATCAGTCATCCATGACGAAAATGTTAAGTAATTCTAATTCTCCAACGCTGGCTGATCACGCAAAGAAAAAGGCTTTGAATGAGGAGAAAAGAATTTTCTCAAGTATTTTAGTTTGATTTAAATCATAACGAAACCCAAGTGGCTTAGAAATATGATTTTTGGGGGGGGAAGCCTTACAATTTGCTATTTTATCTTTTTCTTTACAGTTTGAGCAGCGTTTTCAATATTTGTTGATGATGTATTCTTAACCCATGAATTTCCACAATCCCCACACAAGCACATAGTGTTATAACGGATTATATTTGTAGACTGTGAAATGGTAGTTGCATTTCCTTTATACTTTTTCTTTTTAAATAACTGTAAAACAAGTCTAAATGGGAAAGCAAAAACCCAAAGGAAAAGATCAACCATCCACCACCACCAACCAATAAAGAGCCACCATAGCAGTCCATGTCCAGCCTGCTTATATTTTGATTTGGTATTGGCCACTGTAGTTGTCCCAGCATTTTCCTGGAAGAGTTGCGTTGTTACATTAGTACTTCCACATTTAGGGCAGGAAACCTCATAAGATGCCCCGATCTTCTTTTCTGCTCTGTTCTCAACAGTCTTGCCACATGAAGGGCATGTAGTGCTGTCCTTTGGTATTTTAACGCCACAATGCTGACAGAATTTGGTTTCAACCAGCGTAGCACCACAATTCGGACATTCTGTAGAGCTTTTAGGAATTTTTGTACCGCAGTGCTGGCAATACATCATTTCTACCTGTTCTGAGCCACAGGAAGGGCATATATATGCTCCTTCTGGTAGCTCTTGGCCGCAATTTTTGCAGAACATGGAAACAAACCTCCATAAATTTATCTGGATTTAAGATGAAAAAAGTATACATTACAGTCGAAATAAAGTCAATGAATAACTTTTCGTCAGGCTACAGACCCGCTGATCTGTGATTATCAGATCCAGTCCCCATGCTCCACACACTTCCGCTCTGCGAGGGGTCCTCATCCACCGTCTTTGACGGTCCCCCTTCCCCGTCCGTCGGGGAAGGCAATGCCCGCAAATATCCGCTGCGGCGGGGCCCTCATCCGTCTCGCTTTGCGAGCCACCTTCCCCGTGCGCGGGGAAGGTATTCCAAGCAAACACCCCCTGCGGGGCATGAATTGACTGCGTCATGAATTGCTTTAGCATGAATTGGCTTTGCCATGAATTGGCGCGGAGCGCCATTAGAGCAGGTTGATAATACTCTCATGCCGTGATATATTAAACTTGCAAAATTTATATGAGCTCCGCTGCGAAACGAATTCAGCGGCGGGTTCTCTGACGGAGGGATACGGTTTGGCGAACCGCAAGATGATGAATATAAAAAATTTGATTACCGGGAGCATATCCTGCTTCCTTACACTTGGTTTCCTCTACGGGCTGGCTCCCGCGGCAGCTGCGGAGGAGCGCTCCGGTCAGCTTGACGGCGCTGAGGCGGCATGGGCATACGCGGACGAGATCGAGACCCGGGTGGACGGGACCGTGGCGGAGATGCGTGAGATTTTTGACCACTGCTCCGTAACCATCACAGATTTTGGCGCCGAGGCGCACGAGAGTTTCGGGCCTGATGGCGACATCAGCGCTGAGGCGGAGCTGGCCAAAATCAATACCCAGGCAATATATGACGCAATAAAAGCCGTCAGTGAAAAGGGTGGCGGACGCGTAATTGTTCCCGCCATGGACGGCATGGTGTTCTATACATCGGCCATTCATCTTGAAAGCAACGTGGAGCTGCACATTGAAAAGGGCGCCACGCTGATGTTTACCCGGGATTACAGTCTCTATCAGGGCGAGCTTATGAAGCAGGTGTATGGGGACGGAGTTGATGACCTGGGGCTGACTCTCACGCGGTTTGAAAGCGTTGAGCTGATGAATTATTCTCCCTTTATCTATGCCTATG
>R11__coassemble_2657_pt1 | contig 8675 bp, 10 predicted proteins | sample R11__metabat2_low_PE_045 | metagenome-assembled genome bin R11
TTCCTAACTCCTAACTAAATTCAGCTCCGCACTTGCTCTGCCCTCCTCAGGTACCCAGGTTCCCAGGCACCCAGGCACTAATTCCCGTTGCACGTTCTCGTCCCGGACCTTTTGTCGCAAATATATTATTGTCTTTTGCACGATTTTCTGATATCATAATAAAAATTTGAAGGATTACTAAAATGAAAGGGGGCGCCGGCAAAATGAATAGAAACAAGGGCTTTACGCTGGCCGAGCTCCTTATCGTTGTGGCGATTATAGCCGTCCTGGTGGCAATTGCAATCCCCATCTTCACCACCCAGCTGGAGAAGTCCAGGGAAACGGTCGATATTGCCAATGCCAGAGCCGCCTATGTTGAGCTTATGGAGCAGGTTATCAGCGGCAAAACGGATGCCACAGTTACTTTCGATCTGAAGCAAACGCAGGATGATTGGCAGAGCATTAAAGAGATAAAAATTGGCAATGTAAAGCATTCCGTTTCAGAAGGCGACACAGCCAACTGGAAAGGCTACCCCGGCGCCGGAGGGCAATGCGTTGTTTCATATGATGAAACAATTGTTGATGTTAAATTAGATAAAGATGAAATAATCGATGGTGTTATTTTTACCTGGAGCGGCGGCACTGCTTCGGCGAAGGGGTCCGGGGGATCCGCAAGCACAAGCTACAATATCGACAATTTCGGCGGAATAGTTAACGGCGCATGGAATAGCAGTGGTGAAGCGAAAAATAACACATATGTAAGCAGAAGATCTACAAACTCGCTCGTAGAGCTCGATCCAAATTCCACATACACGCTTACATACACAGTACCTGCCGAGTATGTTGATCAGGGCGTTGAGATTGGCACATTGCTGTTTACGGATAGCAACGGGACAACATCCGTCAAAGGTCAAAGAATAAACAATACGACTCAACAAGCAAGCTCAGGATGGATTTCCGGTACGGTTAATAACGGCACCGCAGCGCAAAATTACCAGACGGTTACGACCAACAGCGATGGCTCAAGAACCATTACCCAGACCATAAATACGGATGCAGATAATGTGTATTTCGGCGCGAACTTCTGCGTAGAGAGTGGCGTCAATCTCTCGAAAAATCCAACCGCTCTTGCTGCGGTCGAAGCAGCTATGAACAGTCTGACGTTAACAAAAAATTAAAAACAAAGCCTCCGGGGTGAAAGCTCCGGAGGCTTTTCGCTAAGACCTAAGCCTAATGAACAAGAATGAAAAATAATTAAATTTGTTCAACAGCTGCCGCATAATAGAACCCGAAACCCGGAATATGATATTCCTGAAATGCTTGCGAATATTATAAGCAGTCGTTTTCCAGCCGGATTTGGCACGATAAAGTGCTTATAATCCGCTGTGAACAGCTTGAAATGGATGTTGACAGCGGAATTAGAGAAGATTATAATAAAAACATCACATATAAGGAGAAACACAATGAAGAAAATGAACAATAAGGGCTTTACCCTTGCCGAGCTGCTCATCGTTGTCGCCATCATTGCCGTCCTGGTTGCAATCGCAATCCCCATCTTCACCGCCCAGCTGGAGAAGTCCCGTGAGACCACTGACCTGGCCAACATCCGTTCCGCTTATTCTGAGCTGGTAAGCGGCTACCTGAGTGGCGACAGCACCACCGATGCTAAAGTAAATCTGACCCAGACCCAGTCCGGCTGGCAGTATGTGGGCGAAGACGGAAAGGTTTACATCGGTACCAGCATTGAGATTGGCAGCACTTCTACCGGTAGAATTGAAGTCGGAGGCAGGCCTGGCAAGGACGGCGATTGCACGATTTCGATTGATGATACCGATGGTACCATCACCATCACTTGCACGAACAATGGTTGATAAAAGTTCCGATTGCCCTTTCCTGGAATGGGCATAAGAAAATGAAATGAAAAGAGCCTCCGGGGTGAAGAACTCCGGAGGCTTTTCGCAACTTAACGTGAAAAAAATATGCCCGGGAACAAACCGCAATGGGAAAGCGTTATTCCTGTGAACGCCCCGTAACCCGTTTCACGTTTCACGTTGCGCGTTGCCCGTTGCGCGTTTCACGTAGATGTGAGAATGAAGCGTTCAATTCCTCATTCCGCATTCCGAATTCCGAATTAAATTAAGCCCCGTAACCCGTTGCGCGTTTCCCGTTGCACTGCGGTGCTCATAAGCATTAGAGCTACATCTCCAACGAAGCGGGATTCAGTAAAAAGTCAGAAAGTGACAGCATAAGGTAGCCTCTGTCAGTGTGTCCGGCTACAACAGGCCGGTTAATGACGATGATTTTTTTGAAGGAATCAGCAATGTTGTCCAGCGATTTCGTTTCTTGAGCAAACTTTGCTTCATCATATATGTCATATGCAGACTGAATATAATAACGGCTGCTTCCTTTGTTTGCGACAAAATCGACCTCAAGCTGTTTCCGTGCGCTTCCTACACGGACTTCCACCATACCGATGTCAACCTGATAACCGCGAAACCGGAGCTCATTATAAATGACATTTTCCATGAGATGGGTAAACTCAACCTGCCTGAAATTCAGCTTTGCGTTGCGCAGACCGATATCTTCAAAGTAAATCTTATATGGCGTTCCTATATAGGCTTTGCCCTTAACGTCATATCGTATTGCTTTGTCCAGAATATATGCCTCCTTCAGATAACCGATATATTTTCCGATGGAATCGGCGCTTAGACTGGTTTTTTTCTCTGACTGAAACCTTTTTTCCAGCTTTGTCGGATTGGTCGGCCCGGAAATGCCTGAAGCGAGAATATCAAACAGCTCCGAAAGAGCTTCCGTATTTTTAATTCTGTTCCGGTCAATAACATCCTTCAGATATGTCTTTTCAAGCTGCGCGTCCAGATATGCCATTTTCTCCTCTTCGCTTTTCGCAAGAACACAGCGGGGGAGTCCTCCAAAGGTCATATACTCATTGAGCCGCCGCTCCATGTCCCCGCCAAGGTAACCATAATATTCCGAAAAAGCCAAAGGAAGTATATGAATTTCATCTCCCCGGCCTCTGAACTCGGTAATTACATCCGAAGACAGGAATTTCGAATTGCTGCCGGTGACATAGATATCAATATTGCCCATGGCCAGATAGCCGTTCAGCACAAATTCGAAAGCTTCAAGACGCTGAATTTCGTCCAGCAGCAGATAATATTGCCCTTCCGGAGAGATACAGCTGCCAATATAATTCATGAATTTGCGGTAATCCACTTTTCGCCCCTGAATTTCGAGCTCAATCAAATCTTCACCAAGCTTATTCAGATCCACGGCGGAGTCGAACGCGAACCGGATGATGTGAGAAGCTTCTATGCCGGAAGAAAGCAGATAATCATAAAAAATGGTATTCAACAAATAAGACTTTCCGCAGCGGCGTATACCTGTAATCACTTTTACGGAGTCGTTCCCCATGCGGCTTATAAGTCGATTCAGGTACACATCTCTTTTAATCATTTTATCCCTCCAACTCCATTCGGAATTTTTGCCGCAAACGGCATTTTTGACGACTTGATTATATCACCTATCTCAAGCAGAAGCAACAGCCCATTCGGAATTTTTGCCGCAAACGGCATTTTTCCCACGCGTATCTCCTCTACGGTCTGCGGACTGCTGTCTACTGACTAAATCTCCCTTCACCCTTTGCCCGTTTCGCGTTGCACGTTGGCAGGCGCCGTAATGGAGCGCCATCTTATAATACTTTTAAACGTTTTAAACTGGTATTAGAATATAGGTGAAGTTAAAATATAAAAAGAGACTGGAATCACATCCAGCCTCTTAGTTATGCATTTAAATTAGAATTATACGTATATCAAGTACACTCGACTGTTATTACAGGATCATCGCTTCTATCATTTAAAAGATATTTACTACTAGTAACAAATATACGAGCAACACCGCCTTTTTTGGCTCACCAAAAATTAGAATTCGTCCTGTCTCAGTGTTTCCGATCGTGATGTCAGTACCTATGTATGCGATATCAGGAATCCCGTCGCCACTTGGACGAAAAGTACTAAAGTATATTGGATCTAAAGGTTCAGTCGTAATATACTGCCACCCACTCTGCGTTTGCTTCAGATTACTCGTCATCTCCATAGTAACCATTCCTGGAATACTCACACCATTTTTCAAACATGGTAATATAGTTTTCTTTGATAAACTTTTGAATCTTCAATATTTCTCTATCTTTTAACTCACCGGGATGCTGCACATAAGAGTCTCCATTGCTCTTAACGAAGAATTTTGCCGACCCCGCTTCCGTAAGCTTTCGGTCACTGGCATGAGCATGCATAGCTTCCAATGTGCATTTTGACGTGAAATAGAGGTAGTAACCATAAATTTTGTACTCGTAATATTTAGGCATTATCTTCCTCCATGAACTGTCTGTTTTTCCAGTAATAGGCCTGAACGAGCGATAATGTCACATCATTCATATTAGTCGAAAGCATCTCTCCTTCTACGGAAAGAACACACGCTTCCTTTGTATTATTCAAGTTCAAGACTCTAATCTCGTCATTTTCCTTCGTGAACGCATACCCAGCGATAATCATATCTGCCCGGTCGGCAATTGCTCCTATTTCCTTTTCAGACATGTTCACACCTCACTTCTTTTATTTCCTTAAGAAAAATCGGATCCATGTAAAGCTCCGAAACAATGCTTTCGAAATCAATGTAGTCCTCAATCAGTTCTTTGTCGTGCGTGAATTTACACATGACCTCGATATATCCGTCTTCATATTTATTTATTTTGGCAAAATACTCCAGACTATAAGGGCCTTTGTATCTTATCTCAATATCTTTATATGTAAAGATAACGGTATCTCCAATATTTGTTAATACTGCGTAATCCATCATAAGGCTCCTTTCCTCAGGCATCGCAAAGCGCGCTGAAATAACCCGCACTACGTTAATTCTGCGCTACTTTCTCAAACTTCATATTAGCAATATTAGCATGAACCAATGAATTTTTCAATAAGCCGGAATATGATATTCCTGAAATGCTTGCGGATATCACCCGATGATTAACGGACTGATATAACTGTTCTTCTTAATGCCCCAGCCGGGTATGGGGCTGGCGGCATTTATACCAACTATTTCAGCCGGGAAGACCTGACGGGGTATCAGGCGAATAACTGTAAATGAAGAGAGCCTCCGGGGTGAAGAACTTCGGAGGCTTTTCGCATCTTAGCGTGCAAAAGCGATACCCTTGGACCAAAAACAGTTGAAAAATCATCTCTGATATGTTATTTTAAAGTGTTAAATAAAGCGGGAGAGCAGACGAAAGACCGGCTTCCGCAAATCCCGTTGCACGTTGCGCGTTGCACGTTGCACGTAGATGCGAGGATGGAGGATAGAGTGTTCACTTTAAACTGTGAAGACAGCGCAATGAAGAAAGCAAATAGCAGCAGTGGCTTCAGTCTTGCTGAGCTGCTGGTTGCTGTGGCCATAATAGCGGTCCTGGTCGCTGTCAGCATCCCACTCTTCACCAACCAGCTTGAAAAGTCCCGCGAGGCCACCGACGCGGCCGATGCCCGGGTTTACTATGCTGAAATCGTGGCCTCTCTCGTCTCCGAAACCCTGAATAAAGATAATACCATCATTCATGTTGGCAACAATCTTGAAGCAACGGCAACCTACGAAGGCGACGTGTTGAAAAGCGTCACCGTGTCCGGCTGGGAAGCCCACCAGAAGGTGGCCAAGTGGCAGATTGACGATCTGACCATTGCCAAAGCCCAGGTCCCAAAGGACAGCAACTGGGTTGGCGCAACGTCAATAACCTATGTCTTTGTTGATGACTCACTGGAAAGCATTACTGCCGCTTAAGCTTAATTGGCATTTCAGCCGGGAAAATATATTACGCTTAGTCAAAAACAGTTGAAAAATCATTTCAGCTGTGCTATATTTTATCTTGAAAATAAGCGGGGGGGGGTAATCCTTCACCCGTTTTGTTTTAGAAATTATTTATATTAAGGAGAAGCACAATGAAAAAGTCAAACAATAAGGGCTTTACCCTTGCCGAGCTGCTGGTCGTTGTGGCCATCATCGCCGTCCTGGTAGCCATCTTTATCCCCATCTTCACCAACCAGCTTGAAAAGTCTCGTGAGGCCACCGACGTAGCCGATGCCCGCGACTTCTATGCGGAAATCGCCACCGCTCTCGTTTCCGGCGAACTTAATGCTGAACACACAACTATTCAGGTTGGAAGTGCCAAATATGCAACGGCAACCTATAAAGACGGTGCCTTGGTGAGTGTCACTGTTGCTGATTGGACAGCCCATCAGAAGGTTACCAACTGGCAGACTGGTGCCCAGGTCATTGCAAATGTAACAATTGCCCAGGACAACGACTGGGCCGGCAAAACCGGTATAACATATGTGTTTTCACAGGATACAGAGAACGACGATTATCTGAGCAACATCACCGTAGGCACTCCAACGACTTCTGGCGGTAGTGGTACCTGATAACTAAATAAAAAACCAGGCGCTGGTCACCCAGCGCCTATTTTTTCGCCTTCCGCCTTGCGCGTTCTCTCCTGTGGACTGCAGACTAAATCTCCTAACTCCTACATCCTAACTCCTAACTTGCTAGCCAACGGCCTCTTCAGGTACCCAGGCACTCAGGCACTAATTCCCGTTCTGCGTTTTGCGTTGCGCGTTTTATTTCCTAACTCCTAACTTCTAACTTGCCTCCCCTTGAACCTCTATACCTTTACAGGCAAAATGTCATATAAGCGGGAAGATAAACTCTGCTTCCCTCTGCGCGAAACTCTTTGGGGTGAATAACATATGAGCCGGCAATCCGGCCGGAAAAGCGTTCGTTGAAGCGGTCAAGCGAAACAGTTGAGTAGCGCTTTGAGGATTTCACCTCAATAGGATATATTTTTTCCTTCAGACGGCTTCTGTTGGTAATGATGAAGTCAATTTCAATGTCATTGCGATGCTTTTCCTCGCTGTAATGGGTATAGAAATACAGCTTGTGCCCGTTGGCGGAAAGCATCTGCGCAATCATGTTTTCATACAGCATTCCCTCGTTAAGATTAAGACGGTCATAAAGAATGTTCTTATATAGCTCGTTTTCCGTAATCTCATTTTCCACGAAGGCATGACTGACGAGGAGGCCGGTGTCACCCATGTAGCACTTGATGAATGATCGCTCCTCGTTAAGGGCAAGCCCAACCTGCGGGTCACTGCAGTTGAAGCACTCGTTGCAGATCATGGAATCTGCAAGCCAGAAAAACGACTCTTCATACTGAACGGCCTTGCCGTTAGGATCTATATTGCTGATTTTTACGCGTTTTTCATGCTGAGACAGAAAGGACGGAAGCTGGTCAAATATGCTCTGCACCCGCGCCTGGTATTTCCTGTCAATTTTTCTGATATCTTCCCGGTAAAGCTGAAGAATATCCCGTTTTTCCGCGTCGGACGCGGCAAAGCTTTTTTGCCCTTCCAGATATGCAATAATGCTCATTGGCATCCCACCGACCAGCATATACTGCCGGAAAAGAAACATCGCCATCTTGTGAATCTCCCCGGAAGGAGGGAGCTGTTCAGCAAAGCATTGCCGCAGATATTCCGGCAGCTGATCGTTTCCCATCGCCCAGCAGAACTCCTCAAAGTCAAGCGGATACATTGCAAGCCTCCGCTCCTCGGAGGGAATCGTGATATCCTTAACATTTTCATGAATTGATATGAGCGAGCCTGTTTCAATATAGTCATAGCGCCCGTCAGCTACAAGATATTTTATCAGCTCTCTGGCATGGGGATATTTCTGGACCTCGTCGAATATAATCAGAGATTCCCGGCGGTATAAAGTCCTGCCGTATTCCATGGACAGAATCAGAAAAAAATCGTCAAGCCTGGATGCGTGATTTTCAAACGCATCAAGCACGAGCTTGCTGACATGGTTAAAATCGATCAGAATATAGCTTTTGTATTCGTTTTTTGCAAACTCCTCCACAATGGTGGATTTGCCGATTCGTCTGGCTCCTTCAATAAGAAGAGCGCGCTTTCCGGACTCCTTTTTCCATTCCAGCAGACGGTTATAAATTTTGCGCTTCAGAATCATGTGCTTCACCTCTTTAAAAGCAATTTTATCACACATTCCGAAAAGCGCAATATAAATATTCCCAAAATATCCGAAAAACGCGCCTTAAATCGCAATCTGCCGACTCGCTACCGAAAAACGCAATGTAAATACATGCGATATGTTCCGAAAAACGCGTTTTATTATGTTACACGCTGCATGTTAGTGGTTATGAGCGCCGCAGCGCCATGCAAGCGAGCAACCGAGCGCCAGCGAGGCTCTTAGCGAGTCGCAGGGGTTAGTGGTTAGTGAAGAAACCGAGGATGAAGTATAAAGGATAGAGGATGGAGGATAGAGTGTTCACTTTAATCTGTGAAGGCAGCGCAATGAAGTGAAGGCAGCGCTTCGCACTGGCAGTGAAGGTTCGCACTGGCGTGCTCTCAGTGAAGGGCGCAAGCGCCAGTGAAGGCTCAGGCTCCCTAACGGGACCTTCGCAATTATAATGTTGCCTTTATTTTGATTTGGCACTCCGGTCATAACGACTAACGACTAAAGACTAACGACTCTCATTCCGCCATCCGACTCTTCTACGGCCTAAATTTCCTAACTCCTAACTCCTAACTCCTAACTCGCCTCGCGCTGCGGCACTAACTTCC
>R11__coassemble_2802_pt1 | contig 8365 bp, 8 predicted proteins | sample R11__metabat2_low_PE_045 | metagenome-assembled genome bin R11
AAGGATATAGGATAGAGGATGAAGGATAAAGTGATCGTTTCGCGTTTCGCGTTGCACGTTGCGCGTTTTACTTCCTAATTCCTACTTCCTAATTCCTAATTGAATTTAATTCCTAACTCCTAACTCCTAACTAGCGCTTGCACTCAGCGCTCCGCGCTGTGTGCAAGCGCCTTCACCGCTTCGTACACATTCTTAACCGGTATTAGCTCAAGGCCTTTATGCTCATTTATATTGGAGCGGATATGGGCGGGAATGTAGCAGCGCTTGAAGCCCAGGCGGGAAATTTCGCTGAGGCGCTGATTAATTGAGCTGACAGACCGGATCTCTCCCGAAAGTCCAACCTCCCCTATTGCGGCCAGATCAGAGCCCAGGGATATGTCAAGATAGCTGGAGGCCGCGGCAAGCAGCGCCGCAAGATCAGCCGCCGGCTCGTCAAGATTAAGTCCGCCGATAACATTGATATACGCGTCACATTTGGAAACAGGCAGTCCGCCCCGCTTTTCAAGAACTGCCAGAAGCATGGCTGTCCGGTTATAATCAATGCCGTTGGAGCGCCTGGTGGGATTATATCCATTTGCCTGGCTGACAAGAGCCTGCACCTCTGCCAAAAGCGGTCTGCTCCCCTCCATAACGCACGTTACACACGTGCCGGGAGTGTTTTCCGGTCTGCCGGAAAGGAGCATTTCCGAGGGATTATCAACACATGCAAGGCCGGTGTCGTTCATCTCGAACACGCCGATTTCGTTTGTTGAGCCGAACCTGTTTTTAACAGCACGGAGAAGTCTGAAGGGAGTGTTCTGCTCGCCTTCGAAATATAGCACGCAGTCCACCATGTGCTCCAGCACCTTCGGCCCGGCGATGCTTCCCTCTTTGTTAATGTGGCCGATGATGAAAACAGTAATCCCCTGGTCCTTGGCAATGCGCATAATTCTCATGGTACATTCACGGACCTGGCTTATGCTGCCTGGAGCGGAGTCGTTATTATTGTCTGATATGGTCTGGATTGAGTCGATTATCAGGATATCAGGCTGCATCTCGTTTACGTTTAAGATGACTGAATCTATGTCGGTTTCGGAAAGGATGAACAGGTTGGGATTATTAACGTCCAGTCTCCCGGCACGGAGCTTGAGCTGACGCTCGCTTTCCTCTCCGGACACATAGAGAATCTTGCTTTCCTGACTAATTCCCCTGCACATCTGCAGAAGAATTGTGGACTTACCGATTCCCGGCGCGCCGCCGACCAGAACAAGTGATCCGATAACGGCGCCGCCGCCAAGCACCCTGTCGAACTCAGGGATGCTGGTTGTAAAGCGGCTTTCCTCGGCTGTGTCAAGCTCGGTAATGCGCTTGGGCTTTTTTATTTCATGAGCCGACGCTTTGCTCCCGGCCGTCCGCTTTTGCGAAGCGGAATCAAGATTAATTTCTCTTAAGGTGTTCCAGGCTCCGCATTTCGGGCAGCGTCCCGCCCAGTTGGAGGTTTCGTTTCCGCACTCAGAGCAGCAGAATATCGTCTTTTGCTTAGCCATTACCTACTCCTTCAAAAGAAATCTACAAGCTGATGTTGCCGGGCGGACATTATGAATTCCACATCGGTGAACTTATCAGCAAGTCTGTCACGCAGGGAATACATAACCGGGTTTTCCGTGCAGAAATGGTCAGCATCAATTAGATTTATTCCCAGCTCCTGAGCCATGAGCCAGACGTGATAATGAATGTCTGAGGTTACATATGTGTCAGCGCCCAGGTCATAGGCAAGCTGAAGCTCCCCGTCCCCTGCTCCGCCAAGGCAGGCGATTTTATATACCGGGCGTCCGCTGTTATAGTAGCGGAGGCACTTGTTGTCCAGCGCCTTTTTGCAAAGAGGCAGATACTCCTCAAGGAACATAGGCTCCTTCAGGGTTCCGATTCTAAGCATTTTGTCTTCGCCATAGGTCTTCGCATCCTCGGCGCCCAGGAGAGATATTAACACATCATTAACTCCCCCAACAGCCGCGTCAAGATTTGTATGCATGGAGACAACGGCGATATTGCTGCGGACAAGCTCTATAAGACGGCGGCCGATTGTATCCTCGTCAGTTATGGATTTTAATTTGTTAAATATAATCGGATGATGAGTGACGATCATGTCACAGCTGGCGTCCTCAGCCTCTTTTATCACGTCATAATAAGCGTCAAGAGCAAGCATAACCCTGCTTACCTCCGCCTGCCTTGAGCCCACGAGAAAGCCCGCGTTGTCAAAGCTGAGCTGGGTTTCAACAGGTGCGAGGGCGTTTATGAATTCAAATATGTCTCCGGCGGTTGTCATCTGCTTTTCATCTCCGTTACTTCGTTTAATATGTTATTATAAAAATCCGTTATATACCCGTCGGCGCCGGACATGGTCAAGCCGTTGATTATTCTGAGCATACGCTCGGCAAGAGAGTTCATAAGCTCAGTGAAATAACCGTTGTTTTTTATGTGCTCATAGGCCCCGGAAAACAGCTCCGCGTCAGAAAGAGCAGTGTTTCTGCCGGTGTATCGAGCGTTTATGACGGAATAGAGCTTTCCAAAGTCCTTGATCAGGTAATCTGTTTGGATTTCGTAGCCGTTATTCACCAGCCAGAAGCGAAGCACCTCGGCTTTGGTCATTGGCTGAAGAATAAGATTGACGCCGCTGCTCATTGTCCATTCGGCACGGTCAAGAATTTGGGAGATCTGGTCTCCCCCCATGCCGGCGATTATTATATTTTCAACGCTGCCTGGCGCACAGCCATCAAGCCCGTCGGAAAGAAGAAATTCAATCCGGTCTGAAACCCCGTTTTCCGCCGCGGTACGCTTTGCAGCGCCAAGTGGACCGGGATTAATATCGGAGGCGATTATTTTCCCCTTATATCCGTTAAGAGCAAGCTCAACGGGAATATAGCCGTGGTCGGTTCCTACGTCTATTACTCCCCCGTCGCCGGATATATATGATAATATAGCTTCAAGTCGTTTAGTCATATTTTAAATATAGCCTGCCGTTTCCGGCAGGCCTGTTTAATTATTAAGCTTGTAAATTAAAGGGTTGCGAGGAACTTCTCGAGACTGTCGAGGAATTCGTCCGGGTCAACACCGTGAGCGGCGCAGGCCTGCTCAACTGTTTCTCCGCTGGCCATGGCGCAGCCCATGCAGTGCATTCCGATTGCCTGGAACGCGGGCATCGCATCAGGGCAATTATAGACTATGTCGGATATAAGAGTATCTCTTGAAATTGTGAAAACTTCTTCTTCCATTTTATTAAAGGCCTTTCATGTGAAATGAATATATAAAGTATAATTATGGGACGTGCAGAACACTGCGCGTCCCATCAATTGCAGGTTAAATTAAATTAGGCCTGCTCCCTCATCTTTGCGAAGCACTCGCTGCAGTATACGGGACGATCGGATTTGGGCTCGAACGGAACCTTTGCCTCTCCACCACATGCTGCGCATGTTGCTGTAAAGAACTCTCTGGGGCCGCGTGCTGCATTCTTTCTTGCATCACGGCATGCCTTGCAGCGCTGGGGCTCATTCTGGAAGCCGCGCTCTGCATAGAACTCCTGCTCGCCTGCTGTGAAAACGAATTCTTTGCCGCACTCTTTGCAAACTAAGGTCTTGTCTTCGTACATGGTATTTCCTCTCTTTTGTAGTGGCTTGGTTTTATCGCTAACAGTCTCAGACTGTAAAGCCATATATCTGAGTCCGTTAGGAGTAACTCAGGTTCCACTTATACATTAGTGATTATACACACTGTTGCGAAAATGTCAATAATTTTTTAAGCTTTTTATCGGCCTCTTCCACCACGTCCGGAGCCCTGCTGTCCTCCGGGTCTGCCGCCTTGATTTGGACGGTTATTATTGCCCTGCTGCGGACGGTTACTCGTTTGCTGGGGTCTTGCATTATTCTGCTGTGGACGATTGCTGCTCTGCTGCGGTCTTGTGTTATTCTGCTGTGGACGATTGCTGCTCTGCTGTGGTCTGTTGTCTTCTCTTCCCATCCCATGCTGCTGAGTTGAAAAGCCTGCTGAGCCATGTGCTGTCGCACCAACGGATGGCTTTTGCTGATTATGCTGCTGCTGCATCTGTGGCTTTGGCTGCTGAACATTATGATTTGGTGTCTGCATCTGGGGCTTGTGCTGCTCCGGTCTTGCGCCGGGAACATCATGAACCGGTCCGCCAACTGCAACAGGTCTGCGTCCCTCAGGTCTTCTCCTGGGCATCTTTCTGCCCCTTCTCTTTACAGCGGAGCCTGCTGCGGCAGCGCCAATAAGCATTGGAACAATTGAGGCGGGTCTTGCTTCGTCAGTGCTGCAGCCATAGTTTTGATAGTAGGATTTATAAAGCCCGTCATCAAGCCCGGCAAGATATGAGCTGACGGTGACGCCATATTTGTTGGCCATGTTTTCGATTTCAGCAACGGTCATCTTGTCTCCCAGGTCGAGACTGTCAGTGCTGCTGCCGAAAATGTTCTTAAGCGAGCCTAAAAGGCCGGAGGACTTGCTGTAGCTCTTTACTATTTCTCTGCGGTCATAAATAAGATCCTGGGCGGAAAGTATCGGGTCGGGAATTTCGGCCGCGCTGTGAACCTGGATTTTTTCGGCTTCGGCGGAGAGCTGTGTTCCGCAGTATTCGCAGAATTTAGCTGTTGCGGAAACAGGAGCTCCGCAGCTGGGGCAAAGCACGGTACCGGCGTTTGCCTGAGCATTCGGACTGACTATTTCGAAGCCGTCATAGTATTCATCACGATTTTCAACCCAATACAAAGCATCCAGCAGCTCTTCCTTATATTCCTTGCATTCATCGCAGGCGTCAGGATAAATCGAGCAGGAGGAGGGACAGTTTGTGCATGGTTTTGTTGTTGCCATTTTTCATTCTCCTTATTAAAAAGCTTTATTATTTCTAAAAGCTAAATTTACACGTATATAATTTAATATATTACGCTTAATTATGACTGAAGAAATTATTAATTTTTTATGTGCAGGACGCTTATGAAATTATTGCAAAAGATATTTCAAATAAGACAAATAATGATATTGATTTTTAGAGTATTCTGTAAATATAATTATCTTCACTATAATATGTAATGTCATCCGAGGCAAAAGAGATGAAATCAAAATGCATCAGGGCAGCGGGCGCGCTGCTCTACTTAATCGCGCTCATTTTAGCAGTTACCCCTCCCGGTTTTGCGGCTGTTGACACCTCCGGGAACGGCTGGATATATGAGTCAGACAGCAAAACCTTAACCATTACCGGGCAGGAGGCTTTGCGTGATTATTCAGCGGCAGACAAGGCTCCCTGGTCAGGGCTTGAAATTGAAAATGCTATCATTTCCGAGGGGATTAAGGAAATCGGAGCAAACGCGTTTTTGATGGATGATGGTGGTTATATTCGCAACCTCCAGCTGTCTTCAACTGTTAACACAATTGCCGAGAACGCGCTTGACTGCCAGAGTATGGAGAACATCTATACCTCCTCAGGTAATCTTGTTTACCGGTCAATAGACGGTGTGCTATATAGCATCGGCGAAACGGAGGTAATTAAATATCCCTCACGCCATGCAGGGACAGCTTACACTATTGCTGAGGATGTTATGAGCATTGACGATCATGCTTTTTATTGCTGCGAAAATCTGCGGACGCTTAATATTCCCTCCACAGTGACCTCCCTTACGCAATATGGGATTTTCGGAACCGGACAATACCCCGGGGTTGTTAATATTAATGTAGTTAAGGGCAACAGCAGATATTCATCCATCGACGGAGTATTGTTTTCCAAGGACAAAAAGACATTAATCCGTTATCCCTCCGGCAAAACAGACGGGGAATACACAATCCCTGAAAAAGTAACTTCAATCGGTGAAGCGGCCTTTGAAAACTGCACCTCACTGCAGAGCGTTGAGTTTAATGCAAAGCTTGAGCAAATCGGAGACGCGGCCTTTGAAATGACCGGCATCACCGCAGTTGAAATTCCAAACACAGTAAAAGCAATCGGAGATTATTCCTTTGCAGCCTGCTTTGGGCTTGAACGGGCAACTCTCCCCTCCTTCCCTTCAGCTGTGGGAATTAATATATTCAGCGGTGATATGCTGCTTAGCACAGTTACCTTCAGGAACGGGAGCGTGTTTGAATATACGGTGTCTGACAATCTCTGCGAAAGCAATGACACGGACAGCACCGTTGCTGAATATTTAAAGCTCACCTCAGGCTATTCAGGCAGCCTTAATGACCTGGGTATTTATAACGCCGGCTGCCGGGAAAGAGTTCTCCGCTCAGAGCCTGATGCGGAGAATGTATCCTGGTGTGTCGAGCTCTCCTCAGGCGCAAAGCTTTTGTTCCCTGAGCTGGCGGGCAGCGCGGATGAGCCGGTAATGTTTTCTTTTGCAGATATTGACTCAGACGGGTTTGATGAAATCCTCGCCGTTAAATATGAAAATGGCGACGATGGCTACAGCGTGTCGCAATGGTGCTTATATGCTTACAGCAACATAACAAAGCAATACGGACTTGCGGAATATAGTCCTTTAGATGACGAAGGAATTCCGGAAGGCGCTGTGCTGAAAAATGTGAGACTGTCCTCAGGTGGTGCTGTCCTGCTATATAGCGACGGCTCTTCCCTTTCCGGCGTGCTGCTGGAGCTTGACAATCAGCTTCTGTTACCAACACTTTCAGGCCCATCGGCCGCGGGAATATTATATCTGGCAGATAAATACGCAATCCGCCAGGGCTTTTAAAAAAATCAGGCTTAACGCCTGATTTTTTTGACTGCTGCTATATTTCGTTGCTGTCTTTTGCTTGACCGGTTGAATATAATCATGATATACTAATTTCAACTTTTTTAAGGAGAGAAATCATGAAAAATCGGGAACATTTAAAAAGCCGGCTGGGATTTATAATGCTGTCAGCCGGCTGTGCAATCGGCTGCGGAAATGTTTGGCGCTTTCCTTGGATGTGCGGCCAAAACGGTGGCGGCGGCTTTTTGCTGATATACGCGATATTCTTAATTCTGCTGGGTCTCCCTGTTATGACAATGGAATTTTCCGTTGGCCGCGCAGCTCAGACCAGTCCAGTCTTTATGTTTAAAAAGCTCAAGGGTGACAAAGCGGTTTGGACAATCCCCGGCTGGATTTATCTGGTGGGCAATGTAGCGCTGATGGCCTTCTATACCGTTGTTTGCGGCTGGATGATTTATTACTTCGTCAGCTTCGTTGTTGGAAGCTACCAGGACCTCGGCTTTGCAGCGATGATTTCCAACCCGAAAATCAACGTTATATATCTTGTTGTTACTTTGCTGATTGCCTTTTTCGTACTTAGCTTTAAGCTTCAGGGCGGCCTGGAGGCGGTAACGAAATATATGATGACAGCACTGCTGGTGATTATGGTTGTTCTTGCTGTTAACAGCCTTACTCTTTCGGGCGCAGGCGAAGGACTTAAGTTCTATCTGGTTCCTGATTTTTCAAAGATTACCGGCTCAACAGTCGTCAGCGCAATGAATCAGGCCTTCTTCACCCTTTCTCTCGGCATGGGCTCAATGGCCATATTCGGCAGCTATATAGATAAAGAGCATTCCCTTATGGGCGAGTCATCAAGAATTATTCTGCTGGATACGTTTGTTGCCGTAATGGCGGGCATTATCATTTTCCCTGCCTGCTACACATATGACCTTGAGGTTGGCGCGGGTCCCGGACTTTTGTTTGACACAATGGCTACTGTATTCAAAAACATGTCCGCAGGCAGACTTTGGGGCTCCCTATTCTTCCTGTTCATGGTCTTCGCAGCGATGTCCACAGTACTCGCTGTTTGCGAAAACATTCTTGCCATGGTCCGTGATCTTACCGGCTGGAGCCGTCCCAAGGGAAGCATTATTTGTGGAATTGGAATTTGCATTGTCGCTTTGACAACAGCTCTCGGCTTTTCCGTGTTCACCTTCCAGCCCTTCAGCGAGGGCACAGGCTGGATGGACTTCTGGGACTTCATTGTTTCAACAAACGTACTACCTCTCGGTTCATTCTTCTTCGCACTGTTCTGCTGCAATAAGTTTGGCTGGGGCTGGGACAACTTTGTGCTGGAAGCCAACAGCGGCCATGGCATGAAGGTTAAACAGTGGATGAAGCCAATATTCAGATACTTCGTCCCCGCCGCGATATTGTTCGTATATATCTACGGTCTTGCGACCTTCTCATGGAAATAAAAAAACCGCCGAAAGGCGGTTTTTTTATTGGTGGTTAGGGGTTAGTGAAGAAGCCGAGGATAGAGAATAAAGGATAAAGTGGCCGTTTCACGTTTCGCGTTGCACGTTTCGCGTTGCATGCAGATGCGAGGATGGAGTGAGCCAACTCCGCATTCCGCACTCAGCATTCCGCACTCCGCACTC
>R11__coassemble_17253_pt1 | contig 2106 bp, 3 predicted proteins | sample R11__metabat2_low_PE_045 | metagenome-assembled genome bin R11
GAGCTGAATTTAGTTAGGAGTTAGGAACTTGAACTAGTGCGGAGTGCGGAATTCGGAATTCGGAATGAGAGTCGTTAGTCTTTAGTCGTTAGTCGTTATGACCGGAGTGCCAAATCAAAATAAAGGCAACTTTATAATTGCCACGGGTGCTTTAGCAGCCAGTGCCTTCACTTCATTGCGCTGCCTTCACACCCAACGTTTGATTCATCACTCATCACTCTTCACTTGCATTGGCCGAATGGCGGAGGGAGAGAACGCGAAACGCGCAACGTGCAACGTGAAACGCGAAACAGGCAGAGGGTTAAGGGTGCAGGGTTAAGGGTTAATGGGAGTAATTTAATTCGGAATGCGCTGTAAAATTTGCTGTTGAATTTTACAGCAGGAATGGCTATAATTAATCAAAAGGAGATGAATATATGCCAAATATAAAACCGATTTCAGATCTTCGTAATTATTCCGATGTTCTTCGTGATGTTTCCGTCGGAGCGCCTGTTTTCTTAACAAAGAACGGCCGTGGCCGTTATGCTATTGTCGACATGCAGGATTATGAAAAAACTCAGGCTACGCTCAGGCTTGCAAACGAGCTCGCAAAAGGGCGCAGGTCAGGTGAAGAGAATGGCTGGCTCAGTCTCGATGAAGTTGAGCTTTCTCTTGGAGCGGCGAATGAATAAGATTCATATGTCCCCTTCTGCGCAATCAGTGGCAATTACATAAGCTTTTATCGCGTATACGGCGCCGGTATTTACATTGACCGAGTTCTCTATGCAGCCCGGGATTATATGCAGGTTCTCTTCAACGGCTAAGTATTTGGCTCTTTGCGAGTCGGAGTCTGCGGTCTTCGGACTAAATTTCCTAACTCCTAACTCCTAACTAGATTCAGCTCCGCCCTCCGCACTAACTTCAATTCCGAATTCCGAATTCCGCATTCCGCATTAGCGCCTTCGGCGCTCCTAACTCCTAACTATCCCGTTACCAGTACTCATTAAACCTCCGGGTGCTCCCCTTCCGGCCGTGACCATCATTTCTCTCTGCGGCCTTCGGCAGCTTGCTCCCCATCCGCCTTCCGGCTTCCGCCATCCGGCCGGATTCCGCCTTCAACTCCTCCAGCTCCAATCCGAGCGGAATCCCCTCCATTCTCCTAATCTTGTTCCTTATCGTCATCCCGTCCAGGGAGGTCAGGACCATGTAGTCCTCGGACTGCCACCAGGACTCGATGTCGATGGCGTCGGTGATGGCAGCGGTATAAGCCGTCGTGCCGGGAGAGGCAGATTTGATGGTGCCCAGCGCGGAAGCGTAGTCTGCCGCGGACTGGGAAACGATTGCGTTGGCAAGTGCTATGCAAGATTTTAGATCGGCGTTAGAAATTAACATTGATACTCCTTTGTTGGATGAAGGCAGAGAGGTGAAGGCGCGCATATCTGTATTAAGATTTCTCCCGCGCGCAGTGAAGGAAACTTCGTTTCAGTGAAGGCAGTGCTTCGCACTGGCAGTGAAGGCTCAGGCTCCCTGCCGGGACCTGAGGCAATTATAAGGAAGGCCTTTATTTAGATAACGCAGCGAAGCTGCGATTTAAAATAAATACATTACAATTGTCAAGAGTGCCGTAGGCAACTCTTGCCTTCACTCGCTTTACGCATTGACCAAAGATTTCGCATCTGATACAATATGCGCAAAGCATAGGGGGGTGTTTTCAGTGAAGCTTGAAGGACCGTTGCAGGACGGCAGCTACGCGTTCTCACTGCGTATAATCAAGATGTATCATGTGCTTTCCGAGGAACGGCATGAAAAGGTACTGGCAAAGCAGATTCTCCGTTCAGGCACATCAATCGGAGCTAACGTTTCGGAAAGCAGATTCGCTGCATCAAAGCCGGATTTCAGGTCTAAGCTGACTATCGCTCTGAAGGAAGCAAACGAAACCGACTATTGGCTAAACCTGCTCCACGACTCGGGATATCTGACTAATGAAGAGTTTGCCAGCCTCGATAAAGACCTTACGTCTTTAATCAACATGCTTGTAAAATCGCTAAAGACAACGCAGAAGTCTGAATAATGCAGCGAAGCTGCGATTTAAAATAAATACATTACAATTGTCAAGAGTGCCGTAGG